>Ga0209415_10006396_pt1 | contig 20960 bp, 16 predicted proteins | sample PeaSoiSIISIP2007_FD_187696 | JGI IMG/M metagenome (GOLD analysis project Ga0209415, IMG submission 187696) | Peat soil microbial communities from Weissenstadt, Germany - SII-SIP-2007 (SPAdes) (version 2) | ecosystem: Environmental > Terrestrial > Soil > Wetlands > Peat | place: Germany...
TCCAATGAACAGCAATGAAGATAAGGTTGGTGAAGAGATGATCCCAGAACTGCACGGTGGCGGCTACCTGCTCGGCGACGGCGAGTACGATGCCAACCCGGTCTTCGACGCCGCCGGCGCCGCGGGCTATCAGTTGCTGGCGCCGCGGGAGGACCCGGATACGGGGTTGGGGCACCACTACCAGAGCCCGTATCGGCTGCGGTGCATCGAGCTGATGCGATCGGCCTTCGGCCGCGGGGTGTTCGCCTGCCGGCGTGGGCTTTGGAGGAGTGGGAGGCGGAACGGGTTTTGCAGTTTTCTTGTCGCGGATCCCGTGCTCTTCCGCGTCTTCCGTGGGAGCGGAATCCGGAGTGTCCACCAGCACGATGTGGGTCGGGGCGAGCTTTTCGAGCGGCACGACATTGGAAAACGGCTCCGCAGGCTTGTCGTCGTACACTTCTTTCATGAATTCGAGCCAAATGGGCAGCGCGGCCTTGGCGCCGGTTTCCTTGTTGCCCAGCGGAACGCTGTCGTCGTCGTTGCCCATCCAGACCCCGGCGGTGAGCGAGGGCGTGAAGCCCATGAACCACGCGTCGGTGAAGTCGCTGGTCGTGCCCGTTTTACCCGCGGCCGGACGCTTTAGTTCCCTGGCCCGCGTGGCCGTGCCGAACTGCACCACATCCTCGAGCATGGCCGTCATGGTGCGCGCGACTTCCGGCTTCAGCACGTCGAACACCTTCGGCCGCGCCTCTTCCAACATCGCGCCGTCATACGCCGTGACGCGGCGGATCAGGTGGGGCTCGATGCGGATGCCGTCGTTCGGGAAAACGGTGAACGACGAGGTGTGCTCCAGCAGCGTGATCTCCGCGGCACCGAGCACCAGCGGCAGGTAGGGCTGGAGCGGCGCGCTGACGCCGAAGCGTTTGGCCATCTCGATCACGTTCTGGATGCCGACTTCGGCCGCGAGCTTTACCGCGGGGACGTTCCGCGAGCCGGCCAGCGCGCGCCGGAGCGTGATGCGCCCCTCGAATTTCCCGTCGTAGTTGTGCGGGGAATAGTCCTGGCCGCCACTCTGCAAGGTGATGGGCGCGTCCACGATGGTTTCGAAGGGATCGTGCCCTTCCTCCATAGCGGCGGAGTAGAGGTAGGGTTTGAACGAGCTGCCGACCTGACGCGTGGCCTGCGTGGCGCGGTTGAATTTCGAATCCTCGAAGCTGTAGCCGCCGATCATGGCTTTGATTTCGCCGGTGGCGTTTTCGATGGCCACGAACGCGGCCTGCGCCGTCGGTTTTTCCTCGAGGTCCACGCGCGCCATGGTGCCGGAAATCTCCCGCAGGCGCACCAGGGCCAGATCGCCGGCTTTGAGAAGATTCGAGGGGCGCTTTTGACCCGTCCAGGCCATATCGGAAGGCAGGAGAGTGGCGCGATACGGCCCGATGCGCAGCGTGGCGGAAGAATCGCCGGCCTCCAGAACCAGCGCCGTCACGTAGTTCCCCTTCTCCATCGGCCGCCGCCACTCCTCCGCCTCGTATTTTTCGAGGGTGCCAAGATGTTCCGCCAGGATGTTCGTCAGGCCGCCCTTCCAGCCGTGGCGGCGCGTGTAGGCATGCAGGCCGTCCTTGAGCGCGCGATTGGCGGCGCGCTGCATGGCCACATCCAGCGTGGTGTAGACGCGCAGGCCGTGTTCGTGCACCGCCTCCGTCCCGTAGCTGTGCTCCAGGTACTTGCGGATCTCCTCGACAAAATACGGGGCGAGATCGTTCCGAGGATATTGCACGTGCAACACCAGCGGCAGCTTCTGCGCCTCCTCCTCCGCCTGCGGGGTGAGTTTGCCGTCGGCCACCAGCCGCCCGAGCACCAGGTTCCGCCGCGCCAGCGCCCGGTCGGGATGCAGGATGGGCGAATACGCGGGACCGCGGACGATGCCGGCGAGAAGCGCCGCCTCCGGCAGCGTTACGTCTTTCGCGGGCTTCCCGAAATAAAACTCCGAGGCCGCCTCAAAGCCGTAATTCCCGTGGCCCAGGTAGATCTGGTTGCAGTACATGGTGAAGATCTGTTTTTTCGTGTAGTAGCGCTCGATCTGGATGGAGAGAAGGGTTTCCTGGATTTTCCGGCGGAAGCTGCGGTCGGACCGGTTCAGGAAAAGCGTCCCGGCGAGTTGCATGGTGAGCGTGCTGGCACCCTGACTGATCCGGCGGCTGATCACGTTGCGCCAGGCGGCCTGAAACACTCGCGGCACATCCACGCCCCAATGGTCCTGGAAGTGCTGGTCTTCCGTGGCAATCAGCGCGTCGCGGAGCACCGCGGGGATTTGCTCGTAGCTCACCAGGATGCGGCGCTGGAGTGCGAAGCTGCCGATGAGCTGGCCGTCGCCGGCATAGAGTTCCGTGACCGTGTCCGGTTTGTAGTCTTCCAGAGCGCGCACCTCCGGCAGTTCGCTGCTGTAAACGAACAGCACGCCCACCGCGGCGCCCAGGGCAATGGAAATCACGATCAGAATTCCGTATGCGGCCTCCCGAATCCACCGGGGAAGATGTTCGTGCGGGACGGGAACGTCGGGGGATGCCATAGCCGTGAGAGTTTCCATCTTACCGCAACTCACCCGGCCACTCGCGAACCACGAGCGAGCGGCGAAGCAAAATATGAACTGCGAGGGCTGCCACGCCAGCAGTCAGCGTGCGTTCGGCGCGATCGGGGCTACGGCTGGAGGACGGCGGGGAGCGACCGGCGCTGCTGGAGCTGGGCCAACGACGGCTGGTCGGGCGCAAGCGGCTGGTTGACGAACAAAACCTTTCCCCCACTCTCCGCCAGGATGTAGCTGGTCTGCCGCGGAAGTCGGATGAGCACCTCCTGCGTCAGGTCTTTCGGGGCCAGCAGGAAGACACGCTTCGGACTGTTCCACAACAGTGGGAAATCGTGATCGTCCAGGAAAACCTTGGGAGCGTCGGGGTAATAGGAACCAAACTCCAAACCCTGAATTTGTCCGTTGTAGAGCACGACCTGCCGGCGCGTATAGAATCCCAGCGCAGAGCCGCCGTAGTACTCGCCGTAGATGGCCACAACGTCGTCAGGCTTCAGGTAGGGCAGCAGGTCGTCCGCCAGGCGCTTCGAAGACATGTGCGGCTCGAAGACCTGGAAGGCCGAGTTTGCCACGAAGAAGAACGCGGCCATGACCAGCGAAAGTGCGACGTTTGCCCCCAGCGTCCAGCCGCGCCGCCGCAGCCAGTACACGCTCCCGAATCCCAGAAGGAACAGGACGGCCGCCAGGACCGAAGGAACCCGCAGAGCGGCGAAGGGGCGCGTGGTGAGATCAAAGAAACTGGCCATGGCCACGGTGTAAAAATCCAGCTCTTTCAACTGCAACAGGTCGCTGATGTCGCCCTGCACCCGGATGTTCCGCGAAACCCAGAGCAGCCAGCCGAGGATGCCCGCGGCAACCGCTCCCACTACAGCTACTCCGGCCTGCAGCCGCCGGATCCACGCGGGGGATTGCTGTTCCGCCCAGGCAATTCCGCGGCCCAGCAGCAACGCAACCGCGGGCCAGGAACTGAAGCTGTAGTACTCCATGCGGCTGGCCGTCAGGGAAAAAAAGACGAAGACAAAACCCGCCCAGACGCACACGAACAGCAGCGCCATCCCGCGTCCGTCGAGGCTGTGCCAATCGCGACGGCGCGGCAGGCCGCGAAACGCCAGAGGAAGGAAGGGGCTCCAGGGGAAAAACCACACTAGGTGCGCCGAAAGCCACACCCACAGCGGCACAGCCGAAAAATCGTGCGGGTAGCGGTAACCCAATGCGCGCAGCACCTGTTCGTTGATGAAGTAGTACCAGAAAAAACCCGGCGCCCCGCTCCGCGATGCCCGAATGCCCGCAATCACGTGCCACGGCACGGCGATGACCAAGAAGATCAGCAGGCTCGAGACCACCGGCAACTCCCGCCAGGAATACCGCCGGCCGGTCATCAAAACAAAGATCCCGAGGATGGCCGCAGGGAAGACGATGCCGACGAGCGAGCGCGTGAGCACGGCCAACGCGCAGATCGCTGCGACGCCCCAAGAGCCCGCCCGAAGAGAGATCACGCCGGTCCACGCGCACAGAAACAGATAAAAAGCAGCCGTGAATTCCAGCGCGTAAATGGCTTCCGGAATCATGATGCGCGTGAACATGTACGTCCCGATGCTCGTGCACATCACCAGCCCGGCATAAAATCCGGCACGGTCGCCGAAGAAGCGCCGGCCGAACACGTAGACCATCACCACCAGGCCCACAACGGCCAGCGCCAGCGGCAGGCGAGTGGAGAACGCGTTCTCCCCCAGCAGCAGGTAGCTCACGGCCACGGCCCAATAGTGCAGCGGCGGTTTTTCCATCCAGCGGATGCCGTTAATGTGCAGCACCGCCCAGTCGCCCGTTCGGACCATCTCCTGCGAGGCCACGGCATGCCCGCCATCCGCATCGTCGAGCAGCGCCGGATGGGCCGCGTTGCCCACGTAAATCAAAAGGGAAAGCCCCAGCAGGATCAGCAGGGCGACGGTACGGGAGAACGGCAGGGGCTGCGCGGTGTCCGTGTTCATCCGAGTGAGCATTATTCCGGAAAACCGCCGGGAAAGGAAATCCGCGGCGTGGAGCTTATTGGGATGTCGCGGCCCGCTCGCCGGCGCGAATCCTCCGAGATGTGCGGGGAGCGCGGAGCGATCGATCGCTCACGGCGCGCTCGTCGGAACCACGCTGGTGTGATCCGCGATGATTCGCCATCCGGCGGGGAAGCGCCTGAGAACCAGACTGAAAACGCCTCCGACCGGTCCCGCCTCGCGCTCCAGATGCCAATTCCCCAACACCAGCGCAGCGTCGGGACAGAGCGGGGTGATCTCAAGGCCCGAGAATTCGAGCGTGCCCATGGCCTTTCGATCGGGATAGGTTTTCCGATACCGCTCGAGGAGCGCCTGCCATCCGTGAAGGATTCCCTGCGACCCTGCGAATGCCGTCTGGTCCGAATTCCAATACCCGGCGAGAAACTTTTCCACGTCGCCGCGGTTCCAGTTCGCCGCCTGGCGATCGAGCAGGCTACGAATCTCGGCCGTAGCGTCCGGCGAGGCGCCCGCGGCCGAGCCTGGACTCGGTTCGCTGCGGGCTCTGTTCGCGGAATCGCGTGCAGGCGAAACGGTGGCGCTGGCCGGAACCCGGAGGGCCAACAGCATTGACCCCGCCAGCAGCGCCAGCAGGCATGCTGCCCTGATGGTGAAGTCCCTATCTCTGGTGTGCATCGTTCGTCTCCTGCCCCTCTATACCTGGAGCGTCCCGGCATGGCCACAGATTAAGACTGGCTCAAAGGACAGGGTCCATACGGCCAGTACTCTAGCGCCATTGATGGGAAGCGGCCCTTCCGGGATACTACCCGGGAAGCAGAAAACATGGTTGGCATACTGATTCTCGTGTTCTCACTGGCGGCCCTCGGGCAGTTCGGGGTGTTCTACTTCCGGGCTGTTCTGGCCGCGGTCGCGTCGCAGCCGCTGACCGGCTATGTGCAACAGATTGAAGGGTTTCCGAGCCGCCCGCTGCGGGGCTCCGACTTTCAACGACTCGTTGAGTTCCAGCAGCTCTGCCCGCAAGTGGGCCCAGACGGGCGCAGCCTGCGGGCCGCTCGGGCTTACTATCGCACTCTGGCAGCCGTGAAGCACATCATCAACGGCTTCCTCCCCACGCTCCAGAACTGGGCCGAGCGCGAACAAACGCTCTGCGCGCAGTTTGCCGCAGTGCTGATTGACCAGCGCCTAGCGCGCACCGCCGCCACTGCCGCGGACATGCGTTCCTACTAACGGCCCTTCGTTTTAGCTAGAGGCAGCCTGGCCTTTCCATCCGTCATTCTCACTCGCTGCGTTCTTCCTGCCGCCGGAGACTGCGCCCAGGCCTCCGGCAATCCAATCCACGAAATCGCGCAACCTCTCCAGTTCCTCTTCGGCCACCCCTTCGCGACCCGCCGTCCCATCGACCTGAAATCCCCGCTAGGATGACCAGAGCGGTATTTTCGCAATGCCGATCCAGATGCACACTCTGACACTGCCGGATTCGATGAGATTTCTTGCTATCTCTATTCCGCGGTCCTGGCGATGATCGTGCTGCTCGCGCTGGCCGCCGAGACGCTGCTCCCCACACGGTCTGCGGAGCCACCGGGGATCGTCCACCTTCTTTACGCCCTCGCCGCCGGCGACGCTCTCCTCGCTGTGGTCTATCGCCGGAAATTCTCCGGACCGGCTGTGGAAGCTCTCCGCGCGGATCCGCAGGACGCCTCGGCCCTCATGAAGTGGATGATGGGACAAATGATCCCGTTGCCCTTGGCATTGGGGATGGGTGTGATGGGGCTGGCTTCGCGCGTGCTCGGCGCGCCGGTCCTGCGATCCGGGCCAATCTATATAGCGGCGGTTTTTCTCCTGCTCGTCCTTTGGCCCGCCGAGCCCGACCGCTGATCAGTAGGCCCAGCGGAGCAGCATCGCGCCGGATGTGTACCCCGCCCCGACGGAGAGGAGCATCACCAGGTCGCCTTTGTGCAGGCGTCCCTGGGCCACCGCATCACACAGGCACAGCGGAATTGTGGCGGCTGTGGTGTTCCCGTAGCGGTCAATATTCACCATGACTCTGGAATCGTCGAGGCCCAGCCGCTCCTGGGTTGCGCGGATGATGCGCAGGTTGGCCTGGTGCGGCACAACCAGCGCGAGATCCTGGCTCTTGAATCCGTTGCGCGACAGCAACCCCTGGGCCAGTTCCGCCATCCGCCGCACCGCGTATTTGAACACCTGCCCTCCGTCCTGATGGACGTAATGCATCCGCTTTTCGACCGTCTCGTGCGACGGTGGGTGCAACGAACCGCCTCCCGGCATGTACAGGCACGGCCCGCCGGAGCCGTCCACGTCGTGTGTAAAATCCAGAATTCCTTCTCCGGCGTCGGTGGCCGGCTCCACAATCGCCGCGCCCGCCCCGTCGCCGAAGAGCACGCAGGTGGCGCGGTCCTGGTAATCCAGGATCGAGGTCATCACGTCGCTGCCGATCACCAGCGCCTTCCGGTGCGATCCCGCCCCCACGAACTGCGCACCGACAGTGAGCGCGTAAACAAACCCGCTGCACGCCGCAGAGAGATCAAACCCCCAGGCCCGCTTCGCGCCCAGCCGCTCCTGCACCAGGCAGGCCGTGGCAGGGAACATCATGTCGGGCGTCACGCTGGCCACCACGATCATCTCGATGTCTTCCGCTGCTGTTCCGGTTTGGTCCAGCACCCGGCGCGCGGCCTCCGTAGCCAGATGGGATGTGGCCACCCCATCCTCCACCACGTGCCGCTCGCCGATTCCCGTGCGCGTGCGGATCCACTCGTCGTTGGTCTCCACGATCTTTTCGAGGTCGTGGTTGGTCATCACCCGCGGCGGCGCGTATCCGGAAACGCCGGTGATCTTTGCCGGAATCCTTCGACTCCTCGGTCCCTCAGCAGGCATCCGACAGATGCCCTCCTTTCAGCAAGAAAGCGGCATTCTACGCAACGTGTAGTGGCCAGACAAGGCTTCTCGTAGGGCATACCTCCTACCTCGCCTCCCCCGGTCTCCGGCCTCCCCTCCCCCGGCAACCTGCCGGCAGGGCCCGTCCCGGACGAGTTCTTAGAATGTGCCCAGTTCTAAGGAACTTTTCCCCCTTTGGCGTGTAACTAAGTACTAGGGTAGTGGGCACGCTGTCCCGGGAGTTCGCTTGCCTGGGGACACCTGCATCTGATAATAAGGTTTAGCCCGGTGGGTGAGAGTTCTCTTATGGCACAAAGTAATTCCGGGCAAGTCGGGCGCTTGCGGCCGACTGACATCTTCGCTCTCGCGGCCAGCTTCGGCCTTCTCGCGGGGCTCCTGGAGGGTGTGGGACTCCTCTTTCTCCAGAAGGGTCCCTGGGCCGGCGAGACGATCAACATCTTCTTCGTTCCCCGCCGGATTCTTTATGTTTCCCCGCTGGCCGACCTGGCCCTGTTCGTGGCCATCGCGTTTCTCACCGCCGGCATCTGCCGCCTGATTCGCCCCTCGTCGCCGGATGTGCCGCTGTTTTTCATGCTGACGTTTCTGGTGGTTTTCGACTGGCTCTCGCTGGTACTCGACCGGGTGCTCGACCCTGCGGTCATTGTGATTCTTTCCGCGGGGGTGAGCGCGGCGCTGCTGCGGGCCTGCCGGAAACACACCTGGCAAATCGTACGGGCGGCATCGCGATCGCTGCCGGCGCTGGCTATCGCTGTGGTCCTGCTCATTTCCGGCATGCAGATCCGCAAAGAGAACGCGGAGCAGAGAGCCGCAGCCCGTCTGCCCGAGGCCCCGCAGGGGGCGCCCAACGTGCTGATCGTGGTGATGGACACGGTGCGTGCCGACCACGTTTCGGCTCTCGGCTATCCGCGTGCCACGACTCCCAACCTGGATCGCATGGCCTCCCAGGGCGTGCTCTTCGAGAACGCGCTCTCAACCTCGTCATGGACGCTGCCTGCTCACGCCTCCCTCCTCACGGGACGCTACCCTTTCGAGCATGGCGCGGAACTTCTGGACTACGACGGACGCTACCCGACGCTGGCTGAGGAATTTGAGAATCGCGGCTACCGCACCGGGGCCTTTTCCGCCAACACCTTTTACTTCACGCAGCAGAACGGCTTCGGGCCCGGATTCCTGCACTTCGAAGATCTCTTCTCTTCCGTCTCCGATGCTCTCACACGTCCTTTTTATGGACGGCAGATGGTGAGCCTGTACGAGGAGGCCAGCTTCAGCGACCTTCCCGGCCGCCGGACGGCCGCGGAGATCAACCTGGAATTTCTACTTTGGCTGCGGCAGGGTGGCACGCGCCCCTTCTTTGTGGTTCTGAACTACTTTGACGCCCACGCACCCTATCTCCCTCCCGCGCCCTTTCGGAGTCGCTTCGCCTCCAGGCCCGACCCGGGTGGAATCTTGAATTACATCGCCGACCGCGAAAGCCTGGAACGGCCGGACGACGTGCGAGACGAACGGGATGCCTACGACGGCGCCATCGCGTTCGAAGACGATCAGATTGGCCGGCTGCTCGCCTCCCTCCGCAACCTGCAGCCCGCCGACAATACCATCGTGGTGGTCCTCTCCGATCACGGAGAGTTCTTTGGGGAGCACGGTCTGTTCATGCACCGGAACGCGCTCTTCCTCGAGGGTATCCACGTGCCGCTCCTCCTCCATTGGCCCGGCCATGTTCCCGCGGGAGTGCGCGTCCCCACTCCGGTGAGCATCGCTTCCCTGCCGGCCACTTTCATGCAGATGCTGCCCCGGCAGGGGCACACGGAGTTCCCCGGACCTTCGCTCGCTGCCCTATGGAACGGCGAGGCGCCGCAGGCCCAGTCCCCATTTCTTCTCGCGGAGCTGGTTTCTCGCGCTCCCACTGAGTCCGGAGGCGCGGCGCCGCGGATGGAGTCGCTCCTCAGCTCGCGATGGCACTTCCTGCTAACGGACGGCAAGCAACCCCAGCTATTCGATTGGCGCGCCGACCCGGGCGAACTGCACAATCTGGCCCAGTCGAAGGAAGGCCGGCAGGTAACGGCGCGAATGCTGGGCTGCATCAACGATCATCTTTCTCTCATCCGTCATCCGGACTGCGGTCTTTCCGCCATCCAATCCGCCGGAATGACGGAGAGCTTTGCTTCCGCCGAGCCGGCCCCCTGAGCGGCTCGCAGTAGCTCGCTCCCTCCTCCGCTTCCTCTGTTAACACCGTGAGCCGCGACGCGTCCTTTCTATTGCAGACGCAAGGGAGGCCGCCATGATCTGCTCTACGAGAGGTATTCGCCTGCACTGGGTGGCCGGGTTTCTGGCTACCGCGGCGCTGGTATTCGCGCTACGCCACGCCTCAGCAGCCCAGCCGGCGCCGGAGTCTGCGCGCTCGGATACTGCGGAGACCAAGCCACAGCCAACGGAAAGCTTCCGTCGGATCGTGATCCCTACTGGCCACCGGCCCGGATCCATCGCGGTCGCGGATGTGAATCACGACGGCAAGCCCGACATCATCGTCGCCAACACGGAAGACGAAACGGTAAGTGTGCTGCTGGGAGACGGCAAAGGCCATTTCACGCAGGCGCCCGGCTCTCCTTTCTCATGCGGCAAGTCTCCGAACGATATCGCCGTGGCGGACATGAATGGCGACGGCCATCCGGATCTCATCGTTGCGAACACCGGGACGCCGTACATCACCATCCTGCTGGGCGACGGCAAGGGAGGTTTTGCACCTTCACCCCATTCGCCATTCGCCACGCAGTCCTACCCGCACGTGCACGGAGTCGTTGCTGCGGACTTCCTGGGCAACGGCAAGCGGGCTGTGATCACCGATAGCTGGGGGCACGACCAGATCCTGATGATTCCCGGCGACGGCAACGGCAACCTGATTCTGCCGGGAAAATTCTTCAACACAGGCAAGCGGCCTTACCAGCGGCTGCGCTCCGCCGACTTCAATGGCGACGGAAAGCCAGACGTGGTGACAACAGATTTAGGGTCGAACGCCGTAACGATTCTGCTTGGGGACGGCAAAGGCGGATTGACGGATGCGGACGGTTCGCCGTTTGCCGCGGGAGCCGCTCCGTGGTCCGTGGCCATCGGCGACATCAATGGGGACGGCAAACTCGACCTGGCAATTCTCCCTTATGAGCCGGATGTCAGGGAGCCGAAGGATGTCGGCGTCACGGTGCTGCTGGGCGACGGCAAGGGGGGATTCACGAAAATGCCCGGCTCGCCTTTCTCGCTTGCGGGATGCCGCGGGCCGGACCGCGTGGCGATTGGAGACGTGAACGGAGACGGATTGAGCGATATCGTCGCGGCGTGCGCGCAAAACCATCATGTGATGTTGTACCTGGGAGCAAAAGGGGGCGGGTTCCACATTTCCACGCTCGACGTACAAACCGGCTGGTCCGGGCTTGCCGTGGCGGATCTCTTGGGCGATGGGAAGCAGGAAATCATCGTCTCGAACGGCGCGCTGGATGACGATCCGAAGAATCAGCCCGGAACAATTACGATTTTCTTCAGCAAGTAGCGCCGATGCGCGGGTCGGCGGCGTTTTCGATGGATCCGATTTTTGTGTGGCGTGATCCTGGGGAGAGGCCGAAGCCCTCATGCGAAAGGCTTTGAAGCGGGTGGTGGTGCTCCTGGCGATTGCCTTTGTGGTCGCGCAGTTCGTGCGGCCGGCGAGGACGAATCCGGCCTTTGCTTCGGCGCAAACGATGGAGAATATCGTTCGCACGCCACCTGATGTTCACGCGACACTGATGCGGGCGTGCGGGGATTGTCACTCGGATCAAACGGAGTGGCCTTGGTATTCACACGTGGCGCCTGTGTCGTGGTTCGTTATCGATCACGTGGTTCAGGGGCGCAGGCGCATTGACTTTTCCACCTGGGTGCGTCCGGGAAAGGAACCGGTGGACTCCATCGACCGATTGAAAGCAATGTGCCGAGAGGTGCGGAAGGGAGGCATGCCGCTGACGTCTTACACCTTGATCCACTGGAGCGCGAGGCTCTCCGCAGGCGATGTGAAGCAGATCTGCGAATGGTCGGAAGAGGAACAACAGCGATTGGGCGGGGTCGACCCGGAAAAATGAGGATGGGAGATGCCACGACGACGGGAGCCATCCGGGCTCAGGGCCTCCGGCGAACGGTGAATTTCCGAGTGCAGCGCGTGCTAAATTTCAAGAACTGATGCCGGGAAAGGAAAGCACGCCCGAGACGCAGCCGGAGGCAATCCGCTCCGGAAACGCCGGCCTCGTCGTCGCCGCTCGCGGCGGCGACCGCGGCGCGTTCGACGAGCTGTATCGGAAATACGCGCGCATGGTGCACGGCATCCTGCTGGCGCGCGTGCCGTTCGACGCGGTCGAGGACCTGGTGCAGGAAGTCTTTCTTCAGGCGTTCCGGCAGTTGCCGCGGCTCCGCGACGCCGCGGCGTTTGGCGGCTGGCTGGCGGCCGTGGCGCGGAATCGCGCGCGCGACCATTTCCGCAGGGTTCGCGAAACGTCTGAACTCACCGACGTGCACGTCGCGCCCGGCAACCTCTCCGCGGAGGTGGAAGCCGCCGCGGCGCTCGCCGCCATCCGCGGGCTGCCGGAAGCCTACCGCGACACGCTCATGCTGCGTCTGGTGGAAGGCATGTCCGGGCAGGAAATCGCCGAACGCACCGGACTGGCCCACGCCTCCGTGCGCGTGAATCTGCATCGAGGAATGAAGCTGCTGCGCGAGCGGCTGGAAGGGAGGAACACACATGCAGAGCCCTGAGAAGCAGGATTATCTGTGGGACGCCTCCGCACCGCCCGATCCCGAGGTCGCGCGCCTCGAGCAACTGCTCGGCAGATACCGGCTGAGCGAACCGCCGCGCCCTCTGCCTGCCTTCCGAACCGCTCGCCGGTGGGAGCTGATCCTCTGGTCGCGCGCGTTTCGCATGGCGGCGTTCGCGGGCGCTCTCGCACTGCTCCTGCTGTGGATTGCTCCCTGGACGATTCGCCGCGTGGCAGAGCCGGGAGACGCCTGGCGGGCCCGCACGCTCGCCGGAGCGCCGCGCATCAACGGCCAACCGCTAGGCGCCGCGGGCGATCTACGCACCGGCGGTCTGCTGGAAACCGACCGGGCGTCGCAGGCGGAAGTGCGCATCGGCCTGATGGGACGCGTCACCGTGCTCCCCGATTCGCGCCTGCGCGTGGTAGAAACGCGCCCCGGGCGTTACCGCATGGCGCTCGAACGCGGCAAAATCTCGGCGCGCACGCTGGCTCCGCCGTTCACATTTGTCGTAGACACGCCGGGCCCCACCGCCTACGACGTCGGCTGCGCTTTCACTCTCGAGACTGACGAGAGTGGCTCCGGCCGGCTACGAGTGACCTCCGGCTGGGTGCAGCTCGAATTGGACGACCGCCAGGTGTTGATCCCCGCGGGCGCGGCCTCACTGCTTCGTGGAGGAGGAAATCTGGGGACTCCGCACTTTGAAGATGCGAGCGAAGTGTTCCGCGGTGCTCTTGCCCGCCTGGATTTCGAGCAGCAGGACGCCGCTGCGCGCGCCGGGACTCTCGCCGAACTTCTGGCCGCCGCGCGCCCACGCGACGTTTTCTCTTTTCAAGAAATGTTGCGCACCTCGTCCGGCGATGAGCGCCGCCGCCTGGTTGACCGCGGCCTCGAACTCCTGCCTCCCCCGCCAGGCGTAACCCGCGCCGGCCTCCTGCACGGCGACGATGCCATGATCTTCGCCTGGCGACAGCAACTGGGTCTGGGAGAACCGAAGCGCTGGTGGATCGACTGGCGCGACATCCTGCCCCAGTAACGCGGGCTTTTAGCCTGCGCGCCGTGGCAGCTTCCTCTCCGCCTGCTAACTCACAATCTCAAACCGCATCGTAAGCTCGGCCGTCTTCCGCAGCATGGCCGCCACCGAGCAATATTTCTCTTCGCTCAGCCGCACAGCATCGGCCACAGCCTTTTCATCGAGCGGCCCTCCCTCGGGCCCGCTACCGCGCACGCGAAACACAACTTCCAGCCGCGTCCACACCTGGGGCGGCGAGGGTGCGCGCTCACCGGACACGCTCACCTCCAGGCTCTCGAGCTTCTGCCTCTTCTTTGCCAAAATGATCACAATGTCGGTGGCCGTACAAGACCCCAGCGCCACCAGCAGCAGCTCCATCGGGCCCGGCCCCGTGTTGCTCTTCCGGTCGGAATCGAGCGGCAGGCGATGCCCGGAGGGCGTGGTAGCCTCAAATCGTTCGGCATGTTGCCAGCGGATCGTAGCGGTTTGCATGGAATCCCTCGGTGGGACAGACATTCTTGTCTGTCCACGGCTGCGGAAGACTGGAATGCGACTGCTTTGGGCCTGCGTACACCTGTCTAGGACGACAGCAGACAGACAGTCCCGAAGCTTCGGGATGTCCGTCTTACCGTTCGCGGGTGCTCACCTGGGGTTGCGGCAGGCGCCGCAGGACTTCCAGGAACGTCTGCACCAGTTCTGCATCGAACTGCGCCCCGCCGCAGCGCTCCAGTTCCGCCATGGCTTCGCGCGTGGTGCGCCCGCGCTTGTACATGCGGTCGCTGGTGATCGTGTCGTAGGAATCCACCAGGCCGATGATGCGGGCGCCCAAGGGGATTTCCGGTCCCGCCAGCGCGGCCGGATAGCCCGAGCCGTCGAAAAATTCGTGGTGATGGAGCACGATCTCGCGCAGCCGGCCGGCCATCTTCTTCACCGTCGATACCGTCTGGGTATCGCCGGCCGAGGTCGGCACATCGCAGAGCGGGTCCAGGAGCTGCGCGCCCAGCGGGGCGTGCGTCTTCATCACCTCCCACTCCTCGGTATCCAGCGGCCCGGGTTTGTTCAGGATGGCCTCCGGAATCCCGACTTTCCCCACGTCGTGCAGCAGGCCCGCCAGCCGGATTTCCTCGATCTCTTGCGGCGTCAGCCCCAGCGACTGCGCCAGCATCACGCCATACGCGGATACCTTCTGCGAATGTCCCTGGGTGTACGGGTCCTTCGCGTCGATGGCAATGGAGAGCTGCGTGAGCGTCTCGATGACTGCGGACGTGAGTGGCGCCTGCGAGCTTCCCAGTTCCTCGCCGTTGTCCGTCGAGCCCAGCAGGTTGCCGCTGAGCGACTGCACGAAGTGCTGGAGCCTGCGGAGAATCTCCTCAAACGCCTGGGGCCCGGTGGTGAACTGGCGCTTCAACTCCACGCCCAGGTAGGCTTCCAGCACGTCGCGCTTCCAGCGCCGCGCCTCGTCCGTGTCGTAATGGTCCGCCGTGGATACCGCGTTGCCCCCCTGGTGCTTCGAGACATACATCGACGCGTCCGCCACCTGGATCAATTCCTGCGGCGTGGAGCCGTGCAGCGGAAACGCAGCGATGCCGAAACTGGCGGATATGTTCTTCTCCCGCAGCATGGGATCCGAGGCCACGCTGGAGCGCAGCTTGCCGCCGAGCTGGCGCGCCTGGTCCACGTTGGTTTCCGGCATCAGCACCACGAACTCGTCCCCGCCGTACCGCGCCACCACGTCCGACCGCCGGCAGCTCAGCTCCAGGATTTTGCCCACGCGCTGCAGCACCACGTCGCCCTCGAGGTGGCCGTAGAAGTCGTTGACGAACTTGAAGCGGTCCAGGTCCATCAGGACCAGGGAGAACGGCCGGCCGGCGCGCGTGGACCGTTTCCATTCCGCCGAGAGCGCCTCCATGAAGAAGCGGTGCGTCTTCACCCCGGTGAGGCCGTCTGTGATGGCCTGCTCCTGCGCGCGCTGGAATGTGAGCGCGTTGTGGAGCGCTCCGGACACCTGGTCGGTGAGCGTTTGGAGCAGCGTGATCTCGTCGTCCGAGAAATCCCAGGCCGCGGACGTTTCCACGTAGAGCACGCCCAGGAGCTGGTCCGCATAAATCAGCGGAAAGCCGATGGCCGAAACGGAATCGGGCAGCACCGGCTGGATGCCGCTCGACGCTACGTCGTGCACGGAGATCATCTGCCCGCTGCGCGCCACGTGGCCCAGCAATCCGTTGTCGAACGGGATGCGCTTCCCCTTCCCGCCCTGCCGCCGCCCGCCCTCGGCATGCACCACTACTTCCTTGGTGGCGTAGTCGAGCAGCGCGATGCCCATGTGGTCGTAGGCCAGCGCGCTTTCCATTTCCGCGGTCATTTTCCCCAGCAGCTCTTCGGGATCGAGCGTGGTGATCGCGTGACGCGACACGTTGTTCAGCAGGAGCAGGTGGCGCGCCTTCTTTCGCTCCTCCTCGAACAGCCGCGCATTCTCCATGGCGATGCCCGCTTCGCTCGCCAGCACCCGCAGCAGTTCCAGATGGCCCTCGTCAAACGCGCGTTCCTGCGGGCTGTGCACTCCCAGAACTCCGATCGCGCGGTTGTAGAGAATCAGGGGCACGGCACAGAAGCACTTCATCTGCGGCAGCAATCCCTCGAGATTCAGCCGCTTCAACTCGTCGTCCAGCCGCTCGCGCACCAGCAGCGGTTGCCGCGTCTCCAGGATGTATTCCGTCAGGTGTTTGCCCACCGGACGCGTGCGCCGCGGCAGCCGCTTGCTGTCCAGAATCTCCACCTCGTACCGGATTTGCGCTGCCTTGGGCTCGTGGATGGTGATGAAGAAGTTGCTCACGTCGAACAGCCGCTGCATCTCCGTGAAGATGTGATTGAACAGCTCCTCGAGGTCCAGCGTCGAGCTGAACACGCGCCCGATCTCGTTCAGCGTGTGCAGCTCTTCCGTCCGCCGCGCCGTCTGCTGGATCAGGTAGCTGTTTTCCACCGCCATGCCGATCTGGTGGCCCAGCGCCAGCAGCAGCCGCAACTCCGCCGGAGTGAAGCTGCGGTTGTCGGTCCCTCCCAGCAGCAAGAGGCCGAACACCTTCTCCTTGGCCTGCAAGCTGATGCCCGCAAGCGTCCGGATCCCCTCCGCCAGCGCCAGCTCGCGAAAGCGCCGGAAGCTCTCTTCGCGTTCCAGCGGCGCCCAGCTGGAACTCCGCGTCAGATCCCGCAGCACCACCAGCCCGCCCAGCCGCTTCACCAATTGCACCTGGTAATCGTCCAGCTTTTCTTCCTGGATCGACGCGCAGAACGCATCGCTCAGGCCCGCCGCCACCACCGATCGCGGCCCCAGCGGGTCGCCGTGATGCAGGAAGAGAGCGCCCATCTGAATCCGCGCCACGCTCAGCACCCTGTCCAGCGCCTGCGCCAGCATTCGCTGGATTTCCCCGCCCATGAACCCAGACGTAGCCAGGTTCAGGTTCGACAGCGCCAGCATGTTGCGCTCGACGCGCCGCTTCTCCTCCTCATATAGCGCCATCACCATCAGCGCGCCGATAAGCAACTGCGGCACCACGAGTAGAAGCCGCACATCCGTCGCCAGCCACTCCGCCAGACTCGTCCAGATGGCGCCGATGGCCAGCACCCCGCCCCAGCCCAGGAACGCCCCTGCGAGAAACAGGTCGGGATACGACTGCTGTTTGCGGCCTTCGTGCCAGAAGGTTTTTGCCACGAACAAAAAAATCACGCCGCTGGCCAGCGCCGGGGAAACCGACAGCAACTTGAGGTACACCACCACGACCCAGGCAACCAGGATGATCGCGGTGATCGCCGCCTCGGTGGTGGCCGGCGCAGTGCCTGCATACCTCTGCGCTCCCAGCGCGAACAGCAGCGCGCTGGCCCCCAGCATGCACGCACTCAGCGGCTCCGCCCACGCGCCGTTGCCCAGCCAGTATTCGGCCGCGCGCGGAAGGGCGCACAGCGTCAGCGCTCCCCACGCCGCCGCCCACCACATCAGATAGGCCTGTCGCTTCAGGCCATAGAGCAGGGAGAAAAAGAGGCCTGTGAATGCCGCGGCCAGAAACAACGCCAGCGATACTGTGCTTTCCTGTACGAACAAGGTCGCGCTCGATCGGGGGATAGATGTCCGGCGTGCCCGCGCCCCCATTTCGCCGGCACTCCGAGGAGCCTGTCAGGCAAGCAGCAACACTATCACGTCACCGGGCTACGCGCCCGATGGCTTCGCTCGGCTCCCGAATATCTCGCAGTTTGGCACTATAGCGGGGCGTTTCGAACAGGGTCAAGACTCAGCGTTGCTGGTATGGAACATGCGCCGATTCGGCCGCGCCGTGCATGCCGGAGCCTTTCTCAGTCGAAGCAGGTGGAAGCTAAGGTTTCGTTTTGCGGAACACAACACAGTAAATGAGATGAGACGCGTCGCGGCTAGGCCATTCGTTGCGAATACTTTCCACCTCGAACCCGGCAGACGTGACCTCACTGATGAGGATTTTCTGCGGTATGCCGTGTCCGCCGCGGTTTTCGGGGACGCCCTCGGGAACCGAGGATCCCTTCAATGGGTCTTCGTCAATCACTGCCAGCCGCCCGCGGGGTTTGAGTGATCGGAAAAGGCTTGCGTCGATTTCCTCCGGCTTCGTCAGGTGATGGTAGACCAGCCGCATGAAAATGGAATCGCAGCAGCCGGGCGGAAGGTTGGTGTCGGCTTCGCCGGCCTTCAGGGCAGTGATATTCCGGTGCTTCGCCGCCAGCGCCTCCAAACGGGCCAGCTGATCCGGATCGAGCTCCGTGGTGTAAACCCGTCCCGTGGGGCCGGCGTCCAGCGCGGCCAGTGCGGTCAGCTTGCCGTTGCCCGCCCCGATTTCCGCCACCGCCGCGCCGTCATGCCAGTGCAGCAGTTCGGCCAGCAGTTTGGCTTCCGCCTGCCAGGTGTCCTGTCCGCGGCAGGGGGCCGCGCCCAATGCGCAGAGGGCCAGCCCGAATAGAAGCGATCGGCGTAACATGGCGGCGCGAACCCACGAAATGCTATCGGTGGAAGAGAGGAAATTCAAGTCGGCCCACGGCCTAGCGCTGGCTCGATTTCCAGACGTTGCTCGGGTAGGATGCTAAGCTTTTGACTTCGCCGGAGGGCGAGACCATCTCATGTCATCTTCCGCCAAAGCGCGCGTTCGCTTCGCTCCCTCTCCCACGGGCTACCTGCACGTGGGCGGGGCGCGCACGGCGCTGTTCAACTGGCTCTTTGCGCGCCGCGAGGGCGGCGTATTCATCCTTCGCGTGGAAGATACGGACGTGGAACGCAACCGGCCCGAGCTGGTCGAAGGCATTCTGGAAAGCCTGCGCTGGCTCGGCCTGGCCTGGGACGAAGGGCCCGTCTTCCAGTCCCAGCGGCTGGAGATGTACACGGCCGCGGCGCGCCGCGTGCTCGACGCCGGGCACGCCTACTGGTGCTTCTGCGCGCCCTCGTCCTACGCCGGCGCCGACGCAGCCCCAACGGAATCAGAAGGCGACGACGCGCCCGCCGCCGAGTCCGTAAAGGCCGCGCGCAAATCCGCCTGCAACTGCCGCAATCTCTCCGCCGACCAGCAGGCCGCCGAACGCGCCCAGGCGAAGCCCGCGGCCATCCGCTTTCGCGTCCCGCAAACCGGCGTGACGCGCTACGACGACGCCGTCTTCGGCCCGCGCGAGGTGGCCAACGAGGAAATCGAGGACTTCGTCCTGCTCCGCTCGAACGGCGCGCCCACCTACCAGCTCGGCGCGGTGGTGGACGACATCGAGATGCGCATTACCCACGTGATTCGCGGCGCCGATCACCTCTCCAACACGCCGAAGCAGGCCCTGCTCTACCGCGCGCTGGGCGCCGAGCCGCCCGTTTTCGCGCACGTCCCGCTGATTCTCGGCCCCGACCGCAGCCGCATGTCCAAACGCCACGGCGCAACGAGCGTCGCGTCGTACAAAGACGAGGGTTTCCTGCCCGAGGCCTTCCGTAATTTCCTGGCGCTGCTTGGCTGGTCGCCCGGCGGCGACGTGGAGCTGCTCTCCGGCGAGGAAATGATCGAGAAATTCTCGCTCGCAGGAGTGAGCCGCACGAACGCCGTATTCGACCGCGCCAAACTCGAATGGTTCAACCAGCAATATCTCCAAAAGTTGCCTGTGGAGACGCTGCTCCCGTCGGTCGAAGAGCAACTGCGCCTCGCCGGGCTGTGGCGCGAGGAATGGGCTGCCGGCCCCGGCCGCGAATGGTTCTCGCGCACAGTGGATTTGCTGCGCCCCCGCACGCGCCTGCTGCCCGATTTTGCCCGCTGGGCGCGCGCCTTCTTCTCCGACGATTTCCCTTACGACCCAGCCGCCCGCGCGAAATTCTGGAAAGAGCCGCGCCTGGCAGATTGGCTCCGCAGGCTCGCGGACGCTTACGCCGCGCAGCCCGAATGGAATCACGACGCCTGCGATAAAACCCTGCGCGATCTGGCCGCCACTGAAAACGTAAAAGCCGGCGTGTTGATCAACGCCACGCGCGTGGCCATCGTCGGCGTGGCCGTGGCCCCGCCGCTATTCGACACCATGGTCACCCTCGGCCGCGATCGCGTAGTCGAACGCCTCCGCCGCGCCATTCCGCGCCTCAGCGCCGACTGATCCGGCGGAAGCTTCCTTATTGTTTGCGAAATATTTCGGGATGGACGGATTTCGCCGCCGCGCCTTCGCCGGCCACTTCAAATTCCGCTGCAAGCGGCAGCTTTGCCGGCGGCAGGCAGAGCTGGTCGTTGCAGGCCTGGAAGCGCAGCGTCATGGGAATCTTCACGGCGCCCGTGGGCGCGCCGGCCGCGGCCTCGAGCGTCATCCGCACCACAATTCGGCCCTCGTAAACGGCCATGGGCTGCGCCGCAAACGGGAATTTTTTCACCTGGGCCTTGGGATACTCGGTGGACACCACGCGAAACCCCGCGGGCAGCTCCGGCGTGAGCGTGAGAGGAATCAGGTATTCCGCCAGCACTTTATTCGCCTGCACGTGATAGCCCTGCGCCACCTGCGCCACAGCCGCCACTTCGAATTGCCGCCCGCGCGGCACCGGCTCGAGCGACACATACACCTGCGTGTGCACCGCGTCGGACGGTTTCAGAGGCCGCGAATCGTCCTGCTCGCCAGCAGGCAGCCCAGGAGCCGCAAGCATCAGCATAATCCCCGCGAGCACCGCGCCTCGCAACGCCCCTCTCCCTCCGATCTCCGCGCTCTCCGTGCCTCTGTGGTTCATCCTGCTTTCTCTCTCTTTCTCACTCTCTCTCTCAGACCGTCACATCGCTCCCAATCTGCTCCGTCAGGATGCGGCTCATCACTTCCGTCAGCGTCTCGCCGGTCTTCTCCATCACAAACGCTCCGGCCGTCTCCACCCATCCCAGCTTGAAGCTCGTGGACAGCGCGGAAATCCAGATCTGCCGCGCCGCCGTGTTCGGGCTGATCACAAACCGCGTGGGTTCCGGCTCATCGAAATACAGCTCGAGTTTCTCGCCCTCCCCTTCCACTTCGAAATCGTGCTCGTCGCCCAGATCGAGCAGGCGTTTCCGCAGCGCCTCGAGCGCCGCGTCCGCGTGTTTTCGGAATTCCTGCTCGTCCACCGGTGTCCCCCTCAACTCTGTCTATTCGAGCAGGCCCTGGATGTCCCGTTCGAGTTTTTCCGGCTCCACCGGCCCGATGGTGGTCTTCACGCGCTCCCCGTCGCGCGACA
>Ga0209415_10006398_pt1 | contig 20954 bp, 19 predicted proteins | sample PeaSoiSIISIP2007_FD_187696 | JGI IMG/M metagenome (GOLD analysis project Ga0209415, IMG submission 187696) | Peat soil microbial communities from Weissenstadt, Germany - SII-SIP-2007 (SPAdes) (version 2) | ecosystem: Environmental > Terrestrial > Soil > Wetlands > Peat | place: Germany...
CCTGCCGTGGTCTGGATTCTGGGAACAGAATTACTTCGCCGACGCCTGGCCGCTCGTCCGCTCCATCGTCACCAACAACTTTGTCCGCGGCGGGATCAGCGGTCTAGGTGTGGTGAATCTCGTCGCCGGCTTTGCGGACCTGGCGTCGATGTTCGCCCGCCCGCGATCGAGCCTTTCGCTGCGCGACACGACCGAACCTCCCCTGTGATCGATATGATGCGGTGCCTGGTCACCGATCGGCGGCGTCTCTGTCGCGAGGGCAGCGCCGCCCGCGGAGGTCTGCTGGAGCAGGCGCGATGGGCGGTGGATGCCGCGGTCGATCTGATTCAGGTGCGCGAACGGGATCTCGACACTGCCCATCTGGCTGCGCTCGTCAGCGACATGGTGCGGGTCAGCCGTGGGTCGGGAACGCGCGTCCTGGTCAACGATCGAATCGACCTTGCGCTCGCATGCGGGGCCGACGGCGTGCACCTTCGCGGCGACTCGGTTCCCGCAGACGCTGCGCGCCGCCTCGCGCCGGCCGGTTTTCTGATTGGCCGGTCCGTGCATGGTGTCGACGAGGCCGTGGCGGCGGGAAATGTCGACTATCTCATCGCTGGGACCGTCTTTTCAACGCCACTCAAACCCGCCGAGGTTCCGCTGCTCGGTCTCGACGGCCTCGCCGAGGTTGTGCAAGCCGTCAGCGTGCCTGTATTGGCGATCGGCGGAATCACCGAGGAACGGCTGGACGAGGTCGCCGCGACAGGGGCGGCGGGCATTGCGGGGATTGGCCTGTTCATCGAGTGGTTTGACAGGCTCGAACCGCCTTCCTAACATGAGCCCTGCTGTGCAGGGATGACCGACCGACCGCCGGGCGATTTCGGACGTAAGCTCCGGGAGGCGCGTGAGCGCCGAGGCGTTTCGCTACGCCAGATCGCAAACGCCACGAAAATCACGGTAAGCGCGCTCGAAGCGCTCGAACGCAACGACATCGTGCGGCTTCCCGGCGGCATCTTCAGCCGCGCCTTCGTCCGGTCGTATGCCATCGAGGTCGGTCTGGATCCCGAAGCGACGATTCAGGAATTCATGGCGCAGTTTCCGCACGATTCGGTCACCGCCGGGCATCCTGCTTCCAAGCACATCGAGGACCACGAGGCAATCGAAAGCGATCGCCGGACGGCGACCACGTTCGTCCGGTTGATTGCCTTGAGCATTCCGTTTGCCGGCGCGGTGCTGTATTTCGGAATGGCGGGGCGCCCTGCCTCCCTGGTGTCACCCGGCACAGCGGCTGCCGTCCCGAAGTCGGCTTCGTCCGGTCCCCTTGCGCCCATCTCTGCCCGGTTGCCAGCGGCAGCTCCGGGCGGGCGGGCGGCTGCCGACGCGCCCGACCCGAGCGCGGCCGCCGATCGGTTCACGGTGGCCCTGTCGGCGACTCGTGAGTGTTGGGTGTCGGCGACCGTCGACGGCGACAAAGCGATCGAGGGGCTGATGCAGCCCGGCGAGCAGCGGACGATGGAGGTGCTCCGAGAGATGGTGTTGACGGCTGGCGACGCGGGGGCGATCGCCATGACGCTGAACGGCGTTGAAGCGAAGCCGCTGGGCAAACAGGGAGAAGCGGTGACGGCGCGTCTGAACCTGTCCAACTTCAGGGAATACCTCTCACGCCCGTGATCGGTCCCACTCCGCTCCTCGATTTCTTCAAACGCGGCGAGGTCGCTCGAGACGTGCGTATGGTGGCGGCAGAGGGTGCGCTGTCTCCTCGGGCGCACGAACAGCTCGCGATCCTGGTGCTGCTCCTCGAAGATCCTGATCCCGAGATTCGACGCACGGCCGACGACACGCTGGGTCGAATCCCGGTCGAGGCGCTGCAAGCGTTTCTCGCTCGGTCGGACGTGTCCATCGACCTGCGCGAGTTCTTTGCCGACCGCGGCATTTTTCCGTCAGAGATCCCTGCAATTGAGATCGACACGCCCTTGATCGATACCGATCCGGTGGAGGTACCCGACGACGTGCAAGAAGGACAGGAGTCGGTCATGCAAAAACTGGCGATGATGACCTTCCCCCAGCGCCTCAAGGCAGCCGTCAAAGGGACGAAGGAGACGCGGTCGATTCTCATCCGCGATCCGAACAAGATGATCTCGGCCGCCGTGCTGAGCAGTCCAAAGCTCACGGAGACCGAAGTCGAAGGCTTTGCGCGGATGACGAGCGTGTCCGAGGACATCCTGCGGACGATCGCGCACAACCGCGCCTGGACGAAGAGATACGGTGTGGTCGTCGGTCTCACGAAGAATCCGAAGACGCCGCTGGCGCTGTCGTTGAACCTGATGTCCCGGTTGCACGATCGCGACCTCCAGCAACTGTCGGTCGATCGCAACGTGCCGGAGCCGCTCCGCATCGCCGCGCGCAAGCGGGTGATCGGCGGCGCGAGCAAAGGCTAGCGTCCCGTCCGGTCTTTCGACCGTTTCCTCTTGCGTTCGTGTCGCTCTGCCCAATCCGAGCGCATCTGGGCAAGCCCATCCATGTAAACCGCCGCGCGCTCGCGCTCCTCTTCGTTTGCCATCGACTTCAGCAGGTCGAGTGCCTTCGTCAGATCCTCCTGAATCGTGGCGCGGGTCGTCTGGTAATACAGACGCTTGATTTCCGCGAGCGTGTCGTCGGCGGACAGCAAGCGGAGCTTCACCTTCGATGCCTCCGCAGGCTCTCCCGGAAGTCATCGAACCGGCGGGTGTTCAACACCTGACCGGGCTCGAGCCAGGCGCGCCGGGCGACCAGCACGCCCCAGCGGAGCGCGCCGACCGCCGCGCGCGAATGCGCGTCACTCGAGATGACGAGCTCGGCGCCCCGGTCCCGGGCGAGCTTCGCGTTGACATCACTCAAATCCAGTCGGTCGACTTGACAGTTGATTTCGAGCGCCACGCCCCGCGCGACTGCCAGGTCGATGACCGCGCGCACGTCGAAGGGATACGGCTCGCGCTTCAGGATCAGCCGACCGGTCGGGTGACCCAGGATATCGACGTGCGGGTGCTCCAGCGCTCGCAGCAGGCGATCGGTCATCTGCTGATGGTCCTGATTGAAGGCGGAGTGCACTGACGCCACCACGATATCGAGGGCGGCAAGACAGTCGTCCGCGAGATCGAGCGATCCATCTGGCCTGATGTCGCACTCGATGCCGGCGAGCAGCCGGACGCCGGCGCCTTCGGCGTCGAGCTCGCGGATGCGCGCGGCATGGGCCAGCGCGCGATGCTCGTCGAGGCCGTTGGCCATGGCGAGCGACTTGCTGTGATCGGTGATGGCAATGTATTCGAGTCCTGCTTCCCGCGCCGCTTCCGCCATCGCCCGCGCATCGTCTTTTCCGTCGGTCTCGGTGGTGTGCATGTGGAGATCGCCCCGAAGATCGCCTCGATCGACGAGTCGGGGAAGCGCCTTCGCCTGCGCTGCCTCGATCTCACCTCGCATCTCGCGCAGCTCCGGCGGAATCCACTCGAGTCCCAGCGCCGCGTAGACGTCCTCCTCACGCTCACCGGCGACGAGGAGGCCATCGGCTGTCCTGCACAGACCGTGCTCGTTCAGCTTGAATCCGAGGCCAATCGCACGATCGCCGAGCGCAATGTTGTGCGCCTTCGAGCCGGTCAAGTACTGCATCGCCGCGCCGTGGCTCCCGCGCGCGACCAGGCGGAGATCCGCCTGAAAGCCGCCCCGGATGAGGACGCTCGACTCGGTGTCGCCGCGCCCGAGGACGCGCTCGACGAAGCGATAGCCGATGAAATCGTCCATCAACGAGACCCGAGCGCCCGAGGCGAGCAGGTCGAGACCGACACAGGTCTCGCAGCCGCGCCGCAGGCTGCCGACGGGAGCGACGATCGCCTCCGGCGCGCGCTCGTGGAGATACGCGACGAGCGAGGCGGAGGCGTCAGCCGCGTCGGGCAGCAGATGCCGGCCCGCGTGGCGCTTGCGCTCAGCGAGCGCCTCAAGAATCAGCGCTTCCTTCTTCGCGCCCATTCCGCGAAGCGCGCGAACGCGGCCGTCGGCCGCCGCCCGTTCGAGATCGTCGAGCGTGCGGACCCCGAGCTCACGGTAGAGCGTGGCAACCGTCTTTGGACCGACACCCTGCAGACGCAGCAGGTCGAGAATAGTCGGCGGAAATTCCGCCAGAAGCTCGAGATGAAACGCGGCGTCTCCCGTCTCCGCGATTTCGCGGATCCTGGCAGCGAGGTCCTTGCCAATCCCGGGAATCTCGCGCAATCCAGGCTCGTCGAGCGACGCGAGGCGATGGGGGTGGTTGGCCGCGATGTCGGCGCCGTTGCGATAGGCGCGAATCTTGAAGGGGTTGTCGTTCCTGATCTCCAGCAGGTCGGCGATCTCCCGGAGAATTCGCGCGACGTGGAAGTTACCCAAAAGGTGATCCAGGAGGTTATCCAAGCTGGAGGCCTTCCATCTCGATTCGGTAGGCGAGCACCTGTGCGCCGCCGCCAGCGAGCGCCCGGACAATGGCCGGCCGGGCAGAAGGGGGGCCGAAACAGAACAGGCATCCGCCGCCGCCGGCGCCGCAGACCTTGGCGGCCGTGGCGCCCGCAACCGAGGCGCGGCGCATGAGGTCCTCGATCGTCGGCGTCGTCACTCCCGATGCGAGGCGTTTTCGATTCTCCCATTCGGTCGCAATCTGCCGGCCGACCTCGTCCCAGTCGCTGCGCAAGAGCGCCGACCGCATCGCGACGGCCGTGTCGCGGATGCGCTCGAAGCAGTCGAAGATCTGCGGGTCGCCGTCGATGTGGCGCTTGACGATCTCCCAGTTGTTCGTGGCCGAACGGCGTGGAGCGCCGGTATAGGCAAGAACGATGCGCCGTTCGAGCTCGCTGGGATCGACGTCGAGCGCCACCCGCCTGACACCGTCGGCGCGGAGCTCGATGGCTGCGATGCCGCCGTACATCGCAGGCCGATAATCCTGCACCCCCGTCGGCGCGTGAATCGTCTGGCACTCAATGTTCATCGCGACCTCCAACAGATCGTCCGGATTCATGGAGGCGCCGGTGAGCCGAGCCAGCGCGGCGCACAAGGCAATGGTCAACGCCGACGATCCCGCGATGCCGGCGCCAGAGGGCGATTCCCCGCGAGTGGTCACCGTCACGCGCTCCACGCGGTAGTGGCGCGCCGTCAGCGACAGGAGAGACAACTCGCCGGCCGGATCGAGCTCGGACCAGTGCCGCGCGCTGATCTGACGCCCGGCGTCAACGGACCTGAGCTCGACGAGGTCGGTCTCACCGCCGCTTCGCGACTCCACGGTGACGTGCGCCCGCAGGCTGATGGCCGCATTGAGGGTCGCCGCCTCGTCGTGAAAGAGATAGATCGGCCAGATGTCGATCGTGCCGCCCGCGAGGTCGATGCGGGTGGGAGCAGACGTCGCGATACGCACGGGACGGCATTATAGACTCGGGCCTCTCGCCGTTCGAATGCAGATGGAGTTGCACTGCGGGCTGCTAAAATCGTGAACACGCATGTCGCCAAGCGCGCTCTGTCATCGGATCGGGCAACTACTGATCGCCGGGTTCGATGGGCATCAAGTGCCGGTTGAACTGAAGGCGCTCGCTCGTGAGTTCGGTCTCGGAGGCGTCATTCTCTTTGCGCGTAACATCGACGAGCCCGGACAGGTTGCCGAGCTCTGCTACGAAGCGGCCCGGCTGGTGCCCGAACTCCCACTCTGGGTGAGCGTCGATCAGGAAGGCGGACGGGTCGCGCGGCTCAAGGCGCCGTTCACCGAGTGGCCGCCGATGGCGACCCTGGGCCGGAGTGCCGATGTCCGCCTCGCGGAGCGATTCGCCCGCGCACTCGCGTCGGAGCTGAAGGCGGTCGGCATCAACCTCGATTACACGCCGGTCCTGGACGTGCAGACGAATCCCAGGAATCCTGTGATCGGCGATCGCGCCCTTTCGGAAAAGGCGGAGGAGGTTGCGCGGCTCGGTGCAGCCATCGTGCGGGCGCTTCAAGGCGAAGGCGTCGCGGCCTGCGGCAAGCATTTTCCCGGCCACGGCGACACCGAGACCGACTCGCATCTCGAAATGCCGATCGTCGAGCACCCGCTGGAGCGGCTGCGCGACGTGGAGCTCGTCCCGTTTCTGGCGGCCATCGAAGTTCAGGTCGCGGCGATCATGACGGCGCACATCTTCAATCCGGCCCTCGACGAGAAGCGTCCGGCGACGCTGTCGCGCCGCGTCGTGACCGGGATGCTTCGTGAGGAGCTGAAGTTCCAGGGCGTGATCCTGAGCGACGATCTGGAGATGAAAGCAATCACCAGCACCTACGACGTGCCATCGGCGGCCGTCCTTGCGATCGATGCCGGTTGCGATGGCCTGCTGATCTGCAGCGGCGACCACGCGACACAGTCGGCGGCGCTCGAGGCGCTGGTCCACGGCGTCGAAAGCGAGCGACTCCGGCTCCCGCGCATCGAGGACGCGCTCGGGCGCCAGCAGCGGGCAAAAGAACGCTTCCTGGCCGCTCGGGTGGCCGCGCGGCCCTTGCAGGGCCGGGCGCTAGGAGAACAGCTCGGCCGCGAGGACCATCGCGCCATCGCCGACGAGATGGCGCGGTTTCTGTGATGCTGAAGCCGCGCGCCCTCGAACCGGGCAGTCGCCTCGCCGTCGTCGCTCCCGCCAGCGCGTTCACCCGTGAGGCATTCGACCAGGGGATATCGGAGCTCGGCCGGCTGGGGTTCGTCCCGGTGCACGACGACTCGGTCTTCGCGCGCCTCCCGTACGTGGCTGGCCCGGCCGCGCTGCGTGCGGAAGCGATCCGCAAGGCGCTCGTCGATCCGTCGATCGCTGGCATCATCGGCGTCCGCGGCGGATTCGGGAGCGCTCACGTCCTCCCGTTGCTCGATCGCCAGGAAGTCATACGTGCCCGGAAGGCGTTCATCGGGTACAGCGACCTCACCTCGGTCCTGACGTTCCTCACGCTGGGATGCGAGCTTGTGGCATTTCACGGTCCGATGCTGGCCGGCCGTCTCGGCCGAGGCACGGACGGCTACGATCGGGATTCGTTCCTGAAGGCGGTCGGTCGCCGTGAGCCGGTCGGCGAGCTGACCGCGCCTGCAGTCGAAACGATCAGAAGCGGGGAAACCACCGGGCCGCTCTTCGGCGGCACGCTGACGCAGTTGGTCGCGTCACTTGGAACCCCGTTCGCCTTCTCTCCGCCGCAAGGCCACGTGCTGTTTCTCGACGAGGTCGGCGAGCGGCCGTACCGCATCGATCGCATGGTGACGCAGCTCCGTCAGTCTGGTGTGCTGGCGCGCGCTGCCGCCGTCGTCGTCGGAGAGCTGCCCCGGTGCGACGAGCCGTCTGGAGATCTGACGGCCCGGTCTGTCATCGCGGATCTCTTCGGCGACTTTCCAGGACCCGTGCTCGTTGGATTTCCATCGGGACACACAACCGGTCCCGCGATGACGCTGCCCCTCGGTGTGCTGTGCCGGGTTGTGGCCACCCCCGCACGTCCGCACCTCGTCATCGAGGAGGCTGCCGTTGAGTAGACACGTCCACCTGATTGGTATCTGCGGCACGGCGATGGCGACGCTCGCGGCGATGCTCAAGCACAAGGGCTTCGACGTGCGTGGGTCGGATCAGGACGTGTACCCGCCGATGAGCGACTTTCTCGAGTCCGAGGGGATCGAGGCGCTCTGCCCCTACCGTGCGGACCACATCACCGGTGATCTCGATCTCGTGATCGTGGGCAACGCGATCTCGCGCGGCAATCCGGAGCTCGAGGAAGTCCTCGACCGAAAGATTCGCTACCGTTCGCTGCCCGAGGCGATTCGCGAGCACTTTCTGTGGGGCGCCCGCTCGATTGTCATCGCGGGCACGCACGGGAAGACGACCACGACGGCGCTGGCGGGGTGGCTGCTGACGCACGGCGGCGCGGACCCGAGTGTGTTCGTTGGAGGCATTGCCAGGAATTTCGGAGAGAACGGATCCAGCTATCGCATCGGGCAAGGACGCGACTTCGTCATCGAGGGCGACGAGTATGACAGCGCGTTTTTCGACAAGACCGCAAAGTTCCTCAAATACCTGCCCGACGTCGCTGTTGTCAACAACGTCGAATTCGATCACGCGGACATCTATGACGATGTGGAAGAGGTGACGCTCGCCTTCCGGAGGCTGGTGAACCTGGTACCGCGACGCGGTTTGCTGCTCGTGGGGGCCGACAGCGAGCGGGCACGGGCGCTCGGCGATGCCGCCACGTCACGAGTCGAGACGTTCGGAACCTCGGACGGTGTCGATTGGCAGGTGCACGACATCGAATCGACTGGCCCGACGACCTGGTTCAGGATGAGACGCGGCGGCGCGCCGTTCGGCACCTTCGAGCTGCCGCTGGTCGGCGCCCACAACGTCCGCAATGCCGCGGCTGCCATCGCCATTTCTTCCGAAGCGGGGATCGGTGTCGAACGGATCGCGGAGGGTTTGCGTCTGTTCGCCGGCGTCAAGCGGCGGCTCGAAGTCGTGGGCACCTCGGCCGGCGTGACCATCTACGATGATTTTGCGCATCATCCGACGGCGGTGGCCGAAACACTGGCCGGCCTGCGCGCCGCCAGTCCGGCCGCGCGCATCTGGGCGGTGTTCGAGCCGCGGTCCGCGTCCTCCTGCCGGCGTGTGTTTCAAGACGACTTCGCCAGAGCGTTCGGGCCGGCCACCGAGGTGCTCATCGCACCGATCTTCCGATCGACGCTACCCGAACGGGAACGGCTGTCGGTCCCACAGCTCGTCCGCGATTTGAACGGACGTGGACAGTCGGCGCGCCAGGCGGAGTCGGTCGACGATATCGTCGCCCTCGTCGTGCGCGAGCATCGTCCGGGCGATCTCGTCGTGCTGATGTCGAACGGCGGGTTTGGCGGCGTCCATCAGGAGCTGCTGCGGGCGCTCGAGCGAGCGGGGTCTCCGGCGTCGCCGCCGCACCGGGGTGCCTGAGTGTGGACGGCCACCCGAGTTGTGAAGAATAACTATCGCATCGTGACGGCTGGCGACGCTGCGATCCTTGTCCAATTCGAGAACCGGATCGATCCGGTCATCAACCGAACCGTCATCGCGGTGGCGCAGGCAATTCACTCAGCGGGCATTGCCGGCGTGCGCGACGTCGTTCCGACGTACAGGTCAGTGGCCATCCACTTCGATCCTCTTCGGACCGACCGTGACGCGCTCGTCTCGCGCGTGGAGCGCGATGCGGCCAGCGCCCTGCCGACCGCGACCGAACAGGCCGAGCCGATCCGCATTCCGGTCTGCTATTGCGCGGAGTTCGGGCCCGACCTTGCCTCCGTCGCAGCCGTTGCCGGGGTGAGCGAAGCGGAAGTCATTCGGCTGCACACCTCGCGCACCTATCGTGTCTTCATGCTCGGCTTCGTGCCGGGCTTTGCGTACATGGGAACCGTCGACGAGCGAATCGCTGCGCCGCGGCTGAGGGTGCCGCGAGTCCGCGTGCCCCCGGGCTCTGTGGGAATCGCCGGCGTGCAGACCGGCATCTATCCGACCGCGACGCCGGGCGGGTGGCAGATCGTGGGCCGCACGCCGATCAGGCCGTTCGATCCGGATCGGTCTGAGCCATTCCTGTTCAAGCCGGGCGACGCAGTACAGTTCCACGCCGTTCGGCGCGAAGAATACGCTCGGCTTCAGGATCCGGACTGAGATGGCCACGGTTGATGTTGTGACACCCGGGGCGTTGACCACCATTCAGGACGGCGGCCGCTGGGGATGGCAGGGCTGGGGCGTTCCGGTCGCCGGGCCGATGGATCCGAGCTCTCATCGCGTCGCCAACCTGCTTGTCGGCAACGAAGCGGACGCGGCAACCCTCGAGGTCACCTTCGTTGGGCCGGATCTCCGGTTCGCGGACCAACGACTTGCAGCCGTGACCGGTGCCGACTTCGACATCGCCGTCGACCTCCGATCGATGCCCATGAATGCGCCGTTCGTCGTCCCCGGCGGCTCGTTTCTCCGATTCGGGCCCCGTCGTCGCGGCCGACGCGCGTATCTGGCAATCGCAGGTGGCATCGCCGTCCCCCCCGTATTCGGAAGCCGCGCCACGCACCTTCCGAGCGCCATGGGCGGTGTGAGTGGGCGGCCGTTGCGATCCGGCGATCGCCTCCCGCTCGGCGACGGGAACAGGGGTCGGGAGTCTTTTCCGACGCGAGGCCGGACGAACAACCGTCCCGACCCCTTTTTCCCGCTGCCTGACGGCCGGGCGACCCTTCGCGTTCTGCCGGGCCCCGATCTGGAGCGCTTCGGACGCGAAGTGCTCGACCTGCTACAGTCGGCTCCATATGTCGTCGACGCCAGATCAGACCGAATGGGATTTCGACTCAACGGACCGCCATTGACTCACATCCGTGGCGCGGACATCATCTCCGATGCCACGCCGCTCGGCGCCTTGCAGGTGCCTTCCTCCGGCCAGCCCATTCTGCTGATGGCTGACCGCCAGACGACGGGAGGTTATCCCGTCGTCGCGACCGTTATCAGCGCCGACATCAGCCTCGCAGGGCAGCTCGGGCCAGGGGACTCAATCTCGTTCGTCGTTTCGTCGCTGCGAGAGGCGATGGCTGCCCTGATTGCCCGGGAACGGGCACTCATGGCGATTCGGTCGGGCGGACGACCATGAAGATCGTGCTCGAAGAAGCTTTTGGCGATCGAGCGCGCCGCGACGTGCCGCTCGCGCCGATGACCACGTTCCGCGTCGGAGGGCCCGCCGACTGGCTGGTGGAAACGAGAAGCGCCGACGAGATTCTCACCGCCCTGAAGCTGGCGGCTCGCGCCGGCGCGTCCGTGACGATGCTCGGTGGCGGATCGAATGTGCTCGTATCCGACGATGGCGTGCGGGGCCTGGTCATCAGGCCGCGAGGCGGGGAGATCCGGCGAATCGACCAGACGCATGTCCGCGCGGACGCGGCGGTCACGATCAACGAACTGGTACGATGGACCATCAATCACGGCTGCGCCGGTCTGGCAGCCTGGGCGGGCACGCCGGGGACCGTCGGGGGCGGAATTTACGGCAACGCGCATTTTGACGGACGTCTCATCGGCGATCTCGTCAGCCAGGTTCGGGTAGCCGCCGCTGACGGGACGACCTCCAATCTGCCGAGCAACGCCATGGCGTTTGCCTACGATCGCAGTCGGCTGCAACAGTCCGGTGAAGCTCTGCTGTCCGCGGTGTTCGTCGTCTCGGCCGGCGAGCCGGTGCGATTGCGCGCGATCGCGCGGGAATCGCTGGCGTTCCGCAAACGGACGCAGCCGCTCGGCAGTCCCTCCGCCGGCTGCATTTTTCGGAACCCTGAACCGGGTCGTGACGTGCTTCCCGACGACATTCATGCGTCAGCGGGGACGCTGGTCGACCGCGCAGGGCTCAAGGGCCTGACGATCGGCGGAGCGCGCGTCTCGACGACCCATGGCAACTTCATCGTCAACGACGGCGGCGCGACGGCGCGAGACATCCGACGGCTCATCAAGGAGTGCCGGGACGCCGTACGAGCGCGGTTCGGTGTCGAATTGCGCGAGGAGATCGTCTATCTTGGCAACTTCGATTAACGACTAACGACTTGCGACTCATGACTCATGACTAACGACCACGACTCATGTCCACACTGTTGATTGAAGGCGGTCACAGGCTCTCGGGTGCCGTTGAGATCGAGGGCAACAAGAACGCCGCGCTCCCGCTCCTCGCTGCCTGTCTGCTGACGACAGAAGAATGCGTGCTGACGAATGTGCCGCGCATCAGCGATGTCGAAGTGATGGCGCGACTGTTGATCGATCTCGGCGCCACGGTCGATGGCATCGGGACGACCACGCTGCGCGTGCGGTGTTCCCGCATCGCGAAAGACGAGCCCGACGGCGCGCTGGTCGGGCGGCTGCGCGGATCGGTGCTGCTACTCGGCCCATTGCTGGCGCGGCGGGGGCGGGCACGGCTCGCGCCGCCGGGCGGTGATTTTCCCGCGCGGCGCAGTATCTCGACGCACCTCGAAGCGCTCGCATCGATGGGCGCGCGCACGGTTCACGGGCGCAACCACGAGCTCGAGGCCCCAGACGGGCTCAAGCCGGCATCGATCTACCTGTACGAGGCGTCAGTGACCGGCACTGAAACGGCGCTGCTTGCGGCGGCCGCAGCGCCAGGCGTCTCGGAGATTCGGCACGCTGCCTGCGAGCCCCACGTGGGGGAGCTCTGCGTGTTTCTCGGGCGCCTGGGGGTCGACGTGTGCGGCGGCGGCACCTCAACGATCCGGATCCAAGGTGGCGCCAGGCTGCACGGCGCCGAGCATCGCCTGCACGGCGATTACATCGAGGCGGGGAGCTGGGCGGTCGTCGCCGCGATCACCGGCGGCGAGATCGAGGTTCGCGGCGCGCACCCGCCGGAGATGGAGGTCGTGGCCGCGGTGCTCGAGCGCATGGCCGTCACATGCGCGTTCGACGGCGAGGTCTTCCGCGTGGAGCGGTCGATGCCGCAGGCGGCCGGTCGCATCACGACCGGGCTCTGGCCGGGCTTTCCGAGCGATCTCGTCAGTTTGTTCACGGTGCTCGCGACGCAGGCCGCTGGACAGACGCTCGTCCACGACTGGCTGTACGAGTTGCGCCTCTTTGCCCTGGAACAGTTGAGTGGGATGGGCGCCGACCTGTTCCTGTGCGACCCGCACCGGATCATCGTGACCGGGCCCAAGCGCCTGCTCGGTCGCCCGCTCGACAGCCGCGATCTGCGGTCGGGGATGGCGCTGATCGCAGCGGCGCTGGCGGCGGACGGGCTGAGCCGTTTATCGCCGCTCGAGACAGTCGAGCGGGGTTACGGACGATTGGTGGAACGCTTGCGTGCGCTCGGCGCCCAGGTGGAGAGATCGGCATAATCCAGCGAGCAAGAACACCCCGAACCGCCGAACTGGGTCGCTGCGGTCGTGATTCAGCGGAGGCGCGAGACTCACGCGTTTAGAATCCGCCCGGGCGCGGCGGCGGCGCGCTCGCCGGGTTCGCCGCGGGCCGCGCCGGCTCGGCTGTGGGCGGCGTCGGCGGCACCGGCGGGGGAGGCACCTCGGGGAGCAGGTCGAGCGTGTCGCGGCCGACCCGGAACGCGCGCAGGTCGGCCTCGTTCAGATCCAGCGTGCGAATGATGTGCGGCGTCAGCGTCAGCACGATGTCGGTCTGATCGGTCGTCTTCTGCGTGTGCGCGAACAGACGGCCGACGCCCGGGATGTCACTGAGTCCGGGAATCCCTTCCACCAACTTGAGCTCGTCGTCGCTAATGAGTCCCGCCAGCATGTCCGTCTCGCCGTCGCGCAGCCGGATGACGGTGTTGATTTCGCGATTGCCGAAAGTCGGCAACCCGCCAAAGCCGGTTCCGGAGACGCTCGTGACCGCCACCTTTAGGACGAGCGTGACGTCATCGTCGTGGTGCGTGCGCGGCGTGATGTCGATGTTCACGCCGATGTTCTGATACACATACGACGTAATCGGCTGCTGCGGCGCGCCGCCGGGCGCGATCGGAGCAAAGGTGGTGGACGGCACCGGCACCTGGTCGCCGAAGCGCGCCTGCGCCGTGGCGCCGTCCGACGTGCGGAGCTGAGGATTGGCCAGCGTCCGCGTGTGCATGTCAGACTTGAGCAACCGATAGTAGAGTGACGGGAGGTTGGCCAGCAGCACGTCCGACTGCGAGAGGCCTCCGAGCGACTGCAGGGTGAGCGTCTGGCCGCTGCCGGCCGGGTTGACGCTCGCGGAGCCGTTGATGCCGGGCGAGCTGGGCGAGGCAACCTGCAGGCCGTACTCCTGAAGCCTGGTGCGATCCACCTCGAGAAGCTGGACGTCGATGATGACCTCGGGGCGTGCCTTGTCGATCGCCGACAGCACGCGCGCGGCGGCGGCCACCCGCTCGGGCGTGTCCTTGATCGTCACCGCGTTGGCGGCCGTCGTCGTCGAAATGCGCCGAGCATCGAGCACCAGACGCAGCAGGTCCATCGTCTCTTTGGGGTCGGCGTTGCTCAAATAAAACGTCCGGACGACCTCTTCCTCGTATTCCCGCCTCTTGGCCTGCGTATCCGGAATCACCACGACGGTCGCCGGCGCGGTCACGCGGAAAAACGTCCGCGTGACGCCTGTCACGGTGGCGAGCGCGTCCTCGAGCGACCCGTTCCGCAGGTCCACCGTGATCGGCGTCTCGCGGAACGTCGAGTCGAACACGAGGCTGATGTTGGCGAACCGCGCGATAGCGGTGAACACGTCACGGCTGCTCGCGTCGCGGAACCTCAGCGTGGCCGGCATCTTCACGTTTTGCGGGAGATCGAGTCCTGGGGGAGCCGCGTCGCGGGTGCGCTCGATGAGCGTCTGGAGGTCCGTCTTGCCCTCGGCCGGCACGGCGATCTTCGCCCGAAGCTTGTTGCGCGTCGATCGCAGCTCCTGGTCGAGGTCGGCGTTGCCCGGATTCAGCTCGGCGGCCAGCCCGTACTCGACGAGCGCCTCCTCGAATTTCCCTACCGCCGCGAGGCGCCGCGCCTTGATGAGGTGATCCTCCGAGGCGCGCAGCCTGGCGCGCTCGAGCGCGAGACGCGTGTCGGTGCTGGCGGGATTGAGCCGCAGCGCCTGGGTGTACTCGGCGACCGCGCGATCGTAGTCCTGCCGTTGTTCGGCGTCGCTGCCCCGACGAAAGGCCGCCGGGGTCACGCAGCCGCAGACCACGACTGCCAACACGGCCGTCGCGCTCAGCGCGAGAAGCCTCCGCGACGTGGTGCGGCGGTCAGGGTCGGGGCGTCCCGCTGACAACTTCGACACCGCGGGGAATCCTGAACGTGAACGCATCATCCGCCAGACCGACGTTTTCCTTCAGATTCGTGAACGCAATGGTCGACGTCCCGCCCTGCGCGTCGATTGTGACCAGCCCGCGGATGGAAAACGTCATTGGATCGACAGCGAGGATCAGCCAATCGTAATCGGGTTCTCGGGATTTCGGTATCAGCTTCAGCGCCCGGCTGCCGGGGGCGAGCCCCGCGGGCAAGTCGACGAGCGAGGCCGTGAAATCGCGTGTCAGGTTGCCTTCTCCTGTGAGGAACAGGGCCGGAGTGGTCGCCTCGTCCTTCCGCCCAACCGGGCTCAGGATCACCTGCTTGTCCGCGGGAATGTACGAATAGAGCTTCACGCCATCGGAGACGAACTGCTTCTGCTCGGGGGCGGTGTAGTCCCACCGCATCTTGCCGGGCTTCTTGATCAGGAGGTGCCCGCGTTCGGTGAGCTGCTTTTTCAGCACGCCGCCCTGGTATGCGTGAACAAAATCTGCGGAGAAGTCCTTGACCGCGTCGTACTTCCGCTGCAGCGCCTGCGCGAGTTCTGGCGCCGTGAGATCGGCGGCCTGTCCCCTTGCGATCGGCCCTGCCGCGATCAAAGCGGTCACCCCCAGAACGCTCAGACACGGGCGAGCCATGCGCCAACGATAGCACGACGGTCCGCGGAAGCTTCAGCGCAGGCGGAAGAGGGACCACGACGATCGACCAATACGACGATCGAGGAATTACGGGGTCCGGCGTCTGATGAGGTAGCGCGGCTGGGGCGCGAAGATGTTCGACGCGTAGGCCGTGCGGATTGGCTGTCCATCCGCGTCGAACGCCGCAAAGCTGACGCCGCGCTCAACAATGAGCGTGTGATGACGGGCGGCGATGACATGGCCGAAACCCATGCGGCGAATCGTATCCGCTGCCAGCCACGACTCCATGCGGACCTCGACCGAGACGCCCCCAAGATCGACCGAGCGCCGGAACGGTCTGTTCGAGCCGAGGGCGAAGGTCGGCGTCCGCCCGCGCATCCCGGCCACTGCGAAATAGTCGCCGTCGGGGATGGCGACCCTCACCCCGCCTGTCGCTGCAGCCAGTGCGCGGCCGATCTCGTCCCACTCCAGCTTGAGCTCGCCCGTCGGTTTCAGAATACAGAGGACGTACCGTGTTCCGTCGGGCAAGTCCCGGACCATTGCCGCGAGTGACGGCACCGCGACCTCCGGGTCGGGTGCTGTCGGAAACAGGGGACCGTAGGCGGCCGCCAGCGTGCTGCGCGCGCGGGAGGTCAGCATGACGTCTCGATCGATTGCGGCATTGTCGGCGACGAGCGTGGGGGCGTAGAGAATCACCGCCGGCATTCCCGCGTGCGCAACTTCAGGCCGGATGTCCTTCGCGAAATAGGTGAGGCCGTTCTCCAATTGCCAGTTGAGATCCGTGAGGAGAATCGCGTGGCGGTCGTCGAGCCCCTTCGTCAGCCCCGCCAGCACGCTCGTCGGCCGATCGTCATGGCTTCTGTCCAGCGCGGGATAGTCATGCCAGGCGCGGACCGCCACGTAGGCCGTGAGCAACGCGGCCGCGAGCTGGCGCCGGCCAATGAGGTCTCCCGCGAATACGAGTCCGGGCGCGGCCAGGAGCGCGATCATCAGGTGTGACGGCAGATAGAAGACGTGAGTGTCGCCGACGTTGTAGCTGAAGGCGAACAGCACGTTTGCGATGTACAAGGTGAACATCAGCACGGCGTGGCGCCAGTGATGTCTGGCGAGTTGAACGAGTCCCGCAATCCCGAGGAGTGGGCCGATCCATCCAAACTGCTGACCAAGATCGAAGGCGTACATCGCGACGTGATCGCCGATTATCGCCGTCGGTACCTGCAGCACCATGGTTTCGCGCCAGTCGACCTTTGTGACATCGAACCAGAATCGCAGCAGCGCATCGAACATGTTGTGCGGCGGAGCGGGCAGCAGCCAGAACGCGCGCAGGTTCCAGGCGTAGGGCAGCGCACCGGCCAGCGCGCACCCGGTGGCCAGCGCGAGCACCCGCGGCGCGAACATCGACCGCCAGCCGCGCGGCGCCGAGGCGAGGAGAAAGATGGTGAAGCCCGGCGCGAGCAGGATCATCGATAAGTGATTGCCGAAGCCGAGCGCGTAGGCGGCGAAGAACAGCGTCAGGCGGCCGACGCCTGGACGCTCGGCCCAGCGGAGCACGAGCCAGAGCGTCAGCGCGACAAAGAGCGCGTGCAGCGCGTACACCTCGGCGATGATCGACTGGCTCCAGAACGTATAGGAGGTCGCAAATAGCAGCGCCGCCGCCACTGCCGCCGCGATGGAGCCGCTGAGCTCCACCCCGACGAGCACGATCAGCCCGCACGCGAGGGCCGCCTGAACCGCCGACGCCAGATTCAACGCGTGCGCCGGTTCGCTCTTTGTGGTCCAGAGAAAGAGATTGCCGAGGGCGAAGTAGAGGGGATACCCGTCTCGCGGCGTGATGAGGGACGAGCCGACCGTGGCCTGGAATGACCCCGTGTCGCCGAAGTCCATGCCCGGCAGCAGCGTCGCGCGATACAGGGCAAACGCGGCGATCGCGACGGCGGCAGCGGCAAGGAGCGAGGATCGACGCACCGGTTCTCAGCCCTGTCAGCGTTGACGCTTTGCGACGATGAGCGCCCTGATCTCAGCCAGGGGCCGTGCGTTCACGACATGCCGCCGCTCCACCCAGCCCCGCCGCGCGGTCGTCAGGCCAAGCTCCATTTGCCGTTCGAGCAGCTCCGCGCGATGACAGTCGCTGTCGACGGCCACCGTGACGCCTGCGTCGATGGCGCGGTGCGCCAGCGGGCCGTCGAGATCCAGATGGGCCGGCGCACCGTCGATCTCCATGATCGTGCCGGTTTCGACCGCCGTTTCGAACAGCCTGTCATAGTCGAGATCGTAGCCCGGCTTGTGCGGCAGGAAGCGATTGGTCGGATGCGTGATCAACGTGACGAGGGGATGCTTCATCGCGGCGCTGTAGCGCCGAAGCAGGTGGTCGGACGACTGGCCGGCCCGATCGTGCAGCGAGGCGAGCACGATGTCGAGACGCTCGAGGATGCGATCGGGGAAATCAAGACGGCCGTCGGGAAGAATGTCGACCTCGCAGCCGTGCAGAATGGCGATGTCGGGATGCTGTTCACGCAAGCGGGCGATCTCGTCGGCTTGCCGCGCGATCGAATCGGCGGAAAGATTCCGGGATGCGGCCGAATGAGGCGAGTGATCCGTAATTGCGAGGTACTCGTAGCCGAGCGCGCGGCAGGCCTGAACCATCGCTTCGACCGAATCGCGTCCATCGCTGAACTCGGTGTGCATGTGGAGATCGCCCCGGATGTCGCTGCGCGACACGAGCGCCGGGAGATTGCCGCTCGTGGCCGCGGCGATCTCGTTCTCGCCATTGCGAACTTCCGGCGGGATGAACGGAAGGCCGAGCGTCGCGTACAGCTCCTCTTCGGTCGGCGACGGGCGAAGCCTGCCGTCAGCGCTTCGGAGTCCGTCAGGCGTGAGCTGCCAACCCATTGCGCTCGCGTGAGCGGCGAGCGCCGCCAGATGTTCGGTTGATCCCGTGGTCTGCAGCAGGATCGAGCCCGCGTTGGCCGGCGCAGGCAATCGCACACCGATCTGCACGCGCTCCATGCGGAGGTACACGCGGCGCTCGCTTCGATGGAGACATCGTACGACTTCCGGCAGCCTGATGAGGCCGTCGATCGCCGCTGCCGGGTCGGCTGCCGCCGCGACGAGCTCGATGTCGCCGACCGTTTCCAGGCCGCGGCGGAGCGATCCGGCCGTGCTCGCCCACGACACGCCGGACACGGCGCGCAGGTGCTCGAGAATCGGCGCCGCCAGCCAGACGGCCCGGCCGAGCGCAATGCGCGGAATCGCCCGACGGAGACCCGGCAAGGCGGCGGCGACGGCCTTCTCGATCTCTTCGTTCAAGCCAGCGACGCGGCGAATCGCGTGTTCGTGAACGGCCGCGGCCAAATCGGCCGCGGCCGTCACGCCGAGAGCCTGATGGATCGCCGCGAGCTGTTCCACCGTGACGGCGCCCGACTCGTACAGCCACCGCAGGTCGGCCGGCAAATCGGCGATCGTCGATTCCATCAGCACCCACGCGGCGGATTCGTGCATGTAGCGCAGCTGCCTGAGCACGTCGGCGTCGACTTCTTCCCGGGGATTCTCGAGGAGCTGGGCGAGGTCGGCGTCAGAGTCGATGCCGTGCGCGCGCACCAAGGCAGCCGCCCGGCTGAAGATCGCCTGCTCGGCGGCGTCGCCACGAATACTCGCCAGCAGCGCGAGCTGATCCAGCGTTCGGGGAAGTGCACCCGGGGTTTCGGGGTGATCGGAGAAAATCCGCTAGCCTTTCAGCGCACCAGGTTCTGGCGCGGCCTGGCGCGGCGCCTCTTTTGTTTCGGTCGGCAGATTGGCGGTCATCCACTCGTTGATGCCGCCCTTGAGCGCGACCGCTCGATACCCCTGGCGAATCAGCTCGGCCGCGACATGCGAGCCGGCCAGCTCGTTCGGATCCGAATCGTACACCACGATCTCACGGTCGCGGGGGAGCGACGAGACATCGACCGCCCCGTAACGGATGGCGCCGGGCAGTCGAACCGTGCTGTGCTCGTAGGGGTACTTCAACCGTGCATCCACGACGACCGGTGGCGCGCCGCTATCGAGGCGCTGTTTCAGATCCTCTTTGCTGATTCGGAGCACGGGCACGACGTTTATTGTCATCGGCCCGCGCAGAGGCTGTCAAATTGCGGCGAGACCTCACCCGTGCGCCTTGCGTAAAGACTACAGTTGTAGTAGATTCAGCCACGGCATTAGGAGCACTGCGTGGCCCTGTCCAAGCTGACGAAGCTCGAACTGCGGATCATGGAGGCGCTCTGGACCCACGGTGCCTCTTCCGTCCGGGAAATCCAGGAAGGGTTTCCCGAGAAGGATCGCCCCGCCTACACGACGGTCCAGACGATGGTCTATCGCCTTGAGGTGAAGAAGGCGCTCCATCGCGTCAAGAAAATCGGCAACGCGCACATTTTCGAAGCGGCGATCACGCGTCGCGCCGCGCATCGTCGGCTCATCGACGAGCTTCTCAGTTTCTTCGGCGGCCGGACGCAGCCCGTGATGGCGCATCTGATCGAATCCGGCCAGCTCACGCTCGAAGACGTCCAAGAAGCGGAGAAGACGCTCCGCAAGCTGGCCAAGAAAGACAGGACGTCATGATCGCGGCGCTCTCATTGGTGGCCAATCATCTCTGGCAATCGACGCTATTCGCCGGGGCTGCGTGGCTGCTGACGTTGGCACTGCGCAACAACCGCGCGCAGGTCCGGTGCTCGATCTGGTTGGCCGCGTCGATGAAGTTTCTGCTCCCGTTCGCGCTGCTGGTCGACGTCGGCAGCCATTTCCCCTGGAGGTCGTCGACCGTGATCGTCCGTCGAGAGATGGTGCTCACCGCTCACGCGATGAGCCAGCCCTCGCCGGCAACGGGACTCCGGGTCTTTCCTCAGCTCGTGTCAGCACATCCGCCAACGGCGGCTTCCGACATCACCGCCGCCGTGGCGCCTCGTCTCCTCCTGGCGCTGTGGCTCTGTGGCTCCGCAGCCATTCTCGCGGCGTGGTTCGTCAAGTGGCAGCGCGCCGTGGCGATCGCCCGCCGTGCAGCCCATGTTGACCGCGGCCGCGAGCTGGACGTTCTCCGTCGCCTCGAGCAGGCGACCGGGATCAAGAAGGTGATGATGCTCGCGTGGTCGGACGGGTCGATCGAGCCGGGAGTATTCGGAGTCCTGACACCCGTGCTGTTGCTGCCCTCGGGCATCGCGGACCGCCTGACCGATCGCCAGGTGGATTTGATCCTCGCGCACGAGGTCTCCCACGTCCGGCGTTACGACAATCTGACCGCGACGCTGCACATGCTGGTCCAGGCCGTCTTCTGGTTTCACCCGCTGGTGTGGTGGCTCGGGGCTCGGCTCGTCGATGAACGTGAGCGCGCGTGCGACGAAGACGTCCTTCGATCGGGCGGCGAGCCGCAGGTGTATGCCGAGAGCATCCTCAAGACGTGTCAGTTCTTCGTCCAGTCGCCGTCGATATGCGTGGCGGGCGTGACCGGAGCCGATCTCAAGAAGCGAATCGAACGGATCATGCGGAACGACACCGCCTCGAGTCTGAGTGCCCTGACGAAAGTGCTCCTTACCGCAGCG
>Ga0209415_10006399_pt1 | contig 20951 bp, 19 predicted proteins | sample PeaSoiSIISIP2007_FD_187696 | JGI IMG/M metagenome (GOLD analysis project Ga0209415, IMG submission 187696) | Peat soil microbial communities from Weissenstadt, Germany - SII-SIP-2007 (SPAdes) (version 2) | ecosystem: Environmental > Terrestrial > Soil > Wetlands > Peat | place: Germany...
CAAACGATCAGGTCGGCCTGGGCAAACCTCTCCGCCATATTTTCGATGAAGGGGACGACCTCCGCCTGAAATTGGCGACGTGCATAAGCCACTCGCACCGCATTATAGTCGCGTTCGCCGGTCTGATGCACGATGAAAAGCTGGTTTTTTCGCTCAGCAAGCCGGTCGAGCGAATCCACCACCGCGCGGTTGATCGGCAGCGCGCCGCGGCTCCCGCCCGTGATCAGCACGGTGAACGGCGCGCGATGCTCCTTGGGCGGCGCGGCGAAGAACTCCTTCCGCACGGGGCATCCTGTCACCACCGCCTTGCGCCCCAGCCGTAGCGCCGTTTCCTGGTTCGCGACGGCGATCCGCGTCGCCAGTCGCGCGAGCACGCGGTTCGTGAATCCCGGCTCGACGTTCGGCTCGAAGACCACGCTCGGAATCCGGTGCATCACGGCGAGCAGCATCATCGGCCCGGAAGCGTACCCTCCGACGCCGAACGCCGCGCCGAAGCGATGCCTCCGGAGAATTTTCTCCGAGTCCCACAGCCCCGCCGGAAGCATCGCGAAATTGCGCAGCAGCTTAGCGCCGCCGATGCCTTTCAACCCCGCCACGCGAATCGTCTCGAGCGGCATCCCCGCCTGCGGCACGAGCCGCGCTTCCATTCCGCGCTCGGTTCCCACAAACACGACGCTTCGCTCTCCCCGCCGCAGCCATTCCCGCGCGACGGCCAGCGCCGGAAAAACGTGCCCGCCGGTGCCGCCGCCTGCAATCAATAAACTGTTCGCATCCGCGCTCACGTCTCATCCGCGTGCTGGCTGATGTTCAACAGCACGCCGGTTGCCAGCAGCATTCCGAGCAGGCTCGACCCGCCATAGCTGATGAACGGCAGCGGAATGCCTTTCGTCGGCAGCAGGCCCAGCACGACGCTCAAATTGATCAGCGCCTGCCCCACCACCATCGCCGTGATCCCGATTCCCAAAAACTTGCCGAATGCGTCGGGCGCCTTCATCGCGGCAACAAATCCGCGCCAGCCGTACACCGCAAAGAGCGCCAGCACGATTGCCGCGCCGATGAATCCGACTTCCTCGCAGATCACCGAAAAGATGAAATCGGTATGCGCCTCGGGCAGGAAGAACAGCTTCTGACGGCTCTCCATCAGGCCCACGCCGGTGAATCCGCCCGAGCCGACCGCGATCAGCGACTGCGCCAATTGAAAGCCGTGCCCCTGCGGGTCGGCTCCCGGCGAGAGATACGCCTCCACGCGTTGCAGGCGATAGGGCGTGCTCGCAATCGCGATGTAGATCAGCGGGATGGCCGCTAGGGCCGCTCCGGCGATGTAACGGTACGAAAGGCCGGCGATGAACAGCATCACGGCCGCGATGAAAAAAATCATGCAAGCCGTTCCAAGATCCGGCTCTTTGTACACCAGCCCGACCATCACCAGCACCGTCCCCACCGCCGGCAGGAGCGTATGCGTCACGTTGTTGACTCCCGGGCCGCGCGGCTCGCGGCGCACATCCAAAAACCACGCGAGATAGAAAATCACCACGAGCTTCGCGAGCTCCGAGGGTTGCAGGCCCAACGGTCCTAAACGGATCCAGCGGTGCGTGGCGTGCGACCGGTCGAGAAAAAACACGGCGATCAGCAGCACCAGCGTCACCGAGAGCGCCGTGAAAATCACGCGCGGCTGGCGCAGCTTGCGGTAGTCCGTGTTCATCAACCCGAACATCCCGGCGATTCCGAGCACGATCCACAGAAGCTGGCGGATCAGGAAGTAGTAGCCGTTGCCGTACCCTTCCCGCGCAGTGATCGCCGACGCGCTGAACACCATCACCGCGCCGATCAGACACAGCGCCAGCGTCACGCCGAACAATTGACGATCGTGTTGCAGGCTCCGGGGCATCCCTTATCCTTTCCGCGCGGAAGCAGGCGCGGCCGATTGATTTTCGAGCTTTCCGACGAGCTCCTTGAACGCGCGTCCGCGTTGTTCGTAATTCTCAAACTGATCGAAGCTCGAGCACGCCGGCGCGAGCAGCACCACGTCGCCGATCTGCGCGCGGTCGCTCGCGATCTGTATGGCGCGGTCGAGCGTGCGGGCGTTTTCGACGGTTACCGCATCGCCCAAATCGGCGGCGATTTTTTCCGCAGCAGCGCCAATCACGATCGCCATCCGCGCCCGCTCGCGCAGCGGCTCCTTCAGAGGCGTGTACGGGCTGCCCTTGTCCTTGCCGCCCAGAATGACGATGAGCGGCCCGGGAAACGCCTCGATGGCCTTGAGCGCCGCATCCACGTTCGTGGCCTTCGAATCGTTGTAGAACTGCACGCCGGCGACGTCGGCGACGAATTCCAGGCGGTGCTCGACGCCGCGAAACGTTTTCACGCCGCTCGCAATGGCCGCGGGTGTCGCGCCCGCGAGGTACGCCGCCGCGCACGCCGCCAGCACGTTCTCGACGTTGTGCTCGCCGCGCAATGGGATTTCGTCGCGCCGCCCGAGCGCCGCTTCCGATCCGTCGCTGCGAAACACGATCTGGCCGTCCCGCAGAAACGCTCCCTGCGCCACCTGCTTCTGCCGGCTGAACCAGAAAACTTGCGGCCGCGCGGGCATGCGGCGCGTCACCTCGGGATCGTCCGCGTTGAGCACGGCGATGTCGCGTTCGACCTGGTTCTCGAACATGCGCACCTTCGTGGCCGCGTACTCCTCAAACGTTGCGTGGCGATCGAGATGATCGGGCGTCAGATTCAGCAGCACGCCGATTTCCGGCCGGAACTTCTCGATCGTTTCGAGCTGAAAACTGCTGATCTCGGCGACCGTGACGCTCGAATCCGTCGAGGATTCGACCAGCGAAAGCAGCGGTACGCCGATATTGCCGCCAACGAGCGTTGGAATTCCCGCGCTCGCCAGAATGTGCGCCACAAGCGACGTCGTGGTCGTCTTGCCGTTCGAGCCCGTGATGGCCACGAGCTTCCCGCGTAGAAACCGCCACGCGAGTTCCACCTCGCCCCACACGGGAATTCCCGCAAGGTGCGCCAGCACGAGCGCCGGCAGGTTGGCCGGCACGCCCGGGCTCACGACGATCAGATCCTGATCGAGAAACGCATCGGCTCTGTGCCCTCCGAGCTCCAGCTTCACGCCCGCCGCCCGCAGCTTCGCCGCTGTCTCGGCGAGTTCGCTCTCGGGCTTTTCGTCCGTGGCCGTCACGGTCGCGCCGTAACCGGCGGCGAAAAGTGACACGGCCACGCCCGTCCGCGCGAGCCCCACCACCAGCACGCGCTTCCCAGCGAAATCGAATCCGGGTCTCACTTTCCTCTACCTCAATTTCAGCGTCGTCAGCGAAAACAGCGCAAACACCAAAGCCATGATCCAGAACCGCACGATGATTTTCGACTCGCTCCAACCCATCAGCTCGAAATGGTGATGCAGCGGCGCCATGCGGAACACGCGCTTCCCCGTCAGCTTGAACGAGCCGACCTGAATGATCACCGAAAGCAGCTCGAGTATGAAAATGCCGCCGATCGAAAGCATCAGGATTTCCTGCTTCAGAATCACGGCCACCGTTCCGATCGCTCCGCCGAGCGCGAGCGACCCGACGTCGCCCATGAACATTTCCGCGGGATGCGCGTTGTACCAGAGAAACCCGAGCGATGCGCCTGCAAGCGATCCGCAGAAAATCGTCAACTCGGAGGCGTCCGGAATCTTCTGAATGTCGAGATACTCCGCGAAGCGCGCGTTGCTCGAAAGATACGTAATCACCGTCAGCGCCACCGAAGAAACCAGCACGCAGCCGATCGCCAGCCCGTCGAGTCCGTCGGTCAGGTTCACGCCGTTCGATAGGCCGGCGATCACCAGCACGAGGAACAGCACAAACGGTATATAGGCTATCGGCCAAACGAACCGGTGGCCGAGCAGTGAATCGATTACGAGATCCGGATGCAGCCGCTTCAGGAATGGCACGCTCAACTGCGTCGAATACGCGCCCCTGGCTTCGAGGCCAATGAGCACCGCACCGACAAACACGCACGTCAGCACTTGCAACGCGAATTTTCCCGCCGCCGTGAGGCCCCGATTGTGCTTTCGCACCACTTTGTTGTAGTCGTCCACGAAACCGATCGTGCCGAACGCCAGCGTGGCGCCGAGCGCGAGCAGCACGTAAGGGTTCCGCAGGTCGGCCCACAGCAAGGTGGGAATCACGATCGCGGCGACGATCAATATGCCGCCCATCGTCGGCGTTCCCGCCTTCGCCTGATGCCGCTTCGGCCCCTCTTCGCGGATGTACTGCTTCACTTGCAGCGCGCGCAGCCGCTCGATCATCCACGGGCCGAACACCAGCGACAGCACGAGCGCCGTCAGGCTCGCCACCGCGGTGCGCACGGTGATGTAGCGGAACACATTCAGCGGGCTGAAATGCGGGCGGAGCGCGAAGAAGAAGAGGTAGTAGAGCATCTCAGTGGGATCCCTTCCGGCCGGCTTCGAGGGCTTCGGGCACATCCTTCGAGCCGGCGCGGCGGTGCCGCGCATCGATCGCTTCCAGAATCTTTTCCATCCTCACGCCACGCGACCCTTTCAAGAGAAGCAAATCGCCGCGCGTGATGAATTGCTCCAGAAATTTCGCCGCGTCCTGAGAACTGGCGAAGAATTGCGTGCGCTCCTGCGGGTGACCCGCCGCCACAGCTGCCGCGATGAAATCCTCCGCGTGTCCCTGCACGCCGAAAATCCAGTCGATCTTCCCCAGACTCGCGGCCAGGCATCCGCATTCGCGGTGCAGTTCCGCCGACGAGTTTCCCAGCTCGAGCATCTCGCCCGCCGCCACGATTCGCCGCCGGTATCCGGGCGTCGCCGCCAGCAGCTGGACCAGCGCGCCCAGAGCCGTCGGGCTCGAATTGTAGGAGTCGTTGATCACCGTAAAGCCTTCTTCGAAGCGGACCACTTCGCCGCGCTTGTCCGCCGGCGTGAGCGCCGGAAACACGCGCCTCGCTTCTTCCGCGCCGATTCCCCAGACGCTTGCCGCCGCGAGCGCCGCGAGCGCGTTCATCACGTTGTGCCGCCCGATCAGCGGCAATTCCAGCCGCGCGCGCCCGGCGGGCGAGACGAAATCGAACGCCGATCCCTCGATGCCGCGCTCCTCAATCGACTCCCCGCGAAACTCCGCTTGCGCGCTCGTCCCAAACCGGATCACGCGCCCGCGCGCCACATCCGCAAAGCGCGCCACACGCTCATCATCCGCGTTTAGCACAGCCGTCGCGTTCGGCCACGCCAGATTCTCGATCAGCTCGCGCTCGGCGAGCGCGATCTCCTCGATCGAGGAGAAAAATTCCAGGTGCTCCACCGCGACGCGCGTAACCACGCCGACTTCGGGCGCGGCAATTTGCGCTAGGCGCGCCAGCTCCCCGCGGTGCGACATCCCCAGTTCCACTACCGCCGCGCCGTGCTCGTCACCCAGCTTCAGCAGCGTGAGCGGCAGGCCGTATTCGTTGTTCAGGTTTCCCAGCGTCTTCAGCACGCGGAACCGCGCGCCCAGGAGCGCCGCCAGAATCTCTTTGGTTGTCGTCTTCCCGACGGACCCGGCCACGGCCCCGATGATCCGCCCCCGCCCGCCCTTCCTCCAGATTTTGCACGCGCGCGAGGCCAGCCGTTGCAGAGCGCCGAGCGTGTCATCCACGGCGAAGAGCTTTCCCTGCACTTCCGCCGGGTAATCTCCGAGGCGCTCCCGCGCCACCACCCCGGCCGCCGCACCCCGCTCCAGGGTCCCGGCCACAAAACCGTGTCCGTCGTGACGCGGTCCGCGTATAGCAATAAACAGCTCCCCGGGCTGGATAGTACGAGAATCAATCGAGACGCCGGCCACCCCGGCCAGGGGGTCGAGCCCCTTGGGAGTCGGGACACCCAATGCTTCAGCCAGTTGAACCACCGTCCACCGCATCGCGTCTCCAATGAGCTGGGTTTCACCGCTCTCGCTATTGTCCCGCCTTCGAAAAACCCTTGCTGCGCAGGATCGCCCGCGCCTTTTCCCGGTCGTCGAACTCGATGGCGCCCGTGGGCAGCACCTGGTACGTCTCATGCCCCTTGCCGGCAAGCAGCACGATGTCTCCCGGCCGCGCCTCTTCGAGTGCGGCCGCCAGCGCCCGCTCCCGGTCCGGCTCGATCCGGTACTTTGCGTTCACTTTCTGCAATCCTACGACCACGTCGTTGATGATCCGTAGCGGGTCCTCGCTCCTCGGGTTATCGCTCGTGAGCACCACCAGATTGCTCAGCGACCCCGCCGCCTCGCCCATCAGCGGACGCTTCGTGCGGTCGCGCTCGCCACCCGCGCCGAACACGGTGATGATCCGCGCCGAGGGGCCAAGCTCTCGCGCCGTCGCGATCAGATTGCGAAGCGCGTCGTCCGTGTGCGCGTAATCCACGACCACGAGAAACGGCTGCCCCTCGTCGATTCGCTGAAAGCGTCCCGGGACCAATTCGAGATTCGCGATCCCCTCTTCGATTTTGGCATTCGGTATATGCAGGCCGATGCCCGCGCCGATCGCCGCCAGGATGTTGTACACGTTGATGCGGCCCACGAACGGCGAGCGCACCTCGATATTCCCCGCCGGCGTTTGCGCCGTGAATTCGAGACCGTGAAAAGTGAGCGCGAACTTCTTCGTCGTGACATCCGGCGCGCCTTTCAAGCCGTAGCTCAGCGTGCGCTGGGCGAGCCCTGCGAGCTGCTTTGCATACGGGTCATCGGCGTTGACGACGGCCACGCCGGGCGCTGCCGCGCCGGTGCCCTCAAAAAGCCGCCGCTTCGCGGCGAAGTATTCTTCGAACGTCTGGTGGTAATCGAGATGGTCGCGCGTCAGGTTCGTGAAGATCGCGGCCGCGAAATGGCAGCCCCACAACCGCTCCATCGCCAGCGCGTGCGAGCTCGCTTCGAGCACCGCGTGCGTGCCTCCGCCATCGCGGATTTCCGCGAACATCTGCTGGAGATCGAGCGATTCAGGCGTCGTATTGATCGCCTCGCGGCTCCCTTTCGGCGTGCGGTATCCCGTCGTCCCGATGAGTCCGGTGGTCAGCCCCGCCGCGCGCAAGATCGAATCCACCAGATACGCGGTCGTGGTCTTGCCGTTCGTTCCCGTCACGCCCACCAATTGCAGACTATCGGCCGGGTGCCCGAAAAAGTTTGCCGCGATCAAAGCTAGTCCGCGCCGCTCGGAACCCGGCAGCAGCTCGACCCACGTAATGTCCGCGGGATGCTCGCTCCGCCGCTGGCTCTCGCTCGCGATCGCAACCGCGCCCCGGCGCAGCGCTTCCCCGACGAATTGCGTACCGTCGAGCTTCTGCCCGCGCAGAGCGAAAAAGATCGCGCCAGGAGTCACCTTGCGGCTGTCGTACGCAATCGACTCAATCTCGACGTCGGCGGGCCCGGTGATCTTCCCGATCTCCGCTCCCGCGAGTAGTCTCTGAAGTCTCATGCCGCGCTTTTCCAGTCTCGCGCCCGGCGGCTCATTTCTCAAGCCGGGCTTCTGTTCGGAGATCAGGCTCAATTCCCGTTCCCTCGCGCCGACACCGGCACCACCTCGCCCGGGCGCCCGAACCGCACCGTCACGCGGCTGCCTCGCAACACCTGCGCTCCGGCCTCGGGATACTGCTCCACTGCAACTCCGCTGCCGATCAGCAGGGGCGCAAGCCCCAGCCGCGAGCACTGCTCGGTAACGCCACGGACGGTTTGCCCCGTGAGGTCCGGCACGGCAATCGCACTCGGGTCGCCAAAGGCCACCGTCGGAGCTGCGGTGACAGGCTGCTTCGTCTTCGCGACAGCCGCCGCGAAACGCTCCTTCGTCGGATCCGGCGCGCCCGTAGACCCTGCGCCTGATGACGGCGGCATGTGCAGATTCTTCGCCGTCTCCACATCGGATGGCGCAGCCATGTCGTGCGGCACGTCGAGATACGCCAGCACTTGCTCTGCGATGCGCTTGAACACAGGCCCGCCCACTTCGCCGCCGTGATGCGGCCCGACCGGCGATTCGAGAACCACGAGAATCGTCACCACCGGCGTGTTCACCGGCGCGAAGCCGACAAACGATGCGTTGTATTGCGTCGCTGAATACCGGCCGGTCGCGGGATCGATCTTCTGTGCCGTGCCCGATTTTCCCGCGGCCGTGTAACCATCGAGCCGCGCGGGCATGCCGGTTCCCTCGAAAACGACGTCTTCCATCATTTCGCGGACGGTTGCCGCTGTCCTGCCATCAGTCGCCTGCTGCGGGGCGGGGCCGGCCGGCAGCGGCGCGGACGTATTGCCGTCGACCTCGCGCACGATGTGCGGCCGGTAGAGCGTCCCGCCGTTCGCCTCCGCGGAGATCGCGGAAACAAGCTGAATGGGCGTCACACTCACTTCCTGCCCCATCGCAAGCGACCCGATCGAGCTCGCCGACCAGTTCCCGAGCGGGCGCAGCAATCCGCGATTCTCGCCCGGCAGCTCGATTCCGGTCGGCTGCCCGATTCCGAAATCCCGGATCGTGTCGTAGAATTTCGGCGCCCCGAGCCGCAGCGCGATCTTGATGGCGCCCACGTCGCTTGAATGCGCCAGTACGCCGCGGACGCTCAGCACACCAAATTTCTTCCAGTCGTGAATCAGCCGCCCTGCCACGAGAATCTGGCCCATCTGGCAGTCGATGAGCTGGTCGGGATTTGCCACGCCGTGTTCGATCGCCCCCGTGAGCGTGATCACCTTGAACGTCGAGCCGGGTTCGTATGCGGCCGCGATGGCCCGATCCGTGCGCGATTCGTCCGAATACGTGCCCGCGTTGTTCGGATCGAACACGGGCCAGTTGGCCACGGCGAGCAATTCGCCCGAGTTGGGGTCCTGCACGACCACCGTCCCGGCCTTCGCATGAGTTTCCGAAATCGCGCGCCCCAGCTCTTTTTCGGCGATGTACTGGATCGTTTCGTCGATCGTCAGCGTCACGCTTGCGCCCGGATCGGGAGCCGATTCGCTCCGGTCGTACCGGCGCCGACGCCCGTCGGCCATCACCATCATCTTGCCGGGCCGCCCGCGGATCTGTTTGTCGAGTGAGTATTCGATTCCGCCGATGCCCTTCTCGTCCACGTCCACGTAGCCGAGGACGGAAGCGGCAAGCTCCCGCTGCGGGTAGACGCGGCGGTTTTCCTTCTGGAAAAACACGCCTTTCAAGTTCATGTCCGTGATTCGCTGGACCGTTTCCGGTGAGAGTTTCCGCGCCAGGCGCACCGGCGTGTGCGCCTCGCGAATTTTCGTTTCGAGATCGTCGGCGGAAACGTTCAGCACGCCCGAAAGCAGCCGCGCCACCATCTCGACATCGGTGATCTCGGCCGGATCGCCGAAGACGGAATCCATCGGCAGGCTGACCGCCAGTTCATGGCCCTTGCGGTCGTAGATCGTCCCGCGCATCGGGCTGATTTCGAAGATGCGCTGCTGCTGGTGCTGCGCGCGGGAGAAGTATTCGCTGTAGCAGAAGAGCTGAAGGTAACCCAGGCGGGCCGCCACGAGCGCCATCCAAACCACCGCCAGCGCCCAGACGACCAGCCAGCGGAGACGCGGATTGCGCTGCTGCATGAACTCCGGCCTACCCTATTGGAAACGTGCGCCGGCTGCGATCGCGGTCGCGCCGCCGGATGAGGCCCGCCGCGGGCCGCCCATTCATGCTGATTTCACAGCAGGCTGACTTCAGGGCCGCGCCGGCTGCGCCACGGGGCGCGCCTCGGCCACGACGCCGTCATTCGAATCCTCGATCGGAGCCACCTGCCCGGGCACGGGAACCGTCAGGCCGAGCTGGTTGCGCGCGATCGCATCTACCCGCATGGGCGAGCGCAGCGTCGCGACTTCCAGGTGCAGCTGCTGGTTGAGCTGCGCTGAATTTGCACGCTCGCTGTCGAGCTGCTCGATCCGGTATCGGACCTGTATGCACTCGAAGTGCTGCCAGGCGTAAAACAGCAGGCACGCCGCCATCACCGATCCCGCGGCCACGCGCCGCCAGAAATCGTGCATCTGCGCCGTCGGCGCGGGACGCGTCAGCCTCGAATTATCGATGCGCTTTACCGTGTGGTATTCCGTCATTGCCAGCTCCCGGCCGGGCGGATCTCCGCCGGCGCGATTTTTTCCAGCACGCGCATTTTTGCGCTGCGCGCGCGTGGATTGTTTCTGATTTCTTCTTCCCGGGGCTGGATGACTCGTTTGGTCAGCACGCGAAAACTTCCCTCTCGCGCCAGGCGCTGAAAGGCGTGCTTCACGGGACGATCTTCGAGCGAGTGATAGCTGATCACCACCCATCGTCCTCCAATAGATAAAGTGGCAGGGGTCCGCGAAAGAAACTGCTCGAGTTCCTCCTCTTCTCGATTCACCGCTATCCGCAGCGCCAGAAACGTTTTTGTCGCGGGCTGCAGTTTCTGCCTTCCCCTTGCTTTTCGAACCCCTGCCACAACCGTTGCCAGGTGTTCGGTGTCGCGAATGGGCCGCGACCGAACAATCGCCCTGGCGATCCTGCGTGAATCCCTCTCCTCCGCTTTCTGATAGAGGAGATCGGCCAGCTCTTTCTCCGACCAGTGATTCACAATCTCGTCCGCCGTGAGCGGCGTCTCGGGACTCATCCGCATGTCGAGCGGCGCCGCCCAGCGGAATGAAAATCCGCGCTCAGGGCTGTCCAGCTCGAGGCTTGAGATCCCCAGATCGGCGAGCACTCCGTCGAGCGGAGGCAGCTGCATGTTCTCCGCCACTTCGCCGATCTTCGAAAATTCCGCTTGCACCAGGACCACCTTTTCTTCGTACGGCTTCAATCTTTCCCGCGCGATTTCAAGCGCCTTCGGATCGCGATCGAGCGCCACGAGCCGCCCCGTCGTCAGCCGCCGGGCGATTTCAATCGAATGCCCGCCCGTGCCGGCCGTCGCATCCAGGTACGTCCCTTCGGGCCGGATACGAAGCCACTCCATCGCTTCCTCGGCCAGAACGGGCGTATGTAAAACGCTCAAAACCTAGATGCCCAGTTCGTCAAAACCCTTTTCGTCTTCCGCCGTGATCGGATTACGGTTCATTTGCTCGAGGAATCGCGCGTGATTCCAGATTTGCAGGTACGTAAGATTTCCCTGCACGTCCACTTCGCCCTTCATCTGCGCGGATTCCCGCAAGACGGGTGGAATTAAAATGCGCCCCTGCCCATCCACCTCGACCACTTGACCGTAATAGTTGGTGCGCGCCAGAAATTTCTGCTTCACCGGGTTGTACGACGAACGCTTCGCGAGCTTCTTTTCGATCTCTTCCCACACCTTCATGGGATAGACCCGCGCGTGATCCCCGCTGGCGCTCGTGACGTAGAACTTCTTGCCCATCTGGCGCAATTCGGCCAGGAAGTCGGCGGGGATTTTCACCCTGCCCTTCTCGTCCACCGTCGCCAGATAGTTGCCCCGCAGCATGTAAGCCCTTGAAACCGTCGCCCGGCGTGTTCGCGCTTCGAATCACTCGCTCGTTCGCCCTGAAAACCGCCTGAAATTCTCTGCCACTGCTAACCACTTTCTCCCACTTTGTGCCCCGATTGTAGTGTCCTTCTTTTTCTTGTCAAGCGGAATGTGTCAAGAATGAGAAAGTTTTTTTGGATCGGCGCAATCAGCGCGCAATTGGAAATCGACCAGCCCAAAATGGGAGAAACCACAACCGCTAGGGGAGCTCGTGCGCGCGCTGCACGACAGCTAGCGGTCGAAGCGCTTGTTTCCGCGGAATTGTTTTGTAAGAGTCAACAATCGCGCGGCCGGATTTCTTCTGTTTGATGGCTCGGAGAGCTGTGGGAAGGTCGCGAAGGCTACTGGGCCGGCGGATTTCTCAGCGAATTCAGCTCGCGAAGCATCGATTGCTCGTCCGGGTTGAGCCCATCGAGGAAGCGCGGATTGTTCAGGGCGCTCTGCTGCTCGGCGGGAGTCATCGCTTGCAAGCGAGCCAGATGGCGCCGGATGACCGTCCTCCGTTCGATCGGCATCGATTGCCAGCGCGGCAGCAGCGTGTTGCGCACGTACTGGCGCTGCTCGGGCGTCATCTGTTCCAGCATCTGTTCGCGCGTGCGCGCCGCTTCTTGCTGTTCGGGAGTCAGGCTGTTCCATCTTTGCAGGTTCTGGCGAATCTGTTCCTGTCGTTCCGGGGGCAGGCTTTTGAAGCGCTCGTTGTTCTGCATGAAGCGCTCCTGGTCCTCCGGCGGCATGTCGCGCATGTTTTCGACCCACTTCGGCGGCAGGCCTTCCATCCCGCGGACGTTCGGCTGGCCCTTCGCAGCGCCGTCGTTCTGCTTCGCCTTCATCGCCGCTTCCCGCCGCTCTCGCCAGGCCCTCAGCCGCTCGCCGTTCTGCGCGCGAACAGGCTGCGCCGCAAGCCCCATCAGGAACCCGAAAGCGAGCGCCAACGCTGGAATCCGATGCCTCACTACTTACCTCCCTTAATCATTGGTTGTCCCGTCGTTCGGCTGCGTCTTGTCCGGCTCTTGCGCCCCGGCGGGAGCGAGGTCGGAAAGCGCATCCATCTTCGTCACGACGTCGAAGTTCTCAAGCACACCCAAATTCTCGATGGCATTGAAATCCTGTTGCTGGGGTGCTGACGTTGTAGCGGTCGTGCCGGTTGTTCCCGGATGGCTCGGCGGCCGCTTCGCGATCCATACCGTCAGGGCAATCAGCAGCGCCGCGGAAAGCGCGAGCCGCACTTGCGGCACAAACCAGTCAAACCAGCCGCGCCGCGGCTCGGCAGCCACGCGCTGCCTCACGCGCGCGTCAAAGCCGAACGTCGGCTCTACCGCCGGCATTTCATCCAGCACGCTCCAGACCTTGCGAAATTCCTCGGCGCGCGTCTGGCAGGCCGCGCAGCTCGCCAGGTGCTCTTCCACGTCGCGCCGCTCGGACGAGCTTGCCCGGCGGTCCAGATACGCAATCAATCCCTTTTCAACTTCCTCGCACTTCATGATGGCCTTCTTCCCCCCGCGCGATGCGCCACCGGCTGGGCGACAAGCGGCGCCAGTTGCACCCGCAGGGTCTCGTAAGCGCGAAACAGCAGCGACTTCAACGCGCCTTCCGAGCAATCCAAAATCCCGGCGATTTCGCCGTAGTCCATCTCTTCATACTTATGCAGCAAGACGGCCGCGCGTTGCTTCTCCGGCAGCGACGCGATCGCCCGGCGTATGATTTCCGCGCGGTCGCGCTCGACCATGTGCTCGTCGATCCGCATTTCGCGCGATGGGAGCTCCATGGGCGCTGAATCCTCGCCGTCCAACGGCGCGTTGAGCGAAATTCCCATCCTCTGGTAGCGGTTGTCGCGGACCGAATTGAGCGCCAGATTCGTCGCGATGCGGAAGAGCCACGTCGTGAATTTCGCGCTCGGAGTATATTGCTTCCGCGCTCGATAGACGCGCAGAAAAACCTCCTGCGCCAGATCTTCCGCGGTGGCCGTGTCGCGCACCATGCGGTTGAGGAAATTCACCAGCGGCGAGCGATACTTCTGTAGCAGGAAGTCAAAGGACGCGTCGTCCCCTGCCTTCACGTCCAGCATCATTTGGACGTCGCTTCTAGCCATGGCCTCCACAGTCTATCTAACACGCGTGGCGCCATAAAGTTGCGGCGAGCCCGGATGCCCAAGCGTGCAATGCCGCATCGGCAACGGCAGGATACATGTGGGGTCCGCCAATCCCTCAGGAGTCTGCGTAATCTATAGATAATGGTATTGTTACGGAATTTTCAGCTTCGGCGTCAGTGGCTACCGGCCGAACTGCCGCAGATGGTGATCGGCGTGGACGTAGCCCCAGCGAAGCCATTCCTGCCTGGTCATGCGGCCGAAGAATGGATGCGGAATCGAGAGGTCAGCGGAAGCCACGCAGAACCGGCTCACCAGCGCGAGCAGCTCCGCCCGGTCCCGCTCAAACTCAACCGGGGCCGTCCCGCCGACTCCCTGTTCGACTTCGGGAACCGTTGAGACTCCCTTTGGCCATTTCGCGGGGAGCCATAGGGCAATCCACTTCATGACCGTCCGTTGCAGAAGTCCGGTCGCGGGACTGGCAGACTTCTCGCCGAGCGGCAAACGGTACGCATCGCAGAGGTGGCAGACCATCTGGTCTGCGGACATGCGCCCCCACAACCTGCGGTCAGACGGAGTCAGCGCGGAAATGCGTTGGACGATCGATTCGCGATCGGCAATCGACTCAAGGGTTCGCATCAGTCGCCAACCACCTTACGCTAGACGTGGAACAGCACCTTGAGGAAGATAAACACCGCCACGCCAAGGAACACCAGCGCGGCCATCGCCGGAGCCGGATCGCGATTCACTTCCGGAATCAGGTCCGATGCCGCGACGTAGAGCGTGACCCCCGCCGAGAACGGCAGCGCGTCTGAAACCATGCTCCGCAGCGCAAACATCAGCGCGACGCCTGCGAGCGTTGCGCCACCCAGAATCGCCGACGAGGCAAACGCCGCCGCCCGGCTCTGCCCGCTCGCCAGCATCAGCGAGGCCACCGTAAACCCCTCGGGGATTTTGTGCAGGAAGATCGCGAGGAAAATCACGCCGCCGAGCCACGTCGACACCAGCAACCCGGACGCAATCGCCACGCCGTCGAAAAACGTGTGGATCACCAGGCCGAGCAGCGCCGCGTAGCTCGCGTGCGCGTGCGAAATCTCTTCGTGGTGCGTCTCTTCGCCGAAATGAAAATGCGGCGCGAGGGTGTGCTCGAAAAAATGCACAATGAAATATCCCGCCAGCACGAGCATGAAGACGACGTCCGTCCCTCCGAAAATCAGGCCGGGTTTGTCGGCGCGGAGTCTCACCGACTCCGGAATCATCTCCATCAGCGCCGTCGCGAGCATGAATCCGGCGCCTAGCGCGATGAAATACTTCAGAAATTGATGGGACCATTTGCGATGCGCGATCAGCGATCCCCCGAGCAGGTTTGCCGCCGCGGCCGTCAGCCCCAGCAGCGCTGCCAGCAGAATCCGAGTTGTCTCAGCTGAGTTCATCACTGATGGGTACGGCGGGCCGAAGGAATTGTCATTCCGAGTCCGAGCAGCGGACGAGGAATCTGCTCTTGGTCTTGCTCATGGAAGAGCGGACTTCACCCCGAATGCCGGAACAGTATCACGTCGCCATCCTGCACAATGTACTCTTTCCCTTCCAGACGCACCTGCGCCTTCTCGCGCGCCGCCGCGAAACTCCCCGCCTTGAGCAAGTCCTCCCAGTTCACGACATCCGCCTTGATGAAGTTCTTCTGAATGTCGCTGTGGATCGCTCCGGCGGCTTCCTGCGCCGTCATCCCGCGCTCGATCGTCCACGCGCGGCATTCCGGCTCGCCGCACGTAAGAAACGAAATCAGCCCCAGCAAGCGATACGTCGCCTGGATCAGCCGGTCGCGCCCCGACTCCGCGAGTCCGTACGCGCTCATCATCTCCGCGGCTTCGGCGTCCGAGAGCTCGGCGAGTTCCGCCTCGATCTTCCCGCAAAAAGGCACCACGGCCGTCTGCGGCTTCGACGCGAGTTTTTCCAGATGATGTTTCTCAACCGCGCGATCGGTCTGCGACGCTTCCTCGTCGCCCAGGTTCAGGACGTAGAGCATCGGTTTGCGCGTCAGAAACATGAACCCGGTGATCATCTTCAGCTCTTCCGGCTTGAACTCCAGCTCGCGCAGCGGCGTTTCCCCTTCGAGCGTCTGCCGGCAGCGGGTCAAGAGCTGCAGCTCGACCTCCAGCAGCGGGTCCTTCTTCTTCTTCAAATCCTTCTCGACGCGCTCGATCCGCTTCGAAGTCTGCTCGAGATCGTGCAGGATCAGCTCGATATCGACGTTCACGATATCCCGCAGCGCGTCGATCGATCCCGCCTCGTGCGGCACCGACGGATCGTCAAAGAGCCGCACGACGTGCGCCAGCGCGTCCGCCTCCCTCAGCGGCACCAGCGACGCGGCGTTTTTCTCCCGGTCCTTCTGTATGCCGCCGATGTCGACATACTCGATCGTCGCGTACGTGATCTTCTTCGGCTTGAACACCTCGGCCAGCTTCGCCACGCGCGCATCCGGCACTCGCGCGATTCCTACGTGCAGTTGACCAGGTGCGCTCCGCCCGCCTGTGGCGGGCGCTTTCGTGAGTATCCGGAACAGACTCGTCTTCCCTACCAGCGGCAGCCCGATAATTCCTGTTTGCATAGGTTTTCGATACTAGTGCCGTTCCAAGTTGTCATCCCGAATTTCGAGGCGACAAGAAACGTTAGCAGTCTATCGAACCTTCCAGCGACTTGGCTGAAAAAGTTGGAACGGCACTAGCATACGGCGTTGCGTTCGCCGCCCGCCGCCACGGCGATCCCGCGTTCATGCTGCTGTAACGAATCCCGAGTAGCATGAAACTTGTTTCCCAGACGGCCCGAAATGCAGAACAGCAATCAGTTGCAGCTCCGAGCCCTGATCCAGCAGCTGGACCTTCTTCGTTCGGAGATGCTCAGCCTCGAAGCGACCAGCCTCGCCGGGTCAGCCGGGGTGCACTCTGACCACCGCGCGAGCGCGGCGAATCTGATCCACTATCTGGCGCTTCGCCGCCACGACATCCGCCAACTCCAGTCTCAGCTCGCGGCCCTCGGGCTTTCCTCCCTCGGCCGCACCGAATCTCACGTCCTCGGCGCGTTGCACGCCGTCATGAACGCCCTTCTCCGGCTCGATGGCTCGGACGAGGAAGGCGCCGCGCTTCCGGATGGCGCTCCCGAGATGGATGAAGGCGCTGCGCTGCTCGATAAGAACGCCGAAGCGCTGCTCGGCCCCCTGCCGAAGGGTCGCAACGTTCGCATCATGGTTACCATGCCGCCGGAAGCCGCGACCGACCACGATCTCGTTCGCGATCTCGTGCTCCACGGAATGGACTGCATGCGGATCAATTGCGCGCACGATGGCCCCGAGGCGTGGTCCGGTATGATCCGCAATCTTCGTCGCGCGGAAAAGGAAACCGGCAGGCCCTGCAAGATCGCAATGGATCTGGCGGGACCCAAGCTGCGCACCGGACCCGTGGAGCCGGGCCCGGCGGTTCTCAAGTTCCGGCCCAAGCGAGACGATTTCGGCCGTGTCGTTTCGCCCGCGCGAATTTGGCTCACGCCCGGCTCGCAGCCGGAGCATGCTCCCGCGCACGCCGATGCGACCATCCCGCTGCCTCTCGAGTGGCTCGCACAACGCAAACCTGGCGATCGCATCCGATTCAGGGACGCTCGTGGGGCGTCCCGCTCGCTGACGATTTCAGGCATCGATGGAAACAGCCGCTGGGCCCAGTCCAATCGAACGGCTTACGTCGCTTCTGGTCTTGTGTTCGAAGTACAGCCCCGCGCAAACCGAAGAATCGCGAAAGCGCTTCGGCGCGCTCGCGTTGGCGCGATTCCTCCGAAGGCGCAGACGCTCCGCCTCAATGTGGGCGACACCCTCGTTCTCACGCGGTCGCTCGAGCCCGGCCACCTCGCGAAGTACGACAAGAAGAAACTACTCATTAGCCCCGCGCGGATCGGCGTCACCTTGCCCGAGTTCTTTGATTGCGTGCGGGTGGGCGAACCCATCTCTCTCGATGACGGCAAAATCGGCGCCGTTGTCCGCACCGTCGCGCCGGAGAAGGTGACCGTCGAAATCACGCACGCGCGCCCCTTAGGCGAAAAGCTCGGCGCCGAAAAAGGCATCAATGTCCCCGAGAGCGAGCTGTGCCTCTCCTCTCTCACCGAAGACGATCTCGAAGCTCTCAAGTTCGTGGTCAAGCACGCGGACATCGTCAGCTATTCGTTTGTGCGCAAGGAGAAGGACGTCCACGAGTTGCAAGCGCGGCTGGCCGAGCTGGGTGGAGAAAACCTCGGCATCATTCTGAAGATCGAAACGCGCGAAGCCTTCGACCAGTTGCCGCGCCTCCTGCTCGCCGCGATGCGCAGCCGCGCCGTCGGAGTGATGATCGCCCGCGGCGACCTCGCGATCGAATGCGGTTACCAGCGGCTCGCCGAAGTCCAGGAAGAGATTCTCTGGCTCTGCGAAGCCGCGCACATGCCCGTGATCTGGGCCACGCAGGTTCTCGAGTCTCTGGCCAAAACCGGCGTCCCGTCGCGCTCGGAGATCACCGACGCGGCGATGGGAGAGCGCGCCGAGTGCGTCATGCTCAATAAAGGCCCCTACATCGTCACCGCCGTGCGCACCCTCGACGACATCCTCCATCGCATGCAGTCGCACCAGGAAAAAAAGCGCTCCATGCTGCGCAAGCTCCACGTCGCCTCCGCCTTCCGCGCCGGCGCCTCCGCGTAGGGGCGCAGTCCGCCGCGGCGGACGCCCGGCATCCATCCTTGGCGTGATGCCGCCTTTCCACCGTGTTGTCATCCCGAGTGAGCTTCTGCCTTCGTAGCGGCCGCCTTCAGGCGGGCGCCTTTGGTTTTGCTCCGCGGATGATTGTGGAACCCGCCGCCAAGCGATATCCTTTGCAATCGCCATGTCCGAAACATCGTCACATCCGTTCGATCACCACGCCGCCATCGCGCACCTTTCGAAGGCCGACCGCCGTCTCGCGAGCCTTATCGAGAAATCAAAGGAATTCCGCCTGAATATCGAGGAAGAGGAAACTCCCTACGAATCGCTCCTCGAAGCGATCACGCACCAGAGCATTGCCGGCAAAGCCGCGAAAGTGATCTTCGACCGCATTAGGGCGCTCGGTTCGAACGGCCGCTGCCCCACGCCCGAAGAACTCCTCCGAGTGCGCAAGCCGAAGCTGCGCAAGGCCGGCCTCTCCCACGCAAAAATCGCCGCCGTAAGGGATCTCGCGCAGAAGACAATCGAAGGCGTGGTGCCCACACTCGAAGAAGCCGAAAAAATGTCGGACCAGGAGCTTGTGGACCGGCTGATTTCCGTCCGCGGCATCGGCGCGTGGACCGTCGAGATGTTTCTGATTTTCCGGCTCGGCCGCCCGGACGTCCTGCCGATCCACGACTACGGCGTGCAGAAGGGTTTTGCTATCACGTATCGCAAGAAGAGCATTCCAAAGCCGCGCGAGCTGGCCGAATTCGGCGAGCGCTGGCGGCCGTATCGCACCGTCGCGAGCTGGTACATGTGGCGCGCCGTCGAGCACGCCGGCCCCGCCGCCCGGAAGATTACAAAGACAACCACGCCGAGGAAATCGAGCATCAAGACAAGGAGGAAACGTAAAATACACTCCTAATGGAAACAGTTCCAAGCCACTCTTGCCCATCGGTTAATCGCCTGCTCTCGTCTATCGCCCTCAGCATGCTGCTGTTTCTGTGCACCTCTCCTCGCGCCCTCGCTCAATCACCTAATCGCTGGCGCGTGGTTAAACAGCTTCCGAAGCGGCGCTGGCCCGTGATCAAGCTCGACATCGACGACAAGGGACCCTTGACTGTTTTGCATCCCGCGATGCTCCGTGCCGTCTTTTTTGCAGGCGATCAGAATGGATGGGCCGTCGGCGACGGTGGCACAGTCGTGCACACAACCGACGGCGGCGAAAGCTGGAACGCGTCGATCGTGAATCCAAAGGCGGACCTATACACAGTATTCTTCATCGACGCGCAGCGGGGATGGATTGGAGGATCGCTGCTCGGAAAAGAGGTCGTGTACGATACCCAGGACGGAGGGGCGAGCTGGCGGCGCGAGGTAAGGCTTGGAGACTTTCATCTGAGCTCCGTAATGGGAATCTGGTTTGTCGACGCCCAACACGGCTGGATAGCCGCCTTTGCGGAAGACCATACAGATGGTCTCGGTCTCGTCTTTCAAACGGGCGACGGCGGCAAGCGTTGGAGTCAAACGTACGCCGGGCAGTACAAGAATGGCTTGCTTGCAATCAAGTTCCTGGATCAAGAGCACGGCTGGGCGATAGCGACAGACACAATTCTTTATACGAAGGACGGCGGGAAAAACTGGCTAGTGCAATCTCGTGCGAGTCAACAACCGCAGGACATTCTCTTTGGCTTGGATTTCCTTTCCCCGTCCGACGGATGGGCTGTGGGTGGGATGTACGCGGGAGAGGTCCTGCATACGAGCAACGCCGGCGAGACTTGGAATTCTATCCCGGTGCCAGGGACGCAGAAATTGCCGAGCGGAGAAGAAACGTTGTTCACAACATCCGTCAAGTTCGTCAACCCATCGGAGGGATGGATTGGTTCCAGCGACGGTGCGATTCTTTCCACGGAGGACGGCGGAAAAACTTGGACCGTTGGGAGCACCGGGACATCACAAACTACCAGTTCTGTCGCGGTGACCTCTCGCGCTGTTTTCGCAGTTGGAACTGAGGGGAAAATCCTCAGGCGCCTGCGCTAGTGCCATTTGAGGACTCCGGAATTTCTATGGCGCTAAGCGACATACTCTTGGCTTCGGTACCTAGACTTGTCGCGCACCGTCAAAAACAGCGCTACCAACCCAATCACCAGCACCCCGCCCTCTAAATCGACCGAAATGCTGTGCAACCGGTCAAACTCCGCGCGCCTCGGATCGCTTCCCGGCGTGGCATCCACCGAACCCATCTCGGTCCGCAACACCGCCATCCGCGGTATCACGAATCGCTGCGACGCCAGCGTCAGCAGCAGCATCAGAATCACGCCGAGCGCCGCGGGCCGTGCAAGCGCTTTCGCCGATCGTTCAAGCCCCAGCGATGCAACCAGATACACCACCGCCGCGATCACTCCCAAGCCGTGAAGCCCTCCCAGCGTGGAGCCAACCAGCGCTCCAGCCAGGTCGCGATTCGGCAGCACCGCGAACGCGTCGCGCGTGACCACCGCCACGAAATAGACGATCGACCCCACCCACGTACCTAATGCGAACACTCGCAGGAATCGCAGCGTGTGGGTCATCGGAGAATTCCGCTAGAATGATTTCTCGGCCGAGGCGGGGGCTGGCAATCCATTTTCAGGTCGCAAACACTTCCGGCCGCGTCGAAATGGTGGGCGACCAAGGACTTGAACCTTGGACCTCTCCCGTGTGAGGGGAGCGCTCTAACCACTGAGCTAGTCGCC
>Ga0209415_10006400_pt1 | contig 20951 bp, 17 predicted proteins | sample PeaSoiSIISIP2007_FD_187696 | JGI IMG/M metagenome (GOLD analysis project Ga0209415, IMG submission 187696) | Peat soil microbial communities from Weissenstadt, Germany - SII-SIP-2007 (SPAdes) (version 2) | ecosystem: Environmental > Terrestrial > Soil > Wetlands > Peat | place: Germany...
GTGGAGCAGTCTGGTAGCTCGTCGGGCTCATAACCCGAAGGTCGGAGGTTCAAATCCTCCCCCCGCCACCAAGGAAACCGCAGATCAGAGCCCTCCCGTTCGGGAGGGCTCTTCTGTTTTCGGAGCGCCATCCCTACTGCCATCCCTACTTTTTCTTCCCCCCGGTGGGTCGTTTGGCTCCGTGCGAGGCACAAAGCGGAAAGGGCGCGACGCCGTGTGGGAGATCCGGGCGTTCGTCGGTCGAGACCCGGTTACAGGAAAGCCTCGACAGCTGTCGAAGACCGTCTACGGCAGCGCCAAGGCTGCTCGCAGTTGGGTTGATTCGCGCGTGCGATCCCGGCTCAAGAAGGTCCTTGAGGTGCCGAAAATTGTCACGTGACCTGCTCAATGGTTGGACCAAGGCAAGAGCTCGTGGGTGGAAGGTTTCTCTGTCGGCGCTTAGGGATTGGGTTTCTGTTCTCCACTGTGGCCTTGGCACTGGCCTGCTGCGGATCACCTCCTGGGTTCAGCCAGCTGGCCTCAGACGCCTCAGCAGTGCCCGTCCCTGCCGGGGTCAACTTCGTTCGTGAAGACCGCAGTGTTCAGCAAAGCGAAGGCATTCCTTCGAGCTATGACGAGGTCGATCGCGACTACACCACCAGTCTCTCCTGCAAGACACTAGAGAACCGCTGGATGCGTGTCCTCCAGCGTGCAAATCGACAGGCCCAGTTGAACAACCAGCCGCACTTGTGGGTGTCGACCGGTTCACTTGGGATCATCATCACCGACAGGGGCATCAGCCTCGGCATCACCCTGGGGGAGACCTATGGAAATGAAAGCGACTGTAGGACGCCATTTCTATATGCGTTCACATAGTCGCCTCCAGGGCAGCAGCAAAGCGGCGCCTTGGGGGTCGGTATCTGCGAGGGCCGCCCGAGGTTCAGTTGTCCAAGTTCTCGCCTTGCAGCAGCTGGAGAGTTGGTTCAGACGATCGGCTGGTGGGAGATGGCTGACGGTTGACACCCTGTCAGTCTGCGTGTGATCGCGTTGCAACCGCACATAAGTCCACCACTGTCGTGGTCGCGGCCGAACGGGCGGCATGTGCATCCATTGCGCCCGATGCGACGCTCATAGTTGCGGCGTGCATCACGGCGAGACAGGTCGCTCCGAGCCAATGGGCAGGAAGGTCGCGGCGGAAAACACCCTCACGCCGTCCCCGCTTGATCAGGCGTTCGAGGACACGCTGAGCCTCGTGGTGCACACGTTGCAGAGCCTCCGGACTCAACTCCGGAGCGGCGGCTCGTGCGATCGCCTGGTGCCGGGCCAGTTCTTCCCACCCCGTCTGAACCAGCCGACGAAGCGCATCGACGGCGGAACCCTGGTCGGGCTCGGCTGCCTCGATTCTCTCCATGGCCGATTGAACGGTCCTGGAGACGACGGCCTCCACGAGCTGTCGCCGATCACCGAAATGTGCGTAGACGGTCGGGCGTGAGACCCTTGCCTGTGCCGCAACAGCGGAGAGGGTGGGCTGGTTTCCGTCCCGCAGGAGCTGCTCGGCGGCGTCGAGAATCGCCTCGATGTTCCGTTCGGCCGTCACCTGTCGGCGGTCGTAGACGTCGGTCTCAGTCATGGGTTGACACAAGTGTAAGGGTTTGTGTACCGTGACTTTACACTACCGTAAACCATGGGGAAGGACCGACGATGACGCTGCTCGCCCGCAGGCATAGCGGCCACTCGCACGCCCACGGAGCCCACGAAACGCGGGGACAGATCCTCGACCGGGGATGGCGATACGACCTTGAGGTTTGGCTCTTCGACACCTTCCTCGTGCGGGGAAGGGTCCGAGAGCTGCGACAGAGAGTCCTCGACGTGGCCCAGCTCCATCCAGGGGGATCGCTGCTCGACGTGGGATGTGGCACGGGGACCCTCGCCGTTGGCGCTGCGGCACGGCTCGGGTCGTCTGGGAGGGTGGTGGGCGTCGATCCCGCGCCGCGCCAAATCGCGCGCGCCAGATCCAAGGCCCGCCGGGCCCGAGCATCCGTCGATTTCGAGATCGGGGTGATCGAAGAACTGCCATTCGCGGACGAGTCGTTCGAGGTCGTCACGAGCACCCTGATGCTTCACCACCTCCCCGACGACCTCAAAGGGCGTGGCCTCGCCGAGATCGCCCGGGTGCTCAAGCCAGGGGGCCTCTTGGTTGTAGCCGACTTCGACACGGCATCCGGCGACGGCGCGACCGGTGATTCGTCCGCCGTCGGGCACGTCCCAGATCTCCTCGCCAATGCCGGTTTCACGGGCGTCGATCGCCAAGCCGTCGTGTTCCCCAGGACTCACCATGGTTGGTCCGGTGTCACCGTCCTGCGGGTGAAGAAGCCCGAGTAGGGGCTTTCGGCCAGCCCCTGCAGGGAGCTGAAACTCGCTGCGACTCATCACACGGAGAGCCTTCGACGGTTTCGCTCAGTGAAGGACCACCCGGACGGAGAGAATGCCAGCGCCGAGGAGCACACCGACGGCGATCTGGGTGACGCGTTGCGCGCCCGTTGCGTGGCTGCGCAACGTTGCGATGATCTCGAAGGCCGCCAGAGCCGCCGCGCTGCTCCACAGGGCCGCGGTGACCCCGGTTTGCAGAGACACGCCGGCGATCCACAACGCCACCAGCACTGCGATCGGGATGACCGCCCCTTTGACGATCGATGCCTCGTGGAGGAACGCCCGCCAGAACCGGCCGGCGGTGAGGACCTCCCGTGCTTTGAGACGATCTCCCACCACCGCGGCGTAGGTATGGGCGATCCAGTAGAGGCCGAGGATGATCACCGTGGCTTCGAGGGTGTCGGGGAAGGTCTCGCGCCGAGCGCTCTCGGCGGCTAGCACTGCGCCCACTGCGATGGTCCCGTAGATCACGCCCGAGGGATTGTCCTCGGGCTCCACCCACCTCGAGATCGCTGATACGACTCTTTCCCACGCGCGACGAGCACGGGACCGAGCCGACTTCGGTCTGTTCATCCCAGCATCATGCCGCCGGGAACCCCCGAGAGCCTTCTCACACGGAGGCAACGGCCCCAGTCGCCGCTGATCGATAGGCACCGTCCACGAGCTCGTGGGCGCGCAGGGCGTCGGCGAATCCTGGCGTAGCCGGCACACCGTCGTGGACGCATCGCACCCAGTGCCGGTCGGCGGGGTACGTATAGAAGACGAAGTCCCGGCGAGAGAGCCCGAGGGCGGCGAAGTGCTCCTCGCGCATGGCGGCGAGATCAGGGCGTTGCGCTTCAAGGTCGGGTTGCTGCACCAAGAAGCTGTCTTCGGAGGCACCCACGATGAAGTTCGTGGTGGCTTCGACCGTCGCGTGCTCGAAGAACACTTCGAATCGGCGCTCCTCGCGCCCACGAACGCCGTTGAAGACACTCAAGATGGTTCCGATCACGCCCGACTCGTGCTCGACGGTTACTGCGGCGACGTCCTCGACGTCGTAGCCGAAGAGCGAGCGGGTCGTCGCCGACACGCGCACGCACGGTCCGAACAGCCAGCACACGATGTCCGCGCCGTGAATCGAGTGTTCGAGGAGGGCACCACCACCGGCGTGTGCACGCACCGAGCGCCAGGAGCTATGGCCGGGAACCACTGCTCCGGTGGGCCAGTACTGATCGTCGCGCAACGTGTAGGCCAGGGGGGAACCACCCTCGTTCGATACGACGAGCCCGCGTATCCGGTTGAGGATGGGATGAAAGCGCGAATGGAAGCCCACTTGGGCGGGACGCCCCTGCTTGGCCACCGCGGAGCAGAGCTCCCGAACGACGTCGAGCGTGGGAGCCAAGGGCTTCTCGCAGAACAGGGCCTTGCCCGCAGCCAGAGTCGCCAGGACGAGCTCGCGGTGGGTCGAAGTGGGCGAGGTGATCATGACGGCATCGATCGTGGGGTCCTCGATGACCCGCCACGGGTCGTCGGTCAAGTAAGTGAAAGAGCAGTTGCGGGAAACGGCTTGGAGAGCCGACTGGGACGGATCCGCCGCCCCCACGGCCACTACCTCCCCGTCGTCAGACATCTTGCGCAGACCATCGGCGTGGATCTGCCCGATCATGCCGCAGCCGACCAGACCGACTCGAACAGGTCGCCTCGGGGGAGTCACAGCGCGCCTCGCCCGGTCACCATGCCGTTGCCGGCGCCGGTCACCATGTCATTGCCGAGTCAGCCGATCGGCTGGTGGGCACTTCCGACGGCTCCTGCGATCGGGCGTGGCCGGGCACGACCGGGAGCCACCCCCACGGGGTGCGTGGGTCCCACCCCCGCGGCGGCGGAGAGGTCGTCGAGCGCGTCGGGGATGTATCGGGCAAGGTCGGCCAACCGGGGAACGGTCTCGGCGCAAGCAATGAGACCCCAGTTGAGGACACCCCGGTAGCTCATGACGGTGATGTTCAGCCCGGCTCCGTCCATGACCGGGCCGAGGGGGAAGCCCGCCACGAGCTCGGACCCAGCCAGATAGAGGGGGAAATCGGGTCCGGGCACGTTGGAGATCACCAGGCTGTGGATGGGTCGGTGATGGTCGGCGAGCTTCAGGCGGGTGTATGCCCGGGCCGCGGCGGAGAACACGTTGGGGGTCGCGTGCTCGGTCCAGTTGAGCAAGACGTCTGCACCAAGAGCCTTGTGCTCCTCCTTGGCCCCCTTGGTGCCCTCCCGGATCGCATGAAGGCGCTTGACGGGGTCCTCGATGTGGCAGGGCAGCGCCACGAACATCGCCGACACCTTGTTGGCGCCGCGCCGGTTCGCATCGGTCGGCGCGGTCGAGACCGGGACCGTTGCCACCAGTGGTTGATCGGGCAGCTCGTCGCCGTCTATGAGGTACCGCCTCACCGCGCCCGCACACACCGCGAGAACGACGTCGTTGAGCGTGGTATCACAGGCGCGCTTGATGCATTTGGCATCGTCGAGGGCGATCGATGCGAACGCCACCCGTCGGTGTGGCGTGATGGAGGCATTCAACGACGTCCGGGGCGTGGTGAGAGGGAGAGCGGCACGTCCCGGCCCCCGAGCCCGGACTCTCCGGACATCCAGCAGAGCCCGACCGGTACGCCAAGCGAGCTTGGTCACCCCGAAGGGCCGCGTCAGCCGGGCCCCGAGCGATTGGGCCACGAGCTGGAGCTCGGACGGTAAGTGCTCGTCGACCGATCGAGGGGCATCAGGCACAGGTCGATCCGTTGGTTGGGGTTCCAGGTCGAACAGTTGCGAAAGCAGTTCGGCACCCGAGACCCCGTCGATGGTGCAGTGATGGATCTTGGTCACAACAGCGATCTGCCCGCGCTGCAATCCCTCCACGATGTACATCTCCCACAACGGCTTGGTGCGGTCGAGCTGGCGGCTGCAGACGTCGCCGACGAACTGGGCCAGTTCTTCCACACCCCCGGGAGCGGGAACCGCGGCAGGGCGGATGTGGTAGTCGATGTCGAAGGTCGGGTCGTCGACCCAGTAGGGATGTCCGAGTCGGAACGGAACCTCCACCAGCCTTCTACGGAAGATCGGAGCCAATTCGAGTCGGGAGCTGACGAGGTCACGTAGTTTGTCGAATGAGTAGCCACCCGGGACGGTGGAGGGGTCGAACATCGCCGCCATCGAGACGTGCATGTGCAGGCTGGGCGTCTCCAGGTACAGAAACGTGGCGTCCAGTCCGGTGAGCTGTTCCATGGTCGTTTCGCCTTCTTCGTCGGTTCGTGCCCCCCCGACGCCAAACGGCGCCCGCCACTGTGGCGTGCGCAATCTTCGCACCGTGAGGAAGGATGGTGCCATGACGTGGGCCTGGGTGTACCTAGCGGTGAGCCTGGTCGGTGCTCTGCTGGTGGTCAACGCCTTCAGGCCGGTCCGACACGAACTTCTGGCCGTTCCGAGTTTCTTCGCCGGGTTCTACACAGCCGAGATGCCCCTGTGGCACATCGTGTGGCAGGTCGCAGCCACGGCCGCGTTCGCCCTCGAGGGCGCTTTCGGGTCATGGCCCGCTTGGGTCGCGCTCGCCATCAACGTGGCCTCGTGGACCGGACTCGTGGTCCAGGCCCGGTTGTCGGCTAGCGCGCGATTCGTCTTCAGCCGCGCCGAGGAGGAGATGCCGCTACCGGTTGATGTCGTCGATCTTCCCGATCACGGTGGGAAGACGATGTGGCGTTTCCCGCGTCTGGTGTATCCACTGCCGCGCCCGTCGCGATCGGTCCGAACCGTCCGCAACATCGATTACGCGGGGGACGGCACGAGCGCGCATCGGCTCGACATCATCCGCCGCCGCACCGATCTCCCCACAGAAGCGCCGGTACTCATCTACATCCACGGTGGGGCATGGGTCATGGGGAACAAGCGCCAACAGGGGCTTCCGTTGCTCTACGAGTTGGCCCGCCGTGGTTGGGTGACCGTGGCCATCAATTACCGACTGAGTCCGAAAGCCACGTGGCCCGATCACATCGTGGACTGCAAGCGGGCGGTGGCCTGGGTGCACGACCACATCGCGGAATACGGCGGTGACCCCCGGTTCGTGACGGTATCGGGTGGTTCGGCCGGCGGTCACCTGGCTGCCCTCCTCGCCCTCACGCCGGGCGACCCCCAGTTTCAGCCGGGGTTCGAAGGCGGGGACGCCTCGGTCGACGCGTGCGTGCCGTTCTACGGCGTCTACGACATGACGGCGGGGCGGGGCACCTCCCGCTACGACAAGGGTTTGCTGACGTTCCTCGAGCGCCAGGTGTTCAAGCGCCGGTTGGCCGATGACCCGGCGGTATTCGAGGCGGCCTCGCCCATCCGCCGGGTGCACGCGGAAGCACCTCCGTTCTTCGTGTTGCACGGGACCAACGACACCCTCGTGCCGGTGGCCGAAGCCCACGAATTCGTGCGGGCCTTGCGGGCGGTGTCGAAGTCGGTCGTGCTGTATGCCGAGCTTCCCTACACCCAACACGCCTTCGACGTTCTTCCGTCGGTCCGCAGTGCCCATGCCGTGGCCGCCGTCGTGCGGTTCCTCGAGCGGGTCCGGGCTCGTCACAGCGCGCCGGCTCAGACCGATGACGGAAAGGCGCCAGTCGCCCCTTGAGCGGGCCCTCGGGCCCAGGCGCATCCACAGTGGATCGCCGCGCCGGGTCCGACATAGGTCCGGTATCTGACGTAGCATTCGTCAACTAGAACGCGTTCCCGTGTCGGCCCTGGCGGGGGCCGGACCTCGGTGCAGACGGAGCCGCTCATCTGGGGCCGCGGCGAGGCTGGGAAGGCGACATGGCAAGCTTGACGTGGTTCCGGGGAAGAGCCGCATGCTGAGTACTGGGGATACAGAGGGGGGCCAGGTGAACGCGAAGCGAGAGAGGTTGCGGATGCGAACGCGCCAGGGACTACAAGCGCGTCCATTTTCGCCACGCAAAGGAGTTGCAGTACTACTCTCTGTCTGCGCCGTGACGCTGGTCGCATGCTCGTCCAAGCCCTCGGCATCGACCACCACCCAGGGTCCCTCGTCGAACCCCACGACCCAGACGGGTTCGGGTGGCTCGACCGGGTCGGGCGGATCGGGGCAGTCCTCCGGGGTCACCGCGACGTCGGTCACGGTCGGCCAGGTCGACGACTTGTCCTCCCCCATCCCGGGATTGTTCAAGGGGGCCGAAGACGGCACCAAGGCCTACTTTGCCTACATCAACAGCAAGGGTGGGGTGAATGGCCGGAAGTTGATCCTGGACGCCCAGGACAGCACGTTCCAAGGGGGCGCGGTGGCCACGGCTACCGGCCATCAGATCGGCACGGAGTTCGCGCTGGTGGGCGGATTCTCGCTACTCGACTCCGCCGAGAAGCCGCTCATCGACCTTGCGCATGTCCCTGACGTCGGGTTCTCGTTGAGCCCGGGACTCTCGACCGACCCCTATCTCTACAGCCCACTCCCGAACCCCGAGAACTACTACCCCCTCAACCTGTTCAAGTACCTGAAGAAGACGTACCCGCAGGCGGTCAAGAAGGTCGGGGTCATCTGGGAGAACGCCACCGCCTCGACGACCGCGGCCGAGAACGCGGTGGAGGCTGCCATGAAGGCCTCGGGCCTGCAGATCGTCTACGACCACGGTGTCGGGCCCTTCGACACCAACTTCCTCCCCGACATTATCGCCATGAAGAACAAGGGCGTGAAGATGTTCTTCTCCACGGAGCTTCCCGACAACTACGCCGCCACGCTCGCCAAGCAATTCCAGCAGCAGAACTTCAAGGCAATCAACATCGAAGGTGCGGCGTACTCGAGCAAGTTTCTGTCCCTGGCGGGGAGCGCCGCCAACAACATCTACATCGAGCAGGGATATGCCTTGTACCTCGGACAGGACGCCAACACCATCCCGGCGGTCGCGTTGTTCGACAAGTGGATGAAGAGAGTTGATTCTGACCCCAACTTCGAGATCGAGTCGGTCTACGGGTGGGCATCGGCCGAGCTCTTCGCCCAGGCCCTGCAAAACGCCGGCAGCCCGCCCACGCGGTCGGGCCTGATCCAGGCGCTCAACAAGGTCACGTTCTTCGATGCCGGTGGGCTCGTCCCTCCGAGCGACCCTGCCGCGGCCATTCCCTCGGGCTGCTTCCTCATGGCGCAGGTGCAGAACGGCAGGATCAAGCGGGTGGCGCCCACGCAGAACACCGGGTTCTACTGTGGTACCAATAGCTTCCTCAAGGAGCCCGGCTATACCGCGATGATTCGGCCCGCGTCGTAGGGAAGCAGATGGACCAACGCCGGAACGCCCCGTCTTCGGGTAGGAGCTGGCAGGAGCTCGTAGTGCGGTGACCGAGTTCCTGAGCCTCCTCGTGGCCGGCCTTGTCTTCGGTGCCATCTACGCGGTGAGCGCGAGCGGCCTGGTCGTCACCTACAACACGACGGGCATCTTCAATTTCGCCCACGGTGCCATGGGCATGATCATGGCGTACCTCTTCTGGCAGTTGTGGCAAGGCTGGGGTCTGCCCGAGTTGGTGTCGCTCGCCGTCGTCCTGTTCGTCGCAGCGCCGATACTCGGGATCGTCGTCGAACGGGTCGTCATGCGACCGTTGTACGGGGCGGCGACGAGCATCCGCCTGGCCGTCACCCTGGGCCTCCTGCTCGTGCTCGTGGCTCTGGCCGGAACCATCTGGAGTCCGACGTCCAACACCTACAACACGCCGGAGCTCTTGAGCGGGAATCCGATCTCCGTGGCGGGAATCACCCTCTCGTGGGAGCAGCTGATCACAGTGGCAGTGGCCATCGCCGTGGCCGTCTTCCTCCGGGTGTTCTTCCGGCGCACCCGGACCGGTGTCGCCATGCGCGCCGTGGTAGACGATCCGAGCCTCGCCTCGCTCGCCGGAGCCCCGTCGGGGCGGATCTCGGCCTATGCGTGGATGATCGGCGTCATGTTCGCCGGACTCGGCGGCATCCTGCTCGCACCCAGTGTCCAGGGGATGAACATCCAGACGCTCACCCAGCTCGTGATCTACGGCTACGCCGCGGCGGTGGTGGGTCGACTGCGGAGCCTGCCGATGACGTTCCTCGGCGCCATGATCCTCGGCATCGCCAACTCCATGGCCATCGGCTACTCGCCTCAGAGCGTGGTGAACTACGTCACCGCGGCGCTTCCCATGGCGATGCTCTTCCTGGCGCTGCTGCTCATCCCCGAAGTCCGTCTGGCCATCGGCCGGGTGGTGCGGGTCCGGCCCCCGCGCGTGGCGAGTGCCCGGACCACGATGTCAGGGGCAGTGGCCATCGTCGTGATCGTAGTGGGGCTGGGCGCGGTGCTGACCGGCAACAACCTGTACACGATGGGCAACGCCCTGGTCCTGTCGCTGCTCGCCCTGAGTCTGGTGCCGCTGTCGGGGTACGCCGGCCAGGTCTCGTTGTGTCAGTTCACGTTCCTAGGGGTCGGGGCCGTGACGATGCACGCCGTGGGCGGAGGAAGTTCGGTTCTGGGGCTGTTGGCAGCGGTTGGTGCGTGCGCGGCGATGGGTGCGGTCCTGGCGCTTCCCACGCTGCGCCTCCGAGGTCTGTACCTGGCGCTGGCCACTCTGGCGTTTGCCGTACTCATGGACAACGTGTTCTTCCAATCGAGCTCCATCATGGGCGTGGGTGGCACGTTGGCGGTCGGTCGCCCCGACATCTTCGGCATGCACTTCACGACCGACCGTGCCTTCGACGTGTTTCTCGCGGTCGTCCTGGCACTGTGCATCATCGGCGTCGGTGCCCTTCGTCGCGGGCCCTTCGGCCGGCGCCTCGTCGGCATGAACGACTCGCCCGCGGCATGCAGCACCGTCGGGCTGAGCCTGACCCTGACGAAGCTGGCCGTGTTCGCCTTCTCGGCCGGGATGGCCGGGCTCGCCGGCGCCCTCTACGGGGGTCTCAACACCCAGGTGGGCGCGGCGCAATTCGATTTCCTCTTCAGCATCGCAATCTTCGTGGGCCTGACCCTTTCGGGGGTGAACCTCCTCACCGGTGCGGTCCTGGCGGGGGTATTCCTTTCCGTGGGCCCGGTCATCGGCGCCCACATCCCGCAGATCCCCAACCTGACCCAGCTGCTCATCGGGGTCGGGGTCGTGGCCATCGGCCGCAACCCCAACGGCATCGGCAGGCTCTATGCCGAGGTCACCGACTACTGGAACCGGCGTCGGGGACGCGACAGGCCGATCTTCGACAAGCTCGACTCCACGCTTGCACCGCCAGCCGTCCCAGCCCGGGAGACGGTCGGAGCCGAGGTCGGTTCGGGTGTCTGAGCTCGCCGTCGAGGAGATCTCGGTCCGTTTCGGGGGGCTGCAGGCTCTTCAAGACGTCAACCTCGAGGTCCACGCGGGAGCGGTGAACGGGCTCATCGGTCCGAACGGTGCGGGCAAGACCACGCTGTTCAATGTCATCACCGGTCTGCAGCCCCCGACTCAAGGACGAGTGCGCCTCAGGGGAGAGGACATCACGCGTGTCTCTCCGCACCACAGGGCGCGGCTCGGGGTGGCGCGCACCTTCCAACGCCTCGAGCTCTTCGGGACCCTGACGGCGAGAGAGAACGTCCAGATGGCGGCGGAGACCAGGCGCCGGCGTCCGACGGGGTGCAGTTCGCTCACCGAAGCCGACATCATCCTCGCCCACGTCGGGTTGTCGCATGTGGCGGACGAGCCGACAGACCTGCTGCCCACGGGCCTGGCGCGGCTGGTCGAGTTGGGCCGGGCCCTGGCGACGGGCCCATCGGTGCTCCTGGTCGACGAGCCGAGCTCTGGGTTGAACCAGGAGGAGACCGTCGAACTCGGGCGCGTGCTCATGGATCTGGCACGGCGGGGTATGGCCGTGCTGCTGGTGGAGCACGACATGAGCCTCGTGATGAACGTCTGCGATCACGTCAGCGTTCTGGACTACGGCGCAATCATCGCTGACGGGGACCCCGCCAGCGTGCAGGCGAACCCTGCTGTTCAAGCGGCCTACTTGGGTGTCGCAGAGGAGACGCCGGCCGCTGAGCATGCGGCGCCCGTCTTCGTGGGCACTCCCGAAAACGAGGCGCGCCCTCGACCGGCACCGGGCGGCGGCAAGATGATCGCCTTCCCGGGCCAGAGTCCGCCGCCGGTGTCGGATACGCCGATACTCGCACTGACCGACGTCCACGCTTCGTACGGGCGCATCGAGGTCGTCCACGGTGTGACGCTCGAGGTTCCCGCCGGCTCGGTCTACGCGCTCCTCGGTCCCAACGGCGCCGGCAAGTCCACGCTGCTGAAGGTGGCCAGTGGCCGGATGCACCCGACGTCGGGCACGGTCTCATTCGCAGGCGACGACATTCGGAAGTCGACCCCCGATCGTCTCGCTCGCAAAGGGCTTTGTGCGGTGCCCGAGGGACGCGCCGTCTTCCCGAACCTGACCGTCGCCGAGAACCTGCTCATGTACAGCTATCGAAGCAGGGCGACGAAGATGGCCGACCTCGAAGAGCAGAGCTACGCCAGGTTCCCGGTCCTCGGGGAGAGAAGACGGCAGCTGGCCGGTCGGCTCTCCGGAGGTGAGCAGCAGATGCTGGCCCTGGCACGAGCGCTGTTCACCGATCCTCGCATCTTGCTCCTCGACGAGATCTCCATGGGCCTGGCCCCCCTGGTCGTGGCCGAGCTGTACGAGCTCGTGGCGCAGGCGGTTGCCCGAGAGGGCATCACGATCCTGCTCGTCGAGCAGTTCGCCCAGACGGCCCTGGCCATCGCCGACCACGTCGGTGTCATGGTCAACGGCCGACTCGTGCGCACCGGGACTCCCGCCGAGGTCGGCGACCATCTGATGGAGGCGTACATGGGCGAGGTGGGCTGAACCTCCGGAACCGTTCTGGGCACATCCTGCGGCTGGAGGTCGAGGCTCAGGTCTTCGAGGCTCAGGTCTTCGAGGCCAGCATCTCCTCACTTGTCTCCCACAACCTTCTGGCCGCCTCGTCGTCCTGGGCCGCAGCAGAAGGCATGCGTGCTTTGCGCTTCACGAAGTACTGGCCCGTGACGTCGGCAACCTCGGGTGACGACGCCAGGTAGATCGTGGTGCGTGCCCCTTGCTCGGCGTTCAGGATGAACGGTTTGATGACCTTGAGTCCGAAGGCAAGGAGACCCGAAGCGTCGCCGTCGCGACCGTACCCCGTCGCCACGGTGCCGGGGTGCAGGCAGTTCGCCGTGACGCCCGTTCCTTCGAGCCGCCGGGCGAGTTCGGTAGTGAAGTAGATGTTCGCCAATTTCGACTTCGAGTAGACCTGCATCGCGTTGTAGCCGCGTGTGGACTGCAGATCGTCGAACGCCAGACCCTTCCGGGCGCCTTGGTGCGCGGTGGAAGCCACGTTGACGATCCGCGCCGGCGCGCTGCTCTTGATCCGCTCGAGGAGCAGACCCGTGAGGAGAAAGGGACCGAGATGGTTGACGGCGAATGTGGTCTCGAATCCGTCCTCGGTCTCGCGTCGGTCCGACAGCACGACGCCGGCGTTGTTCACGAGGACGTCGATTCGATCGCACTGTTGCAAGATGGCGTCAGCGCCCTCGTGGACAGAGGCGATGCTGCCGAGGTCGAAGATGACGACCTCGACATCGTTGTTCCCCGAGCGTGACCTGATGTCGGTGCGCGCCGCCTCGCCGCGCGTGCGGTCACGGGCGGTGATCAGAGTCTTTGCCCCGGCCCGGGCGAGGGCGACCGCCGTTTCGAGTCCGATTCCCGAGTTCCCGCCCGTGATCACCACGGTCTTGCCCGTCATGTCGGCGACTTCCATCGATCCCATCCTCCACTGTCGTGCCGGTGAGATGGCCCACGGGCGTCCGACCCTAGGTTGCCACCCCCACCGACCCGGCGCGTCTGTGATCCACCGGGCGCGTCCCAGTTGCCGCTCCGAGCTCCGGTCCCTGTACGGTGGCGGGCCGTGCCGATGCCAAGAGACGTCGGGGTGGTCGACTGCATGATCGGGTTCCCGAGCGCCCGGGCCGCCCGCCGCTTCGACTTCCTCAAACCGCAGCTGCGCGACGAGGAGAGCGCGTCGTCGAAATCGCCGATCTCCTACATGTTCAAGGACGACCCCAACAACATCGCCGAAGACGACGACCCCGTGGCTGTCACGCTGGCGGAGATGAACCGATTCGGCGTCGCCATCGGGCTCGTCGGGCTGGCAGGGTCCGTGGTCGATCGCGCCCTGGCCGAGCACCCCGACCGGTTCAAGGCGAACCTCGAGGCCTTGGACCCCAACGACATCACCGGAGCCGTCCGTCGCATCCGGGCCGCGCACACCGATGATGACATCAAGGCTGTCACCACGTTCCCCGCCGGGTGCAACCCCCAGGTCCCGGTCAGTGACCGTCGCTATTACCCGATCTATCAGACCTGCATCGACCTCGACCTACCCATCATCGTGAATGCCGGGATCGCGGGCCCCCGGGTCCCGTCCGCGTGTCAGGACGTGATGCATTTCGACCAGGTCTGTTACGACTTCCCCGAGTTGCGCATCGTGATGCGCCACGGGGCAGAGCCCTGGGAGGAGCTCGCGGTCAAGCTGATGCTCAAATGGCCGGGCCTCTACTACATGACGAGTGCCTTCGCGCCGAAGTACTACCCGAAGGCGATCATCGACTACGCCAACACCCGGGGCGCTGACAAGATCTTGTACGCGGGTTACTACCCGATGGCTCTGACCCTCGAGCGGATCTTCTCGGAGTTGGCCGACCTCCCACTGCGCGACCACGTGTGGCCTAAGTTCCTGCGCGAGAACGCAATGCGCGTCTTCAATCTCGGGTGATGGTGAAGTCGGGAGGGCTGGGCCTCGGTCGCCTCAGTCGGCCATTCCCCTGAAGTAGTTCCCCGCACGCGACTCCCAGCCGGCCAGGGTGAGTTCGCCCGGTGACTCCGAGCGCCCCGTGAGCCAAGCCAGGAGCCCGCGCTCCTGGGCCGCATCGGGCAGGCGGGCGGGGACCGTGGCAAGAAGCAGGGGGAGTTCCCGGCGCACGTATTTCTCGGGCCAATCGTCAGGCTCGTAGCCGGCACCGAGATCGACGTGGTGGATTTCGACCTCGCGCCACCGAAGATAAGGCAGGGACCGGCACGGCCACGGGCGCCCCCGTGACAGGCCGTGGCCTTCCCAGGCCATGGGCGTCATAGCCGACCACGTGTCCTCGAGTTCCAACGTCGCCCGGACCAGGTCGGTCCTCACCTCCGCCCCCGGGCGATGCGCCCCCGCTGCGATCGCCCCGGCCCGCTCGTCACTTCCGCCTGCGTACTGCTCGACGGCCTCGCCCCGAAGGGCTGCATCGAGCATCCGGGTGTGGGAGTCGGCGTTGCGGGCGAGATGGGTGAGCACATGGCCGACGCTCCAGCCCTCGAGCCTGCTCGGAGCGCGGACGCCGGCTTCATCCAACGTCTCCGCGGTTTCGAAGAGACGGCGGTGCGACGCCCGGCACCCGTCGATCACCTCGTCGAGGCGGGCCTGGACCTCTTCTTCGTTGGACTGCGACTCGTGGCCGGCGCTCGCATCACCGGGGTCCCTATCGGCTCTGACCATCAGGTGTGCTCGTGCGCCAACTCGACCATGACGTCGGGTGGGCCCGGCCTCGTCACGAGCTCGACGACTCCACCCGCCTCGCGCAGGTCCCCTTCTCCTTCGGCGAGCAACGCCAGGCGCTCGGGGTCGTCGACCACCGTGAGCCTCGCCACCGTGGCCCGCATCGACATCTTCGCGGCAGTCTTCGCCCGACGGATCTCTCCGAGTACGGAGGCGGCCATGTCGAGTACCGCCACGTCACCCTGGTGCTGGGCCGGAGCCAGCTCCTGGGCCTCGGGCCACGGGGCACGGTGGATCGAGCCCTCATGCCACCACGACCACACCTCCTCGGTCACGAAGGGAACGAAAGGGGCGAGGAGGCGCAGCTGCACCGAGAGGGCGATGGCCAGGGCGGCGCGCGCCGATGTCGGACCGGGCGCGATCGAGTCGTCGTAGGCGCGTGCCTTTACGAGCTCGAGGTAGTCGTCGCAGAACGACCAGAAGAACGCCTCGGTGTGCTCAAGGGCGCGCGCGTAGTCGTACGACTCGAGCGCGGTGGTCGAATCGTCGACGAGATCCGCGAGGCGGCGAAGCATGGCGAGGTCCAAAGGCGCGGTCACCGCCTCGGTTCCGTTGGCGTGCGCGGTACCGACCCTTGCCAGGGCGAAGCGCGAGGCGTTGAGGATCTTGATGGCGAGGCGCCGTCCCACCTTCGTCTGGCCTTCGTCCACTGCGGTGTCCACGCCGGGCCGGCCGCTTGCCGCCCAATACCTGACCCCGTCCGCGCCGTGGGATTCGAGCAGTGGCATCGGGGTGACGACATTGCCACGCGACTTCGACATCTTCTTGCGTTCGGGGTCGAGGACCCATCCCGAGATCGCCGTGTCGGTCCAGGGGAGGCAACCGTATTCGAGCTCGGACCGCACGATGGTGCTGAACAGCCACGTCCGGATGATCTCGTGCGCCTGGGGGCGGAGGTCCATTGGGAAGACGCGCGAAAAGAGGTCGGGATCGTCCTCCCGCCGGCCCGCGATCAGAGGTGTGAGCGAGGACGTGGCCCAGGTGTCCATGACGTCGGGGTCACCCGCGAAACCACCGGGCTGACCGCGCTGGTCGTCGCGATATCCGTCCGGGACATCGCTCGACGGATCGACCGGAAGCCGGTCTTGCGCCGCGACGATGGGATGGTCGTGGTCGATGCCCCCGTCGTCATCGACGGGGTACCACACCGGGAACGGCACTCCGAAGAACCGCTGACGGCTGATGTTCCAATCGCCAGCCAGTCCCTCTACCCACGCCTCATACCTGTGCCGCATGTGCGGAGGGTGCCAGCGCAATTCGCGGCCCCGCTCGAGCAGGCGTTCGCGCATGGCAAGGGTTCGGACGTACCACTGCCGGCTGGAGACGATCTCGAGGGGGCGCTCGCCGCGCTCGTAGAACTTGACGGGGTGCCGGATCGGCTTGGGCTCCCCCACGAGTGCCCCCACCTCCCCGAGCATCTCGACGATGCGGGTCCGGGCCTGGGAGACCGTACGACCCTCGAGCTCACCGTACGCACGTTCGGCGGTTTGGAGGTCGTTCGAGATCCAGCCCTCGTCCCCCCACGGCACGGCGCGCAAGCGGCCGTTGCGCCCCACGATGGTGCGCGTCGGCAACGCCAGCTCGCGCCACCATGTCACGTCGGTTGTGTCGCCAAAGGTGCAGATCATGGCGATACCAGATCCCTTGAGGGGATCGGCGAGGGGGTGGGTGAGAACGGGTACGCGGACACCGAACAACGGAGTCAACGCGTCGTGACCGATCAGGGCGCGATAACGCTCGTCGTCGGGGTGGGCGACGAGCGCGACGCACGCGGCGAGCAGTTCTGGGCGCGTCGTCTCGATGTCGACCGCACCATCTGCCTCGGCCCGTTCGAAGCGCAGCCGGTGGTACGCGCCTGCGATCTCGCGGTCTTCCATCTCTGCCTGAGATACGGCGGTCTGGAAGTCCACGTCCCACTGCGTGGGCGCCTCGGTCGAGTACACGTTCCCGGCGGCGAGCATCCGGAGGAATGCGTGTTGCGACGTGCGGCGTGACCGTGTGTCGATAGTGGCGTAAGTCTGGCTCCAGTCCACCGACAGGCCGAGCGTCCGCCACAGGTGTTCGAACGCCTTTTCGTCCTCGACCACCAGCCGGTCGCACAGCTCGATGAAGTTCGGTCGTGACACGGAGACGATTTCGCGGTCCGCCTTCTCGGGCGGCGAGAAGGACGGGTCGTATCGGAGCCCGGGATCGCAACGCACGCCGTAGAAGTTCTGCACGCGACGTTCGGTGGGCAGGCCGTTGTCGTCCCAACCCATCGGATAGAAGACTTCACTTCCGCGCATCCGTCGAAAGCGGGCGACGACGTCGGTGTGGGTGTACGAGAAGACGTGACCCATGTGGAGCGAGCCCGACACCGTCGGGGGAGGGGTGTCGATGGCGAAGACCCGGGTCCGGGGCGAGGAGCGGTCGAATCGGTAGGTGCCCTCTTCCTGCCAACGGGTCGACCATTTGGCCTCGAGACCCTCGAGCGAGGGCTTGTCGGGGACCTCGGGCTGACGGGGCGTCTCGAGGGGGGGCGGGTGCCCTTCGGTCGTCGTGTCGACGTCCACGGTGGTGTCCACGGTCCGGTTACCGTACATCGAGTGCTGCGCCTTCACGACACTGCGACGGGCACGGTCCGGCCCCTCGAACTGCGTGAGGAAGGCCGCGTGTCGATGTACGTCTGCGGCCTGACCGTCTACGACGTCCCCCACCTCGGGCACGGGCGCTTTGCGCTCGTCTTCGACGTCCTGCGGCGCTTCCTCGAGTTCCGGGGCCTCGAGGTCCGCTACGTGTCGAACATCACCGACATCGACGACCACATCATCACCAGGGCGGCCGAGGAGGGCAGGAGTGAGGCCGAGGTCGCAGCGCACTACGAGGCGGTGTGGTGGGAGGCCGTGGACGCACTCGGGGTGAAGCGACCCACCGAGGTCCCCCACGCCACGGCCTTCGTGGCCGACATGGTCCGGTTGATCGGAGCCTTGGTGGACCGCGGCGTCGCGTATGAGACCTCCGACGGCGTGTACCTGTCGGTCGACCGCATCGAGGGCTACGGCCTGCTGGCGCGCCAGGACCTTGATTCGCTGCGCTCGGGGGCGCGCATCGAGCCGGGGGAGGAGAAGCGCTCGCCTCTGGACTTCGTGCTGTGGAAGAAAGCCCGGCCGGGGGAACCCACCTGGGACTCGCCCTGGGGACCCGGTCGACCGGGCTGGCATACCGAGTGTGTCGTGATGTCGCTAGACCTCCTCGGCGAGGACTTCGACCTCCACGGCGGCGGATTGGACCTCGCCTTCCCGCATCACGAGAACGAGCGCGCCCAGGCAGTGGGGTTGGGTCTCGCCTTCGCCCGGCATTGGGTCCACAACGGGTGGGTCATGGTCGAAGGCGAGAAGATGTCGAAATCGCTCGGGAACTTCACCTCCCTCACCGACCTTCTCGAGCGTGCCGACGCCCGGGCGTATCGCCTTCTGGTCCTCCGCGCCCATTACCGCTCGCCCATCGAGGTCACCCCCTCGACGATCGACCAGGCGGAGAAGAGCTTGGCCCGCCTCGACGATCTGGTACGCCGTTTCGACCTGTCGGCATCACCAACCGGCGTCACGGCCGAGGACGCGCTGGGAGCCGGAGCCGATGCAAGGGCAGTGGCCTCGTTCGTCGAGCACATGGACGACGACCTCGACACCCCCGGTGCTCTGGCCGAGATCTTCGACCTCGCACGCCGCGCTCATTCGGCGGTCGATGTCGGCGATGTCGACGAAGGCCGTCGACTTGCTGTCACCGTGGCGGTTCTGTGCACTGCGTTGGGGCTGCCGCTCGGGGGTTCGGACACCACCGTCGATGCCGAGACCGCCGCCTTGGTGGCCGACCGCGACCGGGCCCGCGCCTCGGGGGACTACGGCGCGGCCGACGCCATCCGGCGAGACCTCGAGACGCGGGGCTGGGTCGTCGAGGACAGCCCCGACGGCACCCGCCTCCACCATCGGTCCCGCTCGTGACGAGGTCCGGCGGCGATGTCGAACCGCCAGGCGGAGCGCGGTCGCTGCTACCTTTTTGCGCGGGGGGACGCAGGAGGACAGAGGGGAGAATGAAGTGCCATCGGGAACGGTCAAGTGGTTCAACTCGGAGAAGGGGTACGGCTTCATCGCCCAGTCGGACGGCGAAGACGTCTTCGTTCACCACTCCGCCATCCAGATGAACGGCTACCGCAGCCTCGAGGAGGGGCAGGCGGTGGAATTCGAATTGAAAGAAGGCCCCAAGGGCCTGCAAGCCGTGGAGGTAAAGCCGGCAACGGCCTGATCTCGTCCCCTTGCACCGGCGCGCTCGCGCGTTCGGGCGCACGGGCGGTGCCCACCCCGACTTGACGTCGCGGGAGCGCTGCCCTCTGCTTTGACCATGTCGGTGGCCCGGTCGTCAGGGCGCGCCTCGCTTCCCGGATCCCGCGCCTCGCGGCGCGGACTTCCTCCCGGGTTCGGAGTGCTGTGGACCACCGTCGCGGTCGACCTCCTCGGCTTCGGCATCGTCATCCCGCTCTTGCCGCTGTACGCGCACCGCCTCGGTGCGCGACCGGCGTCCGTCGGGCTCCTGCTCGCGGCGTTCTCCGCCGCCCAGTTCGTGAGCGCGCCGCTCCTCGGGAGGCTCTCTGATCGCGTGGGGCGCAAGCCGCTGCTCATCGTGTCCCTGGTGGGGACGGCCGGCGCCAGCCTGCTGACCGGGGCGGCCGGATCGCTCTGGCTCTTGTTGGTGGCCCGTGTCCTCGACGGTGCATCGGGCGGCAGCGTGGCCGTGGCACAGGCATCGGCGACCGACCTCGTCGGCCCCGAGGACCGGACTCGGGTCTTCGGACTCCTCGGTGCGGCGTACGGGGTCGGGTTCGTGATCGGCCCCGCCATCGGCGGTCTCGCCGCGCTGGGCGGGCCCCGGGTCCCGTTCTTCGTCGCGGCCGCCATCGCGGCTGTCAACGCCGGGGTGGCGATCCGGCGGCTCCCCGAGACGCGACCGGCGTCGGGATCCGGACCGAACGGAACCGCCTCGGACCGGGCCCGGGGCGAGATGCGCAGGACCGTCCGGGCTATCGCCGTCCCTGCCGTGGTCACCGTCGCGCTCGTGGGCTCGTTCAGCGCGTTCGAGACCACCTTCGCCCTGTTCGGGCAGCGCCGCCTCGGCTTCTCCCTCTCGGACATCGGCGCCGTCTTCGCCATCGTCGGGGTGGTGGCCGTCGTGGTGCAAGGTGGGCTGGTGCGCCCGTTGGCGGCGCGTCTCGGCGAGGCCGGCTGCCTGCGGATCGGTCTCGTGGCCGAGTCGCTCGGGCTCGTCCTCCTCCCCACCGCCCACGGGCGCATGGATCTCGTGGTCCCCCTCCTCCTCGTCACGGTGGGCCAGAGCCTGAGCACCCCGGCGCTCAACGCCTTGGTGGTGGCCCGGGTCGGGGCCGATCTGCGCGGGACCGCCCTGGGAGCACAGCAGGGGTTCTCGGCCCTGGCCCGCATCATCGGGCCCGTGCTCGGGGGCGTGTCCTTCGAGCTGCTCGGGGTGGGCGCACCGTTCGTGGGCGGAGGGCTGGTGGTGGCGGGAGCATTGGTGTACTCCCTGGTCATGCGGGTGAATATGAAATCCGGGTCGAGAATGGTTGTCGAACCGGGTCCGATAGGTTACCGTTGAGTAACAACGGATAGGTCGAGGTCGGTCCCAGCCCGCTCCGGGCCTGGGCGATGGCCACGGCGCAACCGTGCCGACCGGGACTCATGGCCCGGAACGGCGCTTGGACAAAGGGGAGGACATGTCCGAGTTCTCGCTCGACCTCAGTGAAGACCAGCTGCAGATCCAGAAATGGGTCCACGACTTCGCCGAAGATGTGATCCGACCGGCCGCCCACGAGTGGGACGAGCGCGAGGAGACCCCGTGGCCCATCATCGAGGAGGCGGCCCGGATCGGCCTGTACTCCTTCGACTTCATCAGCCAGTGCTT
>Ga0209415_10006401_pt1 | contig 20950 bp, 20 predicted proteins | sample PeaSoiSIISIP2007_FD_187696 | JGI IMG/M metagenome (GOLD analysis project Ga0209415, IMG submission 187696) | Peat soil microbial communities from Weissenstadt, Germany - SII-SIP-2007 (SPAdes) (version 2) | ecosystem: Environmental > Terrestrial > Soil > Wetlands > Peat | place: Germany...
GAGGAAGTAGGTGTCGGATTCGCGGGGGCCGCGGCTGAAGGCGCAGAATTTGCAGCCGACAAAACAGATGTTGGTGAAATTGATGTTGCGATTGACGACGTAGGTGACGAGATTGCCGACGAGTTCACGGCGCAAGGCGTCGGCGGCGACGAGCAGGCCGAGGAGGTCGTCGGCTTCGGCATGGGCCAGCAGGAGGCATTGTTCGCGGGTGAGCCCGGCGCCGTCCTGGGCTTCCATCACTTGCTCCAGCGTGGCGCGCGATTCATGCGTCATGCGGGGAGCGACGTCAGACCAGTCGAGCGAAGGAAAGCTTTCCAGTTCGGAATTGTTTAGCAAACGTGCCATAAACTCTCCTACAAGTGCGAGGGCGGGACGCCCTGCCACAGCCGGCGAGACGCCGCCGCTACAAGACAAGCGCTACAAGATCGGCGCTACCAGTTTAACGAAACAAGTCATTCTTGGCCGGACGAATCAGGTCACGCGCGCGGCCTGGACCCGCCTCGTAAATAAAGCCACGAACAATGCACGCGGGTGTACGAGCCAGCTTGCCGCAAACCAGGCCGGCGGCACAAGCGAGTTCGTCGGCGACGGCTTCCACGCTTGCTTGCAGAGTATAACCGTGCGAGTCGCGGCGGCCGCGATAATCGTGCAGAGCTTTCATACCGGCGATTCCGATTGTGACCTCCGTCAGGCCTTCGCGCCAGGGGCGGCCAAAGCTGTCGGTAATGATTACAGGGACACTAAGGTTGAGACGCTTTCTCAGGTCGTGGTGCAGTTGGGCGGCGGAGCGGTCGGGGTCTTTGGGCAGCAGAAGCGCGTGCCGCCCCCCGTTGACGTTGGAAACATCGACGCCGCTATTGGCACAGACGAAGCCGTGACGGGTTTGAGTGATGAGGACGCCGCGCTTGCGGCGCACGGTGCGGCGGCTTTGGGCCAGGGCGACTTCGACTACGCGAGCGTCCAGATGGTAGCGGCGCGACCAGGCGCGGGAGGCAGCAGAAGGCTTCACGGTGCTCAGATCGATCAGCTGGCCTTCGGCTTTGGAGACGATTTTGTGCTTCACGACCAGGATGTCTCCGGCGATCAGCGACAAACTATGACGCTTTAGGGACTGGACGAGTTTCTCTGCGATGGAATCGCCGGAGAGGATTTCATCCGCGAGAGGGATGGGGAAAATCTGGAGCGGCTTGGAGGGGGCGGCCATTTTTTTATTCGTTAGCCGCCTGAGGTAATCCGGCGAAGCCCCATTTCCGAGCCAGGCGCTGGGTGCGGGTTTCTCCGGGGGCAGCGGCCAGTTGCTGCAGCTCAGCGGGGTTGTCGACGTCGAGAGCGATGCCGGGCAAGGAGAGCACCACGCAGGGTTTTTGCGTAGCGCGGGCGGCGGCAAGGTGCGGTTTGAAACTGTCGTTGCCGAAACGCAACGGGAACAGTCCGGCGGGACTGCGGTAGGCGGCGTTGGTGCCGCGGCCGTCGGCGGCGGGCACCAGGACCGAGCCTATCGGCGGAGCGGCGCGAAGAATGGCCTCGAGTTCGTTCGCGGTGATGAGAGGAATGTCGCCAGGAATGACCAGCGTGTTACCGATTCCTCGAGATAGGCAAACCTGGGTTGCCTTCTCGATGGCATCCGTTTCGCTGTGATTGGCGTTGTCGGGGATCACCTCGAAATCGAATTGCTTTGCGAGATTGAGCGCGAAGGGGTCGTTGGTGACGAGTGAAACGGCGGGGCGTGCGGCCCATGTTCCCAGAGTTTCCAGTACGTCGAATAGCATGGCCTGGGCGAGTTCGGTGCGCGCTGATTGGTCGAGCACGGCGGCGAGGCGTTGCTTGGCAGTTGCGAGATTTTTGACGGGGATGAGGATCATCGTAGTGCGCCCTTTGGGCACGTGATCTTGATAATCGGTTACCCAGGGCTTACGCCCTGAGCTGCATGCTGTCGCCGCTTCGCGGCTGCAAGCCCATTACGCGCTAGTTCGGCTTTGTCGTCCGCGGATTTCATGATCGTGTTGGTGCAATGCACTCGCAGTCCGGATTGCTTTAGTTCTTCCGCGGTTTGCGCATCGGACGTGTCGACGATCAGAACATCCAGAAAATCCTGATAGGCCTGAGCTACACCGACGATTGATACCGCCAGTCCTTGTGTGGCCATCAGAGCGCCGGCCGGGCCGGAGACGGCCGCGTCGCCGACGATGGGACTGATGGCAGCTACCTGGGCGGAGGTTTGCCGCAAAGCGTCGCGAATGCCGGGGACGGCGAGGATGGGGCCGATGCTCGTCACCGGATTGCTGGGGGCAAGAACCACGGCGCTTGCGGTCAGGATGGCTTCGACGACTTGGGGGGCGGGCTTGGCATCTTCAGCGCCGACAAAGTCCACCGAGCTTACAGCATCCTGGAAATGGCGCTGGACAAAATACTCCTGGAAGCTGAGGTCGCCGGCTGGGGTGGTCACCCGGGTCTCGACGCGGGAGTCGGACATGGGGAGAATGCGAGCGCGGATGCCGAGCCTGGCCGTGATTTCCGCAGTGGCCTGGGTCAGGGTCTTCCCTTCGGCGAGCAATCGGCTGCGGAGAAGATGCAGGGCGAGATCGCGATCGCCGATCTGGAACCAGGCAGGCTGGCCGAGGCGCTCCATCGTCTGCAGGCACTGGAAAGTGTCATCCTGCACGCCCCAGCCGCGTTCCTTACTTAGCAGACCCGCGAGAACATAAGTGATGGAATCTATGTCGGGGGAGATTTGCAGTCCCCACCATGCGAAATCGTCTCCCGTGTTGACGATGAGTGTGAGTTCCTCAGGGGGAACGACTTGACGCAGGCCATCTAGGAACTTGGCGCCGCCGGTGCCGCCGGTGAGCACAACGATTTTCCTTTGGTCGATCACGCCGCCGTCGATCATGCCGCCGCCTGACGCGCGTAGCCTTGAGGATCGGCGGCGGCATTGAGTTTTTCTGCCAGCAACCCAGGCCGCCTGGTCGCCGCAGGCAGGAACTCCGGGTAAACGGGGAGACGCTGGCGCAAGCTGAACCCTTTGGATTCGGTGCGCAACTTCAATTCTTCCAGATGCGGCCACGGTTTTTCGGGATTGATGAAATCGGGCGTCAGCGGCGAGATGCCGCCCCAGTCGTTGATGCCCGCGTCCACCAGATCGTCGTAGTACGGGGACGAAAGATTCGGCGGCGCCTGGATATTGACATCCGGCATGAGCAGGCGCGCGACCGCCACCGTGCGCAGCATTTCGCCGTGCGTCGGCTCAGGCCAATTCCGCATGGGAATGGCGGGCTTGACACGGAAATTTTGAACGATGACTTCCTGGATATGTCCGTAGCGGCGGTGCAGTTCGCGGATCGCGAGAAGCGTATCGACGCGGTCTTCCGGAGTCTCGCCGATGCCGATCAACAGGCCGGTAGTGAAAGGAACATCCTGCTTGCCGGCTTCTTCGATGGTGCGCAGGCGCTTGGCCGGGACTTTGTCGGGCGCATTGTCATGGGCTGCGCCGGGCTGCAGCAGCGCCGCATTGGTGCTTTCGAGCATCACGCCCATGCTGGGCGAGACGGTGGCCAGGCGGGTAATCCACTCCGCGCTCAGCAATCCGGGGTTGGGGTGCGGCAGCAGGGTGGTTTCGCGCAGCACCAGCTCACACATCGCTTCCAGATATTGCAGGGTGGAGCTGTACCCCAGGTGGCGAAGGGTTTCGCGCATTTCCGGGAAGTTCAGCTCGGGCTTGTCGCCCAGGCTGAAGAGAGCTTCGGTGCATCCCAGCTTCTCGCCATTGCGCACGACTTCCAGCACTTCATCGGGCGTCATGGTGTGAGCGCCGGGATCGCCGGGATCGCGGCGGAAGATGCAATAGCCGCAATAGTCGCGGCAGAGATTGGTCAGCGGGAGGAACACTTTGCGGGAATAGGTGATGACGCCGGGTTTGAAGCGCTGTTTGGCGGCCAGGGCGGCCGAAAGCAATTCGGGGAGGTCATGGTCGCTGATGTGGACCAGTTCACACGCCATGTCGCGAGAGAGGGGCAGTCCGGCACGCAGTGCGTCCAGGGATGAACCCAGCGACTGAGATCGATGCCCGGCTGTTTGCGCTAGCGCCACGCTGATGGCCTGCTCCAAGGAATCAGGACATCAAAATCATACATGACGTTGCCCTTCATCACGCTGGGGCGCAAGATCAACTTCGAGTACCACCGCCGCGTAAGAGGACCAGTCGGTAGGTAGCGCGGGCCGGCGCCTCGTGCGCCACCTGCAAAAGCCCACGGTTTTCCCTTTGTCTCACGGAACGCGGATGCCGCGCTTCTCCATGTCGTTAACCGTGTCGCCACTCGAAGGTCCGGACGACCAGTCGAGGGTGTCCTCCCAGGCGGTATAGCCGGTGGGGCGGAGCAGCCGGAAACTGAGCTGCAATGTCGTCGCACCTGGCGCATCGAAAGGGATATCGATCTGCTGTTCGTCGCCGATCTCGGGCAGCGCCTTCTCGCCTGAGACGATCACGTTGCGCGCCTGGTCTCGCACCACCCAAACCGCCTTGTAGCTGTGCAGCGGATAGGAGGGCAGCCAGCTTTCCGGCTGTCGCGCGATTCTGGCTTTGAATCCGGCAGGCGGATGCCGGAGCTGCGGGTACTGGAACGTCAGCTTCACAGCGGCGGGCGAGTTCTCTTTCGTCCAGAGATCGAAGGAAGGATAGCGCTGGCGGTTTTCGTCGACCACTCCCATCTCCACCAGGCCCGCGGTTTCGCCCGGCCGTAGATTGCGATGGGAGCGATAATCCTGGTAACACCACAGAATCGCACCGCCAATAAAGTCGAACTTGCGGAACAGGTCCAGATGTTGAGCGATAATCTTGCGCCGCAGGGCATCGCCCTCGATCCGGTCTTTGGCAAAAAGGCTGGCGGCGCCAAATTCGCTGATGATGACCATCTTTCCCGGGTATTCGCGCCCGATCCGCTCCAGCGCGGGCTCGAGATTCTCCGGGTCGCTATGCCAGGTGCCGGCATACTCGTTCATCATGACGAAGTCGGCGAGCGAGGCGGCGTTGATTTTCGGGTCAGGTCCGAAAAGGAGATGGTCATCGGCGTAGGAAACGTAACGGCCGGGGTCGAGCTGCTTTACCCAGTCGTATATGGTCTGAAAATAGCGACGTCCTCCCGGAGTATTGGTGGCGCTCTCGTTGCACACGCTCCAGCCGAAGATCGACGGATGGTTCCAGTTCTGTTCGATCATCTCAGCCATCATCTGCTTGGCCAGCGCGATCACCTTGGGGTCGGTTAACTGTTGCTCGCTGAAGTGCCAGAGGGGAATTTCCGGGATGAGCAGGATGCCGTTGCGGTCGCTGAAATCGAGAATGAAGGGGTGCTGCGGGTAATGCACGGGCCGCGTCAGCGTAACCTGGAGCTCTTTCATTTCGGCGTAATCGTGCAGCATCGTGCCCCGGGTTTCAGCCAGCCCCTCCCACGGAGACTCCTCGTGGCGGGTCATGCCGCTCAGGCGGACGCGTTCGCCATTCAGGTACAAGCGTCCGTCGCGCAGTTCGATGGTGCGGAAACCGTAGTTGTCTTCCAGCGAATCGATGGGCGTGCCGGCGCTGTCGGCCAGCGTGGCTTCCACGCGATAGACCTCGGGCTGGTCGAGGCTCCAAAGCTTGAGGTGGTCCGCATGAAACGCGAACTGCACTGTGTTTTCGCCCACGGAGGCATGCAGGGCACGTTCGGTTTTCGCCACTGGCTCGCCGCTGGGCGCATACAGCGTCAGGCGGACGGTCGCATTCGCCGCGCGCTTCGAAAAGTTCTCGAGGACCACCTGGTCGGTCACGTCCGCCGAATCTGAGCTGATTTTGCTGCGCACGTGTTGCCGGCGGAGCAGCAGCGGCTGGTTCACCGTCAGCCAGACGTCGCGCACAATTCCGCCGTAGTGCCACCAGTCGTACCAGACATTGACGTGGCCCATATCCATCGCGTAGCCGGGAATGGTCGCGATGCCGGGCAGGTTATCGATCTCCACGGCGACTGTGTTGAGCGGCTTTACCAGCGTGGTGATGTCCAGGAACCAGGCGGTGTGCCCTCCCTCATGCTCTCCCGCTTCGACGCCGTTCACCCACACGCGCGCGCGATAGAAGGTGGCGCCGAAGTGCAGCTCGACGTGCGTGCCCTGCGCTCCCGCCGGCAGCAGAAACGATCGGAAGTACCATGCCGTGCCCTCGTAGTCTTCGTACTTGCCGATGTTCCAGGTGTGGGGCACATCCACCGTCTCCAGGTTCGCGGGCAACTGCCGAAACCACTCCTGCGCGGAGCCCTCGTGCGCGGGGTCGGTACGGAATTGCCAGTGGCCGTTGAGGTCGATGTGTTCGGCGGCGAAAGCGGACGAAACAAAACTCAGTAGCAGAGCGCTAAGAACGATCTGTGTCCGAGACATGGCCCCCAAGTATAAGAGTTCGGAGGGAGCCAAGAGGGAAAAACCTCGAAGCTTGAACCTCAGCGGCTGAAGCCGTCACTTGAAAGCAAATCTTGCACACAGCGCTGAAGCGCTGCTCCACCCAAAATCAAGGTCTCTAGCGGCCTGCCGGAATGCATCGCCCGCCCTGCGGCGGGTTTTTTGCTAAGTCAGAGTCAACACCAGCTTGGTCACCGAAGCCGGCGGAAAAGTGAAAGTGATGACCCGCCCCTGGGCTTCCAGATTCCGGGTTTGCGGGTGAACCGCATCCCTCTGCTCGAAGGTGTTGTGGGCCTGAATGTTGGAGTTGGTGAGGGTGGTGACGGTGCCCGATTTTACGGCGCCGCCGCGAATGCCGATTTCGGTTTCCCGGGGCTCGCTGACGTGAGGATTCACCACCGTAAGCACCAAATCTTTATCGTGCCGCGAGGCCGAGCCTTTCAGTCCCCAGAAAGTAGCGGGCTTGCCGTCACGGTCATACTTGACCTCGGGAGCCAGGAAGACGCTGCGCACTGCCTGTCCGTCCTGGTGAGCGGCGTACATGGCGAATACATGACCGACGGGGGTCACACAAAACTTATCTTCGTGGGCCAGGTAAAGGCTGTTCAGGCAATTGATCAGCTGGGCGCAGTTGGCCATAGCCACTTTTTCCGGATGCCGGTTAAATGTGTCGAGCGTCATGCCGCTGAAAAGGGCATCGCGCAGGGTCGGCACCTGCTCCAATTGGTCGCCAGGAGTCAACTCGCTGCCGGGACGATACCAGGGGCCCCACTCGTCGACCACCAACTTGATGGAATGCTCCCGGTCGAACTCCTCCATGACCTGCCAATGGCCGTCGATGAGGGACTCCATGACATCGCCCTGCCGCAGGAGCTCATACCAGTCGACGGCATCGAACTTGAGCGCGTCGCCCTTGCCTTCAATCCAGTTCCGGGTGCCGCCGCGGCTGAGATTCCAGGCGTAATAATGAAGCGCCAAGCCGTAGATGGAGCGGAGTTGCCCGGGGCTCTTGCGGACAATCTCTTCAAGAAAGCCGCGTGTCCAGTCCCAATTGTCGTCACTGGGGCCGGATGCAATGAAAGACAACTCCTGGCCGTAGCGCGGCACCCAAGCCGCGAAACGGCGGTATTCTACGGCGTACTCCTGGGGAGTGAAGTCGCCTCCGCAACCCCAGGATTCATTCCCGACGCCCCAAAAACGAATGTTGAAAGGCTCGGGATATCCCGCCTCCGCGCGCGTGTCGGCCAGAGTGGTGCTGCCGGCGGGAGAGTTGCAATACTCCACCCAGCGGTAGAACTGTTCGGCGGGAAGGCTGCGGAGGTTGGCGGCGAGATAGGGCTGGGCGCCGATCAATTTGCAGAAGTGGGCAAATTCATTGGTGCCGAATTCATTGGGGTCGTAGCGGTGACTTGCCGGGGCGGCGGAACTCTCGCGTTCGGCCCAGAAGTTAGTGCGCCGGGGACGCTTGTCACGCGGTCCAACCCCATCGCGCCAATCGTAGCTGTCGGCGAAACAGCCGCCGGGAAAGCGAACCACTGGCGCTTTGATTTTCCGCATCTCGTCAATGAGCTCTTTGCGGATTCCATCGACATTCGGAACCTTTGACTTTTCTCCCACCCACATGCCGTCGTAGACTACGCCGCTCAGGTTCTCGGCAAAATGGCCGTAGATGTTGGGAGAAATTGTGCCCAGGGTCTCTTCCAGGAGGACTTCGATGCGGGAATCGGCGGCGCCCGTATCAGCCGCGGCAGCAAATGGAGAATACCTGGTGAACAGCAGCGCGCCCGTTCCTACGATGGTCTGGCGAATGAACTCCCGGCGTTCGAGCATGAGCGGCTCTCCCTGGCAATGGATTTGTCGGGCATATGGTAATCGTTTACCGGGTGGGACGCTATGGTTTTGTCGATGCTGTCGCGCGGCAGGAAGGTTCTGCGGGTACTGCGGCTATTCTGTCTTGGCCTGCTTGGTCATGGGAAATTGTTGGTCGAGTTCCAGATTCAGCTGCAGGACATTCACTCGGGGCTCGCCGAGGAATCCAAGTTGTCTGCCTTGGGTATGTTTGGCCACGAGCTTTCGCAGGTCCTCTTCGCTGATGCCGCGAGTCTTTGCGACGCGAGGGAGCTGAAATTCAGCCGCCGCCGGCGAAATGTGGGGATCGAGTCCAGAAGCGGAGGTGGTGATCAGATCGATGGGCACCGGCTGGTTGGGGTTATCGGCTTGAGCGGTGGCGACGTCGGACTTCACACGGTCAATCAGTTTTTGATTGGTCGGTCCCAGGTTGGACGCGCTGGTGTTCGTAGGGTCATATCCGTTACCCGCCGCCGAGGGCCGGGAGTGGAAGTAAGCCGGAGTGGTGAAGGGCTGGCCGATGATTCGGGAACCGACAATCTTGCCATTCTGCTCGATCAGCTGACCGTTGGCCTTGTCCTTCATGAATAATTGCGCGACCACGGTCAGGACCAGGGGATACACAATCCCCAACAAAACCGTGGTCACTACCGTCATAAGAACCGCAATCAATAGATTCTTTTTCATAATTCCACCTGTTACGCCATTCCCACCCGCGTGATGACCATGTCGATCAGTTTGATCCCGATGAACGGAATGATGATCCCGCCCACACCATACAGCCAGAGGTTGTTGCGCAGCAGCGCGGCGGCGCCCATTGCCCGATACTTCACCCCACGCAGCGCCAGCGGGATGAGGGCGATGATGATCAGGGCGTTGAAAATGACAGCGGAAAGAATCGCCGACTGCGGGGTTCGGAGCTGCATGATGTTGAGAGCATTCAGCACCGGAAAAGTACCCGCGAACATGGCGGGAATGATGGCGAAGTACTTGGCCACGTCGTTGGCGATGGAGAATGTGGTCAACGCGCCGCGGGTCATCAGCAGCTGCTTGCCGATCTCTACGACCTCGATGAGCTTGGTGGGATTGGAATCAAGATCCACCATGTTCCCGGCTTCCTTCGCCGCCTGAGTGCCGGTATTCATGGCGACGCCCACGTCGGCCTGGGCCAGCGCGGGAGCATCGTTGGTGCCATCGCCGGTCATGGCCACGAGTTTTCCCTCGGCCTGCTCTTTGCGGATGAGATCCATCTTCTCTTTGGGCGTAGCCTGTGCCAGGAAGTCATCGACGCCGGCTTCGCGCGCGATCGCCGCCGCCGTCAGCGGGTTGTCCCCGGTAATCATGACGGTGCGAATGCCCATGGCGCGAAGCTGGTTGAAGCGCTCGCGAATTCCGCCTTTCACGATGTCCTTCAGGTAGATCACGCCCAAGGCGCGGAAATTTTCAGAGACGACGAGGGGCGTCCCGCCGGAGCGAGCGATCTGTTCCACGGCTGCCTGCACGTCGTCCGGAAGGCGGGCTCCGTTGCCGCCGGCTTGTGAGATGTATTTCGCAATCGCTTCCGCGGCGCCCTTGCGGATTTCTCGCCCATCGAGATTGACGCCGGACATTCGGGTCTGCGCTGTGAACGGGACAAACTGCGCGTCCTGCAGTTCACGCCCGCGCAAGCCGTACTTCTCTTTTGCCAAGACCACAATGGAACGTCCCTCAGGCGTCTCGTCGGGAAGCGATGACAGCTGGGCCGCATCGGCCAGCTGCGCCGGAGTGACCCCGGCGGCGGGAATGAACTCCGCGGCCTGGCGGTTTCCGAGAGTGATGGTGCCGGTCTTATCGAGCAGCAGAGTATTCACATCTCCGGCGGCTTCCACCGCTCTCCCGGACATGGCCAGCACGTTGTGCTGTATGAGCCGGTCCATGCCGGCGATGCCGATGGCGGAAAGCAATCCTCCAATCGTGGTGGGAATAAGACAGACCAGCAAAGACACCAGTACGAAAACCGTTTGCGGTGATCCGGAGTAGATGGCGAAGGGCTGCAGGGTGACCACGGCAAGCAGAAAAATAATGGTAAGGCCGGCCAGCAAGATGTTGAGCGCGATTTCGTTGGGCGTTTTCTGCCGTTCGGCACCTTCGACCAGGGCAATCATGCGGTCGAGGAATGTCTCGCCCGGGTTGGATGTGATCTTGACTTTGATTTGATCGGAAAGGACGCGCGTTCCTCCGGTGACCGCAGAACGGTCGCCGCCGGCCTCGCGAATCACGGGAGCGGACTCACCCGTGATCGCCGACTCATCCACCGAGGCGACGCCTTCGATGATCTCGCCGTCGGAAGGAATGGCCTCACCCGCGGAAACCACCACCAAATCGCCAGCCCGCAACTTGGAGCTGGGGACCTGCTCAGCGACGCCGCCGGCGGTCAGACGGTTGGCTACGGTCTCCGAGCGGGCCTTGCGCAAGGTGTCGGCCTGGGCTTTGCCCCGCCCTTCCGCCATGGCTTCGGCGAAATTCGCGAATAGCACAGTGAACCACAGCCAGAGCGTGATCTGCAGGTTGAATTTGAATCCTGGGTGCCCCTGACTGGCCTCACGGACAAGCAGAATCGTGGTGATGACACTGCCAATTTCCACCACGAACATGACGGGGTTGCCCATCATTTTTCGGGGAGACAGCTTGACGAGTGCATCCCAGACCGCCCGCCGAATAATCTTCCATTCCCAAACCGCTTTCTTTTTTATGGCCATAGGTCCTTCAGAAAGTCTTGCCCGCCAGCATCAGCAGGTGCTCAAGTATCGGCCCCAGGCTGAGCGCGGGGAAAAAGGTCAAGGCGCCAACAATCAGAATCACACCCACCAGCAGCACCGTGAACAGCGGTGTGGTCACAGGGAAAGTTCCTAGCGACGGCGGCACGTATTTCTTCTTGGCCAGATTGCCAGCCACCGCCAGCATCGGGATGATCATGAAAAATCGCCCGATCAACATGACCGCGGCTCCGGCGGTGTTGTACCAGAGCGTATTCCCATTGAGCCCCGCGAACGCGGAGCCGTTATTTCCGGCCTGGGAGGTGAAGGAGTACAGAATCTCCGAAAACCCGTGTGGTCCAGGATTGGCAATGCTCGAGGTGCCGAAATTGCACAGCACCGAGATCGCGGTAAACCCCAAGATGACCAAAGGAAAAACCAGGACTACCAGCATGGACATCTTGACGTCATACGACTCGATTTTCTTTCCCAGATACTCCGGCGTGCGGCCCACCATCAGGCCTGCAATGAAGACGGCGAGGACAATGTAGACCAGCATGCCATACATGCCGGCGCCCACGCCTCCGAAGACCACTTCGCTGAGCATGATGTTGGCCAGCGGAATCATGCCGCCGATGGGAGTGAAAGAATCGTGGAAGCTGTTGACCGCTCCGCAGCTGGCGTCCGTAGTCACGGTGGCAAACAGCGCCGAGTCGGCGATACCGAAGCGTACTTCCTTGCCTTCCATGTTGCCGCCCGACTGGAGCTGGCTCACCTGCTGGTCCACCCCGTGCAGCAGCGGATTGCCTCTTGCCTCAGCCCAGTAGGCAGTGATCACCCCGGCCAAAAACAACACCGTCATCGCCGACCACACCGCCCAGCCGTGGCGCTGCGATCCCGTCATGCGGCCCAGCGTGTAAGTCAGGCCCGAGCCGATGGCGAAGATGGAAAGCACCTGCCAGTAGTTGCTGAGCGGGGTGGGGTTTTCAAAAGGATGCGCACTGTTGACGTTGAAAAAACCGCCGCCGTTGGTGCCCAACATCTTGATGGCTTCTTGCGACGCAACCGGGCCTTGGGCAATGACCTGGTCCGTCACTGTGTTCATCACCGGTTTACCGTCCGGACCGACTACGGGTTTGCCGTCGGCGCCGGTTTGCTGCACTTGCTGCGGCTCGACTAGTTTTACCGTGTCATAGGGCTTAAGGTTCTGAACGACTCCCTGCGAAACCAAGGCCACCGCGTAAACCAGGCATATGGGCAGCAACACCCAAAGCATCGCCCGTGTCATGTCGACCCAGAAGTTACCGATCGTTTCTTTTTCGCGGCGCGCAATTCCGCGAATGAAGGCAATGGCGAGGGCTATGCCCACCGCGGCCGACGCGAAGTTGTGATATGCGAGCCCGGCCATCTGGGTGAAATAGCTCATCGTGGACTCGCCCGAGTAGTTCTGCCAGTTGGTGTTGGTGGTGAACGATGCAGCCGTGTTGAAAGCGAGGTCGGAGGCCACCGCTGCCATCTTCTGCGGATTCCAGGGCAGGAACGGCTGCAAGCGTTCGAACAAATACAGCAGGAGCATGGAGGCGCCGCTGAAGAGGAGCATGGAGAAGCAATACTCCGTCCACGGCATCTCATGCTCTTCGTCCACCAAGGTCAGCCGGTACAACAGCCGTTCCAGAGGCCGCAACAGCGGATCCAGAAAGGTGCGCTCGCGACTGAACACCCGCGCCATGAATATGCCAAGTGGCTTGGTCAGCGCCAGGATCAGCAGAAGGAAGAGCCCGATTTGTAGCCATCCATTGGCCGTCATATCAGAATTTCTCCGGACGCAACAGGGCGTAGGTGAGGTAGACCATCAGCAGAACGCTCACTGCCAGCATGGCGATGTCTTGAAAGCTCATAGCTTCTCCTCTCACCGTATCCAATCGCAGAAGTAGGTGTAGGCGATGGAAATCGCAAAAAACAGGACCGTTAGAAGTACGTAGATGACATCCCGCATGAAGGTTCCTCCTTGGCGCGCGCCCGACCGGAGCCCCACCACCAGACCAGGCGGACGGTCACCTTATCCTGCTCCGGCCTGGCCGCACTCGATTGACTCCAGAGTAGCGTGCCGGGCGGATTTGGATGGTACGCGGTGCTTCGTTCCGCCCGGCGCGAGTAAGAGACTTCTTCGCGAATGAGCCCGGCCAGAAACCATAGCAGAAAACCGATCCCCGCGAAGATGATTCCGAAGAAGATCCCGCTTGTCGACATATCGGACCTCCACGGCGCATGACCAATCGGCGCCACTTTGATTGGAGCATTCGGGTCATAAGGACGGGCTAAAAAGTCCGTAAGGAATTCGTAAGGAACAGCGATAGGCGCGATGGTTTCCGCTTCGGCCGGTTTTCTCAGTCTCCGGGTTCGAAGCGGTAGCCGATCCAGGGTTCGGTGAGCAGGTACTTGGGAGAAGAAGCTTCCGGCTCAATTTTTTTGCGCAACTGGCCAACGAACACGCGCAGGTACTCCGGCTGCTCCGTGCTGTTCGGTCCCCAGATCGCGGCCAGCAGGGCTCGGTGGGTGACGACTTTGCCCGCATGCCGAGCCAGAAAGGCCAGTAGATCGAATTCTTTGGGAGTGAGGCGAACTTCGGTTCCGGCCACCAGGACTAACCGCGACTCGAGATCGATCCGGAAATCTCCGGCCTCAATGACTTGCGGTGCCACTTCGGAGGGCGAAATCCGCCGTAAGTGTGCACGCACGCGAGCCAATAACTCATTCATGCTGAACGGCTTGGTTACGTAGTCGTCCGCCCCGGCATCGAGCGCTTCCACTTTCACGCGATCCTGCTCCCGCACCGAAAGCACGATGATCGGAACTTCGGAGACTTGCCGGATGCGGCGGCACAACCCCACGCCGTCCAGGTTGGGCATCGCCAAGTCGGTGATGACGAGATCGGGCGTCCAGTCCTTCATGATTTCGATCGCCATCTCGCCGTCGTTGGCCACGCGGACGTCGTAACTCTGTGCGGACAGCGTGGTGCGCAACACTCGCGTGATCTGAGTTTCGTCGTCCACCACGAGAATGCGCCGATGCTCGTTCATGGAAACGGCTTACCGCATCTCCTGGGTCACGATATGCACATCCACCGCGGGCGCATTGCGCAGGAAGCGGTGGATCGCCGACCAGTACAAGTATCGCCTCCACCCTTTGGTAGCGGAGCGGCCAAAGACCACATGGGTAGCGTGCTCATTGCGTACGAATTCCGCCACCCTTTCGGCCACGTCGCCGCTCTCCAGCTTCACCACCTTGGCGCCAACGCTTTCCGCGAAGCGAACATTTTCCGCCAGCGTTCTCTGGTTCTCATCAATCTGGTCGGCGGCCACATCCACGTAAACCACGTAAAGCTCGGCGTCAATGGCCTGCGCCATGCGGGCCCCGCGGGCGATCAGATATTGCGCCGCCGGATTCGAGCTGATGCACACCGCGATTCGCTCGCGCACGATCAGCGAGCGGCCATCCTCGGTCTTTATGCTCTCCAGGCTGTGGTCCACCGCCTGAGCCACCTGCCGCAGGGCCAGTTCGCGAAGCGCAATCAGGTTCGGGGTACGGAAAAAATTGTTGAGCGCCCGTTCCGCGCGTTCCATGGGATAGACGTCGCCGCGCTTCATGCGGGTCTGCAAGGCCTGAGGAGTCAGGTCGGCCATCACAATTTCGCCTGCCCGCTGCACCACCCAGTCGGGCACGGTCTCGCGTACCTGCACGCCGGTGAGCTGGCGGATGGTCGGGGCCAGGCTTTCGATGTGCTGCACGTTCATGGTGGAGAGAACATCGATGCCCGCGTCCAGCAGTTCGAAAACGTCCTCGTAGCGCTTGTGGTGCTTGCTGCCCTCGATGTTGGTATGGGCCAACTCGTCCACCAGTACGATCTGGGGGCGGCGTTGCAGAATCACGTCGACATCCATTTCCTCGAAAATGGTCCCTTTGTATTCCAGCTTCTTGCGCGGCGCGGTTTCCAGGCGGCCGGCCAATTCCGCGGTGGGTTTGCGGCCATGGGTCTCGATGACGCCGATCACAACGTCTTCGCCCCGGCTGCGCCGCCGAATCCCTTCGCTCAACATCTGGTAGGTCTTGCCCACTCCGGGCGCATAGCCCAGAAACAGCTTGAAAATGGCGGCGCTTTTCCCCGGAGCCACTTCCTCGAGCCATTGTTCTGGAGTCTTAGGCATCCGCGTCATTCTTACTTGATCGGGCGGTAAATGTCGAATCCGGCTACAATCATGCGCGTGAAAGTCACCTGGTGGCAATCCCTAGTCCGCTACGTCTGGGTTGTAGCGATCGTGGCAGGCCTTGCGTTTTTCTACCGGCATTTCCTGCCGGTGAATCCAACCACCGTGGCGTTGACATTCCTGCTCGCGGTACTCGTGGCATCGGCGTTCTGGGGTCTTCGCTATTCGGTGTTTCTGGCGGTTCTTGCTACTTTCGCCTTCAATTACTACTTCCTCCCACCCATCGGGACACTCACCATCGCTGATCCCCAAAACTGGGTCGCGCTGGGGGCGTTTCTGATCACTGCGATTCTGGCCAGCGAGCTGTCCGAACGGGCTCGTCGCGAGACGGCTAACGCCATCCAGCGCCGCCGGGAGGTGGAGCGGCTCTACGCCTTCAGCCAACGCTTGCTCGCCACCGACAACGTTCTCGAACTGCTGAACGCGATTCCGAGCTACGTATGCCAGATCTTCGGGGGGACATCAGCCGCCATGTATCTGCTCAGTTCGCAGGCCATCTACCGCTCCGATCCACGGGCGGAGGAACCGAGCCGGGATGATCTAAAAAATGTGGCCGGTCGGGGAGATCCAGTCATCGACAGTCAGCGGGCTCTTTCGATCGCTCCCCTACGGCTGGGGGCGCGCCTTACGGGAGCGATCGGGGTCGCCGGAACCCAGCTCTCGCGCGAAACACTGGAGGCCCTCGGCAGCCTGGTCGCAATCGCCATCGAGAGAGTCGGAGTGATCGAAAAACTTGGCGAAGCCGAGGCGGCTCACCAAAGCGAGAACCTGCGCAGCGCCTTGCTGGATTCCGTGACCCACGAATTGCGTACCCCGCTGACCGGCATCAAGGCCGCAGTAACCAGTTTGCTTTCGGACTATCACCTCGATGAGGCCCAGCGCCGGGACTTGTTGACCGTGATCAACGAAGAGTCCGACCGCCTGGATCGTCTTGTGGGCGAGGCCGCGGAAATGGCGCAACTCGATGCGCAGGGCGTTGAGTTGAATCGCCAACCGTTTTCTGTCCAGTCTGTGATCGAGTCGGCTTTGGAACAATCTAAAACGGTGATGGGCGAGCATCCGGTCGAGGTTCGAGTGCCGGCGTCGTTTCCGAATGTGCCGATGGACTCGGCGAGGATCATTGAAGTGCTAAGACAACTATTGGAGAACGCGGCGAAGTATTCGCCGCCAAAGTCTCCCATCACGGTCACGGCTGAACTGCGGGATGGCCAGCTGATCACCAGCGTCAGCGATCAAGGGCCCGGCATCGACGACTTTGAACAGCTACTCATTTTCGACAAGTTTTATCGTGGCCGCGATCAGCGCTTTCGGGTGCAAGGAACCGGCATGGGGCTGGCCATTGCGAAAGCTATCACGGAAGCGCACGGAGGCACGCTGGGCGTGACCAGTCAACTCGGCCACGGTTCGGTTTTCCACTTTGCGATTCCAGCTCAATGAGGATGCTGCTTCGCGCAGAGGCCTGCGTCTCACGTCGAGGTCACGCGAACCAAGGCTCGGAAATTGCCCGCCAGGGCAATCGAGCATCGCAGATAAGAACTTAGTCTTCGGAGCTTGAGTCCGAATAGGTCAGCGACTCCGGCAGTTCGGAGAAGTCCTGCGGTTCACCGATCGAGTCTTCCGGACTGGTCGGCTGCTTCTCTAATTTCCGTTGCACCCTGCGTTCCGCTTTTTCGCGCTGCTTCTCTTGCCGCGAGCGTTCCTTCTGGCGTTTATTAAAACTTGAGCGACTTCGACCAGCCATTGGAGACCTCCGAGGGACCGTTCCGTCTTAGATTGCGTTGCTGGATGACCTGACAAACCTGCTGGTTCCCGCGTTGGCTTCGGGGCCAGCTACCAGCGCGGCTCCCGAGGCTGACGCGCATGGCCGCTGTAGTCATCCCGTCCGCCGCCTCCAGAGCGTCCGCCGCCTCCGGAGCGCCCTCCGCCTCCGGGACGCCCACCCCCACCCCGTGGACCGCTGCCGCCGCGGTCGGTCTTGGGCCGGGCTTCGTTAATGTTCAATGCCCGTCCGCCCAGTTCTTTGCCGTTCAGCGCCGCGATGGCTTTCTCGGCTTCTCCTGAATCTGACATTTCGACAAACGCGAATCCTCGGGAGCGCCCGGTATCGCGGTCGGTGACCACGCTGACCTGGTCGACCTTGCCGTGGGGTTCAAACAGCGCGCGCAGCTCCGCTTCCGAGGTACTGTGGGGGATATTGCCAACAAAAAGCTTTTTCATAGCGTTCCTTGTTTACAGTAGTGTGTGGGACGGCTTCGCCACCTCGGCTGCATCCCGAACCAAGTTTCACCCCTTGTTGCTCAACCACCACGCGGCTGGATAATGATTCCGTCCTAATGATAACGCGCGTTCTGATTGGGTAGTGGAGCGCCTTCTGGACCTCGTCCTCTCAATCGCGAAGGCGCCGGAGTGGCTTTGGCGATGTGTCTTCGTGGTTAAGCTAACACAATTAGTATATACCCTGACCGCGAATCGGGAGTCCCTGGGGTGGACACGGAGGGGCGAAATCATGGCCTGAAATGGAAACGCGGGCCCCGGTCGCTCAACGACGCCGGCGAGTTTCCCGGAGAATGGTCGCGAAGTTGTGATGTCCACTGGCCGCGAGGGTATAAACCCGCCGTGGTATCTTAAGTTTTCATGAATTCCGCGCGACCGGAACTTTTGCGATTGCTGGCGATGAAGTCCTTTCGTCTGGGCGAGTTCAAGCTCTCCTCCGGCGGGACCAGTGACTATTACATCGATTGCCGAACTACTACACTGGACGCCAAAGGCGCGCAGCTTACGGGGAGGGTGTTCCTGGACGAGATTCGCGCTCGCGACTGGAAGCCGCGTGCGATCGGCGGACTGACCATGGGAGCGGACCCGATTGTGGTCGCGGTGGCTGTCACCAGCGGCGAAATCGACGGATTTCTGGTCCGCAAAGCGGAAAAACAGCACGGCACGGGGCAGCGCATCGAAGGCTTCCGCGAGAAGCCGGCGCGGGTGGTGATTGTGGATGATGTTTGCACCACGGGAGCCTCGACCATCCAGGCGATTGAGGCAGCGCGAGAGTTCGGATTCGAAGTCGCCGGCGTGATGTGCCTGGTAGAGCGTGAAGAGGCGGGTGGGCGATCCGGCGTGGAGAGCGCCGCCGCGCCGGCGCAGTTTGTTTCGATTTTCACTGCAAATGAGATACGGAAACGGCATTTAGCAATTGGCAATTAGGCGTTGGCCGTGGGCCCTTAGCGTTTGGCCTAGTGGCTAAGAGCCAACGGCTAGCAGCCAACGGCCAACGACGATATCCATGATTCAAACCCTCGAATGGACCGAATTCGGCGTGCGCTTCATTGATCAGACGAAGCTGCCCACCGAGGAAACCTACGTAACCTGCAAGACCCATCAACAGGTCGCCGACGTCATTCGCGACATGGTGGTTCGCGGCGCGCCCGCCATCGGGGTCGCGGCGGCCATGGGAATCGCTCTTGGCGTGAAGAACTCAAAAGCCGTCAGCGTCGCCGAATTGAAACCGGAGTTCGACCAGATTTGCGATGTCATGGGCAAAACCCGCCCCACCGCGGTAAATCTTTTCTGGGCCATCGGCCGAATGCGCGATAAGTTCGAATCTCTACGCGTGCGTCCGCTGGCGCAGATCAAACAGGCCTTGATTGAGGAGGCCCAGCGCATGCACGCCGAGGATATCGCCGCCAATCAAGCCATGGGACGCCACGGCGCGGCTCTCATGCCCGCCAGCGGAGGCGTGCTCACGCATTGCAACGCAGGCGCGCTGGCCACTTGCGGCTACGGCACTGCGCTGGGCGTGATCCGGGCCGCGGTGGCGCAGGGCAAGAAAATCCACGTTTACGCCGACGAGACTCGGCCCTTCCTGCAAGGTTCCCGCCTTACCGCCTGGGAGCTAATGAAAGACGGCATTCCCACCACCGTGATTTCCGACAACATGGCCGGCGCCATGATGAAGCAAGGCAAGATCGCCGCCATCGTCGTGGGCGCCGACCGCATCGCCGCCAACGGCGACGTCGCCAATAAAATCGGCACCTACACTGTGGCGGTCCTGGCCCGGGAACACGGTATCCCTTTCTATGTGGCCGCACCTTTCTCCACCATCGACCTGGCGACGTCCGACGGCAGCAAGATTCCCATCGAACAGCGCAACCGGCTGGAAGTCACCCACATCGCCGGGAAGCAAATGGTCCCCGACGGCGTGTCGGTAGAGAATCCGGCGTTCGACGTGACCCCGGCAAAATATGTGAGTGCTATCGTCACGGAGCTCGGGATTGCCCGCGCGCCCTATGAGAATTCCTTGCGCCAACTAGCGGAAGACAGCGCCAAGGCCGGGGCCTGATTTGTATCTGGTCACCCAATCCCAACTCAGCTTCGAGAGCGGCGGCAAACCCATCCGGATCGATTGTTTCTTGCCGGAGGCCAACGGGCAGCGTCTTCCCGCAATCCTGGGCCTGCATGGTTCCGGTGGCAACTATGCCGGCATGGTTGAACCCGGAGAGTTTCTAGCGCGACAGGGCTTTGCGGTGTACGTGCTGCATTACTTCGACCGCACCGGCACAACCGAGGCCAGCGACAAGAATGTGATCTTCCGGCACTTCTTCGCGTGGATGAAGACTCTCTGGGACGCAGTCGGCTTCGTCGCCCAGCAGCCACGGGTTGATCCGGACCGCCTCGGCCTGCTGGGATTCTCCCTGGGCGCTTACCTTGCGCTCTCGACAGCTGCCGTCGATTCTCGCATCAAGGCTGTGGCCGAATTCTTCGGCGGCCTGCCCAAGGAAATGAAATTCTTCACCCGCCGCTTCTGTCCCGTCCTGATTCTGCATGGCGAGGCCGACACCACCGTCCCGGTCGAGGAGGCTTACCACCTGCAGCGGGTTCTCGAGCGCAAAGCGATTCCCTACGAGCTGCAAATTTATCCCGGGGTGGGGCACGGTTTCGCGGGTGAAACCTGGCTTGATGCCCAGCTGCGGACCAGCAATTTCCTCGCGAAGTACCTCGCCGCCAAATCTCGCTGAAGGCCATTCGCCTGCGACCAAGGGTGATCGCCGTCACTGAACTTCTTCCCCTGCTTATTCGTATACTTAATCAGCAAGAACTTATGGAGGGTTCCGCCATGTTTGCCTTCCTGCTGTGGTGCATCCTGTTCGTGCTGTGCTGGCCGCTGGCGCTGCTGGCCCTGGTGCTGTACCCGTTCATCTGGCTCGTCCTGCTCCCCTTCCGTCTGGTGGGAATTGCGGTGCACGGCGCGTTGGCCCTCGTCTGGGCTGTGGTCATGCTTCCCGCGCGTCTGTTGAGCGCGCCTTTCCGGCTTTGAGCCACGGCGGAGCAGTCCAAGGTTCATTCCCACACCGCGCTGCGCCAGGATTGTCGCTGACCAATTGTCTCTGACTTCTGAGGGCCTTCTTGTGTAACTTCGCGGTCCCGAATTCAGGATGCCTTCCCTTGCGCCGCGACTGGCGACCCGCCATTCTCCCTGTTAACATCAATTTCAATGGGCCTTCGCAAACTCAGCGCAAAAGTTCGAAAGGCAGCCCACAAGGCAGTTCCGCACGAGAGCCGCGGGCCGGGCGAGTTGGTGGTCATTACCGGAATGAGCGGCTCCGGGAAAGCTTCGGTCCTCAAGGCTTTTGAAGACCTCGGCTACTACTGTGTGGACAACCTGCCGGTCGGCCTGATCCCGCGTTTTGC
>Ga0209415_10006402_pt1 | contig 20948 bp, 20 predicted proteins | sample PeaSoiSIISIP2007_FD_187696 | JGI IMG/M metagenome (GOLD analysis project Ga0209415, IMG submission 187696) | Peat soil microbial communities from Weissenstadt, Germany - SII-SIP-2007 (SPAdes) (version 2) | ecosystem: Environmental > Terrestrial > Soil > Wetlands > Peat | place: Germany...
TGGCTTTGGCGGTTCGTCCTTGCCGCCCGATCACTTTGCCGAGGTCGTCTGGATGCACGCGCAATTCGAGGACGGTTACCTGCTCTCCGTCCACCGCGTTCACCTGCACCTCGCCGGGGTGGTCGACCAGGGCCCTTGCGATGGCTTCCACCAACTCCTTCATGCCGCCTCCTCGAACAGACTCAACACTTACGGTCTGTGGAAGCGCGTTCAGGAACATGAGTTGAGGCCTTCTCCTCAGCCAGCAGACCGAGCGGATGTGCCGGCCTTAAGCGAGCCCAGCGAGCCTCAGGCGATCTTCTGTTTGCGGATGAACGTGCGGACCGTGTCGCTCGGTTGTGCGCCGTGGCCGAGCCAGTGCTTGATTCTCTCTGCGTCCAGTTTCACCTCCGGAGGGTCTTTCAGCGGGTTATAGGTTCCCACAATCTCGACAAAACGGCCGTCGCGCGGGCGGCGCCTGTCGATCACCACGACGCGGTAGAAAGGCTGTTTCTTCTTTCCAATCCTCGATAGACGAATCGTCAGCACTCACTTCCTCCTATAGAGTCGCCGTATATTACCGGAAAAGATGTTTGCCTGGTAGCGGTATCGGGAAATCAGGACGGCCGGCCCAGCTTGCCGAGCCCGCGTCCTTTCATGCGCGCGAGCGAGCCATACTGTTTGAGCATGCGGCGCATTTCCATGTACTGCCGCACCACCTGGTTGACGTCCTGGACGGTGGTGCCGCTGCCGCGGGCGATGCGCTTGCGGCGCTTGCCGTCAATCACGTTGTGGTCGGCGCGCTCCGCCGCGGTCATGGAATTGATGATGGCTTCGACGCGCTTGAGCCGCCGCTCGTCCAGTTGTGTGTCTTTTGGCAGATTTTGCAACGGCCCGATTTTCGGGAGCATGCCCACGATCTGCTCGAGCGAGCCCATTTTCTTCACCTGCTGCAACTGGTCGCGGAAGTCTTCCAGCGAAAACTCCTCGCGGCGCAGCTTTTTGGCCAGATCCTCGGCCTTCTTGCGGTCCAGCGTCTGCTCGGCGCGCTCGATGAGGCTGAGCATGTCGCCCATGCCGAGGATGCGGGAAACGATGCGGTCGGGATAGAACGGCTCGAGCGCGTCGTATTTCTCGCCCAGCCCCACGAACTTCACGGGCGCCCCGGTAACTTTGCGGATGGAAAGCGCCGCGCCGCCGCGGGCGTCGCCGTCGAGCTTGGTGAGCACAATTCCGGTGAGGCCGAGGCGGCGGTGGAATTCGCCGGCGGAGCGAACCGCGTCCTGTCCGATCATGGCGTCGGCGATGAACAGGATTTCGGAGGGCTGCAGCTCCTTTTTCAGGTCGGCCAGCTCGGCCATTAGCTCGTCGTCAATGTGGAGCCGCCCGGCCGTGTCCACCAGCACCACGTCGCTGGCGGAGAGCTTGGCTTCGCGCAGGGCCGCGCGGGCGATTTCGAGCGGCTTGGCGAGGTTGGCGGCTGCGAAGCAGGCCACGCCCGCACCTTTCGCGACCTGCGCGAGCTGTTCGCGCGCCGCGGGACGGTAAACGTCCGTGGAGACAACCAGAGGCCGGTGGCCGTTGTGCTGCAGCCACCGGCCGAGTTTGCCGGTGGTGGTGGTCTTGCCGGAGCCCTGCAGCCCCGCAATCAGCCAGACGGAGGGCGGGCGGGAAGCGTAGCGCGGCTTGGACTGGTCGCCCAGCAGCGCGCCTAGTTCGTCGCGGACGATCTTCACCACCTGCTGGTCCGGGGAGAGCTGCAGCAGGACCTCCGAGCCCAGTGCCCTGGCACGGATTCCGGCCAGGAGCTCGTCCGCAACTTGCAGGTTCACGTCGCCCTCGAGCAGCGCGTCGCGGATTTCCCCCAGCGCCGCGTCCAGGTGCTCTTCGGAGAGCTTGCCCTGGCCGCGCAGGTTCTTGAAGGCGCGCTGGAATTTCTCTGTGAGTGTCTCGAACATATTGTCTGCGCAGTGCCTGCCGCCCCGAGTGCTGGCGAAACCTCTATTCTAGCAGCCCGCAAGGGCCCTTGCAGGCCACCCGCCAACTTTCTGCGCCCTCGCCGCGGGTCACCGGGAAGAGGGCCGGGCTACTGTGCGGGCTCCCGTTCGCTCGATCCGAGCAGAGGTGAATCCTTGGGGAAGGTATCGCCCCAGACGTAGTGGCTGAACCAATCCAGATTTGCCTGCATCACGGCGCGGTTGGATTTGGGCTTGGTGATTCCATGCCCGAAGCCGGTGTACAGGAGCAGGCGGGAAGGCACGTGCTGGTCCTGCAGGCCGCGGTAGAGCTCGAAGGCGTCGGGCACGGGGACGCGCTTATCCTGGCTGCCGAGCTGAATCAGGGTGGGCGTCTTCGCTTTCCGGATCGTGGTGATGGGCGAAGTCTTCGCATAGATGACGGGATCGTCCCACGGGGTCGCGTGCAGGTACTGGCGGGTGAAGGGCGTGATGTCCGTGCTCACGTAGTAGGTCATCCAGTCGCTGATGCCGGCGCCGACGGAGATGGCCCGGAAGCGGTCCGTGTTGGTGGTGAGAAAAGCTGAGATATAGCCGCCCTCGGACCATCCCATGGAGCCAAGCTTCGTGGGATCGACAATGCCCCTGGCGATGAGCGCATCGACGCCGCTCATCACGTCCCACATGTCGCCGACGCCCAGATTGCGGACGTTGAGCGCGCGAAACGCCGCGCCATATCCAGCGCTGCCGCGATAGTTGGGCTGGAGCACCAGCGCGCCCCGGGACAGAAATACCTGGACGGGATAGTACGTGTCGCCCGGGGAGAGCGCGGGCACGGAAACTCCGGTGGGGCCGCCGTGGATCATCACCAACAACGGGTACTTTTTGGCGGGGTCATAATCGGCGGGCTTGCGCAAGACGCCTTCAATGGTGGCGCCGTCCTGGCTCTTCCAGGACACGACTTCCGCCGTGCCGAGCGTCCAATCGCGCACCTGCGCGGTCATGTCCGTGAGCTTGCGCGGGGAGAACGGGGCCACGGGTGAGACGAAGATTTCCGCCATATGCGTTGCGTCTTCCGCGGTGAGGGCCATGGTCTTGAAATCCCGGGTGAATGAGACGTCGTCCACGGTCCAGGCGTCCGGGGCGGTGACCCGGGCAACCTCGCGGGTCTGCGGGTTCAGGCAAAAGACGTGCGTGGCCGTTTTTTGCTGCGCTTGAAAGTAGATTCCGCCCGTCCCCCAATCGATGATGCGGGGATCCTCGTCGAACTTGGCGGTGAGGTCCTGCACGTCGGCGGGGAGCTTGGCGGGTTGCGCGAGCACGCGCTCCACGTCCACGACGGCGATATGACTGTTGGCGTAATAGTAGTAAGGCTGGGCCAGAGCGGTGGAGAAGGCGAGCTGTTTGCCGTCGGGAGAAAATACCGGATTGCCATCCGGCCCTTCGAGCGTCACGACGGGGTGGACGGCATTGTCGTGCGCCAGGTCCAAGAGGTAGAGGTCGCTCTCTCCCGAGAAGGCCAGGAGCGGCGAATGCGTGGCGCTGAAGGCGATGCGCGCCGAGTCCGGCGACCAGGCGAACCCGGTGACGGTGAGCGAAGGATCCCGCGTGATTTGCCGCGCCTTGACGGGAAGAAAGTTCGCCTGGGCGGCAGCCACATCCACGGTCCACAACTGGTTCTGCGTGTAATCCTGCTCGAAGACCTCGAATTCGCTGAATTTTTCCTTGCGATCCTTGTCGGCTTTGGATTCCGCGGCCGCAGCAGTGAAGGCGATCTGCTTTCCGTCCTTGGACCACTCGAAAGAGCCGATGTCGGTGAGGTGTTCGGTGAGCTGCCAGGCCTCGCCGCCTTCGGGGGAGATCAGCCAGATTTGGCGGGCTGCGGGCTTGCCGCCTGCGGAGCCGGCGTCCTTCTTCTCGTCCGCTTTCTCATCTTTCTTCGCGTCTTTCCGTTCTTCCGGCAGGATAGCGCTCGGTTCCCGCTCGGTGATGAAGGCGAGCCAGCGTCCATCGGGGGACCACTCGGGAGCATCGTTGGACTTCTTGCCGCGGGTCAGTTGAATGCTTTCGCCGGTCTCGACGCGAACGAGCCAGATCTGGCGAACGTAGGCATTGTCCTTCCAATCCGTCTCGCGAACGCGATAGGCGATGAACCGCCCGTCGGGCGAAATCCTGCCGCCACTGAGCGATTTGAGCCCGAGAGACTCTTCGAGCGACGGTGTGTGTTTGGACTGCGCGCCCAGCCCCGCCGCAAACACGGTGATCAACGCCAGTGTCCATAGCATCCGAGCGACGATCTTCACGCCAGCACCTCCAATAGATAGCGTCACTCTCAGCCTCGGAGAGGACGATCGAGCGATTGCGCCCAGGCAATATACGCCGCCTCTCAGCCTTGCGCACGCTGCTCTCGCCGGGCACCCTCCATGGCGCGGGAATCCAGACGACGGCTTCGGACGGATGCGCTCAAGCGTCGCCGGGGGATAGGAGGCGAGCAGTGCCTGCCGAGGACCGCTGACCAACCATCCTTGACCGCATTGGACGCGGCGTTTACACTGTTTGTTTCGCCTACGTCTGCCGGCTTAGCCTGTAGAGTCGCGGCGCCAATCCCCAGCGAGGAGAGAGTTCTTTGCCGAAACGTACGTTTCAACCCAAGGTGCGCCGCCGCCACATGACGCACGGCTTCCGCGCACGGATGAAAACCAAAGGCGGGAGAAAAGTGCTTGCGGCGCGCCGCAGGAAGGGGCGCCACGCACTCACGCGCGTCTAGCGGGCGGCCGCCCGCGGCCATCGCCGGGCCAGGGCCGCGCTCCTCGATGGCGGGGGGCCGGGACCGGGGCCGGCTGACGCGCCGCGCGGAGTTCGACACCGTGTACCGCAACGGCCGCCGGCGTTCCAGCCGTCAGTTCACCGTGTTCTTTGCCGCGAACGGCCTGGCCGAAAGCCGGTTCGGGTTGAGCGTGGGCCGGGCGCTGGGCGGCGCGGTGGTGCGCAATCGCATACGCCGGCGGGTGCGCGAAGTTCTGCGCCTGCATCGCGGGGAGATTCCATCCGGGTGGGACATCATCGTGCATCCACGCGCATCAGCGGCAAAAGCCGATTTCGCGTCGCTTGGCGACGAGTTGCTGGGCCTCGTGCGGAACTCCCTTCCGCCTTCTCCCGTTCCAAAGAGTGGGGAGAAGGACTCCGGAGGCTCCCCGGCGAATCCCGGGCCGGGGACATCGCGCAGCGAGGGACCAGCGTTATGAAGAAGATCTGCCTTTTTGCGGTGCATGCTTATCAGGCCTGCCTCGGACCGTTCTTCGGCGGCAACTGCCGGTTTTATCCCTCCTGCTCGAATTACGCGTGCGAGGCGATCGAGGGCCACGGGGCGGGGCGCGGCACGTGGCTGGCGGTGCGACGCGTGCTGCGCTGCCATCCGTTTTCGCTTGGAGGGATCGACCTGGTGCCGGACGCGGGTGATCGAACGCCCGTTGCCCGAATGGAGCCTGCCGCATCGCATCCAAAGGTGACGACGGGTGGCGGGGCGGCCGGACGAGAGCCCGGAGGGGAATTCGCCCGGTGAAAGAAATCTCCCAGGAACTTCGCACGGTCGCGGCCATTGCACTCTCGATGCTGGTGATCGTGGTGTGGGGCTACCTGTTCCGTCCGAAGCCTTCCCCGCTAGCGGCAGAGCAGCCCGGGGCGCAAAAAAACGCCGCAACCTCTTCTGCTCCCGCAGGAGGACCGGCACAGACGGCAATTCCGGCGGGCCCGGGCAGTGCCGGACGCGCTGTTGCAGGCCCGACGGCGGCTTCCGCCGGCGCTGCGCCCGCGCCACTCGCGGCCTCGAGCGAGCAGTCGCTGACTCTTGAAAGCAGCGTCTACCGCGTGGAGTTATCCAACCGGGGCGCCAGCGCGCGGAGCTGGCAGCTCACGAAATCCAAAGACGACATCGGCAAGACGCTCGACCTGGTGCACGCCCCCGTCTCGCAGCAATCCGGCAAATGGCCGCTGATGCTGGCGCTGGACGACGCGCAACAAGAAGCCGCGGTGAACGGCGCGTTGTACGAGATGACGCCGGCGCCTGGCCACGTGCAGGCGCCCGCGGAAGTGGAGTTTGCCTGGAGCGACGGCCATCTGGCGGTGAAGAAACGGCTGAAGTTTGCGAGCGATTACGTGGTCGCGATCGAGACTTCCGTGACGCTCGACGGGAAGCCCCTGCCGCACGGCGTGGCCTGGCGCGGCGGGTTCGGCGACGTTACGGCATTTGCCGCGCCGGAGCAGGTGCGCGTGGTGTACAGCCACAACAGCTCGCTGACCGAGATCGCCGCGAAAAAGGCCGGAGATGAGAAAAATCCCGACCGGCCCGTGAACATTCCCGGCGTCTCCGACTTCGCTGGAATTGTGGACCACTATTTTGCCGCTGCGTTTCTGCCCAACGGCGATCCGGGTGTCAGCCTGGAGCACTGGAAATACGACCGCGAAGTGGAAGCGGAAGGGAAAAAGGAAACCGAGCCGGTGGTAGAAGTGGCGGCCAGCTCGCCCAGCGTGAGTCCGCTGCGGCTGCGGCTGTTTGTGGGGCCGAAGGATCTGGACGTGCTGGGGCGCATCCGGCCGCCGCTGACCGACCTGGTGAGCTTCGGCTGGTTCGGGCTGATTGCCCGCCCGCTGCTGGATTTCCTGAAGTGGATTCACCGCTACGTGCCGAACTACGGCTGGGCCATCGTGCTGATGACCATTGTGATCAACATGGTGCTCTTTCCGCTGAAGTACCGCAGCTTCCACCAGATGCTGAAAATGCAGAAGGTGATGCCGGAGATCAAACAAATTCAGGACCGCTACAAGAAGTACTCGATGCGGGATCCGCGGAAGCAGGATATGAACAAGGAAGTGATGGCGGTCTACAGCCGCGAAGGGGTGAACCCGATCGGCGGGTGCCTGCCAACGGTCATCCAGATGCCCATCTGGTTTGCGCTCTACCGGATGCTGGACGTGGCCTTCGAGCTGCGCCAGGCGCCCTGGATGTGGTGGATCCACGACCTTTCGGCCAAGGATATCTACTACGTACTGCCGATCCTGATGTGCATCACCATGTATTTCATGCAGAAACTGACTCCCGTGACCACCACGGACCCGGCGCAGCAACGCATGATGAACTTTATGCCGCTGTTCATGGGTTTCCTGTTCCTCCGCCTGGCGAGCGGGCTGGTACTCTACATCCTGACGAGCAACATTGTGGCCACCGGACAGCAATGGTTCCTGTACAAAGTGCTGCCCCAGACGAAAGAGGCTGACAGCAAGAAGAAGGGCGCGATGGAAAAGAAGGGCAAACAGGCCACCTGAACGCGCGGGCGGGCCCGGCACACATGGCATTCCGTTACTTTACCGGCGAAAGTTTTGAGGCCCAGGCGTTTGCCGCCGATCTCGAGCCGCTGGTGCGCACGATGGTGGAGAAGGCGCTGCTGGACTTGCAATTCCAGATCGTCACGGGGGAGGCGGCGGCCAAAGACGGGAGCGGTGCCGCGGTGGCGGTGCTCTTCGAAGGACGGGACACGGAACTGCTGCTGGAGCACAATGCCGAGCTGCTGCTGGCCTTCGAACACCTGATGATGCGCTGCCTTCGCCTGGATCCTCGCGCGCACGAACTGGTGCGATTCGACGCGGGCGACTTCCGGGCGACACGGCTGGCGGAATTGCGCCTCTCCGCGCAGGTGGCGGCGCAGCGGGTGCGCGAACTGGGCCAGCCCTTCCGCATGAGTCCCATGTCGGCGCGGGAGCGCCGCGTGATCCACCTGGCGCTGGGTAATGAGAAGGGAGTGAGGACGGAAAGCGAAGGCGACGGGGAGCGCCGGCGCGTGGTGATCTTCCCTGCCGAGAAACGTTAGGACGCTCGATTCCGGCGCTGCTGCGAATTGACGCGGGCGTAATCCGGGACGGATTGCCGGCACCGGGCCGAGGAAAAGGAGCCGGTTAGAAGCCGGAGCTACCAGACGGCGGAATCGGAGGCTCCCAGGTAAGCTTGGCGGACATGGTCGTCCGCGCGCAGCTTCTGGCTGGGACCTTCCAGCGCGATGCGCCCGGATTCCATCACGTAGCCGTACTGAGAGACGGCGAGCGCATAGTTGGCGTTCTGCGCGGCGAGCAGAATCGTGACGCCCTGCTGCGCGATCGTGCGGATGAGATCGAAAACCTCTTCGACTAACTGCGGGGCGAGACCCAGTGAGGGCTCATCGAGCAGAAGCAGCACCGGGTCGGCCATCAGGCCGCGGCCGATGGCGCACATCTGCTGCTCACCACCGGAGAGCGTGCCGGCGGCTTGGTGTCGCCGCTCCTTGAGGCGCGGAAACATGCCGTACACGCGCGCGAGTGAGTCGGAGGCCTTCCGGCGAAGGTTGCCGGGAAACGCTCCGAGCATCAGATTCTCCTCGACCGTCATTCGCTGCCAGAGTTGGCGGCCTTCGGGGATGAGCGCGAGGCGGCGGCTGACGCGGCGAAACGGGCGCTCGCGGGTCACGTTGCAGCCCTGGAGCAATATCCGGCCGCTCTTCACAGGCAAAACGCCCACGACGGCGTTCAGCGTGGTGGTTTTGCCCGCGCCGTTGGGGCCGATCAGGCAGGCCACGCAGCCCTCGGGCACCACGAGGGAAATGCCCCACACAACCTGGACCTGTCCATAGGCCAGTTCCAGATTCTCCAGTCTGAGCAGCTCATCCATTGTCGGTGTGACGTCCGGGTCTCCGGTTTTCCTCCAGTAGCAACGGGATCAGGCCTCGACTTTCTTTCCGATGTAGGCTTCAATCACCGCGGGATCGTTGCGCATCTGCTCGGGCGGTCCTTCGGCGAGCTTCCGGCCGAAATTCAGGACGATCACATGGTGGCAGGTGGAAAGAATCGCGCGCAGGTTGTGCTCCACGTAAATGATCGTTGTGCCGAGAGACTGAATCCGCCGCAGCAGGTCCAGGATGGACTGCATCTCGCTCTCGGTGAGCCCGGCGCACACCTCGTCGCAGAGCAGCAGACGGGGGCGCGCGGCGAGCGTGCGGGCCAGCTCCAAGCGTTTCAGGTGGCCCACGGAAAGTGTTACCGCAGGCATGCTGGCGACCTCCCCCAGTCCCACGAGTTCAAGGATCTCCATGACTTCCTTCTCGATATTCCGGACGTGGCGGGCGCGTCCGAACCGGAGCCCCACCTCCACGTTTTCATGCACGGTGAGGGAAGAAAACGGCCGCGTAATCTGATGGGTGCGCGCGATGCCGGCGTGCACGGCCCGGAAGGATTTCACGCCGGTGAAGTCGCGCCCCTCAAACGTGATGGTTCCCGAGGTGGGCGCCTGCGATCCGGCGATGATACTGAACAGCGTGGTTTTCCCGGCGCCGTTGGGTCCGATCAGGCCGACGATTTCTCCCTCGCGGATGTCGAAACTGACGTGATCGAGCGCAGCCAGCCCGAAAAAATACTTCGTGAGATCCCGCACGGTGAGGATGACCGCCATTATGCGTCGCTACCCCGCCGCACGAGCCGCCTAGCCCTGCCCAGCAGGCCCATCACGCCTCCCGGCTCAAACAGGATGATCAGCATGACCAGCACGCCGTAGAGGAGCAAGTGAATCTGCGGAAAGCGCGCCACCAGCTCCTCTTCAATCACGCCGTAAACGCCCCCGCCGATCACCGGCCCCCAGATTGTGTTCACTCCTCCAATCACCGGCATCAACAGAATCCCCACGCTGCGCTGAAAGCCGAACACGCCCTCCGGGTCGATAAAGGCCGCGTAGCGTGCGAACACGCCACCGGCTGCTCCCGTGAGCGCGGCGGCGATGGCATGCGCGGCAAGTTTGAAGGTGTAGGGATTCACGCCGCTGTCCGCCGCCGCGTCCTGGTCATCACGTATGGCGCGCAATCCCAGCCCGAAGCGAGACCAGCGTACCGCCATCGAAATCCCTACGGCCAGCGCAGCCAGCGCCAGCGCCGTGTAGTAATGCTCGGCCTGGTGGAAGGGCCCATGCTCGTCAATCCGATAGCCACTGGCGCCGCCCGTGAAGTCGATGTTGGTCATCACCACACGCACCGCTTCGCTCACTCCGATGGTGGCGATGGCGAAGTACGGCCCTCGCAGGCGGAAGGTGGGCAGGCCGATGAGGAGGGAAGCCACAGCGGCAATGGCCGCGCCCACGGGATAGGTGAGGTAGGGGCTGAGACCGGCGTTGATGCCGACCGCCGTCGCGTAGGCACCCAGTCCGAAAAACACCGCGAAGCCGAACGAAACCTGTCCGGCAAATCCGCCCAGAATGTTCCACCCCACGCTGGCCGCGATCCACACAAAGGTCAGAAACAGTAGCTTCACGCTGTTGGCGCCCGGGTGGAACAGCGGAAGCGAGGCGAAAACTGCGAGCAGGAGCAGCGGAGGAAGCGCCCGGAGGGCGCCCGCGTCCATCCCGGGAGGTTTTGCGTTTCCGCTCATCCGGCCCTGCGGGACCGCATCCGCGCGACGAGCCCCGCCACTCCCCCCGGAAGCACAATCAGCGCGACCACGAGCAGGCTGAAGGAAATCGCAGGCTGGTAACTGGAGGGGACGACGAAAATGCTGAAGGTCTCCACCAGCGCCAGAATGAGCGAGCCAACGAATACTCCCGAAAACGATTCCAGGCCGCCCAGCACGATGATGACGAACGATCGCAGCAGGAATGGCCGCCCGAAATCCGGACTGAACGGGTACAGCAGCGCCAGAAGCCCGCCCGCGGCCCCGGCAAACGCGATGCCCAGGCCAAACGTGAGCCTCGCCGTTTGTTGCACCGGAATGCCCACGATGCGGCAGGCATAGCGGTTCTGGATCAGTGCCCGAATCGCGCGGCCGAACCAGGTTTTGTGCAGGACGAATTCGAGCGCAGCGAGCGAGACCAGCGCGCTCGCGAAAACCACCAGCCCGATTTTCGGAATCGTAATTTCCCCGAAGCGGATGGTGGCAAACGTCATGGGCGTGAGGATGGACCGGTCGTCCGTGCCCCATACCAGGTAGCCCACGTTTTGCAGCACCAGCCAGAGCCCGAACATCAGCAGCAACGAGGCCAGCGTGGGCTGGTCGGAAACCGGCACTCCGCGTCCCAGCACCCAGTGCACCAGCACTCCCAAGGCAAAAAACGCGGGGAACGCCAGCACCACACCCACGAGCGGATGGATCCCGGCGCGCTGATGCAGCTCGTACACAAAATACGCGCCCAGCATCAGGAACCCGGCGTGCGCCAGGTTCACGATCTTCATCACTCCGTAGATCACCGTCATCCCCACCGCCATGGCCGCGTAGGTGCCCGCCAGCAGCAGGGAGGAAATGAGCAGGTTGAGGAAATCGGTAGCAGTCATCCGGCTCGCAGTACGGGCTTCCGCCGCTGCTCCTCCGTGACCGTCTTTTCGATCGAGCTCCGCCGGATCTCCGCGACCCGGACGCCCTCACCAGGTTCCTGCTGTGCCGCCTTAGCTCCGCGGTATCGGCGCAACGGCAGGTCCAGTGGCCGCGTCCGGCGGGAAGACGATATCCACTTTGCCGTCCGGTTTGTTCTGGACGATCACGAACGGATTCGTTACCTGTCCGGTTGGCCCGAACTTCAGCGTCTGCCCCGGAAGAAGGGAGCTTTTGAGTTCTCCGCTGCGCAATTGATCGCGGATGGCGGTTTTATCGAGGCTGCCGGCCTTTTCGATGGCCTGCGCCATCATGCGCATGGCGTCGTATGCGGTGGCGGCGTACCAGGAGTCGGGCGCGTGGCCGGTGAACGCCGTGTAGTCCGCGTTGAATTTTTGCACTTGCGGATACTTCAGGTCCGGCGACCACCAGATCCCGGCGAACAGGTAGTCCACGCCCGCGCCCAGGGCCTTCCGCGCATCCACCTCCGGCCCGCGCGCCCCGTAGCTGACCATCTGATGAGACATGCCGGATTGGAGATACTGGCGCTGCATGGTGACGTAGTCCTGCAGGTGGGCGTCCGAGAGGAAGATGTCGGCATGCGCCGCCTTTACCTTCTGCAGCAGGCCGGAAAAATCCGTCCCGCCCAGCGCGAATTTCTCGTCGAATACCACGGTGAAGTAGCCGGGATGATCGCCGACCCATTTTTTGATTCCGTTCACGTAGTCCTTCCCGTGGTCCGTGTTCTCGACGGCCAGGGCGATGCTCATTCCCTTCTTGAGATTTCCTTTGTCCGCCAGCGACCCGAGGAACTGTCCTGTCGTGTAGCCGAGGTTTTCCACCGAACTCAACGTGCCGAACGTGTATTGGTAACCGTGGCTGAAGATGCTGGACGCGGCCGCGCCCGGCGTGATCCACGGCGTCTGGTAGCGGTCCGGCATCACCGATTCCGGTTCGCCCAGTGCCGTGGAATAGCCGCCCACCATTCCCACCACGTTGTCCGAGGTCATGGCCCGCTCCGCCAGCGAGGCGGAGCGCGCCGAATCTGACCCGTCGTCGAAGAACACCTCGCGGATGGGCAGCTTCTTCTTCAGGCTTTTCAGGTAAATGCCGCCGCCCGAGTTGATCTGCTTGATGGCCAGCTCGATGCCTTCCTTCTGGTACTGACCGAGCTTGGCCTCGCGTCCCGTCAGGGGCATCACCACGCCGATGGGGATGTCGGACTGAGCCGGCGCGGCGGGCGGCAGCAGCAACGGCAGCGCGGCGGCGACGGCGATTCTCGCCAGCGTCTTGCGAGAAATCGGGAGGAAGAAGCTCATGGCAGGTTGCCTCCTGAGTACGGATTTCAGATGGGGAGCCCTGGTGCCCCTGATTTTCGGGCGCATTATAGGCACAAAAGCGGGGCCGGGCGGACGATTTTTGGGCCGAGCGGCCCGTGGCAACCGTGCGGCGCTACTCTGCCACCCAACCCTCGCCGAGCACGCGCCCCGCAGCGTCGAACGTCACCCGCCAGGTAAACGGCAACGGCCCCTGTCGAATGGGCCGGCCGGTCCAGCGCAAAGGTATCCGCGCGAAACGCAGATCGGAGAACTCCGCCGTTTCTCCGCCTGGCGCGTGCACGCAGACGACCACGGGAAATTCCGCGAAGCGCAGGTAGGCGCGCACCTGCGAAATGTTCCAAAGCACGTCGGGACACGCCTCGCCGCTACGCGCAGGAATGAAAATCGAAGGCACACTCGCAGAGGGGGAATCGGCGAGCGAAAACGTCCACTCGCGGACGCCTTCCTCCGTGGCAACCAGCCCCAGCCATCGCGTCAGGTTCGGGGGCATGGGGATGGCGCCAACTTTGAGTGCGCCCGGCCCGGCGGGTATTTGCTCCGCGACGCGGGCGAGCGCTTGGTGCTGCGCCCAGGCGTCCATGCCCAGGTACGCCGCAGTGGCCACGACGCCGATGCGAGCCCAGTGGCGGGCGGTCAGGGGGAGCGTGCCGCCGGTGAGCGTGATGACGAACGGAATCGCCGCCACGAGCAGCGCCGCCGCGGGAATCACCGCTGGCGCAAGCTGCCCAAGCGCATGGCTCGCCAGCGCGTAAACTCCGGCGAGCGCGGCCATCAGCGCGAGAAGCAACGACGCCCGCCACAGGCGCGCGCGTCTCGCGGGAGCTTCCGCCGTCCACGCGAGCATCAGGAAATACAGCAGCGTGGCCGTGAGCGCGAGATCCACGATGAACGTCCAATTCCAGGCGATGCGCGTCCACGAGATGGGACTCCAAACCATCGTGCCGAAAGACGTGATGCAATCGAACAGGATGTGCAGGCCGATGCCGCAGCCGAAGAGGAGTGTCAGCGCGCCGCTGCCCGGCGCGGGAATCCCTCGCCTGTGCCAGAACCAGCCCACGGCCACGGCGAGCAGGAAGGCCCACACCGGCAGGCAAACCAGCGAATGCGTGAGGCTGCGGTGGATGCGAATCGTGGCGAAGCCGTCCGGGTCGAACGGGTTGGCGATGATGTCGATGTCCGGGAACACCGAGCCGAGGACGATGGCCCAACGCGCGGCGGCCGTCATGCGCTCGTCCCGGAGCTTCGGGAGAAACGCGCGCGCGGCCAGCGCGCCGGAGAGTCCATGGGTGACGGGATCCATGAAGGAGTCGTGGACCTCAGAGCACGCGCAGCAGGGGCGAAGTTTTGTCGATCACGCGGCCGATCGCGCGTGCCTCGACGCCGCGCCGTTCCAATGCCGCGAGGGCTGTGGACGCCGCTGCGGGAGCAATGCTGACCAGCAGGCCGCCTGAGGTCTGCGGGTCGAACAACAGGTCGCGGAATTCCGGAGCGACCGAGTCCGCGAAGCCGACGCACGGGGCAATGAAGTCGCGGTTCCTTTTGAGCCCACCGGCCAGAAAGCCCCCGCGGGACGCTTCTCTTGCGCCTGCCAGGAAGGCGATACGGCCGTGCTCGATCTCCACGGAAACGCCGCTGGCCGCGGCCATTTCCCGGGCGTGGCCCAGCAGGCCGAAGCCGGTAACGTCGGTGACGGCGTGGACGGGATTCTCTCCGGCTGCGACGGCCAGTTCGTGGAGTTCCTCGGCCGCGTCGCGGTTCAGGCGCACCATTGAGGCGATCGCTGCGGCCATGTGTTCCTGCGCCGCGCCTTCCTGTTTCAGCGCGGTGGCCAGTACGCCGGTGCCGAGCGGCTTTGTGAGCAGCAGGACGTCGCCGGGCTGGGCGCCGGCATTTCTCCATACGCGCTCGGGGTGCACCAGGCCCGTGACCGCGTAGCCGAATTTTAATTCCTCGTCGTTGATGGAATGGCCGCCGATAACGGTGCAGCCCGCTTCCGACATTTTTTCCAGGCCGCCGCGCAGGATCGCTTCCAGGATGTCCGTGGACTCATTTGGTGGGAAGCACACGATGGAAAGCGCGGAGATCGGCCGTCCGCCCATGGCGTAGACGTCGCTGAGCGAATTTGCCGCGGCAATCTGGCCGAACTGCCGGGGGTCGTCTGCGATGGGCGTCAGGATGTCCACGGTCTGCACCAGGGCCTGGTCCGCCGGGCCTGGGCCGAGCAGATACACCCCCGCGTCGTCGTAGGTGTCGAACCCTACGAGCACGTTCGGGTCAGATTGCCGCGGCAGGCGGCGCAGCACAGAGTCCAGTGTCCCGGGACTCAGCTTCGCCGCTCAACCCGCGGCTTTGGCCCGCGCCGTCAGCTTGACGGTCTCCGCCAAAGCAGTGCCCTCCTAATGCTGATTCGTTCCGTGGGTCAGTATATCGTGAGCGCAGACTCCTCGTATCCATGCCGGTGGGAGGAAATAGGATGGCAATGCAGGCCTCGAAGGAAGAGGGTTCGGCGGAGGGCCATCAGCGATAGATTTCTTTGCGGTGACCGAGGCGGAGGACTAAGACAACCACGCGGTCATCCTCGATTCTGCAAATTACACGGTAATCCCCGACCCGATACCTCCAGAACTCGCCGAAGCGCGGACCGGCCAAGGCCTTACCAATACTTCGTGGGTCATCCAATTCAGCAACTCGCTCAAGGAGGAATTTCAGTGTGCGCCGCCTGTGCTGCGGATCGAGTCTGTCGAGGTCTCGCTCAGCCTCGAGCGATAACTCAATCGACCAAGCCATGGCGCTTCATTACGTCCCGGAGCGGGATCGTTTTTTCTTTCCCGCTCCGGATACGTTCCAACACGAGTTCCGCCGCATAGACGTCCTCGAGATCCTCCAGATGATGCAGAATGGCTTCGCGAACGTAAAACGTCTTTGTGCGCCCGGTGCGCCGGGCCAGCTTCTCCAGGCGTTTTTCGATGGACTGCGGAAGTCGAATGGCCAGCATGGTTCCCTCGCTATACAAATATAGCACGCCCTGATCCTGTCAGTTGGCGGGGGATTCCGGACTCGCAGTCTATTTCCCAACTTGTTTTTCGAGGTTCTTGACCAGACGTTCCCCGACGCTGTTGAAGCCTGTCAGCAGGCCGCCCCACACGTGGGAATCGCTCCAGAGATTTTCCCCGGTTTGCGGGTCGATCACCGTCAGGTAGGCGTCGCGAACGGGATCAGCCCTGTTGACGTTGGGGATCCGGTCCAGCTCCAAGCTTCCGTCCGGGCCCATCGTGCCCGTCTGGCTACCTGCTGTGAGAATGTAGCCGCCCTTATAAGGGTCAGCGGATAGCAGAATCACCAGGTCGGCCTTCTTGGGGTCCTGAACAATCTGGAAGCGGCCCCACTTCTTCAGCCGATCCAGCGCCCTGTTCCCAACAGCGACAGCTCCAGTCCGGTCTTCGAAGAAGATAAACTTGGCGGACAGCATCTTCGGTGGCAGCTTTGCGTGTTTTGAGTTGCCCGCTGCGGCCGGAAGGGCCAGAGCCGCGAGAGTGAAGACCACGAGGAGGCGGGTCGCGAATCGGATTGACCCTCTAGGATATCTCCTCGAAGACTACACCTAGTACTACACAGAGTGCAAAGAAATGGCAGGCGCGTCACCTACTGCGGGCTTCATCGCCAGAGAGGGTCATGCAGGTGGAGCTGGCGCGGGCCACGAGATTGCCTTTTTCGTCCGTGACGTCGCATTCAACCAGCCCGACTTTGCGGCCCTTTTTCACGATGCGGGCCGAGGCGCGCAGGTGGGCTCTCCACACCGGGCGCAGGTAGTTGATCTTCAGCTCGATGGTGGTAAACGACTCGCCTACTTCCAGCTTCGTGGCATAGGCCACGCCCATCGCGGCGTCCGCGATATCGCAGAGCACGCCGCCGTGCAGCGTGCCCATGGGGTTCCAGTGGCGCTCGTCCGCGTCCATTTCGAACACCGCGGCGCCCTCGCCGGCGGAGACGAGGTGAAAGCCGATGAGTTGCGCGATGGGCGGCTGCGGGGCTTCGCCGGAGATGATCTTTCGCGTTATTTCCTGGGCGGTGCTCATCGTTTGCTGACCCTCGCGCTCACTGATTTACCCGGCTCATCATGTGCTCGGGATACCGCTCGCCGTGCGTTCCCCCGCGCGGCGCACGCATTGGAGTTGGATGAGGCCCGGCGCCGGGGGTTACGCACTCCTCCGGCCGCCAGGCGGCATTCGCGGGCGGCGTGAGCGCGACTCAGAGTCCGGCGTTCTCGGCAGAAATCTTTGCGATTACAGACCAATCCGAGTCCTGATACCCGCGCGCGAGGGCCGTGATCATGTGATCCCGCACCAGACTGGCCAGGGGCAGCGGCACCTGCACGGACTCCGCTGCCGCCAGCGCCAGGCGTACATCCTTCAGTCCCAGGGGAAGCAGGAAACCCGCGGGCAGGTAGGATTCCTTTGCGATCAGCGAACCGTACGATTTGTACACGGGTGCGGGGAATATGCTCGTGGTGATGAGATCGAGAAACTGTGCGGGCTCGATTCCATATTTCCGCACGAGCGCGAAAGATTCGCCGAGGCTTTCGATCACCGCCGCGAGCAGAAAGTTTCCCGTCAGTTTGATGACGTTGGCAACGGGCGGCTGCTCCCCCACCACATAGGTGCGCTGTCCGATGGCGTCGAAGAGCGGCTGGCAGCGCGCGAGGGCGGCAGCCGGTCCGGCGGCGACGACGAACAGCTTTGCAGCCACGGCTGCCTCCGGCCGTCCGAAAACCGGGGCGGCCACATAGATGCTGCCCGCGCGGGCGTGCGCCTCGGCCAAACGAGTAGAGAGCGCGACGCTGATCGTGCTGAGGGAAACGTGAACGGCGTTCGCGGCAAGCGACGAGGCTACCCCGCCATCTCCCAGTACCACCGCCTCGACCGCGGCATCATCGGCGAGCATGGTGAACACCACGTCGCCTCGGCAGGTGTCCGCCGGTGTCGCGGCAACGCGCGCGCCCTGCGAGGCCAAAGACTCGGCGCGTGCGCGCGTGCGATTGTAGACCACGAGCGTGTGCCCGGCCTTCAGTAGATTTTCCGCGATGGGATGGCCCATATTGCCCAAGCCGATGAATCCCACGTTCATATTTCCCTCCCATGCGGGCGCCGCGCAGCGACGCGCAATTCCGGGGCGCCGGCAGGCGAATCGAATCAGGCGTGGTCGTCGCCGTCTTCCACCATCGCGGCAGCAGCTCCCGGTTCCAGGCTGCGCTGCCAGGCCGTGGTTCGCCAGTTGTAGTGCGCCTCGTCGGCGGGAATCCACGGGGGCAGGGGCAGGAGCAGTCGCTGGGCCAGGCCGTTGACATACGGCTCGTACATCTCTCGCAGTTCGCGCAGGTGTATTCCGGCTTCCTGCGTTCCAGATTCGGTGGCGCAGAAGTGAACGCCCACAGGAGTGAGGATCGCACAGAGCCGCTCGAAATCCCGCGGGGGCAGGCGGTCCGGCTCGATGGGACGCGGCCGCGCGCTCAGGGCCTGTGCGATGTCGGTGACGGCGTGGCGCGCCATGGCAAAGGTGAGCCGCGCTTGCAGGGTTTTCTGTTTCTCGAAAGACACCATGACGAGTGCGCAGGTGTCCATGACCACGGTGAGCGCGCCGAGCCACGACTGGTTGTCGTGCTGCGAGCGGTAATAAACGAGCAAGGGGTAGGAGAGATGGCTCTCCAGCACCTCGGCAGACCAGCGCTCCCATTCGCGGAGCAGCTCGTGGACCATGCCGCGATTTTCCTCGCGCCCGAAGCGCCGCAACAGTTCCGAGGCGGAGGGCGGCGAGCCGGCGCGCGCGTCCAGCAGGGAAATGGTGATTTCGCGGCGAGAGAACGCCTGGTACAGGATGGGAAGATAGCCGATCACGAGCGCGAGAAAACCGAAACCGACGCCGGATTCGATCACGGCCACCATGCGGCCCGCGGTGGTGCGCGGCAGGACGTCTCCCAGCCCCAGGGTGAAAAACGTGGTGCCGCTGAGGTACAGGTCGAGCAGGAAGTTCATCGGCTCGCCGGTGGACATCACCGCTCCGCCGACTCCCCCGTGGACGAGCGAAAAACCGAGCACCATTCCCAGCGCCCAGGTGCACATCAGCATGAGGATGGAGAGCGGGCCGAAGACGCTGAGATACACTTCGCGGAACTTCCCTGGACGCATCCTCCGCGCGATGGCAGACCAGAGGCCCCAGGTGAAAATGTAGAACAGCCGAGCCAGGCGGAGTTTGCGGGTGACGCGCCGCGGCAGGACCACCGTCTCGAAAGCGTCCCACAGGACGATGAGGACGATGGCAATTCCGATCGCGATTTCCAGGATTCTCATGGTGCGAGTTCGCGGACCCAGTGGCGCGAGGCCGCAGGGTCAAAACGTGAGAGCAACTTTTCCAAAGTGGCTGCCGCTCCCCAGGTGCCGCAGGGCCGCCGGCGCTTCCGAAAATGGGAACGCGCGATCCACCACTGGATGCAGGCCGCTGGCGGAGATGGCGAGGTTCATCTCCTCAAACATGGCGCGCGAGCCGACGAAGATGCCCTGGATGCGCGCGGCGCGAAACAGAATCAGAGTGGTGCGAACCTCCGCGCTCGCCCCGGCCAGAACTCCGATCATGCTGATCATGCCGCCCATGCGCACGCACCCGAGCGAACGGTTGAAGGTGCCCGCGCCGCCGACTTCCACGATGTGGTCAGCGCCCCGGCCGTCGGTTTGCCGCCGCACTTCTTTCTCCCAATCGGGCGTGGTTTTGTAATTGATGCCCCCGGAAGCGCCGAGCTCGCGCGCCCGCGCGAGTTTCTGGTCGCTGCTCGACGTGACAATCACGCGCGCGCCGGCCGTCCGCGCGAACTGCAGCGCAAACAGGGAGACGCCGCCGGTTCCCTGCACCAAAACGGTCGAGCCCGGCTGGACGTGGTCAGCGACAAACAGGGCGTTCCACGCCGTGAGTGCGGCGCACGGTAGCGTCGCCGCTTCCTCGAAGGAAAGGTGCGTGGGGACCGGCAGAACAGATTCCTCACTGAACAGGGTGTATTCAGCCAGAACGCCGTCCACATAACAGCCCAGGGACGAATCCATCTTATCCTGCGTCAGCGGGCCTTCGAGCCAAGCGGGAGCGAAGCAACCCACCACACGGTCGCCCACTTTCACGCGACGCACGCCCGCGCCAACCGCGGCGACCTCGCCGGCACCGTCGGAAACCGGGATGCGCGGCAGCGTCTGGCGGGGCCCGTAGCCTCCCTTGATCACCACTAGGTCGCGGTAATTCAGCGAAGCCGCGCGCATCCGCACGAGCACCTGTCCCGGTCCGGGCTGCGGGTCGGGCAGCCCGACGAGTTTGAGATTCTCCAGCCCGAAACTTCCCACGATCTGAAATGCCTTCATCGTACCTCTCCGTGGTGCTGCGGGAGATGTGCCGCTTTGTGGAGGATCTGGAGGAACACCGCCCAAGCGCCCTACCCCAGCCATTCGCGGCCCAATGGCGTGCCGCTCGCCCCCACGCGCATGACCGCCACCGCTATGGAATTAAGACGATTTTGCCGTGAGCCCCCGGCTCCATCACCGCTTTGTGCGCCCGGGCCGCATCCGCCAGCGGAATCTCCTGGCCCACCACAGGCCGCAGCGTGCCGTTCTCGAGCCCTGCGTAAATCGCGGAGTGAATGCCGGCCAATTCCTCCGCCGGCGCCACCAGCAGGGACATGGCCCGGATGCTGGCATCGCGGCCCATCATGTCCCTTGGGTTGATTTCCACGGGGCCGCGGCTTCCGACCACCACCACCCGTCCGCGCGGGGCGAGCAGAGCCAGGTCCTTGCCCAGATTCACGTTCGCCAGCATCTCCACAATGATGTCCGCGCCGTGGCCCCCCGTGATCGAACGGAGATGCTCCAGATAATCCGGCGCGCGGTGATCCAGCGCATGATGCGCCCCTTCGCGCAGCACGAGTTCCCGGCCCTTTGCCGTGCCGCCCGTGCCGATGACCACCAGTCCTGCCGCGCGCGCCAGCTGCACTGCGGCCAACCCGACTGCTCCGCTGGCACCGTGCACGAACGCGATTTCTCCCGCGAGGGCCCGCCCGATCTGAAACAAGGCGCGGTAGGCCGTGGCGTATGGAATGTTTACGCCGGCGCCTTGGGAAAAGCTGATCTTCGACGGGAGCGGATGCGCCTGCAGCTCCGAGCACACGGCTTTCTCGGCATACGCGCCGCTCAGCGTTCCCCCGATGTAGACCCGATCTCCCTCACGCACACGGGTCACCCCTTGGCCGACCGATTCGACCACGCCCGCGGCATCCATG
>Ga0209415_10006403_pt1 | contig 20944 bp, 21 predicted proteins | sample PeaSoiSIISIP2007_FD_187696 | JGI IMG/M metagenome (GOLD analysis project Ga0209415, IMG submission 187696) | Peat soil microbial communities from Weissenstadt, Germany - SII-SIP-2007 (SPAdes) (version 2) | ecosystem: Environmental > Terrestrial > Soil > Wetlands > Peat | place: Germany...
GTCTAAAACATAAAGACGCAGTTCTGTCTTCGTTGGTCACCGCTCCAACCAAATATCTTTTTCATCATCCTGCTAGAATCGGGGTTTTCAGGCAATGTCCGCGGCTTCCGTAGAAAATCATCGAGGCCAAGGACGCCGAGCACCAACGGTTCAAGCGAAGCCGGTATCGACGGTTCAGTAGCGTTGGCGAAGTGTATTTCTCCATCGACAGCGTAGCGATGTATCTCGACGCGAAACACTTTTGAAACCTGCGCCGCCGTTCCACTGAAGGTAAGCCAGTTGCGCCCCCGAGCTACATACGTGACTGCGAACCTTTGTGACTCCAACCACGCCTTGACCTTGCCAATGTCCCCCGGACTAAGTCCGAATCTCTCTGCATACTGCTCAGGCGTGAGCCAGCGATGGTAGTTCGGGGACGACCGGTCTTGTTGTTCGGTCAGCAATTGTTCCAGGTTCGCTTGTTGTTGCGGTGTGGGTTTTAGGGCCAGGGTTATCAGATCGATCGATTTTTTGCGAAGGATCAACCCGCCCCAGATCGAATTGGGGCTGTGCCCTGGGGTTAACATTTCCCTTCAGCACCACGGTTTTGCTGCCTTCAATCGGCCCGGAAACGCGGTCCTGTTGTGCTATGAGTAACGCTGGCACGAACAACAACACGCCGACAGCGGCCAGCCACCTTGGAATTCCCGGTTTATGGACGAGGAAACACTTGCGATTGGGTGTGAATCTAATTGTGGCCACGGTCTGGTGATTTTTGACATACCGCATTAGTGAAGTAAAGATGTCGCTTAAAATGTTATTCAAGCCGCATCGGACTCCGGGGTGGCAGGTGGCAACAGCCCGACGGCCCCGCCCGGCGATGGTCACTGTGAGATCAGGCCCAGCTTTACGGCCTTGTCGTGGTCGCGTTCCGTCCCGCGCTTCAATCTCTCAAGTTCGGCCCGAAAAGAGGCGTAATACACCTTCATTGCTTTCGAGTGCTTGTCGTACAGCCGAAAGTAAGTCTCCCAATGCATCCCGCGCGGCCGGGGCGGAAACCGAGGACCCATTGTCGATCCATCGACTCGTTCTCGAACCTTCAGGGCAGCCAGCACTGCGCGCCCTCTTTTGTGATGGAGCTGGGTCTGGTAAGCAAGCGACAGGCAGACGCGGCAGTGGAACGGCCCTGACAACGTTTCACTGTAGAGGATTCCGGCGCGGCGCCCGCAGCCAGGGCAAAGGAACCACCACCGCTGGCCGCCGAAGTGGAGATCCGTGGTTGCAAGTTTGATCACGATGGGCGGCTTGGCGCTTCCGGCCGGGATAACCAGTCTCAAGCTGGGCCCCTCGGATTCGTATTGGGCGAACAGGTAATCGGCGTGGATCGACCTCTCTCCAGTCGTCGGACTCCTCCACGAGATCTGGCCTCGGTTTCCTTGATAGGCGAACAAGCCGTCACGGGCGAGCTGAGTGCAGTCGAGCCGCCAGAAGTCGGTGACCCGTTTCCTTCGGGGGCCATCAACGGCACAGTGGGGTTGGTCCATGGCTACGGGTTTAGCGTCCAAACCTGTCGAAATCAATCGGGAAATGGGGAAATTCGATTAGGCCCATTTAACGAACCCCTAAATGGCTTGGTGCCCGAAAACGCGCCGCAGGACGGCACCGCTCCCCGGCTTCCTGAGCGGGGCTGTTGCAGACCTTGCAGGTACGAGGCATTGGACCTCCTTCTTGGCGGCCGGGAAGCTGGGTGTAACCATCACACTATCAATTATATAAACCGTTGTATTTCATGTTCAACTTGCACTTGTCGTATCGAGGAATCCACTCCAAGGTGAACGCGATTCCGGGGTTCCGAACGGCATTCCGGGATGAAGGCGAACGGCAGTATGGGAATTTCGGCACAGCGGTCAGGACCAAAAGAATAGTTCCTCTAACGCTTTTTTTCTAAACTGCCAAGTTTCGATTTCTGTGCCACCCACACGCAACAGACAGCGTCCGCTATCATTCAGACCAATAGTAGCTTCCAGGAAAAGATGGCCTCTCCCATCTATAACTCTGATCGAGGGCCCGACGATACCAAACGAAAGGCCAGCATGAATCCCTGCGCCATTTCGGTAAACAGTGAACGACTCGTTGTCGGTGTCTTCAAGCGCAAACCCAATACGATTCGACTCTTGACTCTTAGTGATGTATTCCTTGCGAACCGCAATATCCGCTATCACTTCGTCTCGAATCTGTTTGAACATTCGAGCTACGGTGCATTCAGCACGGACCTTAACCCAATTCAACTCCGGTGGAATTTGTTCCATTATGTTCACTTGACCTTTCGTGCTTGCCATTGGTGCCGTTAATTCTTCAGCCGTAGCCGTAGTCCATTACAAACTAGGCGCGCCGGGAAAGGCCATTTGCGGTGTTCCACCGCACGAGCAAGCGAGCCGGGCAAAGATTCCCGACCAATTTCAGTATAGGGAGGATTGCGCGTGGAGAACAGACCATCCCTGAGAAATTGCGCAGAATGCCTTGTTCGTCCATTCTTGAAGGTCTAGCCCTTCCGCCGGAAGCGTGACGGAGTGACGATGGTGACGGTTGGTGGAAAGCGGAGGAAATGGCGTATCCGACCACCGAGAAGGCCGCCCTCGGCTGCTTTTCAGATAACCATCACACCATCACTATTATTTATTGATTGTGATGTAAGTGCCTGCGCGAACGTAAGTTCTGGCTGGTGACGATTCTCTTGCAACCGTCACCAGACCATCACCATCCGTCACTCGGCTGGTGATGGTGGCGGTGACTGTTCGGTGACGATGCCAAAACGCTTGCACAGTTCTCGCAACCGGTTCTCGTTGATCATGACAACGGAGCCGCGATTGGTGTGTTTCGTCTTAAAGCCCATTCCACGCATAATCTCGCTAACCTTTCTCGCTGTCAAAGCGCGGTGCATGTTGGCGTCAGCGTCAGTACCGTTAGTCACAATATCCGCCAAAGCTTGGCAGGTTGGTCCATTCTCTTTCCCAGGCAGCGCCACGTATGCCTCGATCAGTTGGGCTTCCCAGGACTCACGGCGGACCTCGCGCACCTCGGCATCGCGCTGACGGGCGAACGCGAGCAGATCTTCCTGATAGCGCTGACGGCACGGAGGACCAAGATGATCGGCGACGGCGAGGAGCGGTAGAATGATCTGCTTCGTGCGGCCAGATATGCCATCGGTGGTTGCTTCAGGCACGTGAAAGGTGTCCAGGGTCCTGAATCTCCAGGTGATGGCCATGTTGCGAATCCTCAGGGCCTCGTCATGGAAGGCATCAGGCAGTTGGGTTGGAATATCTGCTCTTCCCGTTGGGCCGTCGCCAGCGTCAGGCAGCGGGATTCGGTGGCATCGTCCCTGAACGGCTTACGGCCGTTGATGATCTTCGGCCCGAAGGGGACAAACAACCGAGGCTCAAGAGTGTCCCCGACCTTCTCCATTCTGGTAATCGGAGATCCCTGCTGGTACCCGTTGTTAAGAACTTTTGTTATATCGGCACCGACCTGCGAGTCGGCAAAGTCGGCCTCGTCAAGCAGGAGGGTTCCACCAACGGCGTCGATCACCCTGAACAGCGCTGCCGAAGTTGTCGCTCCTGACATCGAAACTGCTCGGTAGCAAAGTGAGCCGATCGTTTCTGTACCTCGCGATTTGCCACTGCCGGGAAGCCCTATGAGCCGGAGGTAAGGCACAGCTCGGCAAGCTTCGTAAACCCAGGTGAGGAGGCAATAGAGAACCGCGACCGACTCAAACTCTGCGGGGCAATCGAAATACCGATGCACGAAGGACCGTATCTCCGTTGCCAAGGCGTCTAAGCTTTCCATCCGTGCGGATTCAGAAGGCAGGAGCACAGCACCCCCAATGGCGTACTGCGCCAGCCAGCCAAGCGGTAAGTATTGAGCGTACCTTTCAACACAGCGGATGCTTGTACCCTCGCGGACAATGAAGCGCAGCCCATTACTTGGCTGATAAACCAGATCCACGATGGCCTGTCCCTTGTTCCAAAGGAAACTGATGGCTGGATTTGGATGGTGACTTGGGCGTACTTGCTTGATTCCGGGTCCGTCGAGCTTCATCGCGATCCTCTTGTTGCTCGGCCCGTGTCAGATTGCTCCTCTAAGCGGACAGTGTTCTCGTTGATCCAGGACTGGATATCGCTGGTCTTGTAGAAAACGCGAGCTCCGAGCTTCACCCAGGTCGGTGGCTGACGGAGCAAACGGTGCCGGCGAAGTGTTCCGAGTGACAGGCGCAACAGTTGCACCGCCTCGCGTTCCGTCAAAAGGTGGTCCTGCCCATCATGAAGCCCTGCCAGACCCAAATCGTTTTGGGCTTTGCCATTCGTTAGTGGAGGATTGCTGCGTCCCATGATTCTCATTTAATCGTGGGGATCGCCTTCTGTGAACAGCGAAGAATGCGGCCTGGTTCGGGCCGCACGTGAAAGAGTTCGGGTTGGTTCGCGTTAGTTCGCGTTTTCTTTTGCGGCGGCTTCTGGCGGGTGATATGCCGTCAAGGATTCGACTGTGATCTTCCTGCCCGAGCCTTTTCCTGCGACCCTTAACGTCCCGTCTGCCATCAGCTTTTGGCGCTGTCGCTCTCCGATGCCTAGGTACTGCTGCGCAATCTGGAAGTTGACCCGCTGCTTCCCTTCGAGAAGGGAGGCATCCCCTTTCCCGAGGCTTTTGGAGACTCCTGACCCTCGATTTGCGTATCAGCAGGGCCGGCTTCGAGCTAGGGTGATGGATTTGAATTGAGACCTTCATACGCCAGGTTGGCTGGACCTTGTCGAAGTTCAAACTCGTCCTTGCCATCGGGAAGTACAGGTTGGAGAGCTTGCCGCAATCTGTCGGCGGCATCAGTAAGCACGTTGAGTGCACTTTTCAGTTCGTCTTTGCCGATAAGATTGGGACCATCGAGGTTATCGTCCAGTTCTATGAGGTCGCCTTCAAGCGGCGGCGTTAGAAATGCCTTTCGTACAAAATGATCGAACTTCTTCGGGTGAATAGAATTCTCACCGTAGATTTGCGTCAGATAACGCAGGCCGAGATTCTGGAGCCTTCTAACTTCGTGCCAGCGTGGTGGGTGAGCTTTATCGAGGAACACGCGGCCTGATCTCACCAGGGCTGTCAAAGACCTGAAGAGCCGTCTGCCCGGTTGCGGTTTCTCTTTCGATGATGCCACTGATCCCGCTTTCCGTTCCCACTCGGAATGAGTTGCAGGCCGCCAAAGGAGCGGGACTACCGTTTCGCTCGGTTCATGACGCCAAGCTCGGCGGCCTAGAAGCTATTTTACTGGACGCTCCGGCTGCATTAAAATCACCACCAGCGGTGGATCGACTAAGCACGACGATTCACTTACCCATGTGCTGGAGGTCGCGCTCACCTTCGGTGCAAATGAACTCCATCAGTTCGTAGTCCTGAGCCAGCGCCGACGCCTTCTTGACCTTCCAAGGCTTGACGTACGTCCCAGGATCGTCGACCGTGATCTCAACCGCCAGGTGCCCCATATCCGGCCGCGTGTACCGCTCGGTGATGTGCAGCATCTCACTGGACGGCAGACCCGGCATTCCGACCCAGACCTTTCCATTGAAACCCACCGTGTCAACTACGAGTGTGTCGCCTTCCCAGTGCCCGATGGAGTGCCCCAGCCAGGTGGGATTCGGATCTTTAGGGTGCCCGCGCCCGTCCAGATAGACCTGCCGAGGGAATTCGCCCTCATAGAGCATCACTAAAGCCTTCGGCGCCTGCACGAATTGGTAGGGGAACACAAAGGTCGACATAACTACCCCCAACGGCAGGCAGTGCCCCGATGGGATGTCTTTGCCATGGTCCTCTTCTCGCTGCTTCAACACAGCCGCGGCCCACGGCAGCGGTTCTGGTTTGGCGAATCCGGCATCTGTGATGATGGCTGGGAGCCAGACACCGGACAAATCCGGTTTGCCGTCAGGCGTGCGCGGCGCCGGCCCCGTTAGCTGTGGTTTCCGGTTAAGTGGATTGTCGAAGAGTGCGCCAGCATTGTCCCCCAAGGTGTTCTGTGGATCGAAGTGGAGCCGAATATTAGCACTTAAGGTTTGCCCAGCGCTGACCACTGCGTTTTCCTGTTTGTAGGCGAAGAACCCCGGCCCGCTCGCCGACAGTTCATATGCGCCCGCAGGCATCGATCCGATCATGTAACTGCCATCGGCGCCACTCTCCGCCGAGAACGTCGCGCCGGTCGCCGTATTCTTCGCCTGAATTTTCGCTTTTGCAACCGCAGCGCCGTCGTCGTCCGATACTTTGCCGGACACACTACCGCCGTTTTGCGCCAATGCTGATGACGCTAGTAGAAACAATACAACTGCGCGCACAAACGATCTCCTCTTGCTTGGCGATCAGTATACTACTGCGCCCCATACTACTGCGCCCCAATCGCCACCTTCAAATCGCGCCTCTGACCAACCAAATGGATGGTCGACGCATCTTGTGGTGTGCCGGGAGTCAGGGATTTGGATTCCGTCCTGCGCACGAACTGCTACAGGGACTTTCACAGGGACTCTGGTTCAAAATGGCGATATTTGCTGAGCAAGCGTGAACAAGCCCGGCAGTCTCGAAGCCCAATAAATTGAGGCGGTTCGCGCAATCATAAGCAACTGCGCACAACCGTGAATAAGGCGATTTGGGCGACTCTTAATCAGTAGGTTGTAGGTTCGATTCCTACCGCGCTCACCACTCGATTCAATTACGTTACAGCTTGGATGCGGCCCGATTTTTGACAAAGGCGGCACCAGTTTGTTCCCGCACCACAGTCGAACTATCCCAATTTACGCCAAGGAATTGGACGGCCACGGGCGAAAGTCGGCAACCGCCAACGTGCGATCATGTGAGTGGCAGGCACTCGCCAATCCTGCGGTGCCGGCGTCCATCGCGGCGCCAGTTTGCCTTCCAAGAGAAGACGCTGGCCAAAATTCCAAGAGTTAGGGACAGGAGAGCTGACAATGCAAGTTGGCGTTTGCTATTTTCCAACAGACTACGGCATCGACATCCGTGAACTGGCACGGGCGGCCGAGGAGCGTGGCTTCGATTCGTTGCTCTTGCCGGAGCACACGCACATTCCAAGGTCTCGCCGCACACCATATCCCGGCGGCGGAGAACTGCCCAAAGCTTATTCTCATACCCACGACCCGTTCGTTGCGCTGTCCTTTGCCGCCGCGGCAACAACGAAAATTTTACTCGGCACCGGCATTTGCCTAGTCCCGCAGCGCGACACGATCGTGACGGCGAAGTGCGTGGCCAGTCTCGATCGATTGTCAAACGGCCGGTTTATTTTCGGCATTGGCGGTGGCTGGAATGTCGATGAAATGGAGAATCACGGCGTGCGCTACGAAACGCGCTTCAAGCTGATGCGCGAACGCATCCTGGCGATGAAGGCCCTATGGACGCAGGAGGAGGCGGCCTTCCACGGAGAAATGGTGAACTTCGATCCGGTCTGGTTTTACCCTAAGCCCGCGCAACGACCCCACCCGCCGATACTTCTCGGCGGCTCAAGCGACTATACCTTGAAGCGTGTCGTGGAATTTTGCGACGGCTGGTTGCCCATTGCCAGGCCGGGCTTCAATCCGAAAGAAGCGGTCGCGCGGTTACGCCAGGCGGCCTCAGCGGCTGGGCGAGACTTCTCGACGTTGTCGATCAGTGTGTTCGCGGCGCCGGCTGACCGGGCGGTTCTCGCCGAATACCGCGAGCTTGGTATCCAACGTGCAGTCCTGATGATTCCTGATCTAACTCGTGACGAAATTATGGGTGTGCTCGACAATTACGCACGATTGGTGGCGTGAGGCTGCCAAGATCGCGAATCGCGAGGCATAGCCGGTTACCCGCATGTCTCATAAACGGCAAAAGATTCCCAGTGCGGTTCAGAAGATGCTTAAGGAGGCCAGAGTTGCGAGGCTCGCGACTTTGGATGCCAAAAGTCGACCACACATCGTGCCGGTCTGCTTTGCTTATGACGGCAAGCGTTTCTACACAGCGATAGACCAAAAACCGAAGCGTGTACCACCAGAGCGGCTCGCACGTTTGCGAAACATCCGGGCAGTACCCCGCGTGGCGCTTCTGATCGACCAATACGACGAGGACTGGACACAGCTCTGGTATGTCTTAGTACGCGGCAAAGCGAAGCTGATTCCTAAGTCGGCGCATAAAGAGCATGCCTGGGCGATTCGCAAGTTAAGAGTCAAATACCCGCAGTATGCCCGAGGAATGCTGGCTGACGACGCCCCGATCATCCGAATCACTCCGGAGCGGACTACATCCTGGGGCCAATTCCATAAATAGGATGTTCTTGGGTTCTGCCCTTCGCGTTACTGCACCACCTGCCTGACCGCCTCCGAGCTCAACGCGTAATCGACGTTGCCCAACGGCGTGCCCACGCTGGAGTTCACAGTTGCGGTGAACGTTACCGGATCCCCATGGGTGCTATGTGAGATATTGAAAAGCGCGCAGGACGAAATATCCCAGGTGGACGGGTGCTTGCTCGTGAGGGTCACGCCTCAGGGCCGCGCCTTTCTGGAAGAGCGCCGGCCGGCGCCAAGGTCTGAAACATCACGGACGACGTGACTAAGAGGAGGTTTCGATAATGAACAAACGGATCGCCGTGCTTCTCGCCGTGGTTTCCGGAACCGCGTTCGCGCAAGCCATTCCCGGCGTTCTCGCCGCCGACGCCAAGGTGGAACTGGTCCAGGAGGGTTTCGTTTTCACCGAAGGCCCCGTCCCAACCGCCGATGGAGGGCTGTACTTCTCAGATCTCCAAAAAGGTAACAGGACTTATCGCATGGACCCCAACGGCAAGATCTCGGTCTTTCGCGAGCGTACCAACGGCATGAACGGCCTGGCGCTGATGCGCGACGGTACGCTGGTCGGAGCCGAAGGCGATGGGAAGCGCGTGACGAAAGTCGCCGCCGACGGCACGCCAACGACTCTTACCGAGGGTACGGCGGCTCAACCTTTATTGGCGCCGAATGATCTCATCGTTGATTCGAAAGGCGGCATCTATTTCACCGATCCGGGCCCCCGGCCTATAATTCCGGGCCGCAAGGTTTATGTCTACTATCTGCCTCCCGGCGCCAAAGAACCGCGCGCGCTCGACGCTCAGATCACGCGGCCCAATGGTATTACGCTAACCAAAGATCAGAAAACGCTGATTGTAGATGACACGGTCGGCGACACGGTATTCGCTTTCGACGTCCAGAAAGACGGAACCGTGAAGAACCAGCGACCCTTCGCGAAGATCCACGACGTCAAGCCGGGCGAGGATAGCGGCGCCGACGGTCTCGCGATCGATCGCGCCGGACGGCTTTACTTCACCAGTACGACCGGCGTTCAGGTCTTCGATGGCAAGGGCCAGTACCTGGGGACCATCAAGGTGCCGCGCCAGCCCGCGAATCTTGCTTTTGGGGGACCAGGGAAGCGCACGCTTTACATCGCCGCTCGCGAGGGCCTCTATCGGGTGCAGACGCTGACGCAGGGTCCCGATCGGCTGGGCAAGTAAGGGCGGGCAGGCGCAACCTAGCCCGAAGAGGGCTTCAACTCCAGCAAGTCCGACGCTGCCTGGCGCAGCGCAGTAGAATAGCTAATGACGAGAGGCCCGATGATTCATCACCGTTTGTTTTCTTTTTTGGCGCCAGCCGCGCTGGCTTTGATTTCGGTTGCTCCTAGTTGCGCGCAAGCACTTTCCAAAGCCACCTCCGCCCAGAAGTGGAGCGCCAGCCGCACTCCCGATGGCCAGCCGGATCTCGAAGGCGTCTGGGACACATCCAGCCTGACGCCATTGCAGAGGCCCATCGAGCTGGGCAACAAGGAATTCTACACGCCTGAAGAAATCGCGGCGTATGAAAAGAAACGTAAGCATGACCTGGATGGAGACCGCCGCGACGGTGGGGCCGAAGCCGATCTCGGTCGCGCTTACAACGATGGCTGGTTTGACCGCGGCGCTCACTTGGCCAGCGACAGGCGCACGTCGCGATTGGTCGATCCTCCAAATGGTAGATTCCCCGCAATGACCCCCGCCGCAGCGAAAAAATACGAGGAAATGCACGCGTGGCTTGACCAGCACGCCAATGACGGCCCGGAAACACGCGCGCTATTCGAACGATGCCTCGTGTTCTCGCAGTCTGGTCCTCCCTTCATTCCAGGGAATTACAACAATTACTACCAAATCGTGCAGGCTCCCGGCGTCGTGACGATTCTTTCAGAAATGGGGCACCAAGCGCGCATCATTCCGCTTACCAATGGAACGTCAACGGGGGCGCATCTGCCCCAGAACGTGAGGCAATGGTCCGGTGACTCTTTGGGCCACTGGGAAGGTGAAACGCTGGTGATTGAGACCACCAACTTTCGCGCTAGCGACCAGACCCGCTTTGGTGTTCAATACGATGGCATGAGCGATGAAAACTTGCGTGTCACCGAACGCATCACGCGCACGGGTCCGAACACCATTACCTATCGCGCTACGGTGGTTGACCCCACCGTGTACACTCAGCCCTGGACAGTAGAGTTCCCCATGGAAGGTGCCAAGAGTCGGGTGTTCGAATACGCTTGCCACGAAGGCAATTACGGCCTGACGGATATTCTGTCCGGTGCACGAGTGCAGGAAAAGGCCGCACTGAAGAAGTAGACGCGGCGACTCGCGGGGCGCTCGCACTCAGACGAGGCGCTCCAGCAAACCCATGAGTTGTTCCCGGTCAAAGGCTCCCGTTCGGCCACTGAGCCATTCGAAATAATGCCACCTATTCCGGTCGTCCTCCAGACAGAAGAACAGCGCCTGGCTGTGAATCTGAGTTCGCTCCAACATTTCCTGGTTGAACGTGCGCACCTCGCCTTCCAGGATGTAGGGAATCCTGAATTTCTCGGTGGAGAAGATCTCGCGGGTGGCCTCGAACGCAATCTGGACGATCCGGCCGTGGGCATTCACCTGGATGAGATTCACGCCGGGATCGCGGAACATCTCCGCTGTATACTCAGGCGGTGAGAGTTCGAGAACTTGTGGTGACAGCAGCCGATTCACGGAAGCGACAAAGTCAGCGCAAATCGCGTGCAGTTCGCATGCCCCCTGGCGGCGAAGGTTGACGATCTCGGTTTCTGTCAGCAGCAAGTGCTGATCGTTCTTATAGACCTTGTCGATCCGCTTCGCAAGTCTCCCGATGCGATCCTGCTCGCCCATAGCGCGTGTTCCCATTTTACTTCGCTGTCGGAAGATCCTGATAGGATATTCCCATATCGCGTGCGATCGCCAGACGCCTGCGGTCGCCGAAGAATACGAAAGGGAGCTCGAGATGAATCGTCGATTTCCAGGAGCGGCGCTTACGGCAGCGCTCGCATTAGTCATGTTCCAGGCACAGGGGCAAACGCCTGCGCCCAATGCAGATCCCTACGCGAATAACGCGGATGCGGGAAAGACGCAGTTCCCTCTCGCGGCGTCTGCCGGCAAGGACTCCGGCGCAATTACGACAGCGCCTCCCAGCGCCGTCAATCAGGGAAATCTCGATCCGGCCAAATGGAAATACGGGCCGGATTTCAGTGCGCCGCCGGATTCCAAGATCTGGAATCCGGTGATGATCAAGATGATGAAGGGCGAGAAGGTGACCGGTGGCACGGTATTCAGTACCGACAGTCCGGAAACCTATTGCGCGATGGCGAATGCCGGCTATGATTTCATCTGGACCGAGATGCAGCACGACTCGCGTGATTGGGAAGCGGTCGGCCGTATGTGGCGGGCCTGTCCGCACGCCAAAGCGGTCCCCGGCGTGCGTGTGGCCTACACCGATGAACGAGAAATCCAGCACGCGATGGATCTCGGCGCGCTAGTGATCGTGGTTCCCACCGTCCGCTCAGTGGAAGAGGGGAAAGCCGCACGGGACTGGACGATGTTCCCACCGCGCGGCAAGCGCAGCCAGGGTGGCGGCCAAGCTTTCGATCCCGACATGTGGGGCAGTGTTCCGGGCGGATATCGCAACACAATTAACGAGAACATCGTGCTGATCGAGATGATCGAGACGCTGGATGGCGCCGCGGCCGCGCGCGAAATCGCTGCGATTCCGGGCGTGACTGCGATCTTTGCGGCCAGCGGAGACCTGGGCAATTTCTCAGGCTACAAGCAGGGCACGCCCGATTACGAGCGGCTGATCAATATCGTGCACGACGCGGCGCTCGGCGCGGGCAAGCGGCTGTGCGGTCCTTTCGCATGGCGCGACCGGCCTGATTTCACCTGTTTCCAGAATGGCAGTGAGACAGCAGCCATCGCCCGCGGTGTCGCCGCCGAACTCGGTCCGCTGAAGGACACGCAAGGCAAGCCCGAAGTTGGACCGTACGCGCCGAAGAAGTAGAAATCGCAGCGGGCGGCGTTCAACAGTTCATCGAGACAAATCCCGAAGTTCGATCGGTTTTCCATACGGCGTGTGGCGATACGCGTCGGCCCACGCCTGTTTACGTTCCGCCATGGCGGCGGGATTCGACAACCCCTTGGCAATGACCAATCGTTCGAGCGCTGCCAGCCAGTATTCGTAGTAGCGCGACCCGTCGTCCGGTTCACCGCGGCCCGCGGCGGCTTTGAGCTCATCGGCGAGCATCGCGGCCCATTCCTTCCAGGTGAAGTGGCCCTGCTCAGAAAGCCGAACCGCGAGCGCGAATGCCTGCGCCTGCCAGGGTTCGGCAAACACGGGTCCGTCCTCGTCGCGCGGCAGACGCGGTAGGTTGAGGTCAGGCGTGCTCAAGGTAGTCGTCCCACATATCAAGATGCACGGAGTCCCGGGCTGAGGCGTTCGCACCCCAAAGTTCGCGCGCGGCGAAACGAACTGAGTACACATGCTGGCGCTTCTCGCCTTGGAAGTGTGCGTTGGTGTCGGGAAACGAGTAGACACCGTGATCGAGGGTGATGATGCCTACCTTGCCCCTCGCATAACGTGGGAGCCGCGTGTGCCCCATTGGATTCATGTTTCGGGCTCGTGCCCGCTGGCCGACCTTGAACTGAGGCGGAACTTTCGGATCATGACTCGAAGGAATTCCGCGACCGAGACTCCGAGACGCAACGGCCGCGGTCAGGGCAGGGCTACTTTTCGCCGAGCCGGGATCTGGCGCGCCCGTTTCGAGTTCCTTCGGCGTGACCAAGCCGTGTTTCACCACCAGCTGCTCATTAGTCTGCAGCCACCGCTCGTAGTACGTCATGCGAAAGTAATCCGCGGGCGGAAGCAATTCAATTTGATGGCGCCACGCATCCAGGTTCCATTTGCCTATGAACCGGAGCGCCCGGTCGATCCCGTAGATCCGTCCCTCCCAGGGCGCATGGAATACGGGCTCTTGCTTTTCGTATTGAACGCGGCCCATATCTTGCAGACCGCCTAGATCGTGGACGCCATTCATGCTTTTTCCCCGGGAGGCGGCACTTTGGCAACACCGACCATCGCGTCCCTGGTGACCAATTCCGCGAGTTCCGCTTCGCTCAGATGGTCCGTGCCCGCTGGACGTTCGGGAAGTACGATGTAGCGCAGCTCGGCGGTGCTATCCCAGACATGCACTTCGACGTCTTCTTCGAGTTGGGTGCCGAATTCGCGCAGAACGCCGCGCGGGTCGATCACTGCGCGCGAGCGGTATGCCGTCGACTTATACCAAACCGGCGGCAATCCGAGCACGGCCCACGGATAACACGAACACAGAGTGCACACGATCAGGTTGTGTATCTTCGGCCCATTCTCGACCACCAGCATATGTTCGCCCTGCCCGCCGGTGTAGCCCAGCTCCGCGATGGCCGATGGGGCATCCGTCAGCAGACGCTTCCTGTAAGCGGGATCCACCCAGGCGCGTGCCACTACGCGCGCTCCATTGCGGGGACCTACTTTGTGTTCAAACCTATCAACTAACAAATCGAGCGCAGTTCGATCCACCAGTCCTTTTTCAACGAGCAGCGATTCCAGCGCTTTCACGCGCAACGCGGGCTCGATGGAACGGCTTGATGCTCATGCTCGTGATCTTGTGCGTGTGCCACATGCTGCGCCGCGGCAGCACCCGCCGCAGTCAGGAAGGTCCGCCGGGTTGCATCCATAGAAACGTTACGTCACCTCGATCGGGAATTTCTACTCATTCTCTTCGTTATCGTAGCTAATTCTTCCGCTCTTCGTCCGGCAGCTTGAACGCGACCAACTCGGCCGGGACCCCTGGCCCACCAATCGCGACGGCGACGTATTGCTTCCCGTTGAGCGTGTATGTCATCGGGGTGCCCGTCTGCCCGGCGGGCATCGGGACGGCGCCGACCTCCTTGCCGGTCGCCTTGTCGTAGGCACGCAGCGTTACGGCCGACTGGCCCGCGCTTCGTTCGCCACAAATCACCAGGGTCTTGGTCACTAGTACGCCGAAAACTCCAACGCGTCCCGTGCGGGGAAAGTTCAGGCCCTTGAGCGCCGGGTTATTGCGGATATTGTCCGGAGTCTCCGCATTGGCGATTTGCCACAGGATCTCGCCCTTATCCAAATTGATCGCGCTGATGCTTCCGTAAGGCGGTTTCGCCAGCGGCAAGCCCTGCACGCTGAGAGTAGGCCCCCCGCCTTCACCTCCGCCGGCACCGCCTCCACTGCCCGCTCTGGGCGCGGCGCTTCCCGACATGAAGTTCATATCAGTCACCTTCGGATCGCCAGGAATAAGCCCGAGGGTGCCCATGATTCGCTGCGAGGGGAGGTAGGCGATGTGCGTTTCGGGATCGTAGGAGCCGCCCGCCCAATTGGTGCCACCGGCATTCGTCGCCATGGCCAGCGTGCCGTAAGGACCGTCCGGCTTACTCATTACCGGCGGCGTGTAGACCGGACCCAGCTTATACTTCGAAGCCAGCTTCACCGCTTCAGCTCTCAAATCGGGCGTGAAATCGATCAAATCGTCGATAGACGAACCCTGCCGGTCATAGGCTGGGGGCTTGCTCGGAAACGGTTGCGTCAGGCTGGTCTTTTCACCGGGAACTGTGGATTGCTCCACGGGCTTTTCCTCGATGGGCCAGACGGGCTTGCCAGTAACGCGGTCGAACACGTACAGAAAAGCCTGCTTGGTGGGCTGAGCGACAGCTTTGATCTGGCGCCCGTTCACGGTGATATCCACAAGCATGGGCGCGCATGGAATATCCATGTCCCAGATTCCGTGGTGCACTAACTGGTAGTGCCATTTGCGCTGTCCGGTCTTGAGGTCAACCGCGACGACCGTCTCACCGAACAGACCGTTCCCTGGACGATGGCCGCCATAGTAATCCCCGGTGGGCAGCTCGACCGGGAGAAACGCCATCCCCAGTTGTTCGTCCACGCTGACCTGGGCCCAAACGCCCGTGTTGCCCGTGTAGGACGCGGAATCTTTTTCCCACGTGTCGTATCCGAATTCGTTCGATCGTGGGATGGTGTGAAATATCCAAAGCCGCTTGCCGGTTCGCACGTCGAACCCTCGGACGAAGCCCTTCACGTTGGTCTTACTCTTTGGGACCGCACCGGGCCGGTGTGCCGCTCCCACAATCACGACGTCGTTGGCGACGACGGGCGTCGCGTGCAAACCGACCTCTCCGGTCACCAGGTCGATGTCCTGGTCATCCTCGAGCTTCAGATCGACGATGCCGCCATTGCCGAACGTGGGCGCGACATTACCCGTCTTGGCATCCAAAGCGATGAGCCGGTAGCCGGGCGTGACGTATAAGATTCGCTCTTCGCGGCCGTCGGTCCAATACGCTAACCCTCGGCCCGAGAGCTGACGCGGAGCAGCCGTGCCACGCGCGCCCTCACGTTCGCCATGGACCCACAGCAACTCGCCGGTCCCCGCGTCCAGAGCGGCCACAGCCCGGCGCGTTCCGGCAGTCGTATAGATCACGCCGTTGGCCATCAAAGGGGTTCCCTCGAAGTTGAATTCCGGACGCGGGCCAAGGTTCTCCGTCTTGAATCGCCATGCGATCTGAAGCTTGCTGAAATTGGCCGCGTTGATCTGGTCGAGCGGTGAGTAGTGCGTGTTCCCGAGGTCTCCGCCATAGGTCCGCCACTCTCCGTTCTTCGCTCCCGACTGCCCGCTGACAGATAGCGCGCACGACAGCACACAGATCGCCGGCACCACACCAGAAAATATCCGCATCATGCTTTCCTCCTTAAGCGAATCGGAAGCAACCGTAAGATTATATCTGTACTTCACGACAAACTCATCCTACCTATGATCGCGATGGCGATCACGGCTACCGACTTACGGCGACGCCAAGAGCAAACTGTCGAGTAAACCGTCCGCATTGGCCCTTCCTGCTGCTACAGTGTGAGCAATGTCCGACGGCGGCTGGACCATGCGCCAAGTGGTCCACCACCTTCCGGACGGGCACCCTAATTGCACTCGCTGCGCATGTAGGAAGGCATCCACGCCCGACTGGTCTTCTTCGAGTCGCTGGCGCCGCAAGATTGGACGCGCCGATTGTTCCAGCCCGAGGGCGGCGCGCTGACCATCCAGGATATCCTTCCTGTATTAGCGTGGAATTCTCGGCATCATGCCGCGCATATCACGGAATTGCGGAAGCGCATGGGCTGGCTCACGGCGGAGCAAAAGAGTAATATTGTTCGGACAACGGAGGAGAATATGGCGACAATGGCGGAGAATCTGGGACGGCGTTGGTTCGAAGAAGTCTGGAATCGCGGGCGGCGAGAGCCCGCGAGAGGAAACTAGTCTTTGGTTTTCCCAATCGCGCCACCACAAGACGGCGCGCCGCACGAGCAGGGAAACGTCCGGACATCCTTGTCGAAGTTGTATTGTAGTTCCACTTAGTCGCGACCGGCCCAGCCGAGACCAGCGGAAAGCTTGACACACCGCGCTACAATCGGGGTGAGGATTACCAAATGCCAACGGCTCACGCACCTTCAGCAATAACTCAACTTGGCATTTTCCCGCGGCCGCTTCAACCCCCACGGCCGGTGCAAAGTAAAATTACAAAACGGAGCTAATCCCAAAATCGGACACTTTGAGCCGCAAACCGAGTCCGGCTCAGGCGAGCCCTGCCACCGCCGCTCACGCCTTCGTCTTCCCAATCGCGCCACCACACGACGGCGCGCCGCAGGAACAGGGAAACGTCCGGACATCCTTGTCGAAATTGTAGTTGACGGTCAGCTCCTCGCCCGGTTTGATGGTGCGCAGGCTCATGTAGAGCACGTGGCCCTTCAGGATGCGGCTCACCAGATTGGGATTGCAGCTATGGTTGATGATCTCGGCGCCGCTGCCACCCACCGCGCCATCCAGCGTCCAATAAGGATCCACGGCGAACAAGTAAGTATAGTCGCCATCGCCGCGAATCTTCGCTTGTTTGCGGTTGAGGCGCAGGCCGGTGTACTCAATCACCTTACGATTGGCCGGAATGCGCTGGCCGGCGAAGACTCCGTAGCGATGGATCTTGGAGCGCCGGATCAGAAGCTTGAAACAGGCGAACTCTTCATTGATTTTGGGTTTTGTGACTAACTCGGTTCCCATGCGTCCGTTCTCAGGTGAATGCCCCATTTTAGCGAACCCCGGCCGAAATGCTACAGCTAAAGTGCTAAAGCGCTAAAGCGCCGCAATCCGACAGGCTGCGCTCTATCGCCTCCGTTCTGATCCGCCGATTAATAAGGTGTCCAGCCTAGGACGAGTACAGGACGTGCCGTATGCCCGCTACTGACTTCGCAACCAACATCGCACTGCCAGACTCACAGATCCTCGACCCAGAAAATGAAGACTCACAAATCGAGTGCGCGCAGCAGGGCGCGTTCCGCGGAGCTTCCAAGCCACTCAGAGGCCTGTTGTTCGGATTTACGGCTACCGTTGCCGTCGGGCTCGGGCTGGCGAGTTGGTATGTCGGGGCTCGCATCGTGGCGACCAACGAAGCTGCGCCGTCGACCACAGCGGCCAGCGCCCCGGTGAACGCGCTTCCGACTCCAATCGCAGCCGTGTCGCCCCCGCAGGTTCATGAAAACTCAAGGGCGGATGCGGTTCTGTACGCGGTGCCGCCCGCTGATCTTTATCTGCAAGTGGACGGGCTAGGGCTCAAACAAGACGCTGATTTTGCGAGTTCGCTACAAGCCAAAGGATTTCCCGCTCAGGTTCAAATGCGGGATGGCTCCACGACACGGATTTTGATTGGTCCGTTTTCCACTCACGTCGAACTGGAACAGGTGCAACGGAAGCTGCGATCGACGGGTGTACTGGCTATCGAAACAACCTACTGACCCCGGGAGTCTAGCTGGTACTGACATCGGTGGCTGGAACAATGGCGATTCTGGTATCCTTCAATTTTGGCGGGCGGCTTGAAACGCAAGTGCTCCTACCGCCGAGCGCGGCGCCGCGCGATGTAGTGGACATGTAGCGAGCATTTCATGCAAGACCAGGCGCAAATGTCCTTGAAGATACGAGTTCGCACCGCCGGCGGGCCCACGCGTTCCAATGTCGCGCGCGGATACCGGATTCGCCCAGTTTCCTTCGTTCTTTCCATAGTCTTTCACGTGGTGGTGGTAACCGCCTTGTTGTTGATGCCGCACGTCGAAACCGAATATCGGGCCGAAAACAAGCCGATCTATAACGACCTGATCAAGCCTGAGGAGAAGAGAATTATCTGGTATCGGCCTCCTCCCAAGAAGGCGCTGCCGGATGTCTCGGCCGAAGAGCGAATCGGGACGTTTCCCAGGCCGCGTGCCCGTCAGAAGGCGGACATTGCGATCATTGCCACCGCGCCGAAACCTAAATCGGTGAAGCAATTCATTTGGCAGCCGGTGCCCAAGGTCGAGATCCATCAGGACCTGCCGGCGCCCAATCTGATCGCCAGGGCGGCCATGGCAATTCCGGCGCCCCCTCCGCCCCCGGAGCCCAAACCGAAGGTTGATAAACCGGACACGCAGGGCGTGAAATCTCCTCAGCCGAATATTTCGCCGCCCGCCCCAAACGGGGACGTGAACAAAGCGGAGCAGGCCAACGCCCAGCCTGTCGAGATCCCGAAGCCGCGCAAATCTTTCGTTCCGCCCCCGCCCAGCCAGCGTCCTCCGCGTGTGACGATTCCAGTGCAAACGGCGGATGTCCCGCTGCTGGATGCCAATATTTCGGGGTCTTCAACCGCGCGAGCCGCGCTGCCGGATGGCATTGGCGCACCATCGTTTTCCCAGGGCGCGCCGCCGCCGCCCAATGCCCCTCCTGGTCCGACCAATGCGGCGGGGAACGGCAACATTGACATTGCGGTGGTCGGCCTGCATCCGAACGACAAAGGGCAGGTGCCGGACGGTTCCCGGCCAGGCCAGTTTGCCCAAGCGCCTACCGTCGGCGAGTTGGCCACCGGAGAAGTGAAGGGCGGCTTTGGAGTGCCGAATCTCACTATTGACGGCAACCGCAAGCCCGTGGCGCCGCCGCATGTCGATCCTCCGCGCAAGGTCGTGCTGTACTCCGACCGTCTCCGCAGTCTGCCGATCTCCACGCTGTCGGTTCCGTTGCACCCGGCATCGCGCACGATCCCGCCTTCGATCGAAGGGAGATTCCGGGGCCGCAACGTGTACACCATGGTGATTCCGATTGAGAATCTAGCGGAGTATTCGTCCGATTGGATCATATGGTTCGCAGAGCGCGAGTCGGGGGGCGGCGCCGGGGAAGTTCTGAACATGCGCGCGCCTATTCCACTGCGCAAGTTCGAATCGGTGGAACCAGTGCCGCCTGGCGCGAGAAGGGAGTTGCGCGTTCAGCTGGCGGCGATCATCACCAAAGAAGGCAAGCTGGAAGTGCGGGCGTTGCTCAAGAATCTCACTCCGGCGCTGGAAAGCGCCGTGCTCCGAGACGTGCAATCGTGGGAGTTTAAGCCCGCCACACACGACGGAATGCCGGTGGACGTCGAAGTTGTTCTCGAGATCCCATTCAGCTTACCGCCGCAGGTAGCGCAAAGCACCGGTCCCTGAAAAAAAAGAGCATGCGGCCTGGTGACCACATGCCCGAGAAAGACACAAGGAGAGATGACTACGCGTTCGATTGCGCGGCTCGCCGCTTTTGATACACCATACCGGCTAAAGCCAGGAAACCCGCCAGCAGCAGTCCGTAGAAACGGGGCTCCGGAGTAGCGGCTCCCGGAGTGACCGTCAACGTGTCGAGCAGCAGGTAATGGCAATCGGCTTGAATGGCGATCCATCCGGTGGTACCGGAGTTGAGGCCGGCGATCGTCAGGCCCGACAGTTGGGGAATAGTCGGTTGTGAGTTGCCCGACTCGTCCACGTTGATCGGGTTTGCATCGTACTTCGACATGCCACTCAACGAAGTGGGCATCGCGCCCGTGGCGGTGTATACCGTAAACGAGTCCCCGGTAACGCCCGCCTGCAACAGCAGGCTCAATGTGCTCCCGGCCGAAAAATCGCTCAGTTTGAGCAAGAGAATATTGTTGTTACCGTTGGCATTGTCGGCGCTGTCGGTAATGCCCTGCTGGTTATCAAAGCTTCCACCCGACCCGTCGGTAGGATTGTAAGGCGCGATGCCGATGCCGCGGTTGTTGGGAACGTCCGTGACGGTAAAAAGTCCGCTTTCGGTGGATGTTGCGAACTGCCCAAAACCGCTGGTCACAGGTGTCACGAAATTTTCGTTGCTGCCGTTGGTTTGTTCGGCGTAAACGCCGACCGTTGGGGTGCTGATTCCACAAGAAATGGAATAAGTCGGGCAGTAAGTTGAACCCTGCGCAACCTGTTGGTCGCTAGTCGCGAAGGTATAGGTAACCGAGGCATTGGCAAAGGAAGCCAGGGCTAGCCCCGCCAAACCTAAAATAAATAAGTGCTTCATTATTCAGACCCCTCCTACGGGTCTCTATTAAGATTGCGTAAGTGCCAGTTTAGGGCATAAACCGTTCAATATCTAGTGTTTCGCCAAGTGCTAAACCACAAAAAGTACCAAAAACTCGAACTGGGACGCGCCAGTACGGATGGCGGCTTGTACCCTAATTGACGCGGCTCAA
>Ga0209415_10006404_pt1 | contig 20944 bp, 25 predicted proteins | sample PeaSoiSIISIP2007_FD_187696 | JGI IMG/M metagenome (GOLD analysis project Ga0209415, IMG submission 187696) | Peat soil microbial communities from Weissenstadt, Germany - SII-SIP-2007 (SPAdes) (version 2) | ecosystem: Environmental > Terrestrial > Soil > Wetlands > Peat | place: Germany...
GACTTCACGTTTACCGGCATGAAGTTCCGGATGAACGGGTATCGCACGCCGTGGGTGGCTGAGAAGATCGAGGCTGGTGATGAAGGGGCCGTCAATGGTAACCGGCTCCTTTTGACGCTCGGCAGCGCCCTCAGCTGGCATTTGCGCGGGTTGTTCCTGGGTGCTAGCACGCCCACGGCCGATCCGTCAGCGCCGGCAGGTGTGCAGGGTGCCGCGTCCACCGAGCTCATTCAGACGATCGGGATGCACTACTGCGGTCCGATCGGTGAGCACGTCGGGATTTTCAACGAGTTCTACATGTATGGTGGTGGACTCGGCCCGACGGCAGCGAATGGTGGGGCGGGTGGTAACCGGAACGGCTACATCGGGCTGAGCCACTTCGACCTGGTGATCAGCACGAACAGCAACGGCAACATCTACGGCTTCACGGGGACGTTGGTGCCCTCGCCGGGCGCTCACGACTTCATGCAGCTGAACAACGATCCGACGCCGAGCAACATGCTCCGCAACCCCGGCATCCTCGGGAGCGGCGCGCCCTACGTGTACTGGGCGTTCTACGGTTTCATTGGCGATCGGTTTGGGTTGGAGATGGGGTTGGAGCCCGGGGAAGACAACCTCGACTACCGGAAGTTCAACTACCGGATCGAGAGCGGCTACTTCCTGGCCAACACGGATGCGAACTTCTGGCGTCTGTCGGCGGAGTTCAAGGCCGGCGACGACATGATCCCGGGCGTTGCGACGCTCACCGCATCCAACGACGGCGTACGGACCTTGGTCCCGGCGGACGCGGTGCGCGGGATTTCGCAGACGCGCGCGAGCGGCACGCCGCTGTCCTCGTTGAACATGGGCGACGCGTGGCGGTGGTTGTTCGGGATCGCCGGCGGGTTCGCCGATCGGGGGCCGTCGAGCTTCGACATCTCAATCAGCAAGTCGGTTGAGACTGAGACCTACACCGACGCCAGCGGCGAGAAGATGGGCGCGGTCGGCGGCGAGATGGCGTACTACTATGATCGTACGTGGGGCTTGGTCCTGCAGTGGAGCACGTACAACACGTGGAACTTCACGGACCAGAACGGCGTCGTGCACCAGATTCCGACCGACCCGAGCTGGAACATCACGGTTGTGCGGCGCTTGGCGATGAACTTCTGCATCTACGGCGCCTACGGGAACAGCCAGACGTATGCGCTCGATCAGAAGTGGCAGGACGGCAGGAGCTGGGGCATTTACCTCCAGTATCTGTGGTAATGCTCGGCTAGCGTAAACGCAGTCGCGTCACACAAAGCCCACAGGAGTTCGCTCCTGTGGGCTTTGTGCTTCCCGGAATGCGGATGGTCTGTAGCCGCGCTCTCCCTGCGTAGCCCCCCCGGTTCATTCGCCCAAGAAACCCAACGCAGCCCCTTTCGGACACTCGCTCGCACACAAACCTGTCAGAGATCGGAGCCTCTCCCCCCGGCCACGGGTGAGAGTCAGCGCCCCTCGGGGGACGCCCCTCGCCCTCTGCGGCCCTGGCCCCCCGCGGTTGGGAGCTAGGGTGCCACCATCAGCCTCTTGCCGGCCACGAACCGCGGGGACCCACAGTCGGTCCGCGATCTCTGCGACTCGCCGCGAAAGCACGACGTGGACCCTCACGTCCCTGGGATCTCGAGGAAGGCAGCGCGCAGTCGGTCCCACGGCGGGCATGGGAGCCGGGAGCCCCTTTGCTCGAGCGCGCCCTCTGGGTGGGGCTTAGCAGGGAGTCGGTTGGCCGGACGGTGTCCCCAGCCATCGGCAGTGCAACGGGTGTTAGCTATCCAGCATTTGTCTGGCATTTTGAGTATGCTATCCAGCATCTGTCTGGCATTCCCTGTCAACCAGTCTTGATGGCAACCGAACCCCAGCAGGGGCGAGCGCATGCGGGACGCGAGGACCGAGGCCACGGGCAGGGCGTTGTTGGACCACTGGCGCTGGGCAGCGACGCGCGGCCTCATGAACCCGAACACTGCGAACGGGCTCCGGTCGGCCTGTGCGAAGGTCCTCGGCGTGATGGACGGATGGGAGAGCCTGGACGTGAGAACGCTCGACGTAGAGCAAGCTGTGGCCCGTTTTCAGCACCAGAGGAAGCGGGACCACGTTCCGGCGGTGCTCGAGACCTACAAGCGTCGCTTCCGCATCGCCGTGAGCTCCTACCTCGCCTACCTGCAGGATCCGGGCGGCTGGACGCCGGGGATCCCCGAGCGGGGCGCCAAACCCGAGCGCCGGGCGCCCCGGGACTCTCGAGCGCCGGATGCGAGCGCTTCGCTTCCGGCCACGGTTTTCGTCGAGTTTCCCTTCCCGCTGAGGGAGGGCCAGCTCGCTCGGCTCGTCTTGCCGCGCGACCTGAAGGCCTCAGAGGTGCGGCGGCTCACGGCGTTTCTGGGCTCGCTGGTCTTGGACCGGGGGGAGTCCGAAGGCGACGCCTAGCGTGGCGCGGCGCCGACCGTGAACGCGCCTAAGGTGCCGTGCGCGCTGGAGTACCGGGGATGAGGCTGATAGATTGCATGAGGCAGCGACCTGCGGGCGTAATTCAGGGGTAGAATGCCAGCTTCCCAAGCTGGACGTCGCCGGTTCGAATCCGGTCGCCCGCTCTCAGCATCAGGACCGCGCCCCGCCGAGGTTGGCGGGGCGCTTTGTCTCGTGGCTGGCGTCCCGGCCTGGAACCGGTGATATTGCGATGGTTGGAACTCTCAGTACCTATTGATCTTGCACCATGTGCCTTCACAAACTCCTTGAAGCTACCGGGCGGCTGACGTGATTCGCGTAGCGAAGGTGGCCGCGGGCTCACTCGGCGCCGCCCTCGGCCTTGAGCCGGGGACTGAACTCGTGGCGGTTAACGGCCGCGCGCTCACGGACTTCCTCGACTGGGAATTCCTCACCGCCGACGAGCACTTCATGTTGTACGTGAAGCAGCCCTCGGGTGAGGCGATCGAGTTCGACGTCGAGCGACCCGAGGGGTGGCCCATGGGCGTGACCCTCGAAGCGCCGCGTATCCGGCGCTGCGCGAACCACTGCGATTTCTGCTTCGTGGACGGCAACCCCCAAGCCCTGCGCGCCCCGCTCTTTATCCGCGATGACGACTATCGGCTGTCGTTCCGGTACGGCAATTTCGCCACGCTGACGAACCTGAAGCCCTGGGATGAGGCCCGGATCGTGGAGTACCGGCTGTCGCCCCTCTACGTGTCCGTACACGCGACGGACCCCCTGGTCCGGCGGTTCGTGCTGCGTAACCCGGAGGCCCCGGAAATCGTGCCGCAGCTCGCAGGCCTCGCGGCCCAGGGGATCCGCTTCCACACTCAGGTGGTCCTCGTGCCCGGGGTGAATGACGGGCCGGTGCTGGTGCGCACCCTCCGAGACCTCTACGGCTTGGATGACGCCGTCCTCTCCGTGTCGGTCGTCCCCGTCGCCCTGACCGAGTTCAGCAAACGACATCTCGTGCGCGCGCCTACCGCCGCCGAATGCAAGGCCGCCTTGGTCGCCGTGGGCGAGTGCGCGGAACGCGCGCTGGCCGAGCGCGGCGTGCCGTGGTGTTACGGGGCGGACGATCTCTACCTCCTGGCCGGGGAGCCGCTGCCGCCCGCGGCCTGGTACGGGGACTTCGAGCAACGGGAAAACGGCGTCGGCGCCGTGCGCTACCTCGAGACCCGGATCGCGATGGCTGGGTTCCCGGACCTCCGCGGGCAGCGCATCGGCGTCGTCACGGGCACGGCCATGGGCCCCCTCCTGCCGCAGGTTCTCGCGGGCCTCGCGCAGGCAACCAGGGCGGTGTTCGAGCTCTTGGTGGTCCCGAACCCGCTCTTCGGCCCCGACGTCACGACGGCGGGGCTCCTCCCCGGGGCCGCGTTCCGTGAAGCCCTGCGGGGTCGGGGCGACCTGTCCCTCGCCCTGCTGCCCGCCGAGGCGACGAACGACGACGCGGTGTTTCTGGACGACGTCAGCGTCGATGACCTCGCTCGCTCGGTGCCCATGGAGATCAGGCTCTCCTACGACTTCGCCGACGCCCTCACGGGGGAGCCCGCCCTGGCCAGGGTCGTGGAGAACTAATGTCCAACGTCCCCACCGTTGCCATCATCGGCCGACCGAACGTCGGGAAGTCGACCCTGTTCAACCGCATCATCGGCCGGCGGGCGGCGATCGTGGACGAGCGGCCGGGCGTCACGCGCGACCGGAACTTCGCGGCCGCCGAGTGGAACGGCCGCCGGTTCTGGCTCGTGGACACGGGGGGGCTCGATCTGGACGCTGGCGACCCGCTGCTCCGCGCGGTGCGCACGCAAATCGAGCTCGCCGTCGCGGCAAGCGACCTGCTGCTCTTCGTCGTCGATGTCAGCACGGGGGTCCATCCCGCGGACCTCGCAGTCGCCGATCTCGTGCGCCGCTCGGGCCGCCCGACGCTCCTCGTCGCCAACAAGGCGGACCATCTGCCCAAGGATACCCGCCACCTCGACTTCTACGAGCTCGGGCTCGGTGACCCCGTGCCGGTCTCCGCAGCCACGGGGAAAGCGAGCGGCGACCTGCTGGACCGCATCGCGGCGCTCCTGCCCGAGGCGGGGCCGTCGGAGGCGGAGGACGCGATCCCCGTGGCCGTCGTCGGCCGCCCAAATGTGGGCAAGTCGAGTCTCGTGAACCGTCTCCTCGGCGAGGAGCGGCTCGTCGTCGCAGCCGAGCCCGGGACGACGCGGGACTCGATCGACACGCCCCTCGTCTACGAGGGCCACACCCTCATGTTCATCGACACGGCGGGGCTGCGCCGCCGGGCCAAGGTCACGGACGAAATCGAGTTCTATTCGACCCTGCGCACCGCCCGCGCGATCGAGCGGGCGACGGTCTGCGTCCTCGTCGTTGACGCGGTCGACGGCCTGCACACGCAGGATCTGCGCATCGCGCAGGACGCGTGGTCGCACGGGGCGGCCATCATCATCGTGGTGAACAAGTGGGACCTCGTGCCGGACAAAGAGACGAACACGGCCGTGCACGGCGAGCAGATCTTGAAGGAAGGCGCGCCGTTCCTCCAGTTCGTGCCCTTTCTCTACGTCTCGGCGAAAACGGGCCAGCGCGTGCCGCGCTTGCTCGAGCTCATCATCACCGTCACCGAAGCCCGGGAGCGTCGGGTGCCCACGGCGGAGGTGAACCGTGTGCTCGCCGCCCTCGTCGCGCGCCAGCAGCCGCCGCAGCCCGTGGGGCCGCCGGTGCGGCTCCTCTACGCCTCGCAGATCGGGACCGCGCCGCCGCGCTTCGCCATCGTGGCCAACCGGCCGGAGGCGATCCCCGAGTCCTACAGCCGCTACCTCGTGAACGGCTTTCGAGAGGCCTGGGGGTTCACGGGCGCCCCCCTCGCCATCAAGTTCCGGGCCCGGCGGGGCCGGACCGAATCGTGAACGCCCTGTGGATCGCGCTCGCCTACTTCGTGGGTGCCATACCCACGAGCTACCTGGCCGGGCGTCTGCGCGGCATCGACCTGCGCGAGCAGGGCAGCAAGAACCTCGGCGCGACGAACACCTATCGCGTGCTCGGGTGGCGGTATGCCGTCCCCGTGGCACTCGTCGATATCGCGAAAGGCGCGCTCCCCGTGGCGCTCGCCCGCGCGACCGCGTCCCCCGCGCTGCCCGTCCTCGTGGGCACCGCGGCCGTCTGCGGGCACATGTTCTCACCCTATGTCGGGTTCAAGGGAGGGAAGGGCGTGGCCACGGCGGGCGGCATGTTCCTCGCGCTTGCCCCCGTTGCGCTCGCCATTTCGGCGGGCGTCTGGGTGGCGGCCGTCTGGCTCACGGGCTACGTCTCCGTGGGGTCGCTCCTTGCGGCCGGGCTGTTTCCGATCTGGGCGGCGCTCACCGAACACGCGCCGCTCACGGTGTGGACGAGCGTGCCGCTGGCCGGCGTGATCCTCTTCACGCACCGTGCCAACATCCGGCGCCTGCTCGATGGGACCGAGCACCGCTTCCGCACCGGCTCGGGGCTGGCGACGTGAGCCGGGTGGCCGTGGTGGGGGCCGGTGCCTGGGGCACCGTGCTCGCGGATCTCCTCGCCCGCAAGGGCGCGGCCGTCTCGCTCTGGGCCTATGAGCCCGACGTGGTGGAAAGCATCAATCGGGCACACGAAAACTCGCGCTATCTCCCGGGGGCGTCCCTTGCCCCGAACGTGCGAGCGGTGGCCGATGTCGCTGAAGCCGTGCGCGACGCCGAGATCGTCGTGTCGGCGGCGCCGTCTCACGTCGTCACCCAGTTGCTCGCGCGCGCGGTCCCGGCGCTCGAGCGCGGGGCCCTCGTCGTGAGCGCCTCCAAGGGTTTGGAGCCCGAGCGGCTGACGACCCTGACGTGCGCCTTGCGCGACGTGCTGCCCACGGGAACGCCGGTCGCCGCCCTGTCCGGCCCATCGTTCGCGCGAGAGGTCTACGAGCGCGCGCCCACGGCGCTCGTGGCCGCGGCGCGCGAGCCGGGCGTCGCCGAGCGCGTGCAGCAGGCCTTTGCCACAAAACACCTTCGCGTCTACACCGAGACCGACGTGCTCGGCGTCGAGCTTGGCGGCGCCCTGAAGAACGTGATCGCGCTCGCCGCGGGGATGCTCGAGGGCTTGGGGCTCGGGTACAACACGCGCGCGGCCCTGCTCACGCGGGGCCTGGCCGAGATCACGCGGCTCGGGGTAGCTCTTGGGGCCGAGGCGGAGACTTTCGCGGGGCTCACCGGAATGGGGGATCTCCTCCTCACGGCCACGGCGCCGCTCTCCCGCAACCACACGCTCGGGATCGAGCTCGGTCACGGCATCTCGCTCGAGGGCGCGCTCGGCGGCCGCCAAACCGTCGCGGAAGGCGTGACGACGGCGCGGGCGGCGGTGACGCTCGGGGCGCGGCACGGCGTCGAGCTCCCGATCGCCGAACAGGTCTGCGCCGTGCTCTTTCAGGGCAAGCATCCGCGCGACGCCGTCGCCGCGCTGATGGAGCGCACGCCCAAGGCCGAGCGCGTGCGATGAGCGCGCCCCATCCCGTCCAGGAGTTCTTCTCGATCGGTGAGGTGTGCCAGCTCACCGATCTCAAGCCACACGTCCTCCGCTACTGGGAGAGTCAGTTCCGCTTCCTGAACCCCGCCAAGAACCGCTCCGGCAACCGCGTCTACCAGCGGCGGGAAATCGAGCTCATCATGCTCGTGAAGCACCTCCTGTACACCGAGAAATACACGATCGAGGGCGCGCGCCAGAAGATCGAGCAGTACCGCCGCTCGGGCGAGCTCAAACCCGAAGCACGCCGGGCGCTCGCGCTCGAAACCGTGCGCGACCTCCGCGCGGACCTCAAGGTCGTGCTCGCCATCCTCGAGGGCACCGCCCCGGCACGATGAAGATCCTCGTCTCGAACGACGACGGGGTCCTCGCCCAAGGCCTAGGCGTCCTCGTGGACGTGTGCGCGGGCCTCGGGCAGGTGACCGTCGTAGCCCCGGACCGCGAGCAGAGCGGCACCTCGCACTCGCTCACGCTGCACCGGCCGCTGCGGGCCACGCGGCGGTCCGACGGGACCTTCCAGGTGGACGGCACGCCGACCGACTGCGTGCTCCTCGCCTTGGGCTCCCTCATGCCTGAGCCGCCCGACTTCGTGCTCTCAGGCATCAACCACGGGCCGAACATGGGCGAGGACGTCCTATACTCAGGCACCGTGGCCGCCGCGTTCGAAGGGCTCGTGGCCGGGATCCCGAGCGTGGCCATCTCCTGGGCCGGCGCCGAGCTCGAACTCCTCGAGACACACAAGCCCTGGCTCGAGCGCTTTGTGAGCCAGCTCATCGCCGTCCGGGATTTCCCGAAGGAAACCCTCCTCAACGTGAACCTTCCGCCCATCCCCGGTACCGAGGTGAAAGGCGTCAAGGCGACCCACCTCGGGAGCCGCGTCTTTTCGGAGGAGATCGCGTCGCTCAAGGACCCGTGGGGCAAGGAGATGTACTGGATCGGGGGCGGCCGGGCCACGTGGTCGGGCGGCACCGAGTCCGACTTCCGCGCGACCCGCGAGGGCTACATCTCGGTCACCCCGCTGCACATGGATATGACCAACTACCGACTGCTTGAGGCCGTGCAGTCCTGGTTCCCGCACGACTGATGGTGTCGGGCGACAGCTACGCGGGGTACCGCGCCCGCCTCGTCGAGGCGCTGCGCACCCGGGGGATCAAGGATCTCGGCGTGCTGCACGCCGTCGCGGAGACGCCGCGCCACCTCTTCGTGCCCGAAGCTCTGCGCGCTCGGGCCTATGACGACGTCGCCCTGCCGATCGGTGACCACCAGACCATTTCCCAGCCCTACGTCCATGCGCGCTACCTGGAGACGCTGCACCTGGTGGGGACGGAGAAGGTCCTCGAAGTCGGCACGGGCTCGGGCTACCAGACGGCCTTGGTGGCCGCCCTTGTGGCGCAGGTGTTCTCGGTCGAGCGGGTGCCCGCGCTCGCGCGCCGCGCCCAGCTCGCGCTGCGGGAAGCGGGCGTGCGCAACGTCTCCGTCCTCTGGGGCGACGGGACGCTCGGATGGAGCGCCTATGCGCCCTACGACGCGATCTTGGTCGCGGCCGGTGGGCCCGAGATCCCGCCGCCCCTCCTCGAGCAGCTCGCCCCAACCGGCCGCCTCCTGATCCCGCTCGGCGAGCGGGGCGCGCAGACGCTCACCCTGGTCGAGCGCGCGGGCGCCGGGTTCAGGCGCACGCCGCTTGGGGACGCGCGGTTCGTCCCGCTGCTCGGGGAGCACGGCTTCGATGCTTGATCGCCTCGTGCAGTGGCTCCTCCAGAGCCTGTTGCACCTGGGCTACCCCGGCATCACGGCCCTGATGGCGCTCGAGTCCTCGGTCGTGCCGGTCCCGGCCGAGCTCGTCATGCCGCCGGCGGGCTACTGGGTGGCGAAGGGCGAGATGCACTTCCTCCCGGCCTTGGGCTGTGGCGTGCTGGGCAGCGTGCTGGGTGCACTGGCGTCCTATGCGGTGGCCCACTGGCTCGGCCGAGGCCTGGTGCGCCGATTCGGGAAATACGTGCTCGTCTCGGAGCGCTCGCTCGAGCGCTCCGAGCGCTACTTCGCCGAGCATGGGGAGATCAGCGTGTTCCTCGCGCGGCTCGTCCCGGTGCTGCGCCACCTGATCTCGATCCCCGCAGGACTCGCCCGGATGTCCCTCCCGCGCTTCGTGCTCTACACGGCCGTCGGCGCGGGCATTTGGTGCGCGATTCTGACGGAAATCGGCTACGTCTTGGGGCAGAGCGAAGGGGTGCTCCAGAACGAGGAGGTCCGCCGCTACGTCGGACGGATTCTCGCGGTGGTACTCCCGCTGATGGTGCTGGTCGTGGTCCTGTACGTCGTGCGCTACCGGCGCCGCATGCGAGCGCAGCCGGAGGCCTAACTGTGGCGCGCCGGTTCCTCGTGTACGGCGTGGTGCAGGGGGTCGGGTTCCGGTGGTTCGTCGCCCGGCACGCCGAGCGCCTCGGCCTTCGCGGCTGGGTGCGAAACCGCGAGGACGGCACGGTCGAAGTCCTTGTGTCGGGTGAGGCGGGCCTCGTCGAGCTCGCCCGGCTGCTTGAGGAGGGGCCGATCGGCGCACGCGTCGACCGCGTGGAAGCGCTTGAAGCTCCACAGGAACCTCAGATCCCTAACGTCTTTCAGATCAAGTAACTCCCTCCTATGACCCCAGACTACCAGAGCGAGCGCATCGCGCACCTGATCAGAGACGTCCCGGACTTCCCCAAGGCCGGCATTCTGTTCAAGGACATCACGCCGCTCCTGCTTCAGCCCACCATGTTCCGCCGCGCGGTCGAGCTGATGGCGGCCCCGTTCCAGGGTCTCGCCGTGACGCGGGTGGTGTCGATTGAGTCGCGGGGGTTCTTGTTCGGGGCGCCGATCGCACTCGCCCTGGACGCGGGCCTCGTGCCCATCCGGAAGCCCGGCAAGCTGCCGGCCGAGCGGGGCCGAGTGGAGTATGCCTTGGAATACGGCACCGACGCACTCGAGATGCACCGGGACGCGGTGAGCGGGTCCGACCGCGTGCTCGTCGTGGATGACGTGCTCGCGACGGGAGGAACCGCGGCCGCCTCGGCTGAGCTGGTGCGGCGGCACGGGGCCACGGTCGTCGGCTTCACGTTCCTGATCGAACTCGCGTTCCTGAGAGGCCGCGAGCGACTGGTACACGAAGTCGTCCAGGCCGTGCTGCAGTACTCCTGAGACCGCGAGCAGGGTGGTCCGCGCGGGATGTCGGAGTAAGTCTATGTGCGTCCGTATGTTATAGACGGTCACCGCATTGCGGTCTTGCCGGGGGTACAGGCGAGCGATAAGTTATTAACTACTAATAATCGGACAGGCTGATCGGCCACGAGCGTTCGAAGGGGTCATGACCACCATTCTCTCCGTATCGCTGCCTGACGATCTCCGCTTAACCCTCGACGCGGCGGCAAAGCGCCAGCGGCGCTCCCGCAGTTTTGTGGTGGCCGAGGCGATCCGGGACTATCTCACACGCCACGAGCAGGATGCTTTCGCCGAAGCGCGCGCGCGCACGCTCCGGGAGGGCCTCGCCCTCTCACCGGCCGCGCGGGTCCAACTGGCAGAGGAGTTGTGGCAAGAGCTGGCACGAGGCCGCAGGGCTGCCCAGCCGTGGACAGCCGCCTTCGACACCTTCGATGAGTACGAAAGATGGCGGCGCGAGGGCGGGCAACGAGCTCGGTGACGCTCCCGAAGTCTCGACTCGCGATGGTGTGCAGCCTCCTCAATGCGGCTGGTGTGAAGTACGTCCTCGTCGGTGGGTTCGCAGTTGCGCTCCATGGCGTTGTGCGAGCAACCAAAGACATCGACATTCTCATCGAGCCAACAGTCGAGAACGCGGCCCGCACGTTGAAAGCCCTCGAAGGCTTGCCCTGGGGCATTTCGCGAGAACTCGACCCGTCGGACGTGGTAACGAAGCCCATCACGATCATCGGCGATGATCCGCGAGTTGACCTACTCACACTCGCGTGGAGCGTTCGCTATGCCGATGCGGCCCCGAAAGTGCAGAAAACAGAAATCGAGGGCGTGGAAATACCGTTCGCCGATTTGGATACGTTGATTCGAACCAAGCAAACCGAGCGATTTCAGGACAAAGCGGACGTCGAGAGCCTTGAGCAGGTGAAGCGACTCCAGCAGGCGGGCTGAGGCGCATCTCGGGCGTCGAGACCGCGATGGAAGCGTGCGGACATGCCTCCGACCACCCTAGGGAGCCCGGGCGGGGGCAATGAGGCTGGTCGCTTCGCGATCGTAGGCCGCGAGGCGGAACAGGTCCTGCGTTAGCGATTCCGCTGCGTTCAACGTGGCGTGAGGGTCAGACCCAAGAAGCGTGAGGAGGCTCCTGGATCGCACGCTTGGGTCTTCAAGGAACCCTGTGCTTGAAGCTCCGGTGCGGCCCAGCGCAACGAGCTGCCCCTTTCGATCCGGCCAGTTGTAGCACGCCCAATGCGCGGCGAAGCGACTGTTCAAGCTGTCGTTCAACGACTCCAGTCCCACGGCTTTTGCATAAAGAGCCTGTGCCTCGGTCAGGCGATCGCGCATGAATCCGAGGTTCAGGAACGAGTCGGCCACCGCCTCGGCCACCGCGTTGGTCACAATGCTCGAGTCGTGCAGCGCGAAGGCCGCGCAGGCAACGTCTTCCGCGAGGCGAGTGGCGAACGGCCGTCCCTGGTCCGCGTACTCGTAGTCTCCGAGTCGCGCTATCACGAGCCGTTCGGCACCTGAGAAATCCGATCGCTCCATCAGCGCGCGGTACGCCCCCCAGCCCCCACACTCGTACGCCCACACATCCTTACGGGTCGGGATCTGTCCGGTGAGGGCGAGGGCATCGACTATCGCGTCCGCCCGCACGGACCCGGTCGCCAAGCAATTGTCGTCGTCGAAGAGCGCCTGCAGGTCGGGCCAACTGATGCCGACCGTGGCCTCAAGCGTTGTAAACGCGCGCGCGGTATCGCCGAGGAGAATACGAACGGCTGTCAGCGTGACGCCGACGCTCCTGGCCCGGCCCAGAACCTCGACCCGCTCCGACAGGAGCGAGTCTGACCCGTTGGGCGTGATGCGGTACGCTGAGTCGGCGACCACGGGTGGGACGGTTTCGAGCGCCTCGACCATCGTCCCGGCCAAGCCTTCAAAAGAAGCCTGCAGCCCGGCGATGCGGCGCCGAATGACATCCGCTCGCGGATCGTTTGGAACGGCGACGAGATACGCCCCGAGCCAACCGACGGCGCGAAGCTCGTAGCCGAAGACTTGAGAGCAGGCGAGCCCGAGGTTGAACCAGATCTGTGGCGCATCGGGATCTGCTCGTTGCGCCTCCGAGAAGGTCTGCACGGCGTCCTTCCAGTCTCGCCGCTGGGCCGCGGCGAGGCCTTTCGCGAACGGCGTGCGAGCGGCCGCGTTCACACCCCAGGTCGAGTCCTCTGGTTGGACGACTCCGGGTCTGGCCTGGCCCGCACTCGGGCCCACCCCGAGCGCGACGAGGGCTACGGTCAGGCAAACGAAGAGCCGCGCGCGTCCGCTCGTCCGTTGAACGTCGCGGTGCGCGCACACCTTCAACCCCTGACTGATGTTACCGCACCGGGTCGGCGCTCTTTGGGCCGATCGGGCTGATTCAGAAATTTCAGGATCGTCCGCCAGAGCTCGTCCCAGTCCAGAGACTGGACCTGGGGGCTGGCGGGAGGGGCGCCGGAGGGCGGAGGTGGCGGCGCGACCGGGTGGTTCTCCTGGGTCGCGCCGCTCTTGAGCTCGGGGTGTCTGGCCAGATACGCCTCGTAGGTGGTCGAGAAGTCGATGAGCCCGCTCATCCCCGACGCAGCGTCCGGCGGAGAATTCCCTGGAGTTGTTGTGGTTGGGACTGGGGTGGTTGTGCCCGGGGTCGCGCTGGGTGCGGTCTGCCGGTCGATGTTGAACTGTGCCACATCGACGAGCCGTGCGAGAGCAGGGTCCGTTGGATCGTGATTGCGGGCGTCTTGAAACCATGCGAGCGCGACCTTCCAGTCGCGCGTCATGACGGCCTCTAGTCCTTTTCGCACGCGGTCGCCTGCGGGCGTGTGGGGGATCACGGCCTCGAGGGACGGCGGCAGGCCGGACGGGACGCCGCGGGCGTCGACGACGCTCGGGTCTGACGTCATGAACCCGAGACCATCCGACGTCGTGTCCCTGCGAACCTGAGACGTGACCTGCAGCGAGTCGACCATCCCCGACAGCGCGGCACGCATCGTTGCATCGCGGCGCTGCTCGGACAGCCGTTCTCGGGCGGCCGTGAGACTCACCTCGATGTCGTGTTGGTAGCGGTCAGGTATCGCGGCCGCCGCGATCTCGTATTGTGCAATCGCAACCTCGTAGTCGTGCCGAGCGTAGGCGTCGTACGCAACAAACCAGCCTGCAATGCTTCTGTTGGTCCGGTACACGGAGTCTGTGGGTTCGAGGGCCAGAGCCTGGCTGAACTCACTCTCCGCCGTTACCCAGTCGCCGTGCTGGGCGGCGCTTCGTCCCGCTTCGTTCGCGGACCACGCGTCGTGCGCAGCCTGGTGGGCGGCGCGCTCCTCCGGGCTGAGTTGGGGTGGTGATGGGCGGGGAGGGCGACGCGGCAGAGGATAGAACCCGCCAGGCGGGCCCGCTGGGAGTTGCGGAGTGCACCTGGGCATTCCTATCTGTCCGCAGGCGCTCTGCGCGGGTGTGCTGGACGGTGCTAGCGCGATCAGGAGGAACGCGCCAAAACCGATCGAGTGGACGGGTGTCGGGATCGTCATGATGCCCCCGTTACGAGCGGCGTCACCACAGTCCCAACGTGACCTCAACCGGACGGCTACGCAACCCTGTCTTCCGGGCCGCGACGCTCGTCTATTCCCGTGGCTTGGACGCGGGAGGCACCGAAGTCGGGGTAGGGACCTGGGTGCTGCACACGGGCACTCCCGTCTGGTCAATCATGCAGGGTTGGTTGTGCCCGTGCCCGCCGCAGGCGGCGAGTGCGAGAGCGACCAGCGCGAACGAGAATCGAATTCTCATCAGGCCTCCACGCTCGCTTCTGCCCTGCACGTGCGCCGGAACTCGCGCGCTCGGAGCATCAAGCGGTTGGCGCCCGCGAAAAGTCGATCCGCGGGAGCGACAGACCCCCGGTCGCGAAGCGGCCCGTTGTGGTGGGAGCGGCCCTTAGGGGCCGCGCCCCCCGGGTCCGTGAGGCGGGCCCGGGGGAAGTTGTGGCGGTGGGCCGTGCCCGGCGCTGGGCGGCGGGCTTCCCGGCGGCGGACCGTGCGGAACACCGTGGCCTAGGCCGTTCGCCGCATCGCCCGGCGAGGCTCCGCGCGCCATCCCGAGTTGGAGCTGGCGCGGGAGATCGGCGAGGTCGGCTGGGCTCGCATGGGCGTCCAGGGCTCGCTCAACGACGCGGACCGACTGGGCTGCCGAGACGCCCAACGCCGCCAGCGTGCCAGCCACGCGCAGCACGAGCGCGGGCGCGTAGGACGCCTCGCTCCCGTGCACGAGCGCCGTGACGTCGGCCGGCTGCAGCCCCGCGTTCAGGGCGAAGGCGCCCGCCTCCACCACGTCCGCGCCCGGAGCGGCCACGCCGCCCGCGCGAGTCGCCCTTGCTGATGTCTCGAGCGCGCCGAGGACTGCTCGCGCCGCACCGACGATGCGGTCCCCAGGCACACCCTTCGTGCTCCCCTCGATCGCCTTCTCGAGGATCGGGTCAGAGGGCAGGCCTTTGGCCACGGCACTGTCCGCAAGCGACGCGATCGCCGCCAGCACGGGGGGCGGCAGGCGCGCCCCCAGTTGTCCCGAAACGTCCTGTTGCCCGAGCAGAGGGCGCACGCACAGGATGGACGCTGCCACGAGGCCGCGCAGCTTCACAGCGCGCGCGCCCCGGCGGGTGTGTTCGTCACGGTGACGACGCTGTTGCGCTGACCGAACCCATCGGACACAGCGGGCGCGGACGGATCGGTGGCCCATCGGGCGCCGTCGAGCAGGAACGCATACTGGTGCTGGCCCGCGGGGAGCGCCACGGTGATCGCCCACACTCCTGGCGTAGCGCTGGGAGCGAGCGGAGTGGCCTCGGGGTCCCAGCGGTTGAACGTGCCGACCAAAGCCACGCGGTGCGCGCCGGGCGCGTAGCAGACGAAGCGGACGTAGACGGGCGCCTCGGCCACGGATCCGACGGGCGCCTCGTGTCCGCGACGCGAGAGCCCGACACCCACGAGGGCAAGACAGGCGGCCGCGGCGAGAGCCCACGGCCCAAGGCGCACGTGCACCTCGAGCACCCGGGTCGCGAGAAACGCGGACCAGGCCCGCGCGAGCGGTGAGCGAGCGCGGCGTCGCACCGCACTCATGACCCGATTCTCGACGTGCGTGCTCAGCGTGACGTCGCCGGTGTCGATCGACGCTAGCAGCCGGCGGGCGTCGTCGCCCTCGGCACGCCGCTCGGGCGGGAGGTCTCCAAGCGAGATCTCGCCGTCGAGCATCCGCTTGATGAGTGGGTGATACCCAGTCGTCACGTCGCAAACTCCTTCAACTCTGCTCGCAGGCGGTCATAGGCACGATGCATCCGCATCTTGAGCGATGCCACCGGCACTCCCGTGAGCGCCGCGATCTCGTCGTAGGACATCGCCTCCACGTGCTTCAACACGAACACATCTCGTTGTTCCGCGGTCAGCCGCATCAATGCCTGTTCGAGTGCCCGCCGACGCTCGCCCGCCTGAACTCGCTCGTCCGCCTCGCCCCGCGCCGCGACCCCTTCGTCGTCATCCGAAAGTGAGCGCGTCACACGTCCGTCGCGGCGCATCGCAAAGCACCGGTTCCGCAGAATCAGGAAGAACCACCCTGCGAACTTGTCCGGCTCCCGGCACTGTCCCAAGCGCTCGTAGGCGCGGACGAACGCATCCTGCACGGCGTCTTCGGCGGCGTCGAGCGAGCCGAGCATCCGAGCGGCGTAGCGGGCATAGCGGTCGCGATAGCGGTGCACCAGCACCCCGTACAACTCCACGTCGCCTGCCAGCACTCGTCGGACCACCTCCGCGTCGCTTGGCGCCCGCTCTTCGCTCAGCCGACCCCCTTGGTCCCCGCGCGCGGCCGGCTGGAACCTGTGGCGGCCGCTCGTCCCCTGCCTAAAGAGCTTGGTGCGGCGCTCCGGTAACGGTCGGGTGCCTGGCGCATGACCTCAGTCTCGCGCGTGGGCCGCTAAGTTCAAGGCCCATGCGAGTAACCGCGGGTCTGGTCGCCGTTACGTGCCTGGTCGGCCGCACGCTCCATGCGCAGGACGACGCCTCGGTTGGTGCGGGGGCTGGCACGGTGCGCTACCCCGGAGGTTCGAACTTCAGCTCGGCGTCCCTGTCGCCGGCGGCGCAATTCGTGGCTGGGCTCGCGGCGGGCACCCTCTGGAGCTCAGTTGCGACGCTCCCGGATGGATTATGGTCGCTCGAAGGCAGGGGCGACCTGACCGTGACCACCGATCCCCGTGGTGGGCTCCGCGCCGCCATCGATGCAAGCGGCGGCGCCAGCGATCGCTCGGACGGGCTGTGGAGCCTTTCGACGGCCTGGATCGGCGAGGCCCAGCTGTCGATCGGTCGCGTGGGGCTTGGCGTCGGCGCCGGTCCGTCGGCCGGGTGGAGCTCCGACACGACCTCCGTCGTGGCCCTGCACCTGCGGCTCCGCGGCTGGCGGGCCTTCGGCAGCGGCGCGGTGAGCGTCGCCGTCGAACCCACGCGGCTCGAGGGCTCGTGGTTTACGGACGTCGGCGTGACCGCCACCATCGATCGAGGGCCCGTCACCGCAAGCCTTTGGACGGCCGTGCGCGTCAGTCAGGTCTACGGGTCTGCGGGCGGGGCAGGGGCCTGGGTGCAGGTTTTTGTGAGTCCTCAGGTGTCGCTTGAATTCGGCGGCGGCAGCTATCTGCCCGACTTGTTCTTGAACCTCCCGCGAGCGGGATTCGTCGCGGCTGGAGCACGCGTCCACCTCCGGCCGCGGCTCGTCGTGCCACAAGCGCCAGTCCAGCGCGGCGCGGGCGTGGGTCTGACTCGCGTCCGCTTCAACCTTGCGAACGCACAGTCTGCAGCGATCGCCGGAGATTGGAACGCGTGGCACCCGGAGCCTCTCCAATCGGCAGGCAACGGCGTGTGGGAGCGCAACGTGACCATCGCGCCTGGGCTCTACCACTTCAGCCTGCTCGTCGATGGTGTGTGGATCGTGCCACCCGGCGTCCCCCGGGTCGACGACGGCTTCGGTGGGGTGGTCGGCGTGTTGGACGTGCATTAGCCGAACTGCGGCCCGGCCCTCGACGAATGGCGAGGGCCGGGCCCTACGGCTACTGACAGCTCAGCTGGCCATGCGGCAGCGGCAGCGTGCACGTCTTCGTGGCACCATCCTGCGTGATCACGACCGTAGCGGTGTTCGAACCGGTGTACGTCACGACTTCTCGGCGGCTTGAGGTCGTGGGTGTCCCGCCTGCGAGAGTGAGTGTGACGGTGGCGGCGCGGATCGTAGTTCCCGCCGTTGGATAGTCCGGCGTGCCGGGCACCGGGGTCGGGATGACGAGGCCGTTGGTCGTGTCGCCGACTGCGCGGTCGGACGTAAACGAGCCTTGCGACGACGTTCCGCTCGTGCTCTCCGTGCCGCTCGACGTTCCATTGATCGTGCGCGCCGTGCTGCCGGGCCCAAGGCCCGTGACCCTTTGGGTGCTCGCTTCCGTGACCGTGCTCGTGCTGCTATCGCGCCGCGTGATCGTGCCGCTCACGTTGACGTTGGTCGTGATCGAAGCGGTGATGCTGTCCGGCGCCGCTTGGTGGTTGCCCGCGGTGTCGACGTAGATCGCGGTGCGAGTGATCGTGAGACCGCCAATGCTGATGGGCGGGCAAGTCACGACGCCCGTGGTGCTCGAGAACGTGCACGCCCCGAACGCCTGCGGGGGGCCACCGCGTCCAAACGGGCCGGGCCCGAAGCCAACGGCCAGGCCATCACCAAGGAAGGGGCCCCCGAGACCGCCACACATCAAGCCATGACCGCCGCCCATCGGCCCGGGGCCTGCGAGGGGCGGCGGGCCACCACCCATCCCCTGGGGCCCGAATGGCGGCTGAAACGGCGCGTTCGAGGTTGCGCCGAAGCTCGACGTCAGGTTGCTGTATCCCGCTGGCGCCGAGTCGAAGGCCGCCGCTGCCGCCGTGAGGATGGATGTCTGAGAGTTGCTAGTGACCGGGTTGTGGCACGCCGCCCCGATCAATGCCGCGATGAATCCACCAAGAAGGAGCCGCTGGGCTCGAGACACGTGTACCTCCGCACCGGGAAAGTCGAGGGCTAGGAGCCCTTTCAAGCTGATACCGGCCGTTTGCCGGGCTCGCCATGAAGAGTCGGGGCAGTGTGGGGAGGTAACGCAGGCCATCGGCCCGCCGTGGTCCTGTGCCCGCGGGGCGCCGGATGGATCTCCGCTAAGGGCGCAGTGACGACTGAACGAAGGCGACCGACGCTAGACCGGCGAGCCGCCGCTTTGAGCGGCGCAGCGCCATGGGCGTCAGCACAGGTTGACGCCAGGCTTCGTTTCGACGCACAGGCCGCCGCCGTGCGGTTGACTACTGTGCGGGTTCAGGATGACAAGCAGCACCAAGGCACCCCCGCCCACGAGCCCGTCGGTCACCGGCCAATCGATGCGGCGAACGGTCACTTGGGCATCGCGTAAAGGGATCCTGAACGCCTGGCCGTCAACCAAGCCTATGATCGTGTCGCCGCGCATCGCGGGTTTGTCGACGCGGGTCGTCGCGTCGCCCCGCGCAATCCAGATGGCGTTCGGGTGCCGGGTTGCGATGTAGGTGCCGGGTTCCGGCAGCTCCGTCTGCATATAGCAGGCGAGAGCGGCGAGCAGCGCGGCTGGCGCCGCGGTGATTCGCAGGCGCGTCACCGTTCGACGCTCGAACTGGAGCGGCACGCGCCGTTTGGTGCCACGGATCGGTGGCCCCCTTTGGGCCGCTCTCCCTCGGCCTCGTCTAGTGCGCTAGGCTGACATGCGGATTCACGAGGACGAGCACAACCAACGCCCCAGCGCCCGCGAGCACTTCCGTGAGAGGCCAATCAATCTCGGAAACGTTCACCTGCACGTTACGCGCCCGGACACTGAACGGTTTCCCGTCCACCGTGCCCACAATGGTGTCCCCGTGCATCTCGGGGCTATCCACTCGGGTCGTCTCGTCCTCGCGCACCACCCAGATCGACTTCGGGTGCTTCGTCGCGATGTAGCTCCTTGGTTCGGGCACGACCGTTTGCGTGGTGCACGCAAGGGTCGCAAGTACGCCGACTGCAAGCATCGTGATCCGCATTAGGTGTCCCCTCGTCCACTATCTACCCCGGTGGGCACGCCGAGTGCGCACCCATCGGGGTCGGTGGGTTACTTAACGGTGAAGTGGACGGTGTCGGCCACCATGGGCTTCAGGGGGACGTGGTTCGGATCCCCGAGCACATCGATCAGCCGGTGCGCTCCGGGAGCGACCGTGTCGTAGGTGTATTCGGTCTGGCCCTTCCCAAGGTGCGTAATGCCGGCGACGCCCGCCGGAATGGCAGAGTCAGCGGCGGTTACGTTGACGTCGAGGAAGAGGTGGTGGTGCGCGGTGCCGGGACGGTGCTCGGCAGCCGGCGCGATTTCAACGCCCTGCACGGCCAGCACGACATGAACGCTCGGGCCCGTCACGACCTCGCCGTTCTTCGGCGACACGATCGTCACCTTCGGTGCGGCGGCCGGCGCCATGGTCCCACCGGCAGCCTGCGCTCCGGCCGGCTGCACGGCGGATCCGAGCGCCACGGCGGCGGCGGCTACGGCGAAAGCGAGGCGCTGCGAATATCTGAGTATCATGAGCAAGTCTCCTGAAAGTGGGTGTTCTGGGCGAGAGCGCCCTATTAACGTGCTCGCCAGTGCCCGCGTCCGCTAGCAGGACACGCGGGATCGCTGTCGCGCGAGGCCACGACTGCGACGCTGGTGCGTGCGCCGTAGCTTAAAGCGCCCCCGCGCGCCGCACGGGCCGGAGAGCGCGGGCCAGTTGTCGAACGGAGGGTCCGTGGAAGTCCACGGCCCACCACAAGTTAGTCCAAGGGACGGGCCAATGCGTACCGCAGCGGCTTGGGTGGTGCTGCTCTTGGGGGTGACGCCGATCGCCATGGCGCAGTCGGGCGTGACCGGTCTGCGCCCGCTCGCTTTTGGAACGCTGCTACCAGGCATTCCTGCAAACATCCTCCCCACTGATCCCAGCAACAGCGGCGAGTTCACGCTCACCGGGAACAAGAACGCGCAGGTGACGATCACATTTTCTCTCCCGTCCATTATGACGGGCCCAGGGGGAGCGAGCATTCCCCTCAGTTTCGGAGGGAGTAGCGCCGGGTACTCGAGGGCGAGTTCAACGGGCTCTGAGACGATCTTCGACCCGCGGACGGGCGAGCAAGTCCAACTCGCCCATGACGGGACCGGGGCGGTGTATCTCGGGGGCACGGCGAGCCCTGGATCAAGCCAGCGCGCCGGCTCCTATTCGGCGAGCGTCACCCTGTCGGCAACGTTCTTCTAGCCACGCTTACACGGGGCGCGATCCTGTACGCGATGACGGAGCCTTCCTTGCCCGTTCAGTCTGGCTTCAATGGGGGCAAGAGATATTGGGCGCGGTGGCCGTCATGGGCCGGAACAGGAGGCGGTTATGTCAACCAAGGCGTTGCTTCTCCTTGCAGGCTTCGCGGGCATGGGCTTGGCCGCGTGCGGGAACCCGAACCCGGCCGCACCGGAGCTCTGCGCCTACAGCGAGGACCAGAGCACGGTCTTCAACAATGAAGGCATGGGTGTCTCGTGCTCCCCGGTCATTTCGGGTGCTACGGTCGTTGATACGACGGGGGCCATTCCGGGCCAGAACCCGCCTGAGTGATCGATGCGGGGACTTGGAAGTGGAGATGGGGAGGCAATCGCCTCCCCATCGTTTTCTTGGCGAGTTTGCAGCCGGCGCCCGAGACC
>Ga0209415_10006405_pt1 | contig 20939 bp, 18 predicted proteins | sample PeaSoiSIISIP2007_FD_187696 | JGI IMG/M metagenome (GOLD analysis project Ga0209415, IMG submission 187696) | Peat soil microbial communities from Weissenstadt, Germany - SII-SIP-2007 (SPAdes) (version 2) | ecosystem: Environmental > Terrestrial > Soil > Wetlands > Peat | place: Germany...
TTTGGATTCCGAAGTTCGCACCAGAGGATGTCGCGAAGTGATGCGAACTTCGGAACCGGTGCACTAGGGTGCAGTCGACCTGCGTGGCGCCGGTCTCGCGATCGACGAGGTGCTGCGGCTGCGATTGCCAAGCCTCGGCGACCCCTCCGCCGGCCACCTGTAGGACAATCGTGGCGAGAGCAGCGCCGCCTCATCTATCCGCGGGGGCTCGCCGGCCCAGTCCTTCGAAGCGTCCGGCACGCTGCCGGCGCCGAGGACCGCCGGCCCGACAGGCGTCGCCACGCTCGGCTCCGGCCTCTGGGTGCTCGTCGACAGGGTCAGCGTTCCGCCAATGAGACACAGTCCCACCACCGCCACGACGCCAACCCTGGTCGCGATCCGCATCCGCCGCGACACGCTCCGCGGCGTGGCCTCGACGGGCTCGCCGCCCGGCGGGAGCACGCGAACGACAGCCTGTCCCAGCACCAGATCGATCGGCAGCCGCAGGTAGCAGCCGTGCCCCATTGGGAGCCGGCCGGTCCGCAGGCCGACGTCCGCACCGATCGCTTCGAGATGGATGCGTCGACGACCGACGTCGATCTCAACGTGCTCCGACGCCACGCCGGCGTCACGCAGTGCGATGTCCGCCATCAGGGCGGACCCGACGCAGTACCTGCGCCGCTCGAGCGGAACGGTGACGCCGCGATGGAGGCCGGACATCACCTCGAGGGTCGGCACGCGCGCCGACGGTGGCGCGGCCGACGGAGGAAAACCCGCTACGACTGGAGACATCATGGCGCAACCTCGATCGCAATGGCCTGCGGCGATTGCCGCGCGCGGGCGCGATGCCGCCGAGCGCCGCGTCCGGGTCCCTCGCGCACCCACGCGTGTTGCCCGGAGGAGCCACGCAGCATCCCCCGAGCAGCAACCGAAGAGATCCGGTCGCGGTCCGACGAGCCGCGAGCGTCGCGATCCCAACCTGGGTGGAGTCTTGGTCGAACCGGAGGCGGAGCCTGGATGTTTCGGCCGCATTCGCACCGCCGGCTGACAATGTTGAATACAAAATGCGATGCGGTGTCATTTCAAGACGGTCGGACCGGCAGCAGTGGATACTGCATCCAGTTTCCGTGGGACCGCTACGCCGCCGCGGTACCCGCACCCTCCGGGACGTGTGATCGTCAAGAACGCTGCGGAACGTGGCGTGTCGTTCGCCCGCGACATCGCGCATCAGACAGGAGACCATCGATGTCCATGCTTCAGCCGGCGAGCATCGACGGCGTGCTGCGGCGCTTGGAGACCGACCTGTCCGAGATCGTGTCGCTGCTCAATGCCGGCGGCGCCGCGAAACCGAGCCGATCAAGAGTGCGGACTGTGACCGTCGCCACGTTTCGTGGCGATCCGCTGTTTCCCAGGATCGAGCGCGTGGTCGCGGCCATTCTCGAGAAGGACAAGGTCGTGAGACCGGTCGACGTACTGATGGGTATGCAACTGCTCAGCAGCTCCGATCTGGAGGAGTGGCGGCGCGGGCGGGTCCCCTATCTCGAGCGAGTCGTAAAATGCAATCTCACGCGTCTGTCGCGGCTGTTGCGCATTCTCCGATTCCACGTCCATAATCTGAAACTGGTGCCCTCGGGTACCGCCTATGTGCGCCACGGCAGCGGGCCCAGGCAGCGACTGCGCTTCACCAAGAGCGGCGACGCCAAGCTCGAAACAGCCTACTCCACGCACTTCGTTTGGCCCGGAAAGGGCCCATTCCACCCGCCCGCCCCCCGTCGTCCCGAGGTCACGGACCGTGAGGGCGCACCCTGAGTCCATGCCTACCCGGACCGGATTTATATTTGCGGTAAAGAGTATATTATCGGTGTAGTCACCTTCCTCGGACCTCGAGCGGCGCGCAAGGTCGAACGCGGGCGCCTGCAGATGCAGGTGAATCTGCAGGTCGTGCCGCCGCGAGGATGTGGATGAGAGTTCGGCGGGCGGCCGGTCGCGCCCGGGGCCGGTGCGGTACGCGCCTGTAAATGCAGGTGAATCTGCAGGTGATGCCGCCGGCGAGGATGCGGACGGGAGCTTGCCGGGCGGCCGGCCGAGGGCCGGCAGGGTGAGCGTTGGATCCGGGCGGGAGGCTCAGTGTATGCATCATGCGGTGCCGATGCATCGGCCGGAGACGTCCGGCTCGTGCCGGCACATGGGTCCGACCTCATGCGACTGCTCCTGATCAACGGCAATACCATCGCGGCGATGACCGATCGCCTGGTCGCGGCGGCACAGCGCATGGCCGGCGACGGCATCGAGGTCAGCGGTGCGACCGCACGGTTCGGCGGCCGCTACATCGCGACCCGCGCGACCTACGCGATCGCCGGCCACGCGGCGCTCGACGCTTATGCGGAGCATGCCGAAGGCGCCGATGCGGTGCTGCTCGCCTGTTTCGGCGATCCCGGGCTCGCGGCCCTGCGCGAGATCGCCGACGTCCCGGTCATCGGCATGGCGGAGGCCGCCTGCCGGGAGGCGGCGAGGCGCGGCCGCTTCGCCATCGTCACCGGCGGCGCCGCCTGGCGGCCGATGCTGGAGGAACTGGTCGCCACCCTCGGGCTCGCCGACCGCCTGGCGGCGATCCGGACCGTCGCACCCACCGGCCGCGAGATCGCCGCCGATCCGACGGCGAGCGCCGGCATGCTGGCGGCCGAGTGCCGGGCCGCCGCGGTCGAGGACGGGGCCGAGGTGGTGATCCTCGGCGGCGCCGGGCTGGTCGGCCTCGCCGAGTTGATCGCGGCGGAAGTCCCGGTGCCGCTGATCGACGGGCTGGCGGCCGCCGTCGGCGCGGCGCGGCGCGCATTGCGCCAGCCGCGCCCGGTCAAGGCCGTCGACACGCCGGTCGAGTCGGTCGGCCTCGGCGATAGCCTGACGGCGCTGCTAAGAGGCCGCGGCTAGTGCACCGATTCCGAAGTTCGCATCACTTGGCGACATCCTCCGGTGCGAACTTCGGAATCCAAAGGTGCACTAGCAAGCTCATGATTCTAGTGCGATTTTTGGATTTGAGGTTCCTATGACGAGCGTGCCGTACAGCTGATAGGAACTTCAAATCCACCGCACCCGCAATGCGGATGCGGCGTCGGACATGTGGCACCGCCGCTCCCGGATTTCGCTTCATCCGGGCTACAGGCTACGCCAGCCCTTTTCCGGCGTCGGAGCCGCGGCGCGCCTGGCGGCGCTGCAGCATCACGATCAGGCCGAGCGCCGCGAAGATGACGGTGAACGACACGCCCGTCGTCACCGTGCCGAGCGCATAGATCTCAGGATTGGTCACCGTGGTGGTGAGGCCCTGCAGCTCGAGCGGCAGGGTGTTGAGATCGCCGATCGCCTGGCTCGAGCGGGCGACCTCGTCCCACGACAGGGTGAAGCCGAACAGGCCGATGCCGACCACGCTCGGGCCGATGATCGGCAGCACCACGTGGGCGAAGCTCTGCCACGACGTGGCGCCGAGGTCGCGCGCGGCCTCCTCGTAGCGCCGGTCGAACCGGTTGAAGATCGCGAACATGATGAGCAGGCCGAACGGCAGCGTCCAGGTCAGCTGCGCGCCGAGCCCCGACGTGAACAGGCCCATGGCGGTGGTGTAATTCTCGCTCAACGCCGTCCCGCCGAGATGTTCCGCCGCCGCCTTGACGCCGTCGTCGAGCAGACGGAACTCGAGCGCGATGCCGAGCGACACCACGATCGAGGGCACGATCAGGCTCGCCACCACGACGTAGAACAGCGGGTTCGCACCGAGGAAGCGCTTGCGGTAGGCGAGCCCCGCCAGCAGCGACAGCACCACGGTCAGCACCATCACGGTAGCGCCGAGCCGCAGCGAGCGGCGGAACGCCGCCCAGATGTCGACCACGCCGACGCCCTCCCACAGCCGGCCGAACCAGTGCAGCGAGACCCCGTTCATCGGAAAGGTGAGGCCGCCGTTGGGACCCTGGAACGACAGCAGCACGATGGTGAACATCGGGCCGTAGAGGAACAGCACGAACAGCGCGAACAGCGCCGCGAGCCAGTAGAACGCCGGCCGTCGTGCCTCCATCGCTCACAGCTCCTTGCGGATGTCGACCAGCCGGGTGAGCCCCCAGATCACGAACAGGACGGCGATGAGCAGGATCACGGAGTTCGCCGCGGCGGGAGGAAACTGCAGCGCCTGCATCTGGGTGTTGATGATCTTGCCGACCGAGGCGATCTGTTGGCCGCCCATCACGCCGACGGTGACGAAGTCCCCCATCACGATGGTGACGACGAAGATCGAGCCGATGACGATGCCGGGCTTCGCCAGCGGGATCACCACGTTCCACAGGGTCTGCCAGCCGCTGGCGCCGCCGTCGTAGGCGGCCTCGACCAGCGCCCGGTCGATCCGCATCATCGAGTTGAAGATCGGCACGATCATGAACAGCGTGTACAGGTGCACCAGCGACATGATGACGGAGAAGTCCGAATAGATCAGCCACTCGATCGGCTGCTGGATCGCGCCGATCCGCACCAGGGTCGAGTTGATGAGGCCGTTGCGCCCGAGCAGCGGGATCCACGAGATGGTGCGGATGATGTTGGAGGTCCAGAACGGGATGGTGCAGATCAGGAACAGCGCCACCTGGACGGCGGTCGAGCGCACGTAGAAGGCGAGGAAGTAGGCGACGAAGAAGCCGATCACCAGCGTGATCAGCCACACGGTGAGGCAGAATTTCAGCGTCGACAGATAGGTCTTGAAGGTGACGCAGAGCTCCGGGAGCTTGGCGATGCAGCCCTCGAAGATTTCCGCGTAGCTGCGCACCGTGAACGCCGGGAGGATCTGATATTCGTTGTAGTCCCAGAAGCTCACCATCACGGTGAGGCCGAGCGGCACCAGGAAGAACACCACGAAGATCGCAGCGAACGGGGCGATCTGCAGCCACGCCGGCGCCTCGATCGGCTTCGCCGTGCCGTGTCCCGGCCCGCCGGCCGTTCTCGACGCCCGGCGGGCGCCCTCTCCCGATCGGGGAGAAGGCTCCGCCGCCGGCACCACCGCATCCCGCAGCGAGATCTGCTCGGTCATGCGGTCACGCGGCGATGAACTCGTTCCATTTCTTGACCAGATAGTCGTTCTCGTCCATCACCGAGTTCCAGCACACCACCGAGCCCATGCGCTGCTCGTAGGAGCCGCCGTCGCGCACGGCGCCCGCCTTCTCCAGCAGCGTGCCGTCGGGCGCCAGGATGTCCTTCTCGGCCGGCTTGCCCTCCATCCAGTAGGCCCACTCGTAGGGCTCCATCTTCGACTTGGCGGTCTCCAGCACCGCCGAGTAGTAGCCCTGCCGGTTGAGGAAGGCGCCGGCCCAGCCGTCGAGGAACCAGTTGATGAACTCGTAGGCGAGGTCGGCCTTGCGTCCGGTGAGCGTGCGCGGCGCGCCGAAGCCGGCCGCCCAGGCGCGATAGCCTTCCTTCAGCGGCTGGTAGGTGCAGGCGATGCCCTTGGAGCGCACCGCGGTGACCGCCGGCGACCACATCGACTGGATCACCACCTCGCCCGACGCCATCAGATTGACGCTCTCGTTGAAGTCCTGCCAGAAGGCGCGGAACTGGCCGGCCTTCTTGGCGTCGGTCATCACCTTCATGGTGAGATCGATCTCGGCCCTGGTCATGTTGCCCTTGTCGGCGTAGGTATGCAGGCCCATGGCCTCGACCACCAGCGCCGCATCCATGATGCCGATCGACGGGATGTTGAGGAGCGCCGCCTTGCCCTTGAACTCGGGGTTCAAGAGCTCCTTCCAGCTCTCGATCGGACGCTTGATCAGGTCGGGGCGGATGCCCAGGGTGTCGGCGTTGTAGACGGTGGGGATCAGCGTGATCCACTCGGTCGGCTGAGAGGCGAACGTCTTCGAGTTCGGTCCCTCGAGATAGAACACCTTCTTCGGCGCGGTGCCCTGGTCGCCGATCTTCTTGCCGCTCGGCAGCTCGCCCTTGGTGAAGATCGGCGTGATCTTGTCGGCATTCTTGATGCGCTTGGCGTCGATGCCGAGCAGGTTGCCGGACGGCAGCACCTTCTTGAGCGAAAAGTATTCCTCGTCGAGAATGTCGAAGGAGTTCGGCTGCGTGATCGCGCGCTTGGTCACCTCGTCGGTGGTCACCGGAATGTACTCGATGGTGATTCCGGTGTCCTCCTTGACCTTCTTGGCGATCGCCGAGGACTGGTTCACGGCGGTTCCGAGATAGCGCAGCACCTTGGGCTCCTGCGCGTGCACGGCCGGGAATCCCGTGATCGCGCCGGCCGTCACCGCGGCACCGGCGCCCTTGACGACGGATCGCCGGGTGAGGCCGGCGGGTCTGGTGGTCTTCGACATGGGGCACTCCTTGGGGTGGGCTGCTGGTGAAACGCTCAGGACAGGACGTGGACGTCGTGCTCGCTCCAGTCGAGTTCGGCGGTCTCGCCGGGCTTCACCGGCGCGGCGTCGAAGTCGGATTCGCTGGAGATGACGGTGAGCTCGGTGTCGTCGGCGGCGCTGAGCGCGATCTGCAGATTGATGCCGTGGTACTCGACGTTGCGCACCGTCGCCGTCATGCGGCCGGCGGCGCGCCCGGTCGGCCGCAGCGTCATGCGGTCCGCCCGTACGGCGATCTTCGTGCCCCCGTCGGCCGCGATCACGTTGTGGCCGCCGATGAACTGCGCCACGAAGGCGGTCCGCGGGGCGTTGAACACGTCGCGCGGCGAGCCGCTCTGCTCGATCCGTCCGCCGTTCATCACCACGATCATGTCGGCGAGCGCCATCGCCTCGTCCTGGCTGTGGGTGACGTGGATGAACGAGATGCCGAGCTCCTTCTGGAAGCGGCGGAGCTCGGCACGCACCCTGATGCGCAGGAACGGGTCGAGCGCCGACAGCGGCTCGTCGAGCAGCAGGATCTGCGGCTCGGTGATCAGCGCCCGGGCAAGCGCGACACGCTGCTGCTGGCCGCCGGAGAGCTGCGCCGGCAGCCGTTCCGCGTACTTCGCCATATCGACCAGGCGCAGCATCTCCAGCGCCCGGGTCCGCCGCTCGGCGCGGGCGACGTGGCTCATCTTCAGCGAGAAGGCGACGTTGTCCATTGCGTTGAGGTGGGGAAACAGCGCGTAGCTCTGGAACATCATCGCGGTGCCGCGCCGCGCCGGCGGCATGTCGGTGACGTTGGCGGGCCCCAGGATGATGTCTCCGGAGGTCGCGGTCTCATGGCCGGCGATCAATCGCAAGGTCGAGGTCTTGCCGCAACCGGACGGTCCGAGCAGGCAGCAGTAGGTGTTGGCCGGAACCTTCAGGTCGATGGCGTCCACCGCCACAGTGGAACCGTAGCGCTTGGTCAATGCCGCCAGCTCGAGGCTCGATTCCGCCATGTGCCCGCCCGCGTCCGCTCTGGAGATTGCAGTCGTTGAAGCAATCGATATGCCAGCAAGCGGCGCTGCCGTCGTTGCCGGCAAGCCATTGATTCTTCAGTCCGGCGGAGGATCCCGCGCGGCGGCTCGGCCGGGTCGCCGGCGCCGCCGGGCCGCTGCACACATTTTGATCAGGCGGCGCTCAAGTTAGCGGCGACCGCAGGCGCGGTCAGGCCCGCGGCGGATGGCGCGAGACCGTGGTCTCCTTGGCGGTGATGAACTCGAGCAGCGCCGGCACGCCGTTGCGGGTCTGCTCGATGCCGCGCCGGATCGCCGGCACGATCGCGGCCGGTTCGGTCACCCGCTCGCCGTAGCCGCCGAACGCGCGCGCCATCATGGCGTAGTCGCCGGAAATGTCGGTGGAGCGGAACTTTTCCGTCGACACCGGCATCACCTTGAGCTCGATCGCCATCGAGAAGTTGTTGAACAGGATCGACAGGATCGGGATGCGCTCGCGCACCGCGGTCTCGAAGTCCATGCCGGTGAAGCCGATCGCGGCGTCGCCCCAGACGTTGATGCACAGCTTGTCGGGCTTGGCGAGCTTCGCCCCCATCGCGAGCCCGAGACCGTAGCCGAGCTGGGTGGTCTTGCCCCACCCGAGATAGGAGAGCGGCTCCCGCGCCACCCAGAACGGCGAGAGCTGATCGCGCGGGCTGCCGGCGTCGTGGGTGATGATGGTGTTGGCGACGTCGACGGTGTGCAGCAGGTCGTGGATCACCCGGTAGGGCGACAGCGGCGTCTCGCTCGACGTGAGCTTCGGCCTCCATTCGGCGAGCCAGGCCTCGTTGATGCCGGCGATCTCCGCGGCGACCGCCTTGGCGTCGCGCGGGGAGGGGATCAGCTTCGCCAGCTCGGCGATGAGCAGGTCGAGGGTGAGCGCCGCATCGCCCACCATGCCGACCGTCGACGCCACGTCCTTGTTGAGGTGGTCGGGATCGAGCGTCGCATGGATGATCGTCTTGCCCTTCGGCATGGCGACGCCGAAGTTGGTCTCGGTGAAGCTGCAGCCGATGCCGAAGATCACGTCCGCGGCGTCGAGGAAGTGGCGCACCTGCCGCGGCACCGCGAGGCCGCCGGAGCCGAGCGACAGCGGGTGGTCCTCCGGAAACGCGCTCTTGCCCCCGAGGCTGGTGGTGACCGGCGCGCCGAGCAGCTCGGCGAGCCGGCGCAGCTGCGGCCAGGCGCGCGCCCAGTGCACGCCGGTCCCGGCGTAGATCACCGGGCGCTTCGCGCCGGCGAGCAGCTTCGCCGCCTCGCGCACCGCGGCGGCTTCCGGCTCGTAGCGGGTGGTCGAAACCGGCGTGTAGTCGAGCGGCCCCGGAAGCTCCTCCTGCCACATGTCGGACGGCACCTCGACCAGCACCGGGCCGCCGCGCCCGTTGCGCAGCCGCGAGAACGCGCGGCGCATGACGTTGCCCACCTCGGCGGCGCTGGTGATGGGCTCGGCCGACTTGGTGACGCCGCGCATCTGGGCGACCGCGTTGTAGTTCGGCGGAATGTGGGCGATGCGCCGCGGATAGCCCATCGGCACGACCAGGAGGGGAACCGACTCGCCGAACGCCTGGGCGACGCCGCCATAGGCGTTCTCGGTGCCCGGCCCGTGCTGCATGCAGAACACCCCGATCTTGCCGCCCGACGTCACCCGCGAGATCGCATCGGCCATGTGCAGGCCGATGCGCTCCTGGCGGACCATGATCGGCCGGATGTTCTCCGCTGCCGCGAACTCGATCAGATGGTTGACCGGGTAGCCGGTGAGGATCTCCACTCCCTCGCGCTTCAGGATCCCGGCGATCGCCGCTCCTACTTTCATGTCCGCTCCTTGCGTTTCCTCGACCGCGGCGCTGCGAGCGCGCGTTCGCCCTTGTGACGCCGGAAAACGAACTGTGCGGGCTTTGCCGTGCCGGCACCAGCGCAAAGAACGCCGGTCCGGCCCGCGCCGTCCTCAACTGGCCATGTCGACTTCCTGCGTCCGGCCATTGTCGCGCATGAACTGCTCGACGAACGGGAAGACGACGAGCTGCCGCTTGTAGTGCCGGCCGAGCGCGCGATTGAGCCGGCCCCCGCGTGACAGCAGGTCGTCCGCCATGGCGATCAGGCTGGAATTGGGCCACGCCTTGGGGCGCAGGCTCACCACCAGCTCGAAGATGGCGTCCTCGTCGCGCGCCGGATCGTGCTGCGCCAGCAGGATCGCCATCACGGCGGCGGAGCGCGAGATGCCGGCGTGGCAATGCACCAGCACGTGACCGGCGCCGGTGTCGTCGCGCGCCAACCGTTCGCCGAACGCCAGGACGGCCTTGACGTCGTCCACGGTGGGCAGCACCACCCCGGGGCCGGGCGTGATGGCATCGTGGAACCGCATGACGGTCCGATGGTGGCGCTCATAGCTGGCGAACGCCTCCGGCTCCGGATGGTCCGGATCCAGGATCGACACCACATGGGTCACACCGCGCCCGCTGTGGAGGGTCAGCTCGTCGAGGCCGCAGATTGTGAGCGTCGGGGCCGGCAGCCGGGTCATGCCTACCTACTGCCGCTCCACCGCCGACACGCGGCCCTTTTCGATCACCAGAGCCACGCGACCGTGCTTCAGCGCGATCGCCATGTCGCCGAACAGGTCGCGGCGCCACCCTCTGAGCGCCGGCACGTCGGCCTCGTCGTTGGCCGCGATGCGGTCGAGGTCGTCGACAGTCGCGATCACTTTTGCCGCGACTGCATGGCGCTCGGCGGTCATGCGCAGCAGCACCTTGAGCAGTTCGACGACGGCCGTCCCGTTCGCCGCCTGCTTGGTGCGCTCGAGCCGCGGCAGGGATTTCGGGTCGCGCGCCAGGCCACGGGTGACCGCCTGCAGAATGCCCTCGCCCCATTTCGATCGCTCGAAACCCTTGGGCAGCGAGCGCAGGCTGGCGAGCTTTTCGGCGGTGGTCGGCGCCTGCACGGCGATGTCGCCGAGCACGTCGTCCTTGAGCACCCGGCCGCGCGGCACGTCGCGGGCTCTCGCCTCGCGCTCGCGCCAAGCCGCGATCTCGATCAGGACGGCGAGCTCCTTGGGCTTGCGCACCCGGGTCTTGAGCCGCTCCCAGGCGCTCTCCGGGTCGAGCCGATAGGTGTCCGGGGAGGTCAGCACCTTCATCTCCTCGAGCACCCAGTCGATCCGGCCCCGCTTGGCAATGTCCTCCGACAACGCCAGGTAGACGTCGCGCAGATGGGTGACGTCGGACATCGCGTACACGACCTGCGCCTCGGTCAGCGGACGGCGTGCCCAGTCGGTGAAGCGGTTCGACTTGTCGAGATGGTCGCCGGTGATGCGCTGCACCAGCTGGTCATAGGAGATCGAATCCCCATAGCCGAGCACCATGGCGGCGACCTGGGTATCGAAGATCGGATGCGGGATGAGACCGGCGCGGTGCCACACGATCTCGATGTCCTGGCGGGCGGCGTGAAAGACCTTGAGGACCTTCTCGTTCGCCATCAGGTCGAAGAACGGCTTCAGGTCGAGCCCGGACGCCATCGCGTCGACGACGACGGCCTCGTCGGTGCTGGCCATCTGGACCACGCACAGGATGGGAAAATAGGTCGTTTCGCGCAGGAATTCGGTGTCGACGGTCACGAAGGGGTGCTTCGCCAACCGGGCACAAGCCTGCGCCAGCTGCCGTGATGTCGTAATCAGATCCATGACGGCTTATTAACGGAGTCGGGCCCGGCTGTCGCGAGCCGAAATCGCCCGATATGGTTGATCCGGGCAGACCTCGCATGCGACATCTGCGCCCCAGCGCGGCGGTCGGGTAACGGATGAAACCAGAGCGGTACATGATTGGGATCAGTATGTTTTTTGCCCCGATCGGCTCGATCCGCCCGCCCGTTGCGCCAGGTGACGCGCGATGACGCCGCATTCCACCATGTCCTCGCCGGCCCGAGCCCGGGCCGGCGCCGGGCGCTTTCGCGGCACCGCCATCACGGTCCTGGTGGCGCTGCTCGCCGGCACGCTGGCGCTCGCGCTGGCGGTCGGCCCGTTTCCGCTGCATGCGGCCGACGTCATGGCGACGCTGCGGCGGCTTCTCGGTCTCGCCGATGCGGCGCCGGCGCCGGGCGAGATCGTGCTCACCCGGGTGCGGTTGCCACGGGTGGCCGCCGCCGCCGTAGTCGGCGCGGCGCTGTCCGGCGCCGGCGCGTGCTACCAGACGCTGTTCCGCAATCCGCTGGTCTCCCCCGACATCCTCGGCGTGTCGACCGGGGCGGGGCTGGGGGCGGTGGTCGGCATCCTGCTGTCGCTGCCGGTCGCCGGCATCCAGGCGCTGGCGTTCGCGGGCGGGCTTGCCACCGTCGCCTGCGTCTACCTGATCGCCGCGGCGCTGCGCGGCCACGACCGCACCCTGGTGCTGGTGCTCTCCGGCGTCGTCATGGGCGCGCTGGCCGGCGCCTGCATCTCGCTCGTCAAGATCCTGGCCGATCCCTACGACCAGCTGCAGGCCATCACGTTCTGGCTGCTCGGCAGCCTCGCCGGCGTCAAGCTCGACGACCTCGCCATGGCGGTGCCGCTGGTGCTCGTCGGCCTGGTGCCGCTGGTGCTGCTGCGCTGGCGCATCGGCGTGCTCGCGCTCGGCGACGACGAAGCCCGCGCGCTCGGCATCGACGTGACCCGGATGCGCGGCTTGGTGATCGTCGCCGCGACCCTGATGACGGCGAGCGTGGTCGCCGTTTCGGGGGTCATCGGCTGGGTCGGCCTGATGATCCCGCACATCGCCCGTATGCTGGTCGGGCCCAATTTCGCCCGCCTGCTGCCGGCCGCGATGCTGCTCGGCGCCTCCTTCATGCTCGTCGTCGACATGCTGGCGCGCAGCATCGCCCGCGTCGAGACGCCGCTCGGGATCCTGACCGCCCTGCTGGGCGGCCCGTTCTTCCTCTGGCTGCTCGCGCGCGGCAGCCGGACGTGGGGGTGAACGCTTAGATGCGCCTCAGCGCGACACACCTCGACATCGGTTACCACGGCCACGTGGTCGGCCGCGACATCTCGCTGGCGCTCGGGCCCGGCGAGGTGCTGTGCCTGCTCGGGCCCAACGGGGCCGGCAAGACCACGCTGTTCCGCACGCTGCTCGGCCTGCAGCGCCCGCTCGGCGGCTCGGTCGAGGTCGATGGCCGTCCGCTGGCAGGCCTGCGGCCGCTCGAGATCGCCCAATGCATGGCCTATGTGCCGCAGGCGCACGTCACCGAATTCTCCTACAGCGTGCTCGACGTGGTGCTGATGGGGCGCACGGCGCGGCTCAAGGCCTTCGCCAGTCCGGGGCCGGCGGATCGGCGCATCGCACTGCAGCGGCTCGACGAACTCGGCATCGCGGCGCTGGCCGAGGCCGACTACACGCGCATTTCCGGGGGCCAGCGGCAGCTCGCCCTGATCGCCCGCGCCCTGGCGCAGGGCGCCCCGATCCTGGTGCTCGACGAGCCGACCGCGAGCCTCGATTTCGGCAACCAGACCATGGTGCTCGAACGGATCCGCGATTTGGCGGCGGCCGACTACGGCGTCGTGCTGTCGACCCACGATCCCGACCATGCGCTGCTGGTCGCAACCTGCGTCGCCGTGATCGCCGACGGCGGGCTGCGCGCGGTCGGGCCGCCGCACGATGTCGTCACCGGCCCGATGCTGTCGGCGATCTACCGCACCGATGTGCGCGTGGAGGAAACCGCATCGGGCCGCCGCGTCTGCGTGCCCGCCTGGGGATCGGGCGGTCACAACGGCAGCAGACCCGCGATCCCGTCCGTGTGAGGCTCATCGGCCGATGAATCGCGGCTTGCGCTTTTCCATGAAGGCGGTGCGGCCCTCGCGATAGTCCGCGCTGTCGAGACAGGCGCGTCCGGCGCGCGCGATCGCCTCGAGGTCGCGATCCGCCGGGTCCTGCAGCACGCTGTCGATGCACAGCTTCGATGCCGCGATCGACAGCGGCGCGTTGCCCGCGATGGTGCGGGCCAGCTCGAGCACGGTGTCGGCCAGCGCGTCGTCGTCGACCACCTGGTTGATCAAGCCGATGCGCGCGGCCTCGTCGGCGGTGATCCGCCGCCCGGTGTACAGGATCATGCGCGCATGCGCCGGTCCGACCAGTTGCACCAGGGTGCGCAAGCCCTCGAACCCGTACGCGATGCCGAGCTTCGCCGCCGGGATGCCGAACTCGGCGCCCCGCGCGGCAACGCGCAGGTCGGCCTGCATGGCGATCGCCAGCCCGCCGCCGAGGCAGAAGCCGCGGATGCTGGCGATCAGCGGTTTTTCGAACGCCGCGAGCTTCGCCCGGCCGCCGCCGGTCGCCGCTGCATACTGGGCCTGGGCGTCGGCGTTGGCGCGCTGCTTCTCGAACTGGCTGATGTCGGCGCCGGACACGAAGGCTTTTTCGCCGGCACCGGTCATGATCGCCACCCGCACGCCGTCATCGGCCGAAAAGTCGTCGAGGATCTCGGCGAGGCCGTGCCACATCTCGATCGACATGGCGTTGCGCTTGTCCGGCTGGTTGAAGGTGATGAAGCCGATGCCCTCCTCCTTGACGGCGAGCATCTTGCCGTCGGCATATCGGCGCGGCGGCGTGTCCGGGGCATCCATCATACGGTTCCCTTGGCGCGCATGTCGGCGATCTCGGCGTCGCTGTAGCCGGCCGCGCGCAACACCGCGTCGGTATCCGCGCCCGCGTCCGGCGTCGGCATGCGGACGCCCCGCCGCATCCCCGTCATGTTGATCGGCGAAGCGACCACCGCGAGCTCGCCCAGGGCCGGATGGTGCACCGGCGTCGCCATGCCGAGGTGGCGCACCTGCGGATCGGCGAACACCTGGTCGATCGTGTTGATCGGCCCGCAGGGAATGCCGGCGCCTTCGAACAGCTCGATCCAGTGCTCCGCGGACTTGTGGCGGGTGATCTCGCCGATCGCCGCATTGATCGCGGCGCGATCGGCGCTGCGGCCCTTGGCGGACTTCCAGGCCTCCTTCGCCTTCCAGTCGGGCCGCAGGATCGCGTCGCAGAACCGCTCCCACATCCGCGCCGAGCTCGCCGCGATGTTGATGTGGCCGTCACTGGTGGGAAAGACTCCAGTCGGGATGCTGGTCGGATGATCGTTGCCGGCCTGCGCCGCCACCTCGTGTCCGATCAGCCAGCGCGACGCCTGGAAATCCAGCATGAAAATCTGCGCCTCGAGCAGGCTCGTCTGCACCCAGCGGCCGACCCCGGTGCGGGTGCGCTCGAGCAGCGCCATGGTGATGCCCAGCGCCAGCAGATTGCCGGCGCTCAGGTCGGCGATCGGAACGCCGACCCGTACCGGGCCCTGGCCGGGCAGGCCGGTGATCGACATCAGCCCGCCCATCCCCTGGGCGATCTGGTCGACCCCGGCGCGCTTGCCGTAGGGCCCGTCCTGGCCGAACCCCGAAATGCTGCCGTAGACGATCCGCGGATTGACGGCGCGCACGTCGTCATAGGCGACCTTCAGGCGGTGCTTCACCTCGGCGCGCATGTTCTCGACGATGACGTCGGCGGTGCGGGCGAGCCGCATGAACGCCTCGTGACCGGCCGGGTCCTTGAGGTTGAGCCGGATGGCGCGCTTGTTGCGGTGCAGGTTCTGGAAGTCGAACCCGTGGCGATTGCCGGCGATGTCGTCGCCGCCAGGAGGCTCGACGCGGACGACGTCGGCGCCCCAGTCGGCGAGGTGGCGCACGCAGGTCGGTCCGGCGCGCGCCAGCGTGAGGTCGAGCACCGCGATGCCGGACAGTGGCAGGCCCTGGCTGGACGTCTCCATCTCCTCCCCGCGTTCTCTGTGGCCGGTTCCATTGACCCCAGTTGCCCCGTGCCGCGTCCCGGAGGACAATCCTATCCGATCTCTCAATCCAGCGTGATACGGCCGATGACATGACCGACATGCCGCGACGCGTCGACATCCACGAGGAGGGTCCGCGCGAGGGCTTCCAGATCGAGCCGGGGCCGATCGCCACCGCCGACAAGGTCCGCTTCATCGAGGCCCTGGCGGGGACCGGCCTCGCCGAGGTGCAGTGCGTCTCCTTCGTGGATCCGCGCCGGGTACCCGGCATGGCGGACGCGGAGGCCGTCGCGCGCGCGGTCCGTCGGCTGCCCGGCGTGCGCTACACCGGCATCTGGCTCAACGTCCGCGGCCTCGAGCGCGCCGTCAAGACCACGCTCGACATGTCTGGCGGACTGCAGATCAGCGCCTCCGAGGCATTCTCGATCCGCAACACCAACAAGAACACCGCCGAAACCCTCGACGAGCAGCGCCGCTCGCTGGCCTTCTATCGCGCCCACGACATCCCGGTGCGCTCGGCCATCGTGATGACGGCGTTCGGCTGCAATTTCGCCGGCGCGATCTCGCCCGAGCGGGTGCGCGACTGCGTCGCCATGCTGCTCGACGTCGCGGCCGAATACGACGTGACGATCGAACTGCTGCGGCTCGCCGACACGGTCGGCTGGGCCAACCCGCAGGCGGTCGCCCGGGTGATCGGCGTGGTGCGCGAGCGCTGGCCCGACCTCAAGCTCGCCCTGCATCTGCACGACACCCGCGGCACCGGCCTTGCCAATGCCTATGTCGGGCTCACCATGGGCATCGACAGCTTCGACTCGTCGTGCGCCGGACTCGGCGGCTGCCCGTTCGCCGGGCACAAGAGCGCGGCCGGCAATATCTGCACCGAGGATTTCGTCTTCATGTGCCACGAGATGGGCATCGAGACCGGCATCGATCTCGACGCGCTGATCGAGTGCGCCAGGCTGGCGGAGGACATCGTCGGCCACCCGCTGCCCGGCAAGGTGATGCACGCCGGGAGTTTGGGACGGTTCCGGGCGCCGATGCGCTCCTCGACTCCGTAGACGGCGCTGGAGGCCCTGCCATCGAGCTCAACGCCCACCCCGGATCCGCGGCATCTGGATGAACTCCCAGGGGCTCGGCATCGGGCCGACCGGCACCTCGATCAGGGTCGGCCCGTCGCGCCGGGCGATGCCGCGCCTGAGCGCGGCGCGCAATTCCTGCGGCGTGCGGGCGCGTTCCGCGGCGACGCCGAAGCTCTCGGCGAAGCGGACGAAATCCGGATTGGCGAGGTCGCAGGCGATCAGGCGGTTGCCATAGCGCTCCTCCTGGATGCGCCGCACATTGCCGAAGGCGCCGTCGACCAGCAGCACGGTCACCAGCGGGATCTTGTGGCGCACCGCGCTGGACAGCTCGTTCGCCGTATAGAGAAACCCCCCGTCGCCGGAGATCGCCACCACCGGCAGGTCGCGCCGGGCGTCCTGGGCGCCGAGCGCGGTGGCAAATCCCCAGCCGAGATTGTCCTGGTAGCCCGGCGACAGGAAGGTGCGCGGCTTGTGGAACGGCATCACCAGCCGCGCCGCAAAGCCGAGCTGGGTCACTTCGTCGACGAAGATGCCGTCGTCCGGCAGCTCGGCGCGGATCGCCTCGAGCAGCGCGATCTGCGGCGCCAGCTTGGCGAGCCGCTTGTTTGCCGCGGCTTGGCGCTCGGCCATCTCGTCGCGCCGCGGCGGCCGTCGGGCGTTGTGCGCCGGTATCAGGTCGATGAGGCGGCGCAGGATCGGCGCGGCATCGCCGATCAGCGCCGCAGCGGGGCGGCGCAGCCGCGCCGGCTCCTCGGGGTCGGCATCGATGCGGATGATCGTCAGGTCATCGTCGACGCCCCATTGGGTCTGCTGCATGTGCAGCCTGGTGCCGATGCCGAGCACGACATCGGTCTCGGCCCACAGGTCGCGCCCGAGCGGCAGGGTGACGCTCAACGGATCGCGGCTGTCGAGGATGCCGCGGCCGCGGCGATAGCCGAGCACCGGGGCCTGGAGCAGGGCGGAGAGCTCGGTCACCTCGGCGGAGGCGTCCTGGGCGCCGCCACCGCACACGATCAGCGGGCGCCTGGCGGCGCCGAGCAGCTTGGCGGCGGCCAGCACCGCATCCTCGTCGATCGGCGGCCGCGGGGCCGGGTGCGGCGGCACCAGCGCGGCGGGACCCTGGCGCCCCCACATGTCGATCGCGCATTCGAGCGCGGCGGGCCCCGGCCGGCCGGTCGACATCGAGCGGATCGCCTCGGCAACCAGCCGGGAGGCCTCGTGCGGCGCGCGGATGCGCTCCGACCAGTCGACCAGCCGGGAGATGATGCCGGACTGATCGCGGATCTCGTGCAGCTGCCCGAAGCCGCGACCGATGTCGGCGTCCGGAATCTGTCCGATCAGCGCCAGCACCGGTGCGTTCATCGAGAACGCGTTGAGCAGGGCGGCGCCGGTGTTCAGCAGTCCGGGGCCGGGCACCACCACGTAGGCCTGGGGCTTGCCGGTCGCCAGCGCGGCGCCGAGCGCCATGTAGGCGGCGCCCTGCTCGTGACGGGTATGGATGGTGCGGATCCGCTCGCCCGCCTTGAACAGCGCGTCGAACAGATGGTCGTTGTGGACGCCCGGCAGGGCGTACATCGTCGTCACGCCGTGAGCCAGCAGCGACTCGACGGTCGCCTCCGCGGTCGTCATCCGGTCCATGCGGGCTGCTGCCTCCGCGATTTTCTCTGGTCCGGCGCAACTGTGCAGATCGGCGGCCCGCTGTCGAGGCTGGCCGTGACGGCCAACCGCGCTGATCCCATGGGTGCGCGGGGATCGGGAGCAGCGATGGAGACGGGTTCGAGCGCCGACCGCGACGGTTTCAAGTCTGGGGACGTAGCCTATGATGCCGGCGTATCAGTTGGACTGGCGGCGCGGGCGGTGGTGAGCTGGCGGACCGCAGCCCAGGCGGCGAGGCCATCAATCCGACCGCCCGACTGACCGCAAGTTCGTGCGCGTCCGTGTGACGCACACTGGCGTGCGATCCTGCACCGTACGGGAGATGGACATGTCAGAGCCTGTCACACGCCGCGGCACCATCGGAGCCGTTGCATCTGCTGCCGCCGCTGTCGCCGCCGCTTCACTGCCGGCGCTCGCCTCCGAGCCCGATCCGATCTTCGCGGCGATCGAGCGGCACCGCGCGTTCATGGCTGAAGCTCGTGCGGCGCGGCGCGATCGAGCCGCTTGGGAAGACCGAGTCATCTTCGCCAGTCGCCGTGATGGGAACCGCGTTCATTTCGAGACAATCAGACAGCATCCGGAATATCCCGCGTGGCAAGCCCGCGAGGAGACCACAGCCGGACGGTGGAACCCCGAAAAGCTGCTATTGTTGGAAACGGTTCCGAGCACTCTTGCCGGGCTGACGGCGCTCGCCGCGTACCTGTTGGACGCGCATCGGCATGATGAGCAGATTTTTTCCAATGAGGGCGATACCGGGGAGCTGCTTGGGATGTTTGATCGCGCGATGCGCAACCTTGCGGCTGTGGCATAGTCGGCTCGGCGCGGGGCCGGCCGACGGGCCGTCGTCATCACCGCTGCTCAGGCGATTGGTGCGCTCAAGCGGCCGAATCCGTAATCGTGTCCAGGTATTGCGGCGGCACGCTGTTGCGCGCCTGCGCAAGCGCGTCGACCAGCCGGTCGAGCGACGTGACGATGTCTGGCCGCGGCATGCCGCCGGCCTTCATCTCGAGCCACGCCGCCTGCGCGGAGACCATCATGAACCCGAATGTCGCGGCCGCCGACTTGAGCGAGTGCGCATCGATCTTCAGGTCGACGCGGTTGTCGACGCACTGCAGCATGCGCTGCATGCGGGCGTGCGCGTCGTCGAAGAAGATGCCGAGAAGGCCCCGGGCGCTGTCGCGGCCGATCTCCTCGGCGAAGCAGTCCATGACGGAGCGGTCGAACACCATCGGCTCGCCGTACGGGACGGCGCTCGGCGAAGCCACGTCCGGACAACGATTGGTCATCACCCGTTCGATCACCCGCTGCAGCCGGTCATGGGTGATCGGCTTTCCGGTGAAATCATTCATTCCGGCGGCCTTGGTCGCGTCGATGTCGTCCTTGCGGGCATTCGCCGTCACGGCGACGATCGGGATTCCGCCGACCGGGTCCGGCAGCTTGCGGATTTCGCGACAGGCGGTCAGCCCGTCCATCACCGGCATCATCACGTCCATGAGCACGAGGTCGTAGCCGTGATTCTGCACGGCCTTCACCGCCTCCAGCCCGTTGCCGACCGCGTCGACCGCGTGGCCGATGTTCTCGAGGAGCTTGGTTGCCACCAGCAGGTTGGTCAGGTTGTCTTCCACCAGCAGAATGCGCAATCGCCGTGCCGCCGCCGTGGCGGCGTCGTCGCGGTCGGACGCGGTGGGCAGCGACGGCGCGACGCTCGCTTCGTCGACACGCAACGGCAGCGTGACCTTGAACGCCGTCCCGCGGCCCAGTTCGCTCTCGACCTCGATCGAGCCCCCCATCTGATCGACCAGCTTTCGGCAGATCGCGAGGCCGAGGCCGGTTCCGCCGAACCGCCGCGACATCGATCCGTCGAGCTGGGAGAATTCCTGAAACAGCTTGGCGACGCCGTCGGGCGCCATGCCGATGCCGGTGTCACGGATCGCGAAGATGATCGAATGGGCGTCCGCGCCGGTCCCGCCTGGTCGTCGGGACACCTCGATTCGCACCGATCCCTCGCTGGTGAATTTCACTGCGTTGCCGACCAGGTTGAGCAGGATCTGCCGCAGGCGGCCCGAGTCGCCGATCAGCCGCTGCGAGACGTCCGGCTCGATCGCCTGGTCGATCCGCAGCCCCTTCTCACGGGCCGCCGGCGCCAGCATGTCGATCGTGCTGTGGAGGATTTGCGCGAGATCGAATGGACGCGCTTCGATCTTCATCCGGCCGGCCTCGAGCTCGGAGTAGTCGAGCACGTCGTTGATGATCTGGAGCAGGTGACCGGCGGACTCCCGCAGCGCCGTGACGTAGCGGCGCTGCTCGTCGTCCAGACGGGTGTCCATCACCACGTCGGCCAGTCCGATCACGCCGTTCAGCGGCGTGCGGATTTCGTGGCTCATCATGGCGAGAAAGGCCGAGCGCGCGCGATTGGCGGCCTCGGCCCTGTCGCGGGCCTCGGCGAGCGCGGTTTCGGTCTGCTTGCGCCGGGTGATGCCCTGGCTCATGCGATCGAGTGCCGCTTCGAGCTCGGCGGACTTGCGCCGGATCGCCGCCTCGCTGTCGGCGAGCCGCACGCGCACGCGGTCCAACCTCAGCCGGTGGCGGATACCGAGGCCGATGATCACCAGCATGCACAGCGTCAGCGCGGCCGCCGCCGCCTCGTATGCGTGGTTGTCCCGCCATTGGTCATTGAGAAACGCGCCGATCCAAACCAGGGCCACCATCGCCAGCCCGAGCCCGGCGCCTGACTGGAACGGTGCCCTGATCAATCGCGAAAGTTGATCACATCTCGTCACCCGGCGGTTGTCCTTTGCAACGCGGACCTATCCGTATTTTCACGTGGAATTACGTAGCCGACAGGTGTTCTCAATTTGTAAACGCATATGCAAGATCTCCCCTATTTGGCGTTTACGTGACTGAAACTCCTCATAAAATGGTTCCTCACGGGAATTTGTGGGTAAGAAATCGGTTCTATAGGGCGCCGTGCCAGCATTCCTGATGGATGTGCGCTGCCGCGGCGTTGCTGGCGTGGGGCGACCGGCAAGGACGAGAATGACCAACATGCC
>Ga0209415_10006406_pt1 | contig 20928 bp, 9 predicted proteins | sample PeaSoiSIISIP2007_FD_187696 | JGI IMG/M metagenome (GOLD analysis project Ga0209415, IMG submission 187696) | Peat soil microbial communities from Weissenstadt, Germany - SII-SIP-2007 (SPAdes) (version 2) | ecosystem: Environmental > Terrestrial > Soil > Wetlands > Peat | place: Germany...
AAGTACGTGGCGCACGACAACAACCGCGATGGCATCGGCATGGCCCTGGCGCTCAGCCGCAACATGATGGGCGCGTTCCTGCAATACCACCCCACCGTGCTGCACGATCTGCACGAGTCAGTGCCCTTCCTCTACGTCTCCACCGGCATGGGCCCCTACAACGCCTGGCTCGACCCGCTGGTCATCGATGAGTGGCAGAAGATGGCCTACGTCGATATCGAGGCGCTCACCAAGCGCGGCGTGCCGGGTGTCTGGACCCACGGCTACTACGATGGATGGGCGCCCAACTACATGTTCTACATCGCCAACGGCCACAATTCCATCGGGCGGTTCTACGAGACTTTCGGCGGCGGCGGCGCCGACACCGGCGAGCGCACCGTACCGGCCAACAGCACCAGCCGCACCTGGTTTCGTCCCAACCCTCCCCTGCCGCGCGTGAACTGGTCGATCCGCAACAACATCAACCTCCAGGAAAGCGGCATCCTGTTTTCCATGAACAACGTCGCCGACCACCGCCAGGAGTTTCTCGGCAACTTCTACCTGAAGAGCAGGCGCAGCGTGGACAAGGCCAAGAACGAAGGCCCGGCGGCCTGGGTGATTCCCGGCGACGATCCCCGTCCCGGCCAGTCCGCCGAAGTCGTCAATCTTCTGCGATTGCAGGGCGTGGAAGTGAATCGCCTCAACGCCGACGCTGAAGTGGCCGTCAGCGCCGATAAGAAGCAGAAATTCCCCTCCGGAAGCTACGTGGTCCGCATGGATCAGCCCTACAGCCGCATGGCCGACATGCTGCTCGATACTCAGTTCTATAACATCAACGATCCGCCGCCCTACGATGACACCGGCTGGACCATGGGCCCCATGCACAACGTCACTACCGTGCGCGTCACCAAGACCGATATTCTGCAATCCCCCATGACCATGCTCACCGAGGCGGCCAAACCGGCAGGCAGAGTGGCGGGTTCGGGCGCCGCGGCATACCTGATCAACCATAATGCCGACAACAATCTCGCCACGTTCCGTTTCCGCCTGAAGGACATCAAGATGTTCGCTGCCGAAGATGGCTTCAAGGATGGCGACCGCAGCTTCAACGCCGGCTCGTTCATTATCAAGAGCGAAGGCAACCCCGGCGATCTTCGCGCCCGCCTGGAGGCCGCCGCCTCGGCATCCGGCGTCACAGCCTTCGCGGCGTCGGCCGTTCCTGGCGTGGCCATGCACGAGCTGGCCGCGCCGCGCATCGCCCTGGTGCACACCTGGACCAGCACCCAGAGCGAAGGCTGGTACCGCGTGGCATTCGACCAGTTGCAGATTCCCTACGACTACATTTCCGATCAGAAACTGCGCGACATTCCCGACCTGCGCGCGAAGTACGACGTCATCCTGTTCGGGCCGGTCGGCGGCACCGCGCAGCGCATCGTCAACGGCACGCCCATGCGCGGCGAACCGGTGCCGTTCAAGAAATCGGCGCTCACGCCCAACCTCGGCGATGCGCCCGACCAGACCGACGATATGCGCGGCGGCATGGAGTTGCAGGGACTGCTCAACGTGGCGAAGTTCATCGACGCCGGCGGTCTGTTCATCACCATCACCGGCAACGCTTCGATCCCCATCGATTACGGCATCATCGAAGGCGTGACTATCTCTAATTCCCCCGACCTGCACGCCCGCGGCAGCGTGCTCGGCGCGGCCATCGCGGATAAGCGAAGCCCCATCGCCTACGGCTACGGTGACAAACTCGCTGTGTACTTCAACCAGGCGCCCATCTTCTCCGTGGCGGCCGGCGGATTCGGCGGACGCGGCGGGGGAGGCGGTGGTGGCGGAGGTGGAGGCGGCGGAGGCCGAGGCGGGCGCGGCGGAGCGGGCGCGGCGGCGGCAACTGGAGAGGTCAATCGCCCCAGCGGCCGCGGCCGTCCGGAGGAGCAGGATATTCCGCAGGGCCGTCCTCTGGAGATGGCTTCCCCGCCGCGCGGCCAGGCCCAAGCCGGCGAGGATTCCACCCTCGGCGATGTGATCGGAGGCGGAGGCCGCGGCGCTGCCCCTCTGCCGCCCGAGCTGCGCCCGCGCATCGTGGTTCGCTTCGCACCCGAAAACGAGCTGTTCGTCTCCGGCATGTTGGCCGGAGGCCGGGCGCTGGCCAATTCTCCCGCGGTGGTCGATGTGCCCCGCGGCAAAGGCCACGTGTTGCTGTTCGCCAACAATCCCATGTGGCGCAACGAGACGCAGGGCAGCTACTTCCTGCTGTTCAATGCCATGCTCAATTACGACCACCTGAGCGCCGGCGTGCAGGCCGCTCCCGCGGGAGGACGCGGCGGCCGCCGCGGCGGCCAGTAACGGCCGGTTCCAGAAACCTCCGGACAGCCCATCTGATCCTGATCTGCTTGTGGGGCAGCCAATCCTGGCTGCCGCCGGCTTTCAGCCGGCGTCTGGACTTTGGCCATTTTGTCGAGCCCGAGGTGGGACACTCCGTTGCACGGAGCGAGGCCATCGTTTTTTGTGGCCTGTCACCGCCGGGCTCTTAGCCCGGCTACCGCCGGCTTTTAGCCGGCGTTCCGCGACCCGCCAGGTCGCTGGCGGCGCGGCCTGCTAACCTAATCCGCCCGCAGGGCTTGAATCACATCCACGCGAGCGGCTCGCATCGCAGGCCACGCCGACGCCACCACGGCCGCTGCCAGCAATACACCCGCCGCCCCCAGCACCACCCACGCCCCCGGCATCCGCACGCCCTCGAAATAACTGGCGGCCAGCAGCTTTAGCGCGAACCCGCACGAAAACCCCGCGCCAATCCCCACAGCCGTGATGACCGTGCCCTCCGCGATCACCCGCGCCAACAGATGCCGCGGCTGCGACCCGATCGCCAGCCGGATGCCGAATTCGCGCATCCGTGCGCTCACCGAAAACGCCAGTACGCCCGCCACACCCACCACCGCAATCGTAAGCGCCACCATGGCGAAGCCGCCGAATACCATGGCGTTCAACCGGTCCGGCGTCAGCACCTCCGCCCGGACATCCTCCAGCGTCGCGGCGCGCTCTACCGGCTGGTCCACCGAGAGGCCCCGGATGGTCCGCGAGATCGGGCTGACCAGGGCATACGGATCCGATCGCACGTGGACGAAGAGGCGTCCGCCGAAAAGCGGTCCCTGCCCGAACGGTTCATACAACGTCAGGGTTGGGCCCGGAACCAGGTGCTCGTCGTCGATATCCGCCGCGATTCCGACGATGCGCATTGGCGTCGGCTTCATGCCGATAAACTGGAGCACGGGATCCGTCAAGGTCAGGCGCCGGTTGAGCGCATCCCGGTTCGGAAACATCCGCTGCGCCACGCTTTGGCTGACAATCACGACCGGCTCGCTGTCTTTGCGATCGAGATCGTTGAAATCGCGCCCCGCGATCATGGGCACGCCGAGTGAGGCGAAAAATCCGGGCGTCACGATGCGGAATTGGCCGCGCGGATCGTCTTCGGCCGTCCCGCGAGCATAACCTTCGGCCGTGAATAGAAAGCCAGGACCGAAGTTGCCACCCTCGCGCCACGGCGTGAGCATGCCCAGAGCGACGCCGTCTACGCCCGGCAACTGGTGTACTCGTCGGATCGCTTCTTTGTAGAAATCCACGACTTGGCCGTCCGTCCGCCCATACGACATTACCGGCACGTTGATGGCGAGCACGCGGCGCGTGTCGATGCCGGTTTGGACCGCCTGAATCGCGAGCAGCGTCTTGAGCAGCATAGCCGCGCCCGCCAGCAGGACAAAGGAGGCGGCGATCTGGGTAATCGCGAACGCCCGCAGACGCCGCGATGCGCCGCCCGTCATCCGCACGCTTCCCGTGGAGAGGCTGATTCCGTTCGGCCCGTCGCCCGAGGGCAGGCGCGGTACGAACGCCAGGAGCGTCGCGGCGGCCAGCGCCAGTCCGGCCCCGACCCACAGCATGCTGGAGTCGACCGTCAGATCGAGTGCGCGGACCGAGAACCGGGACGCGTACCGCGCCAGGATTGCCACCATGGGCCGCGCGCTCAATACACCCAGCGCCGCCCCCCCTCCGCAGAGCAGGAGGCTTTCCGCCAGAAGGACGCGCCGCAGCGCGCCGGTGCTGGCGCCCAGCGCGGCCCGAATCACCAGCTCGCCTTCGCGGCGAATCGTCCGCGCCAATATCAGGTTGGCCACATTGGAAACGGCGATGATGAAGACCAATCCCGACGCGGCCAGCAGCACCCAAAGCACGATCCTGGCTTTGGACGTAATCTGGTCGCGCAGCAGCACCGCGTCAATGCGGAAGTCCGCCTTCGCGGGATACGCCTCGGGATACGCCTTTACAATGGCGCCGTGTGCCACCCGGAGCTCGGAGCGGGCCTGCTCCAGCGTCACGCCGGGGGCCAGCCGGCCAAACAGCTCCGTCATGCGATGCAGCCGGCCCGTCACCATGGTTGCCGACAGGTGGTGTGGGCTGGTCACAATGTTGGCGATGATCTCGGTTTCGGCCGGATATGGGATGGATGGTTCCAATACCCCTACGATGGTTGCCGTGCGCGATCCGAACGATCCGAGCCGGATGACTTTTCCGAGCACCGACGGGTCGCTGTCGAGCGCGGTGGTCCAGAAGCGATACGTCAGAACCGCGGCGCCCGCGGCGGCCGGGCCGTCGTCTCGCATATCGAGCAGCCGTCCCAGCACCGGATGCAGACCCACCACATCGAAATACCTGCCATCGACAACCCCCGCCCGCACTTCGCGCGGCTCACCCAGCCCATTCAGGGTGAAGCCGATTTCGGAGAACTCGCCGATCGCGCTGAACGATTTGATCCGCTGGCGCAGGTCCTGGATCTCCGGCACGGAGAAGTTGGCATTCTCCATGCCCATGCCTCGCGCGCTCTGACTGACGTAGATCAGCGTCTTTTCGTCGCGATTCACTAACGGCCGCAGCAGAATCCCGCGGACCAGCGTGAAGATTGCGGCATTAGCGCCGATTCCGAGCGCCAGCGTGAGGACCACTGTAATCGTGAGCCCTTTAGCTCCAGCCAGCGAGCGGAGGGCGTACTTCACGTCACGCCCAAAGATTCCGGCAGATGGAAATCGCAAATTCATGGGGTCTCCTTTCGAAATCATACGCCATGCCGGCGGCCGATGTTCCATTCTTAGCCCGCCTTTCTCACAAGTGTTCGGTTGCGGCAACGTGGCGCAGGCACTCGTGCCTGCCGCGTCGGCACTCATGCCGACGCACGCCTTCGACACGGTGTCACAACCGCGAAAAGGTGTCGAGACGAGTCTCGACACGGCAGGCACGAGTGCCCGCGCCACATCGGCCGGCAGAGTGTGAGAAATGCGGGTTAGCATGCGGCCGATGCCCCGGCAGGATCGGAGCCTGGCCCGGAACCCCCTCGGGAAGCCGTCCACCAGTCGCTCAGAAACCGTCGCCCACCATCACGAATCCAGCCCAGTAGTAGGGGTGGCGAAACGCGGCGTCCTGCAACAGTCGAAGCGACGCCGCACGAAACGCCTCGGCCTTGCCGGCCAGGGCGGAGTGCTGGTTCCGCCGCAGTTCTTCATGGAACGCGACCATCAGGCCGGTGGTGCTCTCCGAATCCACCTTCCACTGGCTCACCACCGAAGCGGGAGTTCCGGCCACCATCAGCGCCCAGCTCAGCCCAACCAGGCCTTCGCCATAACGGAAACCGCCGCGGCCGGTTTCGCACGCCGAGAGCACTACCAGGTCTGCATGGAGGTCGAGATCCAGAATCTCGCGCGCCTCCACCAGCCCGTCTTCGCCCTTCCCTCCGCTCAGCAGCACGTAGGAGTAAAGAGGATTGGCGCTGTTCAGATTCCCGTGCGTCGCCAGGTGAATCACGCGGTAGCGCGGCGCCAGGGCCTTCCATTGGGTCTCGGAAGCCGATGCGCCCGTCAGCGTGATGGATCCTTTGCCATACAACTGGCCCAAGGCAGCCACTTCCCGAGCGGCATTCGGCAAACGGCCGAGTCCGCTCATCGACGGACTCAATTCGGGATCGCCCATCGCCAGAAGCGTTCTCTCGCGGCTGGGCGCCGATCGGCCCAACCGGGCGGCCTCCAGCAGCGCGCTGAGCGATGGCGCGTAGAAGACTGCGGCGTCCTCGATCAGGTGGCGGCCATTCGGCTCCACCAGCGCTTGAAACGGCAAGCTCCACAAGGGTCCATCCGGGACGATCGCGAGCATCGTCTTGTGGCGCAGAGTCTGGGCCGCGGGCCCCAACAAACGGCGGTACAGGGAAGCCGCGGCGGCACGATACGACAGGCTGCGAGCCGCCAACTGCCCGCGGAACGCGTCCACCTCGCGTGCCAGTTCCTCCTGCGTGCAGGGGAGCTTGTGAACCTCGATCTTCGGCTGGCCGTCGAGGCCGCGGGAGATGGTGAACAGATAAGTCGCCTCCGGAGCGACCGCGAATTCGAGCAGCGCAGTCTTGGAGCCGGGCAACAACTCGGCGGAGTCGGCCAACGATAGCGGTTCGGATTCGCCGCGGCGCACCTTGAGTTCCGGATGGGCGGCATATAGCTCGGAACGGAAGGCCGTCAACTCCCGTGCGGCGTTCGCCAGAGCGGTTTTGTCGCGCACGGCTTTTGACCGCTGCGAGCGAAGCCGGTCCGCCAATTGCTGCTCGCGCTGCTTCTCATCGGCCGTCAAAGTTTTCGTGATGCTGACGTGTCCGGCCCGCAGGACGTCCAGAACGAGGCCTGCTTTGGCACGTTCGGCGACGCGCAGGGCCTGCTCGGCTTGGCCGGACTCCACCTCGATCGCCATCAATCCGTGGAACAGATTCATCTTGTTCCGCAAAAAATCCAGGCCCTCTTGCTCCCCGCCGGCCAATTGTCTGCGCAACTCGTCGACGGTGGCTACGCCTTCCGACCAGGCGGCCCGAGCCGCTTCCGGCTGGTTCAGGTGTTGCTGCGCGGTTCCGGCGCTTTCGAGCGCTTCCCACAGAATATCGGGAGCCGGAATCGGGCGCGCGAGGCCGGCCGCCTTTTGCGCGGCTTCGAGAGCCGGTGTGTCGTGGCGCAGATCCAGTTCCACTTGGGCGATCGAGGAGAGGGCGCCGGCGATTTCGAGCGGCGCCTTTTCCTTCTCGTAAATTGCCAGGCTGGCACGCGCGTCGGCCAGCGCCTCCGCATAGCGGTGCAGGCTGCGGAAAACGCCGGAGCGGTTGAGCAGCGCATAAGCCGCCGACGCCTCATCGCCCACCTCGTGGGCCAACTCGAGCGCGGTTCCGGCGGCGGACAGCGCGTCGGTCTCGCGCCCGTTCATGCGGTAGGCCTGGATCAGGTTCACATAAGTGTTGGCCAACTCCGGCTTGGCCACTCCGGCGTCTTTTTGGAGCGCCAGACCCTTCTCCAGGTAGGCCAACGCCAGGGCGGAATCGCCTTGCATCGAGTAGATATTGCCAAGGTTCTCCACCGCGTTGTAGACCGCCGGCTTGCTGCCGGCCGATTCCCCCAGCTTCACGCACTCCTCGAAGATCTCCGCCGCTTTGCGCAAAGCGCCCAGCCGGGCGTACGACGCTCCCATTCCGTTCAAGACCCGTATCGCCCCCATGGGGTCGTCCAGGCGCCGCTGGATCTCGAGGCTCTGCTCATCCACCGCCAGGGCCTCCGTGAAGTTGCCCAGTGCCCGCTGGGCGACGCCGGCCAAACGCAGCGTCTCCGCCAGAAGTTTGTCGTCGCCGGAACGCTTCGCCGCGTCGAGGCCGTCACGGTACCGGGCGAGCGCTTCGGCCGCGCGGCCCAGACGGTAGTGCATCAGGCCGATCTTCTGGTATGCGGTGGCGATTTGCGCCTGGTCTTCGAGTACAAGGGCGGCCGCCAGCGCCGACTGAAAACTCTGGAGGGCGCTCTCGTATTTGTATTGGGCGGCAAGCGTCTGGCCACGTTCCAGACAGGCCCGAATCAACTCGGGCGTCACAGCGCGCGGGCTCGCTTCCACCAGCGCGGCGGCATCGTCCGCCGGCGGCGATGGCGGTGTCTGGCCGGCCAAAATGAAACAGCCCGCCACCGCGGCTCCCAGTGCTCTCGAGTATCGTCCGATCAAATCCTGTCCATTGTAGCCCGGCCGGCGGGCTGCCGATGCAAGAGGCGCTCAGAATGAGTACTATGATTACTTCCGCCACATTTTGCGGCAGGCAATCCTGCCGGATCAAGCATGTCTCGTACCAAAGGCAAGAAAATGGCTGTCGCGGCTGTTCCGCGCGCGAGGACATCCCAGCTCACCCAGGTCGCGGAAGGTGCCGGCTTCGCGCGAACCTTCCGCGGCATGGACGCATGGCTCAGCGCGCGCACCGAATGGATCGTGTGGCTGGTGGCGCTGGCGGCACTGTATTTGCGCGTCTCGCGCGCTTCGCAATTCTATTTCAACGGCGATGAGGCCCTGATCATATTCGCGCCTCAGCAACACGGCGTCTCCAACGTATATCGTGCGATGTTGGCGCATCCTCATGGTCCTCTGCCGAACTTTCTTCTGTATTTCCTGTCGTGGTTCGGGGATTCCGAGCTGTATTTCCGAATGCCGTTTGTTCTGGCCGGTTCGCTGCTTGTGTACGTGGCATACCGGTGGGTGGCGGATGTATTCGGCAAAGGCGCCGGGTTGATCGCCGCGTGCATCGTCGGCTTTTCGCCGGCCATGGTCATCCTGTCGGCGCAGATCCGTTTCTACATGCTGCAGATCCTCTTTATGGCGTGCGCTCTCTACTGTCTGGAAAGGGCATTCCGCGACCGGTCGATCCAGTGGATGAGGATGTTCGGCGCCAGCGTACTGCTGGCGCTGCTTGCGGAGTACAACTCCGCCCTGTGGGTCATGGGTCTGGGCGCGTACGCCCTGTTGCGCGTCGTGAGCCGGGAACTGCCGCGGCGGTTGGTCCTGGAGTGGGCCGGGACTCAGGTTGCGGCTGTGCTCGTACTGCTGGTGGTGTACGTCGCTCATTTGCGGCATCTCGAAGGCACCGGCGGCGAGCGATTGGCGCAAGACGTTTGGCTGCGCCCCTCCTATTACCATCCGGGCGCCGACGACCCCCTGGGTTTTTTTCTCCAGGCGACGAAACGCTTGTTTGGATACGTGTTTTCGAATGACCAGGTGGGCATGTGGATGATCGCCGTATTCGCGATCGGCATAGCCCTGGTTGTCTGGGGAAAGGGCGGCATGCCCCGCACCCCGAGACTGGCGGTCCTGTCGCTGTTGTTTCCGATCCTGGTCACGGCTGGAGCCGCTTTCATGTCACTTTATCCGTACGGTGGCAGCCGGCACGACGCATTCCTGGCCCTGTTTCTTGCGGCAGGCGTAGCCCCCGCGATTTCGTTTGCGGCCCGCGGGAGAATCCTGGCGCTCACGGCGGCCGCCGTCTTCCTGGTTTATGCCTGGAGGAGCGCGGCGGAGCAGCATATCCTCGACGATGTGCCCGCGGTCAGCAAAATGGAGCAGATGAGGAACGCACTGGACTATTTGGGCTCGCGCTCCCCGCAACCGCGCGTATTGGTAGTGGACCAGCTTGGCTCAGCGACCCTGAATTACTATGTTTGCCATAGCCAGATCGCCGACTGGCGCAGGTTGCCGGACAAGATGCATACCTACCGGTGCGCGGATTACCGGATCCTTATGGTGAATGGGTGGGGTGTGCCGGTGGACGCGTTTCCCCCCGAAGCTCTGCGGACGGCGCGCCGCGCTCTGCCGGACCTGTTCCCCGATCCCGCCTGGGCCTTTTCCGTGAGTGCCGACCGCAGCACCGACCGGACCATAGCGCTCGGCGGCGCGGCCCTGTTCGGCAAGATCGAGCTCGATCGCTTTCTTCCGCAGTCTCCCACGCGATGAAACTACCGCGCGTCAGGCGGCTATCCGTGTGTCACGAGGCTGCCCACCACCTTCTCCACGTACCACCGGTAGGTGCTCCGGAGCCCCTCTTCCAGGGGGATGCTGGCTTTCCAGCCGAGGGCGGTCAGACGCGTTACGTCCAGCAGCTTGCGAGGCATACCGTCCGGCTTCTGGGAGTCGAAGACCAGCCTGCCGTCGTAGCCCGCGATGCGCATCGTCAATTCGGCCAGGTCCCGAATCGTAATAGCGATTCCAATGCCCACGTTGACAATCTCCGGTTCGTCGTAGCGCAGCATCAGGTACAGGGCGGCGCCGGCCAGGTCGTCCACGTGCAGGAATTCGCGCGTCGGCGTCCCGGTTCCCCAGACCACCAATTCCCGCGCGCCGTGTAAGACCGCTGTGTGCACTTTTCGCAGCAGGGCGGGCAACACGTGAGCGGAGTCCGGATCGAAATTATCTTCAGGGCCGTAGAGATTCGAGGGCATCAGGCAGATCGTGTTCAAGCCGTATTGTTTGCGGTACGCCTGGGCCATCCGGATGCCCGCGATCTTGGAAATCGCGTAGGGCTCATTGGTCGGCTCGAGTGGCCCGGTGAGTAGGTACTCCTCACGCATCGGCTGCGGAGCCAGTGCCGGATAGATGCAGGACGATCCGAGGAACAGGAGCTTGGAGACGCCGTGCCGGTGAGCCGCGTCAATCACGTTGATCTGAATCGCCAGGTTGTCGCGAATGAAGTCGGCGGGGTATGTGGTGTTCGCCAGGATTCCCCCCACTTTGGCGGCTGCCAGGAAAACGTACTCCGGACTCTCCTGTCGAAAGAACCGCTCGACCGCAGCCTGATCCCGCAGGTCCAGTTCGGCGCGGCTGCGAAGCACGAGGTTCCGGTAGCCTTCCGCGGCGAGCCGGCGGCAAATCGCCGAACCCACCAATCCCTTGTGCCCCGCCACGAAAATCCGGCTGCTGCTAGTCATGCGGCGCTCCGCGGACCGCGACGGGGTTCAGCGCTGTCTTCATGCTCACTCAATGTTATCTTACCGTCGCGCCCGGTAACGCCGGCGGCCTCGGCCCGAAAGCGGGTCTTGCCGCCAGCCCGCCGTTCTTGAACCCCAGCGCGTCAGCGAATCGCAATCACGTCCGTAAACTTCAGCCCTGGGTAGCGTTCCGCAAACGAGCGGAAGTTGTCGATCCGCGGCAAGGCAGGCTCGCCCGTGGCGTGCAACTGGAATCCGCGCCCGCTCAGGAACTCCAGCAGCTTCACGGCGTCCGCCCCCGCCGCCTGGAGACCCAGCGGCCAAAACTCGAACCAGATGGTGAGGCTGCGTCTCTGTTCCAAAATGCGCGGCATGCCCTGGAAGACTTCCCACTCCCACCCCTGCACGTCGATTTTGATGAAGTCGACCTCCGTGCCGCCCAACGCCGTGTCGAGAGGCATCACGGCAACCTCGACCGGCTTCCGGGATGCGTTGGAAGGTCCCGGGGCCAGGCGATTGTCCCCGGCGTTGACGAGCGATCGCCTCAGCACCAGCCGCGCCTCGCGGCTACCAACAGCCACCGGGAAGAGCGTCACGTTGGCCGCCGAATTCGCCTGGCAGTTGGCCTTCGCGGCCTCGAATAAATCGGGATCGGGCTCGAAGGCGTAGACATGTCCGCGGTCGCCGGCCAACCGCGAAAACAGCAGCGCGTACAGCCCCTGGTTCGCGCCCACGTCGACCACTGTGCTTCCCGGCCTGATGGACTGTTGGAAGTAGGCGCGCGGCCCGGAACCCATGATGCCAAACCGGTGCAGCCACAAATTCAACAGCCGGTCACCGGAGATCGCGGTTACGTCGCGGTCCCACACGCGCACCCGGCGTCGCCAGATACGCCAGCGATTCACCGCCAGCACCGGAGTCAGCACATCCATAAGTCAGATGAACCTCAACTTACCGGCGCCGACCAGCATCACCCACAGTAACACTACTCCATGCCGCCACCGGCTGATGTTGGTCGATCCGTATCGGCGGTCGCGGTAACGGATGGGAAGATCCACAATGTGGAGGCTGAGTTTGCCCGCGCCGAACAGGAGGTCGAAATCGCCGAACAGGTCGAAGTCGCCGAAATAAGAGCGGTTCGCCGCAATCAGTTCATAATCGGCGCGAAATAGGGCCTTGGTGCCGCACAGTGTGTCCTTGACGGGCTGGCCCAGAATCCAACTGAACAGCACGCCGAAAGCCTTGTTGGCGCAGAGATTGAAGAACTGCATGGCCCGCTCTTCGATGGGGTACACCAGGCGCACGCCATTCACGAATTCGCCCCTGCCCGACGCCAGCACTTCGCAGAACTTAGGCAGGTCCTCCGGCGGAACCGTCAGATCGGCGTCAAGGATGATCAGGATGTCACCGGATGCCGCGGCGAATCCCTGGCGCACGGCGTTGCCCTTGCCCGCTCCGGTCTGACGGAAGGTGCGGATGTTGCGCTGCGGAAAACTCCGCCGGGTACGTTCGATTTCATCCCAGGTGTTGTCGCGCGAACCGCCTTCCACGAAGATAATCTCCGTGCCGCCGGCAAACTCGGGGATCCGCTCGGCGGCCGCGCGTATGTTACCGGCCTCGTTGCGCGCCGGTACGATCACGGAAACCGCCGGAGACGGGCTGACTGGCTCGGAATTCGGCCGCGCCACGCAGAAAACCGACAGGCAGAAGGGAGAGAGCAGCGGAGCCAGGCACCGGTTCAACAGCGGGCCCAACCCGAACAACTCGAGCGGGCAGACAATCCGCGCCTGCTCCTGAATCATCGTCCAGCCGCCCAGCCACAGGAGGTTGCGAACATCGTGCCTGCCGAACCAACTGGCCGGTGGCTGGCGGGTCTTCAGTTGGAATGCGGTGGCTAGCGAGATGAACGGACGCCAGAGGTGATTGTGGTAGTTCATCGCCAGCCGCGTCCGCCGGTGGCTGACACTTTTCAGGTTTGCGAAGAGTTGCTGGACGTCCGCCATGATCCCGATCGCATCGGAAAGGATGATGTAATCGAAGCGTTCGGCGGCGTGGAACTCCTCGCCGGACGCCAGCAAGAAGCGCCCGTGCGGCACGCGTTTTCGCGCGCGCTCGAGCTGCCGTTCGGACACGTCGATGCCGGTCACGTTGCGGTTCGGCAGCAACGCCAGCAGATCGCCCGCGGCGCAGCCTACTTCCAGCACGCTGGCATCGGGAGGTATCAGCAGCCGGTAATAGCGTGCGAGCATCCGCCTGTATTGGCGGCTTGCCCAAGTGGACCGGGGCGGTTCGGCGTCGTAAAACTCCGCCGTCTTCCTGATGTGTTCGCGAATCGACGTGAGGTTCGGGTGAGCGATCGTGTCGGACACGTGAGTCTTCATTATCCCGCAAAGATGCAGCCGGCCGTGCCGTTCTCCGGTTTCGCCGGACCGCGCTCCGCGCCCCTGCGCCTGGGATATGATGGGGACGCGGCGGCCTTTTGGCCGAACCCCATGCCTCATCCCCGAACCAGGAAAAAAACAGGCATTTCGACTGTCGCGCCTGAACACAGGCCTGTGCCGAAGAGTGAGGAGCCGGCCATCCGCAGCGGTCCGATCACTCGCGCATTCGGTGCCGCGGATTTCTGGCTGGCCGCGCGCGTCGATTGGCTGGTGTGGCTGATCGTGCTCATCGGTTTCTACCTGCGCCTTAAGCTCGCCGATGGAACCTACTTCAACGGCGATGAGACCCAGATCATGTTTCCTCCGCTGCAACACGGGTTGGGCCACGTGTACCGCGAGTCGCTCCGCCTTCCCTACGGTGCGCTGATGAGTTTCGTCCTGCGCTTTATGACCTTCTTCGGAAGTTCCGAGTTGTATTTCCGCATGCCTTCAGTCATAGCCGGGGCCTTGCTGCCCTATGTGGCCTACCGGTGGGTTGCGGATATATTCGGGAAGGGCGCGGGCTTCGCAACCGCGTGCATTCTCGGTTTCTCCCCGCCGCTCGTGATTCTGTCGGCGCAGGTGCGCTACTACACCATCCATATGCTCCTCATGGCGTGCTCGCTGTACTGTCTGGAGCGCGCTTTCCGCGAAAAATCGGCCAGATGGGTCCGGCTGTTCGGCATAGCCCTCCTGCTGGCCTTACTCACCATGTACATGTCCGCCTGGTATACCGCGGCAATCGGCCTGTATGCGCTCGTGCGCATTTCGAATAGGGAACTGCCTCGCCGCCTGGTATGGGAATGGGCGGCCATTCAGGCAATCGGGGTCGCCCTTTTGGCGGTTGGCTATGCCACACACATGCGGCAACTGCAAGGAACGGAATCCGAGCGGTTTGCCAAGGACGTATGGCTGCGCCCGTTCTACTATCACTCCGACGCCGGGAATGCGCTGGATTTTCTGGCCCGCGCCACGGACGCCCTATTCGGTTACCTGTTCGCCAATTCCACGCTGGGAACCTGGATGATCTTCGTGTTCCTGCTGGGGGCCGGCCTGCTTCTCTGGCGGAAGGCCGGCGCACCCGGGACTCCGAAGACCGCCACGCTGTCTCTGGTGTTGCCCCCGATCGCGACGTACGCGGCCGCCATGCTGGGTCTGTACCCGTATGGCGGCAGCCGGCACGATGCATATTTGTCCGTCTTCGTGGCCGCGGGTGTAGCGGTGGCCTGCGCGTTTGTAACGCAGTCGAGAGTGCTGTTGTTGGTGCTGGCTGCGGTGTTCCTGGTGCCGCCGTGGCGGGCCGCCGCGGAACACCACTACCTGGACGATTTCCCGGAAGCCTCCAAACTGGACCAGATGGACAGCGCGTTGGAATACCTTCGAAGCAGGGTGCCGCCGCCTAGGGTCCTGCTCACGGACCAGTTCGGCGCGGCGATGGTGAATTATTACGTATGCCACGGAGCGGCCGGGCAAAGCCGGAACCTGGCGCCGGGCTTGATTGAATACGGCTGTGCGGACGACTACCGGATTGTCATGCTAGACACCTGGTCCGCGGAGCCCAGCCGCTTCCCCGCGGTCCTCGCGCAAGCTCGTCAGGCCGCGAAAGACTCGTTTCCCGATCCTGTCTGGGTCTTCTACATGTCACTGAATGGCTGGACGACTGACCCTGTGCGCCGGGAGAACCGGGGCATCTTCGGGAAAATCGGCCTTTACCGTATCTCGCCGCCGTAACGAAAAAACCCGGCGCGGGCACGGCGCCTATCGGGGTTTCGGATTTGGCATAATTCCGAGAGGGCACGATTCCGCCTGACGGATAGGCAAATGGCGCAAACGGGGGACAAGCGTGACGATCCGCATTCGATGACGTTCCGCGAAGTGGTGACGCCGCGGGTCGCGGTCTGGTATCTGGTGATCGCGCTGGGACTCCTCTTTTTTTGGATGAACAGCGGGTCACTGCCGGAACGGGCCGCCGTCTTCTCCGTGATGGATGTTTATACTTTCAACGAACGCTATTGCGATATGGGTATTGTCCTGGGTTGGATGAACGACGACTGGAACGGTGTGGACACCCGGAAGAAGTGTCCCTCCTGTCCTTGCGTGCAATATCCAATTAACTATGGCAAGGGTGTGCTGTGGCTGGGCCGGCTGGGATTCCACCGATTTTCGGTAGCCGACAAGAATTGGTTGGCGCCGATAATCATCGTCGTCTTCCTGTTCTTGACGGCGCTGGTCTTTGAGGCCACCAGGTACTGGCATGTCTTGTACTATGGCCTGTTGCTGTTCACGCCTGCCATCTGCCTCGCAGTGGAGCGGGCGAACCTGGATCTGGCCATGTTCTGCTGTGTGGTAGCGGCGGTGCTGGTAGCTGCGCGCTACGGCCCGGGTTATGGCTATGGGATCGTGTTCTTCGCGGCCACCTTGAAGCTCTACCCCATCGCGGGGATCCTGGCGTTCTTGAATCGCACGCGCCGCAATTGGTACTACCTGCTCGCGGCGGCGGGGGGAATGGTATTCTTCCTGATCCTCACATGGGACTACCAGCCTTTCGGCCGCATGCTGGGTTCAATGCGGATTTCCTGGGGATACCCCGTAATCTTCGATCTCAGCCCGGTGGTCTTCAAGAACCTTGGATGGCCGCAGCTCGGAGCTCGATTGGGAGCTTTGACTTCACTCGAAAGGATGGCGATTCTCGGATTGTGGTTCGCGCCGGCCGCCATGGTGACTTGGTACGCGCGGCAGCGGCTGGCGTCTTTCCTGGAGACCGACCGGACCAAACGCCGCCAGTTCTTCCTCTTGGGCTGCAGCATCTACTCCTTTTGTTTCGCCGCCGGAAGCAATGTCGAATACCGGAGCATCTTCATTCTGTTGATGGCGCCCTATCTCCTGCAGGCGGGCGCGGCGCCCGAAAAGGGGAAGCGGCATCTGGCGCGATTTGGGCAATGCCTGGTGCTGTCGGTATTCATCTCGACGTGGTTCCGCAACTACGATTGGTTCGTGCCCTTCGAGCACGCCTGCTACTGGCTGCTGTTCGGCTTCTGCGGCTCGTTGTGCTTGGCGGCCTTGTTCGCCTGCTTCCCTGGATTGCGCGAACCCGCGCCCATGACGGTTGCGCCCCAGGTCACCGCTTACGAGCCCTGAAGATCGCCTCGCAGTAGCTTACGTACTGGTCCCGCTGAAAGCGATCCCGCTGGGCTAAAAGCCCGGCGGTGACAGGCGACAAAAAACGATCGCCTGTCCCACCTCGGACTTGGCAGAAATGGCCAATCTCGCGTGAAACGGTGTACTAAGCCACGTCCTGAACGGGCTGGCGCGCGAGTGTGCCGAGAGCCGGTGGAGCCCGCCTCGTGCAGCAGCCAGCCGCGCCGGTTACATCGTGACCCGCAATGATCTCCTTCAGTGCCGGCAAGGACCTACCGACGTGTCGCGCGGCTCGATATAATATCGAATCTGCCTGCCAAAAGAGCGCATCACAGTGGCCCGAAAGACTAAGAAACAGCCCGGTGGTGCGCCCCGTTCGACTACCCCAGCCGCGCAAAGAGCGCCGGCACGCGCGATGGCCGTTCCCACCCCGGTCTTCCAAGCCCCCGACAACTTCGCGGCAACCTGGCAACGACACCAGTGGACCATCGCTCTCGTCTGTCTCTGCCTGATTGGCCTGACCTTCTCGATTTATTTGAGGGCCGGAAGCTACGGCTTTGCCGATCTGGACGATCCGGCCATGATTTCCGAGAACCCCCACGTCCAGGGCGGGTTTACGCCCGCCGCGATCGCGTGGGCCTTCACGGAAACCAAGACGTTTTATTGGCAGCCGGTGACGTGGCTTTCCCAGATGTTGGATTGGCAGTTGTTCGGCCCCGACGCGGGCAGCCACCACCTGGTGAATGCCGGCCTGCATGGGTTGAATGCCGTGCTGCTCTTCCTGACGCTCCTGTACCTGACGGGATCGTTATGGCGCTGTGGCCTGGCCGCGGCAATATGGGCGCTGCATCCGCTGCGCGTGGAGTCGGTGGTCTGGCTGGTGGAAAGACAAGACATTCTGAGCGGCCTGTTCTCCATCGCGGCCTTGTGGGCTTATGCCTGGTATGCACGGCAGCCGGATTCGCGGAAGCGTTACGGCTGCGTGTTGGCGGCGTTCTGGCTGGCGCTCATGTCCAAGCCAATGGCGGTCACCCTGCCGATCGTGATGCTGCTTCTCGACTATTGGCCTTTGCATCGTCTGCGAAAGGACACGGCGCGCAGGCTGGTGGTGGAGAAGATCCCGCTCTTTCTGTCGGCTGCGGCATGCGCGGTGATCACGTATCTGGGCAAACCCGGGCAGGCCATCTCGTTCTCCGTGCTCCCGCTGAACGCAAGGGTCGTGAGCGCTTGCGCGGGTTATGCCGCCTATCTTGGGAAGCTGGTCTGGCCCCGGTCGCTGGCCAACTTCTATCCCCATCTGGCGCCCACCATGGCCGGTGCAGCCATCGCGGGCTTCGTCTTTGTCTTCCTGTCGGCGGCAGCAGTCCGGAACGCGCGCCGCCAGCCGTGGGTTTTGATGGGCTGGCTCTGGTTTCTCATCACCCTGTTGCCGGTCATCGGATTCGTGCAGGTGGGTGGGCAGTTCATTGCGGATCGTTTCACGTATCTGCCGCTCATCGGGCCGACGATCGCCCTGGTGTGGGCCGGCGCCGATTGGCTTCGAGGCTATCCGCGCTGGCAGCCCGCAGCCGTCGCCGGGAGTGCCGTTCTGCTGCTGGTTTTGAGCGTACTCTCGTTTGTCCAGACCGGGTACTGGGCGGACGACTTCGTCCGGTATCGCCACACCATCGAAGTGACCACCGGCAACGAGCGCATGATGTACACCTTCGCCAACCTGCTGGCGCGGACGGGGCACCTGGACGAAGCGGTGCGGAACTATCGGGAGGCCATCCTCCTGCAGCCGGGCCGCGCGGACGATCATGAAGAGCTGGCGGCGGTGCTGTTGAAAATGGGCAGGCATGCGGAGGCCATGGAGGAGTACCGCACGGTGATCCGGCTGGAACCGGAAAACGTTCCCGCGCTGAAATCGCTGGCCGTGGACTCGATCCAGAGAGGAGCGTACGGTGAGGCCCTCGGGCACCTGCGAACTGCGTCGCGCGCCGCACCGGACGACCCTGCAATCCAGCAAATGCTGCAGATGGCGATGACCTTGAACCCGTCGAAGGCTGTGGAGCCGGAAGTCAACGTCGAAGAGGGCAAGAGAGCGCAGCAGGAGCTGGCACTGCCTCCGGAAGCGGACCTGCATCCCCTCACCCCGGATCAGTCGCTCGAGTGCGGAGCGCTGCTCGGGTTCCTGGCCGCGGGGCTGCTGTGGCCCGATTGGGGACGGCGGGCTTTTCGATGGCTGGAGGGGGCGCTGTCGCAATTGGCTCGCAAGCCCGCGCGGGCGATGGTGCTCGCGGCCCTTCTGCCCATGGCAGTCAGGCTGTTGCTGATCCCGATTTACCCGATTCCGGAGCCCATCATAGCCGACGAGTTCGGCCACCTGCTGATCGGGCAAACGTTCGCTTCCGGCCGGCTCACCAACCCGCCGCACCCCATGGGCGAACATTTCGAGTCGATCTATATTCTGCAGAATCCGAGCTACACGTCCTACTACCCCGTGGGGCAGGGCGTTTGTCTGGCCGCGGCCCTGATTTTGGGCTTGAATCCGTGGTTCGGTGTGTGGTTGAGCGTCGGAGCAATGTGCGCCGCACTGTATTGGATGCTGGCCGGCTGGATGCCTCCGCGGTGGGCGCTGCTCGGCGCCCTGTTGGCCGCGGTGCGGCTCTCGGTTTTGAGCCACTGGATGAATTCGTTTTGGGGCGGCGCGGTGGCGGCGATCGGAGGGGCGCTGGTTCTGGGCGCTCTGCCGCGCATCATGCGCGCGCCACATGCTTCCAGCCGGAAGACCGCGCGTTACGCCGCGACGCTGGGAGTGGGCTTTGCGATTGTGGCGCAGACCCGGCCCTACGAGGGCTTGCTGCTTTCCATTCCGGTGGGAACGGCCTTGCTGTTCTGGCTGGTTCGCACCAGGACGGTAAGCTGGAGACTGCGCCTGGCAACGGTAGTTGCGCCTTTCACGGCCGTGATGCTGTGTTTCTTCGCATTCACGGCATATTACAACTGGCGGGTTACGGGGAATCCGCTGGAGTTGCCCTACCAGCTCTATCAGAAACTCTACGGCGTCCCGCAGTCGTTCTACTGGCAACCGCCTCTGCCGCCGGGAAACAGCGGGAAGTTGCCCGAGTTGGCGGACGACTACCGCTGGCAACTGATGCACCATAATCTGGCGCATTCCCTGCCGAGTGCGATTCACGAGACGGCGGTGAAACTGCAAACCCTTTGGGGCTTCTATCTGCAGCCCGTGTGGACCGTGCCACTGCTGGCTTTGCCCTGGCTGTGGGGCAATCGCCGATTGCGGTTCCTGACGATAACCGGTGCTTTTGTGATGGCCGGGGTAGCATTGTACCCATTCTTCTTTCCGCACTATCTCGGACCGGCGTGCGGCGTCCTTCTGGCCATCGTGGCCGGAGGCATTCGGCGCGTGCGAATGTGGCGCTGGCGGAATCGCCCGGTGGGAGCCTGCCTGGCCTGCGGTGTTGTGGCGGTGAGCGCGCTGGGCCTGCTGATCTCGCCGGCCGGAGCGGACCTGGAGAGTTTCAACCTGGTTTACTCCAGGTCGCCTCGCACCAGGATCCTCGGAAAGCTGGAGGAGCGTGGGGGCAAGCATCTGGTAATTGTGCACTATGGTCCGGAGCATGTATTCCATTACGGCCTCATCAACAACGATGCCGATATCGACAATTCGCCGGTAGTGTGGGCGCGCGACCTGGGCGCGGCGAAGAACGACGAATTGCTGCGCTATTTTCGGGACCGGACCGTGTGGACCTGGGATCCCGACAAGTGGCCGATCCACCTGCTGCCCTATGCGAGCCCCGTGCGCACGGCGGCGCTTCGATAGCCCGGATTTCTCATCGGCCGCAGCTAAGACATGCCGGCAAGAGTCGCTCCGTGCAACGGAGTGCCGGCACGGCACGCTGAGAGCGTGCGCCACGGGTGAGTGAGAAATCCGGGATAGGGCTAGGGCGCGGCTGGACGCGCCAGCAGGCGCACGGTCACGATGGCGTAGGGCGGCATCGTCACTTCCACCCCATCCTTCGACGCGGGAATCTCGCGGAGGTTGTCCTCGGTGGCGTTCGAAAGCCAGGCGCGGCTGAACTCGAGCAGGCGCGAAGAGAGGCGCACCTTGCCCTGGCGCCGGGCGGTCTCCAGCAGCCGGGCGATGTAGCCTTCGCCATCCTCGGCGGGCTTGAACGCCTCCAACTCGACGCCGTCGCCGGTCAGGCCGAGAAAACTCGCGGGCGTGGCGGGCAGCGAGCCGCGCAGTCCGACCTTGTCGTTCCTGGTCAGCTCGCCGGTTTCGAGCGGCGTCAGCGATTCGCGCCCCAGGCCGCTCAGGGACGCCGGATCCAGCCGGGCGCCGCTCGTGACCACGTAGCGGAAGGTGAACTCGCCGCTCTGCACGCGCGGGAAGTTGGTATGCCAGTAGTTGTTCAGGGCGTAAGAGAAGATGGTGGAGGATTTCGGCTCGAACCTCTCCGGCCACAGGCCCCGGTTGATGTCGCCGAAGGTCACGAGCGGCGCATCGACGGGGATCACCGCCGCGCTCGAGCCGCCGCCGCTGACGCGCGCCCAGTGTCCCGCCGTGTACCATTCGCGGCAGCCGC
>Ga0209415_10006408_pt1 | contig 20928 bp, 18 predicted proteins | sample PeaSoiSIISIP2007_FD_187696 | JGI IMG/M metagenome (GOLD analysis project Ga0209415, IMG submission 187696) | Peat soil microbial communities from Weissenstadt, Germany - SII-SIP-2007 (SPAdes) (version 2) | ecosystem: Environmental > Terrestrial > Soil > Wetlands > Peat | place: Germany...
CCACGGCCGCCCCTGCCGTCGTCATGGGGGCGTCGGTCCTGTACACACGGTCCAGGCACGCCTCGATCTGGTCGTCGGGGGCCACCACGGCGACGAACTCCCGACCCATCGTCGCTCGCAGGGTGTCGAGTGCCATCACGTCGTTGGGATCGGAGATGGCGACGACCGGCGCCCCGAACTTGCGACCGATGGGGACGACGTGGTGCCGACGGGCCACCGCCACCGGCAGCAGGCGCGCCACACTGACATCGACGTTGTATCGATCGAGATCGACAAACTCCAAGTTGTGATCGCTCGCGAGGAGCCGACCGGCTGCCGCGTCGCCCATGCATGCACCATCGGCACGAACCGAGTGCATATTGAACGCCTATCTGCGCAAGCACCGATTGCCCGAACCGCTGGCCCCCGGGGCTGCGGTGCTACCGTGGCGGCGCGGATGAGCCTCGTGCGCGTCGAATGACGTCCTCCCAGGTCACAGAGGGTGCGCCGGGCCCGTCGCCCGGGCTGCTCCGACCGTGACGGGGCCCGCCGGAGTCCCGGCTGCCGTGGCCTTCCACGTGACGCGCGGGGCGGTGACGGCCTTCGCAGCCGTGGTCGGGCTCCTCATCGGATCGTTCCTGAACGTCGTGATCTACCGGGTCCCGCGCCGGCTGTCGGTGGCGAAGCCCGGCTCCTTCTGCCCGCACTGCGAGACGCCGGTGCGACCCGTCGACAACGTTCCGGTCGTGTCCTGGCTGGTCCTGCGTGGCCGCTGCCACCAGTGCGGGGGGGCGATCTCGGGTCGCTATCCCTTGGTCGAAGGGGGCACCGCCGTCGTTTTCGCCGCCATCGGATGGGGGCTCGGAGCCCATTGGGCGGTGGTCGGCTTCTGCGTCCTGGCCGCCACCCTCGTCGTTCTCGTGGCCGTCGAACGCGACGGACTCGATCCGCCGATCTCGGCCGCCCTCGTCGGCACAGCCGTCGCCGTCGTGGCGCTCGTCGGTGCCGGCGCGGCTGATCACCGCTGGAACCACGTCGTGGGCGTCCTCATCGGGGTGGCCGTGGCCGCCGCCGTCGTCGCCGTCTCCGTTCGACGGGCGGCGGCGGCGTCCGTGCTCCTCCCGGTGGGGGCGGTGCTCGGCTGGTTGGGACCGACGTCGGCGGCCGAGGGTCTGGCCACGGCCGCCGTCGTCCTCGTCATCGCCCGACGAATCGTCGCCCGAGGTGCCTCGAGAGCGAACTCAGCGGGAGTCGAAGGCCCACGGCGCGCACTCGCTTTGGCTCTCGCCGCCGGGGCGGTGGTGTCGACGGTGATCGCCGTGGCGGTGGGGGCGGGAGCAGGTCGTTAGGAGCCCTCAGGGGGCGAACGCGCTCACGAATCCCCGGCCCGTGGGGACGATGCCCAGGCGCTCGAGCATCACCTTCAGGTCGTGGGGGTTGGAGGCGGCATTCATCGCCTCGCGGAGATCGACCTCGCCTTGGGCCAGGAGCTGGGCCAGGGCCTGGTCGAACGTCTGCATGCCGTAGTACTCGCCGTCGGCGATGATCTGGTCGATCTCGGCCGTGAGGAGGGGATCGGCGATGGCCTGTTGGATGCGGCCGTTCACCACCATGACCTCGAGGGCCGGAACCCGGCCCTTTCCGTCCGCGCGCGGGATGAGCCTCTGGCAGACCGTGCCCGTCAAGGCGCTGGCCAGGCTCAATCGGATCTGGCGGTGTTGATGGGGCGGGAAGAAGTCGACGATGCGGTTCACCGTCTCGGTCGCCGTGGTGGTGTGGAGCGTGGAGAAGACGAGGTGGCCGGTCTCAGCCGCCGTGAGCGCCGTGAACACCGTCTCGGGGTCCCGCATCTCGCCCACCAGGATGACGTCGGGGTCCTGGCGCAGGATCACCCGCATGGCGCTCGAGAACGTGTCGGTGTCGAATCCGACCTCACGTTGATCGATGGCGGCGGCGGCATCGGTGTGGAGGTATTCGATCGGGTCTTCCACCGTGATGATGTGGCAGGCCCGGGTCTGATTGATGTGATTGATCATCGCCGCCAGAGTGGTGGTCTTACCGGAGCCCGTCGGACCGGTGACGAGCACCAGGCCACGCTGTTCCTCGGCCAGGCGCCTGACGACGTCGGGAAGGCCGAGCTCCTCGATGCTCGACGCACTGGTGCGCACCCGCCGCACGGCCAGGGCCACCGAACCTCGCTGGTAGAAGGCGTTGATACGGAAGCGGCCGACCCCGTTCACGCTGTAGGCGAAGTCGGCTTCATGCTTCTCGGTGAAGATTTCGCGGATGTTGGGAAGCATGATTCCCTCGGTCAGCGCGTCAGTCTCCTCCGCCGTGATCCGAGGTTCGTCGTCGAGCATGCGCAGATGGCCATCGACGCGCACCCGGGGGGCTGAACCCGCTTTGATGTGGAGGTCGGAGCCGTCGAGATCGCAGAGAACCTGCAGCAATCGGTTGAAGTCATCCAGGTCCATGGCGTCCTAGTGTACGACAACGAAAAAGTTAAACGACCGTTTTCGTGACTGAATGCCGACGTATTGTGACAAAGCGGAAGAGTGGCGGGGCGATGGTGACGATGCGTGAACGAGCGGTGGGTGGCACCTACTAATGGCGAAACACCGACGCGGCCGCTCCGCCACTTCGGGGGAATCCACACGGGCGGCAGCGGTGAACCCGTTGCCCCTGTCGCTGGCCGACGTCTACCTCCTCACCGCCGAGAGCGACGGGAACGAAGCCGTGGCCGGACTGACCCTCGTGGTCGATCAGGACGGCCTCACCGTGATCACTCCCCACGGAACGACCGGGGCGCGACTCACCTGGTCGGAACTGACTGTCCTGAAGACGGCCGGGCGCACGCGGGCACCGGGCGGCGAGGAGGCCGTCGTCCTCGAGGCCTCGGGCGCACGGCGGACCCACCGGTTCGTCGTCCCCACCGATGATCCCGGCGCCTTCGAGACCACCATGGCCGGGATCACGGGGGTACCCCCTCCCGACGTGCCCCGCAAGAGCCGGAAGAAGAAATGATCGATCCCCCCGAACCGGGCCTCGACCGTCGGGATCAGGCACGGGAGGCCCCGGTGGCCGGATCGGGACCCTAGGCCTCCCCCCACACGCCGGGGGGCGGGTCGGGACGCCTTGTGGCCACGTGGACACACCGGCCTCGATCGTCACAGAATCGCAACACTCCTGTGGTGTTTTCGTCAGTTTTGAGGGCAATGATCGCTCCATGGAACCGCTTGTACTGGAGTCCTGCCACAGCACCTGGCTCTTCGACACCGATCGGATGCGCTTCCGTCGAGTCCTGAAGGGTCTGCACCTGGACAATCATCCCGCGTCCACCGGGTGGCGGCCGTACTTCGGCCTGGACATCGACCCTGTGTCAGAGTCCTTTGTGGTCCTTCTGAACCCCGAGGGAACCCGGCTCCTGCGGTCGTGGCGCCACGTCGAGCACTGCACCCAGTGCGGGGGCGAGGCCACCGGCGAGCTCTCCCTCGACGAGCTCCGCAGCGCCGCCCGCGCCTGAACACCGGGCCCGTCCCCCGACGGGCGGGAAAAATACGGCCGATCGGCTGGTTTCTCTCAATAGTTGGCGCCCACCGTCCGATGGAATACCCGTCCGGCTACGCTTCGCAGCCGGTCCCGGTCATTGATCGCGTGCAGGCTCCGGCGATCACGAGGGCAACGAGCGGCCGGTCGATGGGGCGGAAGTGGAGGATCCGGGGATGACGATGGAGAGTCGCCAACCGGAAGGAGCGGGATCGAACTCCGATCTCGTTCGCTCCGCGGCCCTGTCCTCGGCTGACCTCTGGCATGAGATCCTCCAACGGCTGAACGAGGTCCAGGAGGGTCAGATCAGGCTGGCCAGGGCCATCGAGAGCCTGGGCATGATCGTGTGCGACGCGCTCTCGGTCAACCCGCAGGCGGTACTGAACGGCGGTGAGGAGACGGCGTCACTGCCCCGGGCCCAGCAGCAACGTGTGCCTCTCGCCGCCGGTCCGGCGCCGTCCACCGTCGAGCAGCACGTTGCCGCCAGTGAACGCGACCTGGTCGCCGCCCAACGAACCATCGACTCCCTTCTCTCGTCCGACGTTTTCGCACCCGCCGCCTCCGGGCCAGACGCCAGGCCCGTTCCCGGTGTCCCCACACCGCCGGCGGCGCCGACCGGGTCGCCGACCTCCCCGCGCTTCTATGTCGCACCGGTTCCCGACGGGAACCGCAGTGAGACGCGCGAACCCGTCTCGAGCGGAGCGTGGCCCCGCGGTCGGCGCGTCGCCCGAGGTCTCGGCCGGGAAGGGCCGTCGCTGTCGGGACCGTCGGTCGTCCCCAATCTCACGCCCGCCGCCATCGACGCCCTCCTGGCCGCCGAGTTCGGCGACACCTCGGCTGCGCCTTCCGCTCCCCGACCGCAAACTCCGCGCCCACCGATGGTGCCGGCGGCGGAGGCGGGTCCGCTTCTGAACACACTTCTCGGGGCGGAATTCAGCGCCCCGGCGGTCGTGCCGTTGCCGCCCGAGACGGGCCCGGCCCCGCATGTCGGAGCCCCGACCCCTCCGCCGACGGCCCCGCCGACGGCGTCCGCTCCACCTCCTCAACCACCGCCGCCACACCCGCCGGCCGTCGGGTCGTCCCCGATGGCCCCTGCCGCCAAGCCTGCACCCTCTGCACCCCCGATCGCTCCGCCGACGGCTTCTCCCCCGATGGCGCGCGCACAACCCGCCCCGATGATGACCACTCCGGCAGCGGGGGGGCCCACGTCACAGCCGCCCGATGCCACGCCGACGAAGGCACCGTGGACTCCCACGGTCGATCCGCGTCGCTCGGCGCCACCGTCTTCTGCAGGATCCTCGGCGCCCGGCGGCCCCGGGGCCGGTCCTGCTCCCGCATTTCCTCCTCCGGTCCCGGCAGCAACGGCCTACAACGCGCCGAGAGTGCCGCCCCAGCCCGATCCCGGCGTGCGCGGTTCGGGCGGACCGAACCTGTGGAATGAACCTGGCCCTGCGGCCGATGTCCCCGGGGGTGACGCGCCACGCCACTCACCGCTCGGTGCCGTCTCCGGGGACCCCGCACCGTTCTCGGTACCGGTGGCGCGACCCGGTGAGACTGCCGCAGCGGCGATGCCCAACCCGGGCACCCCGACCGGCTCGCCGACGCCATCGCCCCTGGAGCCCGACGCTCAGACGACGAGCGCCGCAGACAGTGCGGCGCTCGCCACGGAGATCCTGTCAATCGCGCCACAGGCGCCGGTCGTCGAACCGGCAAACACGGGTCCGACCACTCTGGCCGAGGACGTCACGATCATGGCCAAGGGACGCCGGCGGCGGTTCCGTCTGCGCTGACCGGTCGGCCGGTCGAGTCCCTCGGCCGACAGCTCGCCAGGTCTTCCGCGACGTCGGCCCCGACGTGATCTACAGGGCGGGTCGCCGCCAGGTTCCGGTGCTGCCGCCCGTCTTCTCCCACAGAGCCAGTTCACCGATGCTCATGGTGCGGTCGGCCGACTTGCACATGTCGTAGATCGTCAACGCCGCGGTGGCACACGCCGTCAACGCCTCCATCTCGACACCGGTCCGGTCGACCGTCTCGACTTCGGCCTCGACCTCGACGAAGTCATCGCCGATGGTGAAATTCACGTGGACGGCCCCCACCAGGAGGGGGTGACACATCGGGATCAGATCGGGGGTCTTCTTCGCCGCCTGGATGCCGGCGATCCGAGCCGTGCCCAGCACGTCCCCCTTGGTGATGGCATTGCTGGCCACCTTGGCCGTGGTTTCCGGGGCCATCATCACCCGGCACCGGGCCAGGGCTCGACGGTGGGTCTGTTCCTTCGGGGTGACATCCACCATGCGGGCCCCCCCGAGAGGGTCGAGGTGGGTCAGGCTACGGTCGGCGGGCACCTCCGTATTCTACGTGACCAGGGTTTCGTCATGTGGCCCTACGGCATCCGGGTTCTGTCCTGAACGGTAGACTTGGCACTCAGAGGGCGAGAGTGCCAATCACGGAAAGGGACAAGAGCGGATGCCGACGTATGAATACGCGTGCCGGTCTTGCGGCGAGCATCTCGAGGTCGTCCAGTCGTTTCGCGAAGATCCTCTGACCACCTGCCCGGCGTGCGGTGGCGCGTTGCGCAAGGTCTTCGGCTCCATCGGGGTCGTCTTCAAGGGAAGCGGCTTCTACAAGAACGACAGTCGGCCGGCGGCGAAGGAATCGTCGTCGGCCAAGGAGCCGTCGACGACGACGGCATCCGACGGGGCGGCGTCGGACAAGGCCAAAGACGGAGCCGGCTCGGCCAAGGAGAAGACGTCGTCCGACAGCTCCTCGGGCTCCGGTGCGAACGACAAGGGCCCGTCGAAGAAGAGCGGATCGACATCCGAGAAGTCGAGCACCCCATCCGGAAAATCCGGTTCATCCGGAAAATCCGGTTCGTCGGCGGCCGCCTCGTAGAGACGCCGGCGCGCCTGCCGGAGACGGCCGCGCCGTGACCGACACCGGAGCCGGCGGCGCCGTGACCTACGCGCCGCTCAGCACCATCCCGTCAACCGCCAGCGTCTGACCGGCCGCCAGGCCCGGCAGCCATTCGACGTCGTTGCCGACATGGACGATCTCCTGGAGCATCCGCTGCAACGTCGAAGCGATCGTCCCCTCGCGTACCGGTTCGGCCAGGACTCCGTTGCGGATCATGAGCCCCTCCGCCCCCACCGAGAAATCCCCGCTCACCGGGTTCACCCCGGAATGGACGCCGGTGACCGACTGCACGAAGAACCCTTCCCCCACGTGGGCGAGGATCTCGTCGGCCCCGAGTGGCCCGGGGGCGAGCAACAGGGCCCGGCACCCGGCCGTCGGCGTGGTGGCGTAGCCGCCCCGAACGGCGGAGGCCGTCGACGCCGTGCCCGCCCGACGCGCCGACGTGGTATCGAAGACGAAGCGGCGCAGGATACCGGCATCGATGAGCACGTTTCGCCGGCAGGCCAGGCCTTCGGCGTCGTGCGTCGATGCACCGAAGGCCCGGGCGTCGGTGGGGTCGTCGACGAGGGTCACCAGAGGGCACGCCACCTCTTCGTCGATACGACCGGCGAAGATCGAGCGACCCTTGGTCACCGCCTCACCGGACAAGGCCGAGGAGATGATCGACAACAAGGTGGACGTGACCCGTGAGTCGAGAACGACCACACAGCGCCCCGACTTCACCTTGCTGGCCCCGATCATCCGCGTGGCCCGCTCGATGGCGTCATGGGCGGCGTGGTCGGCGTCGACATCGCCGGGTCCGCGTCCGGCGCTGAAACCCACGCCGGTCTGGCTGTCGGTGCCCTCGCCGGCGATGGCCGACACCGACAGGCTGCAGATGGTGCGCCGGGCCGTGGCCGTGATCCCGGTCGAGGTGGCGATGGCGGCCTCGGCCGCCATGTCGCCATAGTCGGCGGCGTCGACCTGGCGCACGCGCGGATCGCCGCCACGTACCCGTCGTTCGAGCTCGAGCGCCATGTCGACCTTGGCGCTGGTGGGCAGCGAGCTCAGGGCGTCGTCCCAGAGGTCGAGCGAGGCGGGGGGCACGTCGTCGGGTCGCGCCAGACCCAGGAACTCGTCGGGCGTGGCGAAGGTGGCGTTGTCGCGTGCCTCGGCCAGCGTCTCGGTTATGGCCCTTTCGTCGAGTGTGCCGGCATAGGCGAATCCCTGGCGATGATCCGACACCACTCTGATGCCCACGCCGGCCGACGACGCCGACGCCAGCTGCTCGATCTCTCCTCCGTACGCCCGGACGTCGGTCTCCACCCCGCGCGAGGCGTACACCTCGAGCTCTTCGCCCGGGCGGGCCTGGTCGGCGACGCGGGTGGCGATGCGCAGAAGTTCGTCCACCGACGCGGCGGTGCCCTGGGTGGCGGTGTCACTCACCGGGTCACTCACCGGGTCACTCACCGGCTGTCCCTCCGATCGTCACGCCCGTGATCCGCAGGGTGGGCTGTCCTGTTCCCACCGGCACGCTCTGCCCATCTTTCCCGCACGTTCCCGGTGACGTGGCGAAGTCGTTGGCCACGGCGTCGATGCGTCGGAGCGTCTCGGGGCCGTTGCCGATCAGGTTGGCGTCACGCAGAGGTTCGGTGAGTTCACCGTTCTCGATCAGGTAGGCCTCCACGGTGCCGAACACGAAATCCCCCGTCGTGGTGTTGACCTGGCCTCCCCCCAACTTGGCCACGTAGACGCCGGTGGGGGTCTGCGCCAGGAGCTCGGCCGGATCGGAGTCACCGTCGACGAGGAACGTGTTCGTCATCCGCACCATGGGCAGATCCCGGTAACTCTGACGACGGCCGTTCCCCGACGAAGTTCGCCCTTCCTGGCGGGCCCGCAGGTAGTCCCACATGTAGTCGGTGAGGATGCCGTCCTCGATGAGGACGTTTCTCTGCGCGGGCCGGCCCTCGTCGTCGACGGCGAAGGTGCCCCACTCGCGGGCGATGGTGCCGTCGTCCACCAGCGTGACGAGCGGGCTCGCCACCTGGGAGCCGACCTGACCGACGTAGACCGAGGCGTCCTTGGCGATGTGATCGGCCTCGAGCCCGTGGCCGCACGCCTCGTGGAAGAGGATCCCCCCGCTGCCCGAGGCCAGCACGATGGGGACCTCGCCGCTCGGGGCCGGTCGGGCGGACAGCTTGGCCAAGGCCCGCCGGGCCGCGATATCGGCGATCTCCTCCACGTCGACCGTGTCGAAGAGCTCGAAGCCCACCGTGAAGGCGGCCGATTCGAACCCCGTCTGCATGCCGGTGTCACCCACGGCCACGCATGACACCGAGAACCGTGAGCGCACCTGGTCATCGGTGACGAGAACCCCGTCGCTGTTGGCCACGAGGATCCGACGTCGGCTGTCGCCGTACCCGGCGGACACCTGGGTCACAGCCGACCCGGCGGCGCGAGCGGCATCATCGGCGCGCGCCAGGAGTTCGATCTTGCGCGCCTTGGTCACCTCTTCGGGCAAGATCGTCACGTCGTAGGGACGCGACGGATCGGACGGGGTGAGCGCCACGGTGCGGGTACCCCCCGATTCACGGGCCACGGCGGCGGCAGCCTCGGCGGCCAGCATCAGCCCCTTTTCGCTCAGGTCGGCGGTGTGGGCATAACCCGTCGTCTCACCCACGACGACACGGATGCCGGCACCCCGGTCGCGTCCCGACGAGAGCTCTTCCACCCGGCCGTCGTCGAGCGACGCGCCGATGGCCTGGCGGTCCTCGACGAAGACCTCGGCGAAGTCACCACCCCGACCGAGGGCGCTGCCGAGCACCCGCTCGACCACCGCGGGGTCGACGAGCAGTGCTGTCCCCGACGCTCGTTCGCTCACCGGCTACTCCTTCTCTCGGAGCCGGTCACGTCCGGCACCAGGTCTCTTCCCGGCCATCCTGGCCGGGGGCGCCCGTCTTTCGTATCGTACCGCCGTGACCCTCGAACCCGGCCGCAGCGGTCGCGTCTCCCATGTCGTCGCTGACCAGGACACCGCCGCCGCCCTGGGCTCGGGGGACGTCGACGTGCTGGCCACGCCCCGGCTGATCTCATTGTGCGAGGAGGCCACCCTGCGGGCGGTCTCCAGTCAGCTGGGGGCCGGGAAGACGAGTGTCGGTGTCCGGGTGCAATTCGACCACCTGGCGCCGGTCCGGGTGGGGTCGGAGGTGACGGCCGAGGCGGTGCTCGAAAAGGTGGAGGGCCGCCGGCTCGTCTTCACCGTGTCGGCCACCGACGCGGCCGGGCTGGTCGGCGCCGGCCGCGTCACCCGCGTGGTCGTCAACGTCGAGGATTTCCTCTCCCGGGCCCGCTGACCCCGGCTTCGGTGGCGGGCCATCCCGGCCGGCCGCCACCCGGTGGTGCCGTCAGACGCCTCGCCCGAGGACGTTTCCGAGAACTCCCCCGACGACACCGCCACCCACGGCATCGCGCCGGTCGTCGGTGGCCATGTACTCCGACAGGGCCTGGGCCAGGACCGGCAGGGGCATGCTCTGCAGCCAGATGTTGCCGGGACCGGTGAGCTGGACGAGATGGTGCCCGTCGCCACCCATGAACCGGTTGGCGATGCCGGGGAGCCGGATCACCTGGAAGTTCACACTGTCCTGGAACATCCCGACGTGACCCGGGTGCACGAGCAGCGTCTGCCCCGACACCAACTCGTACGTCACGATCTCACCGGACAGCTCAATCCAGGCCTTTCCCTCACCCTCGAGCCGCTGCAGGATGAACCCGTCACCACCCCAGAGACCGCCCTTGAAGGTCTGTTGCAGACCGATGGTGGGGGTGATTCCCGGTGTCCCGCACACCCAGCCGTGCCGGTGGACGAGGTAGCCCTGGCCCGGGGCGATCTCGATGGGCAGTATCCGGCCCGGAAGCTTGCTGGCGAAGGTGACCATGCCCTGACCACCCACCGCCTCATAGCGGGTCAGCATGATCCCACCGCCACCCACGGCGCGCTTCAGCCCCGCCATCAGCCCCCCGCTGCCACCCGTGTTGGCCGTCTGCGACATCTGCATGTTGGCGGTCATCCATGACAGGTCGCCGTGGGTCGAGATCAGAGCCTCGCCCGGGTCGAGCATCATCTCGAGGACCGGCATGGTCGTTCCGTTGACGTTCGCCTGCATCACGATCTCCCCTCACATGCCGCCGGACCGGCGGCCGTCTGGATGATGGCATTCTGCCTCGCCGACAGCCTCGGAGCGCGCTTTTCCTGTCGGCGGGTCGACCGGGCGCCCGTCTCGGCAACGCTCGGAGGGCGGCGCCGTACGGTCGTGCGAAGCTTCCCCGATGGGACCCGAGACGTTGCGACCGGTGCGCGCCACGTTCGTGACCTTCGGGATCTTCTGGGGCACGTGGGCCGTGGCCGCCACCAACATCGAACACAGCCTCCACCTGTCGGCCGGGCGCCTGGGCCTTCTGCTGTCGGCATCGATCGGCGCCGGCGGCCTGGCGGCGGCGGCCAGCGGTGGCTTGGCCGAGCGTTGGGGCACGGCGCGATTCCTCAGTCGGACGCTGGTGGGGTGGGGGGTGGCCTCGCTCGCCGCGGCCGGCGTGGCCGAGGGCGCACCCTTCGTCGTCACTTTTGTCCTGACCATGACGGCGGCGGGTCTGGTCGACATGGCCATGAACGCCGCCGCCGCCGCCGGCGTGGCCGGCGACGCGGCCCGGATGATGCGCTTCCATGCCCTCTTCAACACCGGGGCCCTGATCGGGGCGGGCGTCGCCGGGGTCCTCCTCCGAGCCGGGTTGTCGTGGCGCTGGGCCTGGGCCGCCGTCGGTGTCGGCGGTCTCGTCCTGGCCGCCCGGACCCGCGGCGCCACCCTGCCCGGGACCGTCGACCACAGTGTCGTCGCCGACGTGGCTGTCGATCCGAGCGGCGCGGGACGTCACCAGCGCGCCGGCTGGTTGCGGTCGTTCGCGGCCATCCGGTCCCAGCACCTCGTGGTCTTGGCCGTCGTGTTCGCCGTCACCGCCATGGTCGAAGGAGGGATCGACACCTGGGGCGTGCTGTTCCTCCGGACCCATCTCGCCGCCGGGGTCCTCCTGGGGGCGGGCGCCTATTGCATGGGTCAGGCCATCGCCGTCTTCACCCGCGGTGGAGCGGGTGGGCACATCGGCCGAATGGGGGCGCGCTGGGGGCTCGTCATCGGTGCCGCCGTCGCCGCCGCAGGGCTGGCCGTGGAGGCGGGATCGGACCATGCGGCCACCGCCGCCATCGGGCTCGCCCTCGCGGCGGGGGGCATCTCCTTGTGCTGGCCGCTGGTCATGGCCGTGGCCACCACGGTGGCCCTCGGCTCGGCATCGGTGCGTTCACCCGGTCCCGGAGCAGCGCCGGCCCGCAACGACACGGTCTCGCCGGCGGCCCTGGTGGGCGCCCTCACGGCCGCCGGGTACGCAGGCTGGGTCGCTGGTCCGGCCCTGGTCGGCTGGGTGGCCGACCGGGCCGGCCTGAGCACGGGACTGTTCCTGCTCTCGGGCCTCGCCGCCTCGGCCGCCGTGATCCTGGCGCTGATCCCCACTCGGCCGTCCGCGGTAGCGTGACGGTACGGCGCCCGCGCTCGTCCCCGACCCCACCGATGCCCATGCTCCTCGACTCCATCCACGACCCTGCCGATCTGCGTCGCTTGACGTATGAGCAACTCGACCAGTTGGCGGCCGAGATCCGCTCGTTCATCGTGGAGACGGTCACGACCACCGGTGGCCACCTTGGTTCGAACCTGGGCGTGGTGGAGCTCACCCTGGCGCTGCACCGGGTCTTCGACTCGCCGCGCGACGTCATCCTGTGGGACACCGGCCACCAGGCGTACGTCCACAAGTTGGTCACGGGCCGCCAAGGGTCGTTCGGCTCCCTGAAGCAGGCCGGCGGCCTGTCCGGTTACCCGTCGCGCGCCGAGTCCGAGCACGACTGGGTGGAGAACAGCCACGCGTCGACCGCCTTGAGCTACGCCCACGGCATCGCCACCGCCTTCCACCTCGGGGGTGAAGACGAACGCCGCGTGGTCGCCGTCCTCGGCGACGGCGCCCTCACCGGGGGCATGGCCTACGAGGCGCTCAACAACCTCGGGCACGCCAACAGCCGGGTCGTCATCGTGCTGAACGACAACGGCCGCTCCTACGCTCCGACCGTCTCCAAGCTGTCGTCGGGACTGACGCATCTGCGGTTGAACCCCTCCTACGTGCACGCCCGCGAGCGGATCCGCCACCTCCTGCGGGGCATCCCCGGCCTCGGCGGCGTGGCCTACTCGGGCGTCCACGGCCTGGCCCTGGCCGTGCGCGAGGTCGTCACGCCCCACCGCTTCTTCGAAGCCCTCGGTGTCCGCTACGCCGGACCCATCGACGGCCACGACATCGCCGGCATGGAGCAGGCGTTCGCCCACGCGGCCGAGTGGGACGGACCCATCGTGGTGCACGTGCTCACCCAGAAAGGGTGTGGCTACGGTCCCGCCGAGGAGGACGAGATCCAACGGCTGCACGACTTCAAGGTCCAGCCCATCACCCGCCGAGCCGATTCCTCCGTGGCGCCGCAGTCCTACACCGACGCCTTCACCAAGGCCATCCTCCACGCCGCCGGGCGCGACCCCGACGTCTTCGCCATCACCGCCGCCATGCCGGGACCGACCGGCCTTCTGCCTTTCGAGGAGAAATACCCCGACCGCTTTCTCGACGTCGGGATCGCCGAGCAGCACGCCGTGACCGCCGCGGCCGGCATGGCCATGGCGGGATTGCGCCCAGTCGTGGCCGTCTACTCGACGTTCTTCACTCGCGCCTTCGACCAGGCCAACTTGGACGTCGGCCTGCACGGCCTCCCCGTGGTCTTCGTCCTCGACCGGGCCGGGATCACCGGAGACGACGGGCCCAGCCATCACGGCATCCTCGACCTGTCACTCGCCCTCTCCATACCGGGGATGACCGTCTTCGCCCCGTCCTCGGCGGCCGAGGTGGCGCCCATGCTCGATGCCGCCCTCTCCCTCGACGGCCCCTCGGTGATCCGTTTCCCGAAGACACCGGCCCGTCATGTCGAGGCCGATGCCATCGGTCACGGCCTGTCGGCCCGGGTCGTGCACCGTGGCGACGGGACGGTGGCACTTCTGGCCGTGGGCAAGATGGTCGAGGCGGCCGAGGAGGCGGCGGCCAAGCTAGCCGCCGACGGAGTCGACGCCACCGTGTGGGACGTCCGAGTGGTGTCGCCTCCGGATCCGGCCATGCTCCACGACGCCGCCGCCCATGGGCTCGTGGTCACCGTGGAGGACGGGATCCGTCTGGGGGGCGCGGGGATGTTCCTCCTCGACGCCATGCGTGGCCTGCCCCCCGGGGAGCACCCCCGGCCCGCCGTGCGGATCCTGGGTGTCCCCCGCTCGTATCTGGCTCATGGGAAGCCGGATCTCATCCTCTCGGACCTCGGGCTCGACGGACCCGGCATCGCCACCGCCGTGACCGCGGCGCTGGCCGAGGAGCGTGACCGGCCCCATCTGAGCTGACCGGGCCCGGCGCCTCCGGCCCGGCGCCTCCGGCCCGGCGCCTCCTTCCCGGCGCCTCCTTCCCGCGCTCTTCGCCGGCCCTCCGCTCATCCCGGCCCTTTGTCCCGCGGATCGAAACTTGTTCTAGTTTGGGGGGGATGGAATTCAACCTCGCGGACCTCTTCGAGGCTGCCGCCGACGCCTTCCCCGATCGTGAGTACCTCGTGGCCGAGGGCCACCGCCTCACCTATGCCGAGATGGAGGCGCGGGCCAATCGCCTCGCCCACCATCTCGCCGCCCACGGCGTGGGCCCGGGCGACCACGTCGGCATCTACGCGCTGAACAACACCGAGTGGGTGACGACGTTGTGGGCCGTCTTCAAGCTCCGCGCCGTCTGGGTGAACATCAACTACCGCTACGTCCACGACGAGCTGCGCTACCTCTTCGCCAATGCCGATCTGGTCGCTCTGGTCCATCAACGACAGTTCTCGCCCCGTGTCGCCGCGCTCTTGCCGGAGCTGCCGGCGTTGCGCCACGTCATCGTCATCGACGACGACAGCCAAGAGCCCGACCCCTCCCCCGACGCCGTCGGATTCGAGGAGGCGCTCGAGTCGGGCGCAGCCGAGCGCGACTTCGGGCCACGCTCGGGCGACGATCTCTACATCCTCTACACGGGGGGAACCACGGGCATGCCGAAGGGCGTGGTCTGGCGACACGAGGACGTCTTCTTCGCCCTGGGTGGAGGAATCGACGCCATGACGGGCACCCGCATGGAGCGGCCCGAGCAGATGGTCGAGAAGGGCCGGGCCCAAGGCGGGGCGCTCAGCTTCCTTCCCGTCGCCCCCCTGATGCACGGAGCCACCCAGTGGGGGGTGATGGGACAGAGCTTCACCGGGAACCGGATCGTCCTCGTGGCCAAGTTCGACCCACACGAGATCTGGTCCATCATCGAGCGCGAGAAGATCAACATGGTGATGATCACCGGCGACGCCATGGGCAAGCCGCTGATCGAGACGCTCGACGAGCCGGGTGCCACCTACGACCTGTCCTCGCTCATCGGCTTCACCTCGACCGCGGCGCTCTTCTCGCCGTCGGTGAAGGACGAATTCTTCCGCCACTTCCCCAACCTGGTGTTGACCGACGCCATCGGCTCGTCCGAATCGGGCAACAACGGGATCACCCATGTGAAGCCCGGTGAGACGGCCATGAAGGGTGGGCCCACGGTGACGAAGGTGGGAGAGACCGTCGTGTTCGACGAGGAGCTCAATCTGGTCAAGCCCGGTTCAGGCGTCATCGGCAAGATCGCCCGGACCGGGAACATCCCCGTGGGCTACTACAACGACCCGGCGAAGACGGCCGAGGTCTTCCTCAACGTCGAAGGGAAGCGCTACGTCATGCCCGGAGACTTCGCCACGGTGGAAAGCGACGGATCGGTGACGTTGCTCGGCCGCGGCTCGATCTGCATCAACTCCGGAGGAGAGAAGATCTTCCCCGAAGAGGTGGAGGCCGTCGTCCGCTCTCATCCCGACGTCATGGACGCCATCGTGGTGGGCGCCCCCGACGAGCGCTTCGGTCAGCGCGTGGCCGCCATCGTGCAGCCGCGCCACGGACGCGCCGCCCCCTCGCTCGAGGCCGTGCAGGAACACTGCCGCACACACGTCGCCGGCTACAAGGTGCCGCGCCAACTCCACGTGGTCAACGTCATTGAACGCTCGCCGAGCGGCAAGCCCGACTACCGCTGGGCGAACACCATCGTCACCACGGAGCCCGGCGCCACCTGAACCATGTCCGTGGCGCTCTCCGACCTCGTGGGCGACGGACGGGCCGCGGTGGTGACCATGGAGGTTCAACGCGGTGTGGTCGGCGATCTGTCGAGCTTTCCCGACCTGGCCAAAGAGGTCGAGCGGGTGGGCGTGGTGGAGAACACGGGTCGCCTTCTACGCGCGGCGCGCCACCACGGCGTCCCCGTCGTCCACTGCACCGCCGGTTTCCGCTCCGACAGGCTCGGATCGCCCGCCAATGCCCCTCTCATGACCGCCCTGTTCCGCCGGCCCGAGCACCTTCTCGAACAGACGGCCGCCGTCGAGCTCGTCCCTGGCCTCGGAGCCGAGCCCACCGATCTCGTGTCGCACCGCCGCCACGGCGTGTCACCCTTCGTGGGGACGACCCTCGACCCGACGTTGCGCGCGCTCGGCATCTCCACCGTGGTGGCCACCGGCGTGTCTCTCAATCTGGGGATCATCGGACTGGCCGTCGAGGCCGTCGATCTCGGCTACCACGTCGTGGTGGCCACCGACGCCGTGGCCGGCATCCCGAGCGACTACGCCGACCAGGTTCTCCGCCACACTCTGGCGTTGGTGGCGACACTGGCCACGGTCGACGAGATCACGAGCGCGTTTGGTCCCTGAACGCGAGCCACCGCCCGCTGCGCCGACCCCGGGGGGGCCGAGGGTGGCACAGGGGCGGCAGCCCGACCGAGCGCCGGCACTGGCGAGGACCCGCCGGTGGCGACGACGCCGGAGCCCACTTCGCGAAAACGCGCATGTGGGATGGAGAAAGGGTACGTGACGGGAGCGTCATATGCCGGGACCAAAAGTGCCGGCCGGGTGGCGTGCGACCGGCCCCGGCACCGACGTCCGGGGGACACGGCCGACGCCCATCAGCGGCCCTGGCTCACCGGGACATCAGTCCTGCGTAGAGGACCTCCCTAATGATTCGACGCAGCACAGATTGTCATCTGCAGCAACTATCGGCGCTCCCGTCCTCCGTCCTGTGGGTAACGCGCACCGCGCGCACCCGGCCGCGCTGACAACAAGCCGGACGCTGCGGTGAGGTTCAACTGCCGATCTGGGCGATCCGCTGCCGGGTGGTGCTGTGGACGGGGTCCTTGTCGAACTGCGGCAACACGTGCTTCCCGAACGTGGCCACCGCCTCTTCACAGGTCTCGATGGGCATGGCCGACGACAGCATCCCGAAACTCAGCTGATCGGCACCGGTTTCCTCGAAGCGCTTGATCGTCTCCGTCACCTCGTCGGGGTCACCGATGGCGATCGACCGGCTCTCGATGCTCTTGTCGATCTGCTCGGGCGTTTGGTCGGGAATGGTCTGGGGCCATTCGGGGATGCCGGGCGGCCGGGGGAATGTGTCGAGGTACCGGAACACGAGGCTCACGTAGTAGCCGCCGTCCATCTGGGCGAAGGCGTCCCGGGCCTTGCCCCCGTCCTCCAGGCACAACATCTGGGTGGTGATCATCACGTTGTCGTTGACGTACTCGCCCACGGGCTCGGCGTTCTTGATGTCCTTCTTGTACTTCTCGATGAGCGGGATGAATCCTTCGGGGGGACCGAAGGCGAAGCACAGAACACCGAGACCCTGCCGAGCCGCCAGCTCGAACGTCCCGGGACTCCCGGCCGCCACCCACAGGGGCGGGTGCGGCTTCGTATACGTCTTCGGCAGGATGTTGCGCTCGGGCATGGAGAAGAACTTGCCGTCGTAGGAGTAGTCCTCGTCCTTCCACATCCGCACGATCTGCGGCAGCGTCTCCGCCACCATCTCGCGGGTGAGCTCCTGATCCTCGATGCCGAAGCCCCGCTGCTCGGTGGTGGAGGAACCCCGTCCCGTCCCGAATTCGAATCGGCCTTCGGACAGATGGTCGAGCATGGCCACCCGTTCGGCGATCCGGGCCGGGTGGTTCACCGGTGGCGTCAGGTTGATGATGCCCGAACCGAGGTGGATGTTCTTCGTCTGGGCGGCGGCGAAGGCCAGGAAGGACTCATTGGCCGAGAGGTGCGAGTATTCGGTCAGGAAATGATGCTCCGAGGCCCACGAGTACTTGAACCCGGCCTTGTCGGCGGCCCTGATGTAGGCCAGCTCGTCCATGATCCGTCGGTGCTCGGCGTTGGCCCCGTGCACAGCCCGGAACCTCGGCGTCAGGCACACGGCGTTGAAGATCCCGAACTCCATGGGGCAACTCCTCTCGGTTGCCCGGGACGGTACCATTCCGGAGGAAAAAGTGCAACGTGTTCCACTATTGACGGAGGGGCGACCCCCGTCGCCGTCGGGGCCACAGTATGGCTCTGACCAGGGATGACGACCTCGGAGGGTGCATGGACACCATTGCCAGCCAACTCCTCGCCCGCACAGGAGACCCCCATCCGGGCCTCGTCGCCGGTGACGCCCGGTGGAGCTGGGCCGAGTGGGTCACCGCCTCGCGGGCCCGGGCCGCCTGGATGGTCGGCAACCGGGCACCGGGGCCCTTCCATCTGGCGATCCTCTTGGACAACGTCCCCGAGTACGTCTTCTGGCTGGGGGCCACCTCGCTCGCCGGGGCCGTGACCGTCGGCGCCAATCCGACCCACCGTGGTCCCGACCTGGCCCGCGACCTGGCCCATACCCGTTGCCAGCTCCTCGTCACCGACCGTTCCCATCTCCCTCTCGTCGACGGCCTCGATCTCGGTCCCGCCTTGGGCGTCGTCTCGCCCACGAACGCCCGGGTACTCGTCGTCGACGATCCCGACCAGCACCCGCCGCTCGACGGCGGCGCCAGCCTGTTCGATCCGGCATCCCTCACCGTCGACGAAGAAACACTCGGCTATCTGATCTTCACCTCGGGCACCTCGGGTGCTCCCAAGGCGTGCCGCTGCACGCAGGGGCGCTTGGCCCGCATCGGCGCCACCGTGGCCCAGATGTTCGAGATCACGCCCGAGAGCATCTGCTACCTGGCCATGCCCCTCTTCCACTCGAACGCCCTCATGGCCGGATGGAGCCCGGCGCTGGCCGCCGGGGCCACGGTGGCGCTGCCGACGAGCGGACGCTTCTCGGCGTCAGGCTTTCTCGCCGATGTCCGTCGCCACGGCGTGACCTACTTCAACTACGTGGGCACGCCCCTCTCCTACATCCTGGCCACACCGCCGTCACCCGACGACGCCGACAACACCTTGCGACGCGTCTTCGGCAACGAAGGCGCCGAGGACGACATCGCCCGCTTCGCCGAGCGATTCGACTGCACCGTCGTCGACTCCTACGGATCGACCGAAGGCGGCGCCACCGTCCAGCGCACACCCGATACACCCCACGGCGCACTGGGCCGCGCCCCCGACGGCACCGTCGTCATCGACCCGGCCTCGGGCGCCGAGTGTGCCATCGCGCTCTTCGACGCCGACGGCCGGCTCACCAATGCCGAGGAGGCCATCGGGGAATTGGTCTCCAAGACCGGAGCGGTCGGGTTCGAGGGCTACTGGGACAACGACGACGCCGAGGCGGCCCGGCTGCGCCAGGGCTGGTACTGGACCGGTGATCTCGCCTACCGCGACGATCAGGGATTCTTCTACTTCGCCGGCCGCTCCGACGACTGGCTGCGCGTCGACGGCGAGAACTTCGCCGCCGCGCCCGTGGCCCGCATCCTCGAACGCTTCGCCGACGTCGTCCTCTGCGTCGTCTACGCCGTCCCCGATCCCGTCACCGGCGACCAGGTCATGGCGGCGCTCCAGCTCCGGCCGGGCGCCACCTTCGACCCCGATGCCTTTGCCCGATTCCTGGCCGACCAACCCGACATGGGCACGAAGTGGGTGCCCCGTTTCGTCCGCGTCTCCCAGTCACTGCCCGTCACGGCGACCTCCAAAGTCATCATCCGGGCGCTGCGGGCCGAACGCTGGAACTGTCCCGATCCCGTCTGGTGGCGGCCCGACCGGCCGGCCGACGCCCCCTACCGCCTGCTCGACCCGGCCCACGAGGCCGACCTGGACAAGGCTGTGGCGGGCCGATCGGATGTCGCCGCCCCTCAACGATGAGGCGCCGCCTTAGTCCTGGGCATGAGCCAGTCCTGGGTATAAGCCGGCCAGAAGAAGAGTGAGGAGGATCACCCGTGGTCAAGGACCTCAAGGATTCCCGTCGCCAGGAACCTTCGTTCATCCTCGACGAACGGCAGATGCTCGAGGCCTGGCTCGAGTACCACCGGACCACCCTGCTGCTCAAGTGTGAGGGCCTCGACGACATCGGCCGCAAGGCCCGACCCGTTCCGAGCTCGCTTCTCTCTCTCCACGGCCTCGTCCGGCACATGGCCGAAGTCGAGCGGGGCTGGTTCCGAAGCGTCCTTCTGAGTCAACCGGACACGCCGCCCATCTGGTACGACGAGGCGGTCGAGGACCGTGAGCTCGTCCCCCTCGACGACGCCGACTGGCAGTCCGACCTCCGCGCCTGGCAGGACGAATGCGAGGCCAGTCGCGCCGCAGCCGCAGGCCTCACCCTCGACCACACCGGCGCCCACCGCGAGGGGCCCTGCTCGCTGCGGTGGATCTATCTCCACATGATCGAAGAGTACGCCCGCCACAACGGTCACGCCGATCTCATCCGCGAGCTCGTCGACGGACAGGTCGGCAGCTAGACGATTCAGTCCTCCGTCGGCTCAATGGCAGGGCTGCCACTTCCGTTACCAGACCAGTGGAGTCATTGTGTACTCGACGGAACGAGGGAGGGCGCGTGCGACTCAGGACGACGTCGCGGCTGGCTGCCACCATCGCAGTCGTGGCAAGCGCGGCTGTCTTCGTGGGTCGTGCTGACCCCGTGGCGGCAACGGGTCCCGACGTCGTGCGCGTCGTTCCCGCGGCATCAGGTGGCCAACCGGTCTGGAAAAACAGCCACTACCCCCTCCCCGCGAATGCCACCAACCATCTCGATTCCGCAATCCTTGCTTCCGCCTGCCCGGTGACGGGCTGGTGTGTGGCCGTCGGGGAGTATGACGGGACCGGAGGGATTCCGGAGGGTCTCATCGAAATTCTGTCGGGGGGAGCCTGGACTCCGACCGAAGCTCCACTCCCGGCCAGCGGCACGGACGGGGCTGATCTCATCGACGTCTCCTGTTCAGCCATTGGTTCGTGTATCGCCATCGGGAACTATGTCGATCCGAGCGAGCTCCAGCAGGGACTCATCGAAACGCTGGCGGGGGGAGTCTGGACGCCCGTCGAGGCGTCGCTCCCGGACGGCGCCGGTCCCGACCCCGCTGTCTCCCTCGAGACCG
>Ga0209415_10006410_pt1 | contig 20927 bp, 11 predicted proteins | sample PeaSoiSIISIP2007_FD_187696 | JGI IMG/M metagenome (GOLD analysis project Ga0209415, IMG submission 187696) | Peat soil microbial communities from Weissenstadt, Germany - SII-SIP-2007 (SPAdes) (version 2) | ecosystem: Environmental > Terrestrial > Soil > Wetlands > Peat | place: Germany...
TTTCCAGTGTAATTTCCATTGAAACCAATCTGACCGGCGCCGCCGTCAGCCACGACCGACGGAATATAGTCGTTGCGGTAACGGATGAACTGGAAGCCGAATTTCAGATTGTGCGCGCCGTGGCTCCAGAGTGCCGTATCTTCGAACAGGATGGAGGTCTGGTGGAAGATCTCCGGGGCATCCACGGTTCCGAAAGCGAATGGACCGTTAACGGTGCCGCCGAGCGGCGCTCCCGAGAACGAGAAGCCCGGCAGGAAGTGAGTCGGCTCGCCGGGCACCAGCGCGCCCAGGTTCGTCGAGGTCGCCGGCTGGATATTGCCTTCCGCGGGGAAGTAGTTCACGCCCACGCGAAATTCATTGATGACAGTCGGCTTCAAGGTCTTGGTGTAGTTAATGACGCCGTTCCAGAGCGGGAGGCTTTCGTTGCCGTTGGTGCTGTACAGCACTTGCTGGCTGTTCACGAACTGCTGCACGACGTTCTGCTCTGAGTACCGCACTGACAGGTGATCGTTTTCGGTGGGGGCCCAGTCGATCTTGACGTCGCCCTGATCGCCATTGGTGAAATCGTGTTCCGAGTTGGGTACGTTGTTGACCAGTCCGGTGTTACTGGGCTGCGGAAGCGCCTTCATGATTTTCAGCGCTGTCTGGCTAAGGGTGATGCAGGGATCGACGCCCATGGTCTGCCCGGCGCCGCACGTCGTTGCGTTGTTGAGGTTCGAGGGCATGGTAACGCTCGTGCCCGGGTAGTGCAGCGTGGTTCCGAGATCCGTGAAGTTCAGGCTATTTTCGGCGGCGGTGAAGGTGGTGATGGTGCCGACCGTGGTCGGGTGGTCGAAGCGCGACCCCTGGTAGTCGACGAAGAAGAAGAGTTTATTCTTCTTGATGGGGCCGCCGAGGGTTCCGCCAAAATCGTTCCAGCGCAGTTTTTGCGGGCTGCCGCTGACGGCAGGATCGAGGCTGAAGTTGCGGGACCACTCATTGGCATTCAGGGCATCGTTACGAAGGAATTCGAACGCATCGCCATGGAAGGCGTTGGTCCCCGACTTGGTGATCACACTGATGACGCCGCCCATGAACTGCCCATAGTCCGCCGGCGGATTGTTCGTGATGACGTTGAACTCTTCGATCGCATCCACGTTCGGTGCGTAGGCGACGTTGTTGTCGACGAACTCCACGTTCTCCATGCCGTCCAACAGGTAGTAGTTGGCCTGTTCGCGATTGCCGTTGATATAGGGGCGGCCGGAGTTAAACGTCGACTGCCCGGAGTTGAACGCGCCCGGGCTTGTCGTGACGGAGCCGGGAATCAGCAGCGTCAGTTGGTTGTAGTTCCGTGTCTCCAGCGGCAGGCTGGTGATGGCCGCCGCCTGCAGCACCGTGCCGACCGTGGTCGTCTCGCTCTGCAGGATCGGCGCCGCGCCGGTCACTTCGACCGATTCGCTGACGTTACCCACCTTTAATTGGAAATCGAGTTTGGCGACCTGGTTGATTTCAAGTTCCACCTTCGGCTGGACCGCCGTATCGAACCCGGTGCTGGTCACCTTCACTTGATAACGGCCTACGGGAAGCCGGGCGAGATTGTAGGCGCCGGCATTATCGGTGACGGTGGAGAATGTCGTGCCGCGATCCAGATCCCCAGCCGTTACCTTGGCGGCCGCGACCATCGCGCCGGTGGGGTCGCTGACAACGCCGGTTATCGACGCCGTAACGTCCTGCGCCCGGAGCGGAAGGGTCAAGACGAGGGCTGTGAACAGACACAGCTCAATAACCCGAACTGTGGAGTAGCGCTTTAGTTGCATTGAAGCTCCTTTCATTTGATCGTTTTCGGTTAGGAGCGCCCTGTCCTGCCGATGCGTCGCCGTGCCGGCCGACGCAGCCACCGGCCGTAGTCCCCTGACCGCTTCACACGCAATCCTGGGCCGTCCGGGAGACCCTGTCCAGTTCCAAACGGTTGCACAGGCGGTTGCACAGGCGTTCGCAACATGTTCGCTACACTTGAATTCTGCTCGGGCAAGCCTGATGCGCTGTGGTGACCCTTGATCTGGCGGCGCCCTGGCCTCGATTCGCGTGGAGGCGCTGGGAATGGCGGGGAGCCTCTTCGGATGGCCTGCCCGGGATGCCACGGGCGCTTACTTTAAGCCGTCTGCGAGGGTGGTCAGGAGCGTGGCGGCGGAATCGTCGTTGCTCAGTTCCCACGACATAGCACCGGCCAGGCCCTTGCGCTTGATGTAGTTGGTCTTATTCACCAATGAGGCGGGGTCGTCATAGGACCAGAAGACGCCGGCGGATGGGCTGTAAACCCAGAATGCCTGCGCTACCGGGTCGCGGAAAGCGGGATAACCCAGATCCTTGAGCGCGCGAAACGCTTCGGTGCCGGCCCCTTCGCTCGCCTTCGCGGGCCCGGTTGCCGATTGATACAGTCCGTGGTTCGTGTCAGGCACGCCCTTCCAGCCGTGGCCGTAAAACGGCACGCCGAGCACGAGTTTCCCGGGCGGAACACCACCCGCCAGGTAGTCGGTCACCGCGCGATCGATGTTGCGGTTCGCGGTGCCGGCCGGCTCTGCCGGATTGGCGTACAACGCGGCCTGGTGATTGGTAACGTTCTCCCACGTGCCGTGCAGGTCATACGCCATCAGGTTGATGTAGTTGAGGTAGGGATGAATGGCGTTGAGTTCGAGCAGCGAGTATTGCTCGTGACCAGCCGGCGCCGCAATGGTTAGCAGGTAGTGTTTGTCGAGGCCGTCGAGCTGGCGGCGGAACTCAGCCAGCAGCAGCGTGAAGTTTCGCGGATCGGCGGGCGAAAACGCACAGGTGTTGCCGCAGGCGCCCGGATATTCCCAATCGACGTCGATGCCGTCGAACAGGCCCGCAATCGACATCCCGTTCCCGAGGTCGCCTTTGATGAACAGGCCGACGCAGGAGGCGACGAAGGCCTGGCGCGAGGCGGAGCTCGATGCCGCCTCCGAAAAATGGGAGGAGAGCGTCCAGCCTCCCAGCGAGATGAGCACCCGCAGCCGCGGATACTTGGCCTTCAACTTCAGCAATTGACCAAAGTTGCCGCGCACAGCGTGTGGCTCCGCGCTGTCGGCCTTCCCGTCCACGCTGTCAGCGGCATCATATGGTTTTTCATAATCGGCTTGCCGGTCCGAAACGGCGCAACCGGTGGCCGTCGGATTGCCGAACGCGTACATCAGGTGCGTGATCCGGGCCGCCGCGCCGCTGGTGGCGATGTTGTTGGGATGGTACGCTTTGTTTCCGTCGTAGAAGTACGCGATGTTGACCCGTTGTGCGTTCGCCGCCAGCGCGAACAGGAACAGCAAGGCCACTACAGGGGCACGATGCCGCATGATTCATCCCATCACTACGGTGACTTGATTGGCGGAACCCGCCGGCTGAGGCGGTATTGCGCCATGAACCGGCTCACCATTCAGCGTAATCGACTGGACGCCCTTCTGCACTCCGCGAGGGTTGGCGACCGCGATCTCGAACGTGGCGCCACGCCACCGGCGCGTCACGTGGAAACCTTTCCATTCGCCGGGAATGCAGGGATCGACGATCAGCCCCGCAAAACTCAGCCGGACTCCGAGGATCCAGCGCGTCGCGGCGGTATAGTTCCATCCGCCGCTGCCGGTCAGCCACGGATGGCGGGCGCGGCCGAAGGCCGTATGATCCCGCCCCATCACGAACTGGCAATAAGAGTACGGCTCCGCCTCGCGAATCTCGATTTGGTCGTTTTGGTTCGACGGCAGCAGTGCGTCGTAAAACTTCAGGGCGCGTTCGCCGCGTCCGAGCTTGCACTCGGCGATGACGGCCCAGGGATTGGGATGGCTGAAGATGGCGGCGTTCTCTTTGATGCCCTTGTAGACGCGCGTCACAAACCCTATATCGTCGTCCGGCTTGGAAAACGCCGGCCACAGGAGGTGGATGCCATACGGGGAGTAGAGGTGGCGGTCCACCGCGTCCATCGCCAGCTTGCCGCGCTCTGCGGAGGCCGCATCGGAGAGCACGGCCCAGGTGTTGCTTTCGAGAAAGATCTTTCCTTCCTCATTCTCCCGCGTGCCGATCCGCACTCCCTTGGCTGTGAAGCCGCGCAGGTACCACTCGCCATCCCAAAGCTCCCGCTCGCAGGCAGCTTTCACCTTGCCGGCGAGCGCACCGTATTCGCGGGCATCCTGTTCGCAGCCCAGGTGCTCCGCCGCCTCGACGAAAGCGCGCAGCGCCCAGTGATGCATAAAGGAAACCATGGCGCTTTCCCCGCCGCCCAGGTTCAGGCAATCGTTCCAGTCGGCGCGGAGCCCCTTGCAGATGCCGTTGGCGCCGACCTGGCGGGCGGAGAAATCGAGCGCACGCTTGAGGTGCTGGTAGACGCTGGCCTGGCCTTCATCTGCGAACGGAACCACCTCGCCCATTAGCGCGTCGTCACCGGTTTCCTTTACGTATTCGCAGATCGAAACCACCAGCCACAGCGCGTCGTCCGAGCAGACGTCTTCAAGACCGTGGATGATGCTCTTGCGGTCTGGAGTTGGCGTCACCGTGGGCGATTTGAACTTGGGGGCCGTCTGCTTTGCCGGGTCGAACCAGTCGGGGTCGAACAGGTGCAGCCCATAGCCCTGGCTCACCTGCCCTTTCAGGAGCTCGAGGATGCGCTGCCGGCATTTTCCCGGGTTGGTGTGCACCACGCTCATGAGGTCCTGCGATGTGTCGCGATATCCCAGGCCCGTGCGCCCGCCCACCTCGATGAACGATGCGAATCGCGACCAAACCACGCAGGTTTCCGCCTGGTACAGCGTCCAGGTGTTGATCATGGTATCGAGACCCTGATGCGGGGTCTTGCACTGGAACGCGGCGAGCTTTTCCGCCCAATACGATCGGAGCGCCGCAAACGCGCGGTCCACCTCTGCCACGTCCGAATACTTTGCCTTGACCTCGCGTCCCTTGGCGCGCGGGCCCACTCCCAGCAGGAAAACCAGCCGCGTTTCCTCGCCAGGGGCGAGCGTCAGCCGCTTGTGCAGCGCACCGCAGTGGTTCCCGCCCAGCTCCGAACTGCCGGAACACTCGCCCTGCTCTACTGCCGCCGGGTTGGTCTCGGTGCGGTAGTTCCCCAGGAAGCGGTCGCGCACGCAGTCATAACTGTCCGGTTCGAAGTTCGAGGCGAAGTAATGAAAGGTCCATGGCTCGTAGAAGAAATCGTACTCGATGATGCCGTCCTGGCAGTTCGCTCCAGAGGCGTAAAGGCTCATCTGCAGGTTCTGGTTGTCGATTTCGATGTGATGGAAGGAGAACTCGACGTACGAAAACACGCTCAGGCGGCGGGGGCGCGAGCCGGTGTTCCTGATCCGCACATCCCACAGCTCGGCATCGTCATCGATCGGGATGAAAACGGTCTGCTCCGCGTGCAGGTCCTGGTAGTCGCAGGAGAACTTCGAGTAGGAGAGTCCGTGTCGGCACTGATAGCGGGCCTTCGCCAGGTCCTTGCCCACCGGCTGCCAGGAGACCGACCAATACTCGCCGGTTTCGTCGTCGCGCAGGTAGACATAGCGCCCCGGCCGGTCCAGTGGAACGCCGTTGGCGCGGAAGCGCGTAATCCGTTTGTGCTCGGCATGCTGATAGAAAGAATACCCGCCGGCGTTGTGCGAAATCACGGTGCATAGATCGCGCACCCCGAGGTAGTTGGTCCAGGAGACCGGCACATCCGGCCGCTCAATCACGTATTCTCGGTTCGCGTTGTCGAAGTAGCCGTAGCGCAAAACGCACCTCACACCGACACAAATTGCCTCAGCCAGCCCACCAGTTCCTGTGCCTTCGCCGGCGAATCGGCTTCGACGACGAGCCGCAGCACCGGCTCCGTTCCGGAGAACCGCAGCAGCGCCCAGTTATCGTTCTCGAGCATCAGTTTGGTGCCGTCCATGTGCGAGATCCCGATCACCGGGTAGGGTCCGATGTGGCTGCAGGGCGCTTCCTTCAGGCGCCGCGGCACCACGACCCGCATCTCCGGCGTGGCCGGCAGGCTCTCTTCAAAATCGTAGAGCCGCCCGGTGAGAGCGCGCACCCGTTCGAGCAGCGGAGAAATCTTCTCGCCGGTACGCGCCAGCATTTCCACCATCAGGGCCGAAGCGAAGATGCCGTCTTTGCCGAGGATGTGCCCGCGGATGGTCAGGCCGCCGGAGGATTCGCCGCCCAGCAGTGCGTTGTGCTCCGCCATCGCCGCGGTGATGTGCTTAAAGCCCACCGGGACTTCGTAGCATTTCTCGCCCAGCCGCGCCGCCAACCGGTCGAGCAGGTGCGTGGTCGCCAGGTTGCGCACCACTCCGCCCCGCTCACCCCGCACTTCGTGCAGGTACCAGTAGAGCAGCACCAGAACGTCGTTGATCGAGATGTACTCGCCGCGCTCGTCTACGATCGCGATGCGGTCGGCGTCTCCGTCCATCGCCAGCCCCAGGTCGTACTTGTGATCCAGCATCTGCGAGGTGAGAAGCCGCAGCGCCTCCAGATTCGGTGCGGGTGAACGGCCGCCGAAGAGCGGATCGTGGCGCTCGTGGATGAAGGTCACCCGGCAGCGGGCTTCGGTAAGCACCGTACCCAGGGTGAGCTGGCCCACGCCGTACATCGGATCCACGATCACTTTGAGCCCCGCCTCGCGGATCGCGCTCAAGTCGATCAGCTTCTCCACCGCGTCCACATACTCGTTGGTGAAGTCGCGCCGCTCGACGATACCGGCCTCGAGAGCCAGGTCCAGTTCCAGCTTGATGACGTCGTTCGGAGCCAGCGCGTTGGTCTCGTTTTCGATCCGGTGCGTCTCATCGTCGAGCAGCAGCGAGCCATCGCCGTGAAAGACTTTGAGCCCATTCCACTCGGGAGGATTGTGGCTGGCCGTAAACGCCAGGCCGTACGCCGAACCGCGCGTGGCCGTCGCGTAGGTGATCAGCGGCGTAGGCGCGTCTTCGCTCAGCAGAACGGTGGGGATGTTATTGCCGGCAAACACCTCGGAGGCAGCCTCGGCAGCCTGTTTCGAAAGAAACCGCCGGTCGAAGCCGACGATAACGCCGCGCTTCTCCTCGCCCCGGCGCGTGATCCCGTTGGCAAGCGCCTGGCTGAGGCGGCGAACATTGTGCAGGGTGAAACCTTCGCCGATGATCGCCCGCCAGCCGCCGGTGCCGAAAGCAACCAGGTTCGCTTCCTCCTGGCGGCGCGGCCGGAACAACCGTTTTTCGAGAATGAACTCGGCCCGTTCCAGGTCTTCAGCGGTATTGATGCCTTGCACCTCGTCCTGATCGTAAAGGCGGTAGCTTTCCACGCGCCGGCCCGATCGAATCAACTCGTGAACCCAGTCCGTGAGGCGGTATTCTCCGTTGCGGGGGGAGGCCGCCAGGCGCTCGAAGGCCGGCGAGATGGCGCTGGTATCCACGACGTATGCGCCTACATTCACTTCGCGGATTTCCCGGACCGCAGCCGACGCCTCGGTGTCTTCGATGATGTCGACGATATCGCCGGCGGCATCGCGGACGATGCGTCCGTAGGGAAGGGCCCGGTCGACAACCGCCGTGAGCAGCGTCAGGTGCGCCTTCCGCAGACGGTGCCGGTTGAGCAATCCGCGGATGGAGGCCGGGCGGAACAGCGGCGTGTCGCCGTAAAGAATCAGCAGGCTGCCATGGAAATCCCGCAGCAGCGGCAGTGCCTGCAAGGCTGCGTGCCCGGTGCCCAGGGGCTCCTCTTGCACTACGTATCGGACCTTGTCGCCCAGGTGCGCGCGCACTTCCTCCTGTCTGTACCCGACCACGACATAGATGTCGCCGGCGCAGGCTACACCGAGCGCATTCTCCATGACGCAATCGAGGATGGTGCGATCTCCGAGGGGTTGCAGCACCAGCGGCCGGCCATCCGCCGCGAGCGTCTGGTTGCCGGCAGCCAGAATGATGGCCTTGGTTTCCGCAGCGCCGGCCGGCCTGGCCGCCTCCGCCGTCTCATCGAGCGTCAGCGCCATTGCGGCACCTCCTCCATGGGCTCCGGCGCGATGGCCGGCGGGCTTCCCCCGCCCCGGATGGGGATAACCCGGGAAAGAATCAGGGCCGGGATTGAGGACAGCAGCACCCACACAAAGAAATTCCGGTAGCCGAATGCGACCTGGATCTTCCCGCTGACCGTGCCCGGGATCATCAGGCCAAGGTTCATCAGCGAATTGGCGAAAGCGTAGTGGGCGGTCTGATATTTGCCAGGCGCGATCTCCTGCATCATGAGCAGGATCACGCCCACGAAGCCGAAGCCGTACCCGAACATCTCCACGCTCAGCGCCGCCGTGATGAGAAGGTGACTGGTGGGGAGCGCGGTGCTCAGATACACGTAGGCCAGGTTGGGGAAATTCATCGCACAGACCAGAGGCAGCAGCGCGCGCCGCAGGCCCAGCCAGGAAGTGAAATAGCCTCCCAGAATGCTGCCCGCGATGAAGGCGAACGTGCCGAACGTGCCATATATCGTGCCGAACTGGTCGGTAGTCAGGCCCAGGCCGCCCACCGCCCGCTTATCCACCAGGAACAAGGGACCAATCTTCACCACCTGGCCCTCGCCGGCACGGTACAGCACGATGAAGAGCAGCAGCAGGTAGATGTTCGGCTTCTTGAGAAAGCTGACCACCACCTCCCGGAAGGTGGCTGCCATCTGGCGAACGCTTTCCGACCGGCGCTCGGCCCCGCCACTGGGCAGCACCCGCGAGTGATAAATGCCCACCGCCATGAGGATGAAGCCCATGACGGCGAAGATCGCCATCCACGCGCGCGGCACGCCCACACGGATCTCGAGGTATCCCGCCAGGATGATCAGGCCGCCCTGCGAAAAGAACCGCGCCGCGTTGTAGAAGCCGCCCTGCCAGCCTGTGTATGCCGCCTGCTCTTTGGGGGAAAGGCTGGCGATATATAAGCCATCGGCGGCGATGTCGTGGGTCGACGAGCAGAAGGCGACCACCGCCAGCAGAGCCAGCGTATATCCGAAATAGCCCGGCAGCGGCAGGCACAAGGCCACCAGCGCCAGGCTCAGCCCGCCCGCAAGCTCGAGGAAGACCACGAAAAACTTCTTGGTCCGGAACATCTCGATGAACGGGCTCCACAACGGCTTGAGCGACCACGGCAACAGCAGCAGGCTGGTGTAAAAAGTGATGACATCATTGCGCAACCCGAGGCGCTTGTAGAGGATCCCGGCGATCAACGCGACTGCGAAGAAGGGCACGCCCTCCGCGAAGTACAGTGTCGGCACCCACCGAGCGGGATGCGTGCGACCGGGCGTCCGGGGCCTCGTCATTAGGGTTTCCCGGTCAGGCCTCGAACCGAGCGCAGATTGCCTGACCGTCCCTGTGATGGTGGCCTGGGACTGGCAACCTGTCCAGTTCGCAACGGTTGCGGAAACGTTATGGGCCGGTTGTTACGTCCACCGAACGTGAATCTATCGCGATTCCGCTGAAGCCGGCAAGGCCGGTGAACGAGGTGGAAGTGGAGATGGGCTGAGCGGGGTACGGTTCCCTTGGCCGGCCGGGGATCGGCCTCACTCACATCGTCATCGTGATTTTATGCAGGGTGCGCGGCCGGTCCGGATTGAAGCCCTTGATCCACGCCAGGTGCGCGGCGAATAGCTGGGCGGGCACGATGTAAGGGATGGCCGTGTACAGATCCTCCGGCCCATCTTCCGCGCCGCACTGAATCGGCAACTGGATCAGCCGGGCCGGTTTGGCGCAAGCGCCCACATTGGAGGGATCGGTGAAGACCAGGGTCTCGGCTTTGAGGTCTTTCAGCCGGTCGAGAACTTCGGAAATGGAAGGCCACGTCACGCCGGCCGGCGCGAAAACGAAAACCGGGAACGCATGCTCCACCATGGCGATCGGGCCGTGCATGAGATCGGCCGCCGAGAAGCGCTCCGCCACCACGTAGCAGGTTTCCATCAGCTTGAGGCCCAGTTCCAGGGCGTTGGAGTAGTTGAGCCCGCGGCCCACGGTCACCGCGCGCGTCATGAACGTGTAACGCTCGGCGATCTCCGCGACGCTATCCTCCAGTTCGAGAACGCGTTCCACCCATTCCGGCAGGCAGCGCAGCGCGCGGATACTGACGTTTCCCCCCAACGCGTAGGCCAGCAGATAAAACGCCAGCAGTTGGCAGGTGTAGGTCTTGGTGGCGGCGACGCTTTCCTCTTTGCCGGCGCGGGCCAGCAAAATGTGGTCGGCGATTCGGGCCATGCGGCTGGAGGGTTCGTTGGTGATCCCCACCGTGAGTGCGCCGCGGCTGCGGGCATCTTCGAGAACCGCGTTGGTGTCGGTGGACTCACCCGACTGCGAGATCCCCACCACCATCACGCCGCTCAGATCGAGCGGGCAGCCGTAGAGCGTGATTACCGAGGGCGCCGCCAGCGAGACCGGGATCCGTGTGGTGATTTCGATCAGGTAGCGCCCGAATTGCGCGGCATTGTCCGACGTGCCGCGCGCCACCAGCACCACGCATCGCGGCCGGTGCCGCTCGAAGTGGCCGCGCAGCTCATCGAGCGAGGGGAGCGCCTCTTCCAGAGTTCTGGCCAGCGCATTCGGCTGCTGGCGAGTTTCCTCAATCATCTTGGACATGCGGGCCGTAACTATAGTGGCGGGCGCAGCGTACGCGGTCCAGTTCGGAACGGTTGCGAGGACGTTATAACCGGTTCGTTACGCACATCGAACGCGTTTATTATCAGTGTTAGAATCGGACAAGCAGATTTCGCAGCACTGGTGGACTCATGTCTCAGGGACAGAGCCCCGGTCCATCTTCCATGCGGGTATCGGAAGGAAGCGACGCGGGGGCTCCTAACGACGAGCGGATCCGGGAAGAGTTGCACCGTGTGCTCTCCAGCCACGAGTTTCGCTCCAGCAAGCGAAGCCAGGATTTTCTCCGCTACGTGGTGGAGAACACGCTCAACGGCCACGGCGACATGCTGAAAGAGCGGACCATCGGAATCGATGTGTTCGGCCGATCCACCAGCTACGATCCAAGCGACGACGCGACGGTCCGGGTGAAGGCCGGCGAGGTGCGCAAGCGGCTGGGGCTTTACTATTCCGATCAGGGGGCGGCGAACCCTATCCGCATCGAATTGCCCTCCGGCACCTATATACCGGAGTTCCGCGTGGCGCATGCCCAGGCGGGCGCAGAGCCGGCGCCGGCGGCGCGAGCGGCGGCAGCGGAACATGCTTCGGGGATCGAACGCAGGGCATGGCTCACGCCCCGGCGCGCAGTCTTGGCCGGCCTGATCGTGATTGCCGGCGCGGCATTGGCCTGGCTCGGCGCCCGCCCTGCCCCGACGGTGTTAGACGAATTCTGGGCGCCGGTGCTGAAGGGAGCGTCGCCGGTCTTCGTGTGCGCCGCTTACGTGCCGGTGTGGGGTCTCGACCGCGAAGCGGGCGCCAAGGGGCCTGACCGGCCGGAAGATTTTGTGGCGCTGACGGACCAGTTTGTGGGCGGCGGCGATTTGATTGCGACGTCGCGCCTGACGTCGATGCTCACGCGCCTGCGGCGGCCCTATCGCCTCAAGGTGGGCAACGACGTTTCCTTTGCCGACATGCGCTCCGGGCCGGCGGTTCTGGTGGGCTACTCCTACACGCGCTGGAAAGAGATCAGCAGCCAGATGCGGTACTTCATCGATGGCCTGCGCCGTCCCATCGGCATCCTGGACAACGGCAAGGCCACGCCCTGGGTGCTTCCCAACCTGCCGCGCGACCGTCGCACCAGCGAGGACTACGCCATTGTGTCGCGCGTTTTTCATCCCGATACGCATGCCATGCTGGTGGAACTGGCGGGCATCACGCAGTACGGAACCGACGCTGCGGGCGACCTGGTCACCAATCCGGACTTGATGGCCGAGGCCCTACGCGGCGCGCCCCCGGACTGGCGCACGAAGAACCTGCAGTTTGTACTGCACGTAAAGGTAATCTCCGGCGCCCCGAGTTCACCGCAGGTAGTCGCGCGCTACTTTTGGTAGCGCCACTTGCCTAATTATAGGTTGCGCTAACAGAGGCGGACGCGTAGCCAATCGAGAATCCGAAATCCAGCCCCGTTGCCGTGAAGCTCTGCGGGATCGTGTTATTGCTCACCGCCAGACTTCCAGCGCCAGCCGGCAGGGCCAGCAGGACGGATTCGGGGACGGTGAACGTTCCCGCGGTCACCGGCGCATTGCAAACAAACGAAGCGCTGAATCCTGTGGCGGTGGACGACGAGCTTCCGCTGATTTGCGCGTAGGTGCCGGAGGCGCCTCCGGTCCACGTGACGGTTACTCCGTTTACGCGGGTGACGGTCCCATCCGAGCTCGAATTGGTCCACACCAGGGGGTTGGGGAAATCCAGCCCGGCGGTGTAAGCCCCCACGTCGGCTCCGCTGGCGCCGTTGAACGTGAACGCTCCGCCTGTGGCGGGAATGAATCCCGCCGGAAGTTGGGCCGCATAAGTTACCGGCGGGCCCGGGAGTTCGGTTAGCGCCTGTGTTCCGTTGGGCCCGGTCACCGATTGCGCGCCGGCATTCAGCCCGACCAGGGCGTATGGGTTGTTCGAGGCCGATGGGCCCCGCTGGGTCACGAAGCAGCTTCCGAGCGAAGGCTGGGAACTGCTCTGATATCCGCCGAGCAGGTAGCCGGAGAGGCTGTAAAAAATCGCGCCTGCCGTATCGGTGGTCGTACTGGTCGACCCGGTGGAAGAGACATCATGAATAATCGAAAGGCCTCCAAACTTGACGGTGGTTTTACCCGCCAGCGTCGAAGCCGTAGCCGGGTCGACATACGAGAGAGGATCGGTGCACTGGCCGTCGGTCGTGGCGATGGGCATCGCCACAGAGTTGCTGACGATCGCGTTGTCTCCGGTGCCGGTCACTGCCACCACTGAAACCGCGCAGCCGGTGGGAGCGTTGGCCGGAATGGTGACATTGATTTGGTCCACGCCTTGATACCCGGATCTTCCCTGGTAGCCGATCTGCGCCTGCACGCCGCCGATGTAGAGTGCCGTGATGCCGTTAACCTGGTCGAAGTTCGTGGGCGGATTCACGTCGTCGTTCTTGGTATTGGCGCCGTCGCCTGAGCCCCAAAACGTGACTGTTTCACCGAGTTGTGCCGACCAGCTGGTTGTAATCAGGTGGCCGGGCCGCGGACTGTTCTGAATATTGTCGGTGATTCCCGCCAGAGCGCCGCCATAGAAGTCGAATCCAAAGGCGTGAGCTACTATGTTGATCGGCGCTGGCTGGCCGGGCTGGTTGTTGTAGGAGACGGTGATGGTGCCCGCTCCCACGGGAGTGGTGGAGGGTAGCACCACGGCAAGCAAGTCAAGGTTGGTAGTCGGGTTGCAGACGTGCCCATCGCAAGCGTAATAAAACGCGCCATTCACGGACGTACTGCCCACGGTGACCGTGACCTTAGAGCCGTTCAAAGTGGTTGGAAGGGTTGCGGGGGGAGTTGGCAGAACGGCCTGGCTCCCCGGCGACGTCAATCCCGTGCCCTGGATCAGGATCAGCGAGCCGGGCGCGATGCCGTAATTCGGTGCGCTGGGCAGGATGAAGCTGTAGTTGTTCTGCACCAGGGTGATCGACGGCGCGCCGGGCCCGCTTGGGCCAAAGTTCGCCGTCACCGTCTGCGGAGCGCTCATCGTCACCGTGGTAGAGGCGGCGGTGGCATTGCCCACGCTCCCGCTCCAGCCGGTGAACGTATATCCGCTGTTGGCCGTTGCCATGATCGGCACCGCCGCGCCCGAGGCGTAGTAGCTCCCGCTCGGCGGCGTCACGGTACCTCCGGCCACCGGCGAAGCCGAGGTGGTCAACTGATACTCGGTCGTGAAGCTCGCGGTGTAGGTCGCCGCCGTGGAGCCCACCGTGATCGTGTGCGACGCAGCGCCTCCGTCGCTCCACGCAGTGAATACGTACTGCGTTCCAGCCGAACCGGCTTGCGTCGTCGCCACTGCGATGGTGTGCGAGCCTTGCGACAGATTCAAGGTCTGCGGCGCCGTCTGCGAGGCTCCGCCATCCACGCTGAACAGCAACCCCGTCGGGCTGGTCTGAATCGTCTCCCCCGTCTGCGACGCGAAGTTCGCGGTCACCGCCTGCGGAGCGCTCATCGTCACCGTGGTCGAAGCGACGCCGGCATTGCCCACGCTTCCGCTCCAGCCACTGAACGTGTATGCGCTGTTGGCCGTCGCTGTGATCGGCACCACGGTGCCCGAGGCATAGTAGCTGCCGCTCGACGGCGTTACGGTGCCTCCGGCCGACGGTGAAGCCGAGATAGTCAATTGATATTGCGTCGTGAAGCTCGCCGTGTAGGTTGCCGCCGTGGAGCCCACCGTGATGGAGTGCGACGCCGCACCGCCGTCGCTCCAACTCGCGAACACGTACTGCGTTCCAGCCGAACCCGCTTGCGTCGTTGCTACTGCGATGGTGTGCGAGCCTTGCGACAGATTCAAGGTCTGCGGCGCCGTCTGCGCCGCTCCGCCATCCACGCTGAACTGCAGCCCCGTCGGGCTGGTCTGAATCGTCACCCCCGTCTGCGACGAGAAGTTTGCGGTCACCGTCTGCGGAGCGCTCATCGTCACCGTGGTCGAAGCAGCGCTGGGGCTGGCCACGCTTCCGCTCCAGCTACTGAACGTGTATCCGCTGTTGGCCGTCGCGGCGATCGGCACTGCGGTGCCCGAGGCATAGTAGCTGCCGCTCGACGGCGTTACCGTGCCGCCAGCCACAGGCGACGCGGAGATGGTCAACTGATACTGTGTTGTGAAGCTCGCCGTGAAGGTTGCCGCTGTTGAGCCCACCGTGATGGAGTGCGATGCAGCGCCACCGTCGCTCCAACTCGTGAACACGTACTGCGTCCCGCTCGAACCCGCTTGCGTCGTTGCTACTGCGATGGTGTGCGAGCCGGGCGATAAATTCACAGTCTGCGGCGCCGTCTGCGCCGCTCCGCCATCCACAGTGAACTTCAGCCCCGTTGGGCTGGTCTGAATGGTGATCGCCGTCAGCGGGGCCGGATTGATAGTGATGGGGAGAGTGACGTTGGCCGAATCGAGTTGTGAATCGTTGACGGTGAAGGTTGGGTTGAAGCTTCCCTGACCGGTCGGCGTCCCACTCAGAACACCGGCCGAGCTGATGCTCAGGCCACCCGGCATTCCGCTGCCAGCGGACCAGGTGTAGCCTCCCGTTCCCCCGCTAGCGGTGAAGGTCACCGGGCCGTAAGCCGTCCCGACCGTGCCAGCGGCCAGCGATGTCGGAGCAGTGATGAGCAGTTGGGGCACGACTTGCACAATCGAAGCTGTAGTATTCGCAGTCCCTAAGGGACTCACGAATTTCACCGGGAACGCGCCGGTCGGCGCACCGGTTGTCACCGTGATGGTGGCGGAGGCTTGCGTGGAGCTAATAACGCTAAAATTGCTCAAAGACACGCCGCTGGTGCTTACCGTCGCAGCGTCCCCACTGAAAAAGTTGCTGCCGGTAAAGGTGACTGTCTTTGATGTGCCCTGCGGCACGCTCGGCGGGCTGGCGGAAGTCGCCGTCGGCGCCGGCGCATCCTGGGCAAGCGTATAGTTAACCAAATTCGGATAAGAGATCGAAAGCGTGGCGTTGCGGGAAGCGCCGGTATTGGCGGCCACGGTGTAGTTAATTAGATATTTTGAAACGGTGGGCGTCACCCATGAAGGATACGAGGATCCTCCATACCAGCAACTGGTAATCGAAGGAAGAACGGTGAACGACCCCGTCCCACCCGAGGCTAAGAACGTCGAGGGCGCTGACGTCGACGACAACGAAATGCTGCACCCGGGTGCATTCTCGACCGCGACAACCGTAGGACTAGCTGCAACTCCATTGATGGTCACCGTAAAGATTGTCGTGAGCACTGAGCCGCCCGAGTTCGGCGCCGCTGTGAGTGTGACAGCTTGGGAGGAACTCGAACTCGTTCCAGAGGCGGGCGATGGGGTAAGCCACGTGGCCCCGGTTGAGACGCTCCAAGTACATCCGGTGCCGACGAAGGACAGGTTTAGGGTGCCGGTTCCACCCGACGGTTCTATAAAGTAAGCATCGCCGCTAGGGGTGACGTTAAACGAGTAAAAGCCGCTGCCACCAGATATAGAGCCAGAAGTGCACTGGGCTCGCATCTGGGAACAACAGCAAAGGATCAACGCAAACAGGATAGACGTTTGGATTGCCTGAACAGGGCGGCACAGCCGTCGCCCCGTGGACAACCGAAGACACAGACACTGACCCATGGCACCCTCCGTTACCATTTGCCGGCTCCTCTTTCGCCGGCTCCCCACCCCTAATTTACGATCCCAGGGGTTTGAGCGCGCCCGTCCCTCGTTTTAGGCGCATTGTTCAATCATACCCTATCACCCGCGGCTGTGGAACACGCCAGTTCACCAAGGGTGTGCGACATGAAAGTGGCGCGCTCTCGGATTCCGTGAGGAGCCGCCAGTATCCGAGCGTACAGGTACGCTCGGCCGCATCTTCAGCCCGGAGGGCGTTAGCGAATAGCCCACGGCGTAAGCCGTAGGAAAACCTGTTCCCTGCCAGCCCCGGAACGGGGCGGAAGTGAACGACCGGACCGGCAAGTGAACAGACGCCACTTCTTTCGCCCCGTTCCGGGGCTGGATGATTTCCCGGCTGGTCCCAGCGCTCACGCGCTGGGCTATTCTCTTTCGCCCTGGCGGGCTCGTTCCGATGTGTCTTCGCGTCCAACTTTTATGTCCCGCACCCGTTCACCAAACGCGGCAGCCTCACCGGAGACGCGGGAAAACGCGCCCGAGAAGGCCCGGAAGAGGGGTTCGGGCCAAACTTGTGAACGCGATAGAGCGTTCGGTCACCAGCAACGCCGCCTGACGCTCGCCTCACAGGCTCGCCTCACGAGTCCGGCGGCGCGGACCATCAAGGGCGGGCCAGATCATCGCGTAGGCCGGCGAGCTGGCGAAATGACGTCGGGATAGTGCCCTTCGAATCGTTCCAAGGGTACCGTTTGGCGGCCGGACCGATCTGGTCCATTTGACGGTGTTTCTCGAGTTTCAGGCCTGTTAATCTGCTTGAATTTGCGTTACTCTTTTGGCGCTGGGGTTTATGTCCCCGGCGGAAACATTGCGGAGGAAGATCATGCGGGCTTGGCGGCAACGTCCGGGCCCGATCTCGAACTTATGAAAACAACGATTCTGTTCTGTCTGGTAGCGCTGGTGCTGATATCGACTCTCGCGCAGGCGCAGCCCGTGATCCGGGCAACCAACGGCGTCCTGAACGCGAGTTCCGGACTCCCTGACGTAGCTCAGGGATCCTGGTTCATCGTCTGCGGCACGGGACTCGGTCCGGCCACGATTTCCGTTCAGAATGCGGCGCCGTACCAGACTGCGCTCTCCGGAACCAGCATCACGTTCACACCCGCCGCCGGCGGCACGCCCGTCAGCGCGCTGATGTACTACACGCTCTCGATTCAGATAGCGGGGCTGCTGCCGTCCGGCACTGCGACCGGCGCCTACAACGTCACAGTGACTTACAACCAGCAGACCAGCGTCGCTTACCGTGTCAATGTGGTGGCGCGCAACTTCGGGTTTGCCACGCAGGCTACCAACGGCCAGGGCCCCGCCCAGGCCACTTACGGCGGGTACGATCTCAACCGGTTCACCACCGGCACGCTCGCCCAGTGGAGCCTGCGCCCCGCCAAGCCCGGCGACGAGATAGTGCTATGGGGAACGGGGATCGGGGCCGACCCGGCTTCAGACATCACCGGCGGTTCTTCCGGCGATCAGACTGCCGCGGGCCAGGTACGGGTGTTCGTGGCGGGAATCCAGGTGACCCCGGACTACGCGGGACGATCCAGCAATTCGCCGGGGCTGGATCAAATCAACTTCAAGGTTCCGACCACAGTGACGCCCAGTTGCTTCGTCAGCCTTCAGGTGTCGGCCGGCGGCCGGCTCTCCAACCTGGGGTCGATCGCCGTGGCGGCCGCGGGGCAGACCGCGTGCTCCAACCCGGTGCTGACTCAGGCGCAGTTGCACACGCTCGACACGGGCGGCACTCTCACCATCGGGACTCTCCACCTGGGTAAGACCGCGACCACGCTCACGGCGTCCGGGCACACCTACAACGAGCAGAGCGAGACCGTCAGCGGCTGGTTCGGCAAATACACGGTCGACACGGTCGCCAACGCGAACTTCGCTCTGGTTCAATCGGGCGCCTGCTTCCTCATCCAGCGCACCGGCACGCTCGACCAGATCGGCTTCGGGCTTCCGCCGCAATCGCTCGACGCCGGCGCGCAGTTGGCGTTGAATGGACCCAACGCTTCGAACATAGGGATCCCGCGTCAATCGGACAACAGCTACAGCGCGACCCTATACTCAAGCGGGCTGAGTTCAGTAATCCCCAAGAGTGGAAGCCCCACCCTGGTGCAGGGCAACTACACGCTGGCCGGCACGGGCGGGGCCGGCGTTGGCGCTTTCTCGGCGGCGGTGAGCCTTCCCAGCGACTTCACTTGGACCAATGAGGCCAGCATCACGAACATCCAGCGCTCCTCGCCGCTCAACGTCACGTGGACGGGCGGCGGAACGGGACTGGTCACCATTATCGGAGGGGTAGGAGCGCAATCGGGCGGAACCACCGCGAGTCCGACCTATTCCGCGACGGCATTCAACTGCGTTGCTCCGGCCTCGGCGGGCAGCTTCACCGTGCCGGCGAACATCCTCGGGCAATTGCCGGCGGCATCGGGCGACACCAGCGGCACTCCCCTGGGAACCCTCGCCCTGTTCGCGGTGCCGGATCCGACCACGGGTCAGGGGACGTTCAATGCGCCGCTGACGGCGGGCGGGCCAATCGATCAGGGTGTCTTGATCTACGGCATCGGCTCGCTGAAGACGGTCGGATATAACTGAGGCCGTTGCACGCGCTCCGCGCGGGGTTGCACTCCCGCTGGCCGGGTTGCACAAAACCCCGCGCGGACTCACTCTTGGCCGCTTTTCCCTGGCGCCTTCCGCCGGGGCGGACATGAATGTCCGTGCCACCACGCCGCAGGTTGCATAGCACCAGCGATTCATGTCGAAAGATAGGTTTCGCAAGCGCTGAAAGCCAACGGTGAACACCTGCCCGAAGCACATCTTGTCAAGCGCTGGATCGGGCGCTACTCTGCAATTGTCCATTTTCCGGCGCTACAACGAGGAAAAGCAGGATGAGAACCAACAGCCCTGTGCGCGAGGCCGATGAGAAAGCGGGCTTCCGGACTCGAACCGCACCAAGACCTTTGGCGCCCACCATGCGATCGGCGGCGCTGCTCGACGTGATGGTGGAGCAAATCGAGTATCTTGCCGGTCACGCGGTCGAAGCTTGTCCCTCCGGTTGCCCTGACTGCGCGCGGCTGGAACAGGTCGAGCGCTGGCTGCTCGCGCCTTTTTGCTGAACCAGGAGCCGTCCCTGGTGAAGCTCCCCAGTATGGACACCTCTCAAACTCTTGCGGCGTAAAACGGAGTCCGATCGAGCCATTCCAATTGCTTTCGGATCAATGACATCCGTGCAGAGCCGGCAGTCCCATCCAGAGTCGGCGCCCAGCCGCGATGATTCGCGAACCTCGTAGGCACGAGTGTTTTGGGAGCCGGCAATCCACGATCCGGGGACGGGACGGCAGACATTACGGCGTAACTGGGCGCGTTGTTAGTGGCGCGCAGGAGGGGGGAACCAGTCTGCTCGCTCTGGTGTCCAATGTTTCGCGACGCACAGCGGCAGCGCGCGAATGCGGCAGCTTGCTCGCCGGCTGGATGCGCCGCCGGAAAACACCCGGCGCATGTTTGTTCTGTTTGGTGCGGGAAGCTCCGCGGACCCGCGGCGAACGGGGCTAGTGCCGCAGGTAGGGGCCGGCTAGCGGCTCCAGTATCTGGAGGACGAAACGATGAGCACCTCCGCAGCATATTACCCATACCGCTCCGCGGCAGCGAGAGACTTGTGTCTGGCGTATTGCGATTCTCTGGCAGCCAAGGAGTGGTCTGTCGCCTCGGAAGAACGAATGGTCCCCACGTCGTATGGCCAGGCGTTCGTTCGCATCAGCGGCCCGGCCGGCGCGCCGCCGCTCGTCCTGCTGCCCGGCGGGACCGCGACGTCGCTCATGTGGGCACCGAACATTCGCGCCCTATCCGGGGCTTACCGGACCTTTGCGGTCGACCAGATCGGAGACGTTGGCCGGAGCACCTGCATTAAGCCGGTCCGGCGTATCAAAGACCTCCTGGTCTGGCTCGACGAATTGTTCGACGCTCTGAAGCTGAAGGACGGGATCAATCTCGCAGGGGTATCTTACGGTGGATGGTTGACGGCAGAATATGCGCTTCATGCCCCAAAGCGGCTCAACAAAATCGTACTGCTTACTCCTGGGGGCACGGTTCTGCGTTTCAGCGCCAAGTTCTTCCTTCAGTTATTCTTCGCCGCTGTCTCCTTTGCCGCCATAGGCCGCCGATGGTGCGTTCTACCGCTGTTTCGCTGGCTGTTTGCGGACTGGGCGCGGACGGATCCCGGACGGTTCGAGGAGGAGGTGGACTGGCTGGTAACCATCATGCGGAGTCTCCAGCCGCGGCGACTCCCGTTTCCGACAGTAATGACAGACGCTGAATGGGGCGGCCTGCGCGTGCCTGCGTTGTTCCTGGTCGGCGAACACGAACACATCTATGCCGCCGATAGAGCAGTGCGTCGCCTGAGGCGGGTGGCTCCCCATGTCAGGATGGAAATAATTTCCGGCGCGGGCCACGATCTCACGGTCGTGCGAGCGGAGATGGTCAGTCGAAAAATACTGCATTTCCTGACTGAGGAACCTGCCACGGCCGACGCCCGACGAAACCTTGCTCCCGAAGCAGACTGCAATGGGCAGCGCGAACAGGCGCTGCCGTGAAGGTTACCGGAGCGGGCAGAGGAGAGAGGCGGCTACGGCAGATGCAAGTCTAAGAGCGCGGCTGCGGCTTACGGGGG
>Ga0209415_10006411_pt1 | contig 20926 bp, 16 predicted proteins | sample PeaSoiSIISIP2007_FD_187696 | JGI IMG/M metagenome (GOLD analysis project Ga0209415, IMG submission 187696) | Peat soil microbial communities from Weissenstadt, Germany - SII-SIP-2007 (SPAdes) (version 2) | ecosystem: Environmental > Terrestrial > Soil > Wetlands > Peat | place: Germany...
CATCGGCTTCATCTTCCAGGGGTTCAACCTCCTCCCACGCACCACCGCGCTCGAGAACTGCGAGCTCCCGCTGCAGTACCGTGGCTTCGGACGCGCGCAGCGGAGGAAGCGCGCGCTCGAGGCGCTCGCGCAGGTCGGCCTCTCCGATCGCGTTCATCACACCCCCAACCAGCTCTCGGGCGGACAGCAGCAGCGCGTCGCGATCGCGCGCGCCCTCGTCACCGATCCACCGCTGCTCCTGGCCGACGAGCCGACCGGGAACCTCGACACGCGCACGAGCCTCGAGGTGCTCGCGCTCTTGCAGTCGCTCAACCGGGACCGCAGCATCACGATCGCGCTCGTCACGCACGAGGTGGACATCGCGGCGTGCGCGAGCAGAGTCATCACCGTTCGCGACGGGCGGATCGTGAGCGACGTGCGCCAGGACGCGCCGCTCGACGCCGCGAAGGCGCTCTCCGAGCTCCCTCCACCGCAGGCGCACGCGATGGCCGAGGGGGACCTCGATCCCGAGGACGAGCGGCGCCGGCGGGCGAACGAGCACGTGCCCAGCGCGGTGTACGCCATCATGCTGCTCGGTGCCGGTGGCGGTGCGCTCCTGGGGCTCCTCTACGGCGCGATCGTCCTCGGCCAGCAGGTCGTGTGGATCGTCGCGCTCGGTGCGGTGGCGGCAGAGGCGTGGGCTGGCGCGCGGTGGGCGAGGCGACGCTTGGGGCACGGCCTCTCGAACGATCAGCGCGGGCGTGTCGCGCTCTACTACACGACGCTCGTGACGCTCCCCGTTGCCGCCGTCGTCACGGCCTGGAAGGCCCAGAAGCTCCCCTCGGCCGTGACCAGCCAGCTCGAGCCGTTCACCGCCGGCCGCGCCGTTCTCGCGCTCTTCGTCGTCTTGCTCGTCCTCACGGCGCTCGCGCTCCTCCGCTATCTGCTCCTGTCCCTCTTCACGCCGCGCGACGCGCCGGCTGCGCTGCGCCGACACGCGCCATGAGCTCGCTCACGCTCGTCTGGAACGCGATCCGCCTCGCGCTCGGGGCGATCCAGCGCAACAAGACGCGCGCCGCGCTGACGGTGCTCGGCATCCTCATTGGCGTCGCCGCGGTCGTCACGGTGACCGGGCTCGCCGACGGCGCGTCGGAGGAGGTCGGCGGCCAGATCGACAGCTTCTCGGCGAACGCCATCTGGATCAACCCAGACACGACGCAGACGTCGGGGGCCAGGACGCGCGCCACGGGCCGCCTCACCGAGAACGACGCGCGAGCCATCGGCCGCGAGGCCGTGAGCATCACCGGGGAGGCGCCCTTTCTCAGCACGAGCGGTCAGGTCGTCTACGGCGACCGGAACCTGCAGACGAGCATCATGGGGACGAGGCTCCCCTACTTCGCCATCCGCAAGTGGAAGATTGGCAAGGGGGAGTTCTGGCAGGAGAGCGACGAGATCCTGAAATCGAAGGTCTGCATCCTCGGCGCGACCGTCGCGACCAAGCTCTTCGGCACGGACGACCCCGTCGGCCATACGATCCGCGTCGGGCGATCGCCATTTCGCGTGATCGGCGTTTTCGAGCCGCGCGGCAGCTCACTTTTCGGCGACGATCAGGACGACCGCGTCATGATGACGACCGGCGCTTACCGCGTGCACGTGGTGCCCACGTCCCCCGGCCGCGTCGACTCGATCGTCGCCGGTGCGACGTCGCCGGAGGTGACCGATCGCGCATCGCAGCAGATCACGTCGATCTTGAGACAGCGCCACCACATTCCCGACGGCCTCCCGCTCGACTTCCGGACCGAGTCGCAGGCCGAGATGCGGCAAGCGACGCAAACCATCGGGCTCGTGCTCCAGGCGCTGCTCCTCGGTGTCGCGGCCATCAGCCTCCTCGTCGGCGGTATCGGCGTCATGAACATCATGCTCGTGAGCGTCGCCGAGCGGACGCGCGAGATCGGGATCCGCATGTCGATCGGCGCGCGCGAGCGTGACATCCTCCTGCAGTTTCTCATCGAGGCGGTGGTGCTCAGCGTCATCGGCGGGCTCCTCGGCGCCGCGTTCGGGGTCACCGCGACCGTAGGGCTCGGCCACGCGCTCGGCTGGAAGGTCTCTCCTAGCCCCGTCGCGCTCGCGCTCGCGATCGCGACGAGCGGCGGCATCGGCGTCGGCTTCGGGTTCTTCCCCGCGCGAAGCGCCGCCAAGATGGATCCCATCGACGCCCTCCGGACGGAGTAACGGCCCGAGATGCGCTCCTTCGCCCTCGCGCTGACGATTGCCCTCCGCGCGATCCTGAGGAATCGACTCCGAGCGGTCCTCACGATCCTCGGCATCCTCATCGGCGTCGCGTCCGTCGTCACCATCACCGCGCTCGGCGCGGGGGCGCGCGACTCCGTCGGCAACGAGATCCAGTCCATCGGCTCGAACTTCATCATCATCTTCCCGGTGAGCTCGGCGGTCTCCGGCGCGAAGGGGGCGGCGGGCTCCGGGGTGCGACTCTCCGGCGAGGACGGCAAGGCCATCGCGCGCGAGGCGACGAGCGTGGCGGCCGTCTCTCCCGTGCTCCGCGCGAGCGCGCAGGTCGTGTACGGCGACAAGAACGCCCCGACGAGCGTGGGCGGCGCGACGCTCCCGTACTTCTTCATCCGCAACTGGAAGGTCGCGCACGGCGAGCTCTGGACGGAGCACGACGAGGCCACGAAGACGAAGACCTGCGTCATCGGGAGCACGATCCAGAAGAAGCTCTTCGGCGACGAGGATCCGGTGGGACGCATGCTGCGCATCGGCCGATACCCGTTCCGCGTGGTCGGCGTGCTCGAATCGAAGGGGCAGGCCCCCTTCGGCGGCGACCAGGACGACATCGTCCTGATGCCGATCCAGAGCTTCCGCGCCCGCATCGTCAAGACGCCGCCCGATTTCGCCGGCGTGCTCATGGTCTCGGCGACGAGCGCCGAGACGACCGAGCGCGCGGTCAAACAGATCGACGCGATCCTCCGCCAGCGTCACCGCGTCGCCGAGGGGCGCGCGCCCGACTTCGAGATCCACACGCAGAAGGAGTTCCAGGCGATGCAGAGCGTCATCTACAACCTCCTCACGCTCCTCCTCGTCTGCGTCGCCGCCATCAGCCTCTTCGTCGGGGGCATCGGCGTCATGAACATCATGCTCGTGAGCGTGACCGAGCGGACGCGAGAGATCGGGATCCGCATGGCGATCGGCGCGAGGGCGCACGACATCCGGACGCAGTTCCTCGTCGAGGCGGTCGCGCTCGCGATGATGGGGGGCCTCCTCGGGGCGGCGCTCGGGATCGCCGCGATCGCCGGCGCCGGCCGTGTCCTCCAGTGGAAGATGTCGCTGAACCCGCTGGCGCTGGGCGTCAGCATCGCGACGAGCGCGCTCACGGGGATCGCGTTCGGTTTTTTCCCCGCGCGGCGCGCCGCGCAGCTCGATCCGATCGAGGCCCTCCGGCACGAATAGGCGGCGAGGTCGTTCCGCGGGCCGTCAGGGTCCGGTGCTCGCGTCCGGGCGCGTCAGGGAGAGCGAGCACGTGGCTGCAAACCCCATCACCGATGCGCAGATCAACGAACTGGCGCAGTCCGCCGTGATCGAGCATGAAGCCCCGGCTGTCCCCAGGCAGATGCCGTTCGTCCCCTGCGTGATCGTGCACTCTTCCAAGGATCCTGTCGGGCAGACGACCGAAGTGCTGCACGCTTGCTCGTCCGGGAGCGCGCAGCCGCCGGAGTCCACGCACTCCCCGGCGGTGGAGGGATTTGCAGGGTTGAGGCAACACACCTTGGAGGCACAGTCCGCCGGGACGGCGCACGCCGCGCGCGTGCCCGCCGGGCATGTGGACAGGCATGTGCCGGTGCTGCCCGCCGCGGACGCACTGGACACGCAGCACTTGTCACCGGCAGGGCACTCCGCGGGAAACTCGCACGAGGAGCCAGAACCGGAGCTCGTTCCGGACCCCGATCCGCTGATCGATCCGGAGCTCGACCCGGACGAACCGCTCGACTGCGAGCCGGAGGACGCCGTCGATCCTGAGCCCGACCCCGTGCCGCTCCCGGTCGCCTCACACACCCCGTCGCTGGTGTTGCACGCCGTGCCCGCCGGACACGTCGTGTCTGCCTTGGAGCACCGCTGGTCGGGGAAAAGCCCGCCGCAGGCGCCCAGGCACACGCCCGCCGAGGGGTTCGCCTTCAGGGCGCAGCACTGGCTCGGGCCCGTCGCGCCGCCGCAATCGGCCGGTGCCACGCAGAACACGTAGCTGCCTCCCGAGCACGAGCCCTGGCAGCTCGTGGCGAGCTTCGTGTCGATGCAGCACACGTCACCGGTGCCGCACGTCCCTGGCAGGCAACTCGCACCGGAGCCCGACCCGGAGCCCGACGTGGAAGAAGCGCCGGAGGTGGCGCCAGAGCTCGTTCTCGTCGTCGCCGCGTCCGTCCCGCCGTCCGTTGCCGTCGCCGTCGTAAAGTTGGTGCCGCTGCAATGAACGAGGTTCGCGCCTGCGGCGATGGCGAGCAGAGCAGCGGTGAGCGTTCGTGGGTTCATGCGCGGTCGGGGCTCCAATTATGAACCGTTGCCGGATGTGACGCCGGATGGGCAGAGGCCGCCCGCCGAGCAGCCGACGATCGCCGTAGGGCTGCAGCACAGGGTGCCGCTGCACGTGATGCAGTACTGGCAGACGAACGCACTGCTGCATCCCAGGGGCGACACGCAATCGATGCTCGAGGCGCACGGAGCGCCAACATCCCCGAGGCACACCCCGTTGACGCACGCGTGGTCGACCGCGCACGAGCCGCCCGAAGGACACGTCGGCTCGAGCGGCAGTGTGCACGACAACGCGCAGTTGCCGCTCGGAAGGCCGTTGCCGGGGGTCACGCAGCAGGACTCATTGCTGTCGCACCCGCAAAAGATCACCGTCCCACACCCGTTGTTGAACGCCCCGCACACTCCGGCCGGGCAAGCCGGCACGCAACCCGACCCCGACCCGGTTCCGGAGCCCGTGCCCGTCCCCGAGCTCGAGGCCGACCCGGACGTCGAGCTCGACTCCGAGCTGGACGAGGACGACGTCGCCGACGAACCGGAGCTCGCGCTCGATCCCGAGCTACTCGTACCGCACGTCGCAGCGCAGAGCCCGTGGTCCCCGGCGCCGACGCAGCAGGTTGGCTGCAGCGGATCGGCGGCGCAGTCCACGCTGGTCGTGCAGGTCTGGTGCAAGTCGAGCGGGCACTTCTTGTCCGACGTGCAGGCCGCGACCTTTCCGCCCACGGTCGCGCAGCAGATCTCTCCGAGTGGACAGCAGGTCTCGCCCGCCGCGCACGTGCCACTGGCGGGCGCCGAGAGTGTGCATGCCCCACCCCCCGAGCCCGACGCGCTGCCCGAGCTCGATCCCGTGCTCACGTCCGCTCTCCGCGCCGCGTCGAGCCCGCCGTCGCCCGCCGCGGTCGTGAAGCTCGTGCCCCCGCAATGGACGACCGTCGCCCCCGCGACGAACGCGGTCATCATCGAAACGATCCAGACGCCAGGCCTCATCGGGTTCTTCCAGTCTATCTCGACTAGGCTAGCTGGAGCGCTGGCGGTCGCAAGCTCGGAGCGCCGATGGTCGCGCGCGTCGTTGACTACAGATGGCAGTCGGCGGCGCTTGCCGTGCAAGTGGTTGCGACGGCGGCGATGACGCAGCAGTACGGTATGTTGCCGCAGCACTGCCCACCGATCAGTGACACGCACGGCGAGCACCCTGGGCTGGACCCCGAGCCAGACCCGGAGCCCACTCCGCTGCTCGTCCTCGAGCTCGTCTCCGAGCTCGACCCCGAGCTCGAGTGGGACGACGACGAGCTCGAGGAGCTCGCGGGTCCGGAGCTGGCCGACCCGCTCGACGTCGATGCGCCAGCCGTCGATGAGCCCGCCGCCAGCGCGCAGCCGGGCGTCGGGTCGCAGTACGTGCCCTCCGACTCGACCCCCCCCGCGCTGCAGACCATCTTGTCGCACTTCGCGCCGCCCGTGCAGAGGCTCGGGACTTGCGCGCAGCGGGGGAAGAGCCCCAGCTGCTCACAGTCGGCCATCTTCTTGCACGTCCCGTTCGTGAAGGGCGGCGCCACGCAGCAGATGTCTCCCTTCAGCACGCAATCGATGCCGTAAGTGCATGCGCCCGCGCTGCTCCCCGACGCGGCGCCGCCGGTGCTCGTCCCCGAGCCGGACCCGACGCTCCCGCTCGAGGCGCTGGACGTCGCGCCGCTATCCGTCGCGGTCGTGAAGCTCGCTCCCCCACACTGGACGACGGAGCTCCCGACGGCGACTCCCGCCACCATCCACCCAACCAGCGCGCGCACCCTCATCCGTTGAGCCCTCGTCCCCACTCTTCCTAGGCTACCGACGGACGCTTATGCCGCAACCCGAAACCGCTCAATCGCCCCATACCTCAACCGCGTACTCGCCCGCGCCGTCTCCGACGCTCACGACGATCGCCGCGTCGTCGTCCTCGGTGAAGCAGACCTCCCCGCCGTCGAGCACGACCGGCGCGCCGTCGTTGCTGTCGTCCTGACCGAGCACGGCTCCGGCCCCGTCCTCGAGGAGGAGATCGAGGTTCTTGATGGCGGGGACGCCGGCGCCGTACGCGCGGTAGCAATGTCCGGCCCTGGCCTTCCACCGGAAAAGCTGCGGCTTCTCTGCCGCTCCTTGTTGCCCAGTGAAGACGTCGCCGACGCGGGTCATCCGCGTCGCCTCGGCGCAGCCTGCCGCGAGTCGCGCCACCTCGCCGCGCACGTCGCTGGACCCCACCGCGAACGTCCGGTGGCATCGCGCCCAGGCCGTGTTGAGCTTCAGCGTCGCCTTCTTCGACGCCGTCGTCACGACGCTCGTCGGCGGGGCGCTCGCGGTGGGTGTCGCAGACGGGGCCGGAGGGAGAGGGGAGCGCGAGTGAGACTTCAGCGTCCCGCAGGCGAGGAGGAGCGCCGCCGGGGCGAGACATAAGAGGAGGAGCGGGCCGGGCCTGGTAGGGTGCATGCAGAGCTCGCTAGCATGCCCAGGGTCGCCGCCGAACGCCTCAGCCCAAAGGAAATCGAGCGCGCGGCTTCGATCCTCCGGGCCGGCGGGCTCGTGGCGTTCCCGACGGAGACCGTCTACGGCCTGGGCGCCCGCGCCCTCGACCCGGCGGCGCTTGCGCGCGTCTTCGCCGCGAAGGGGCGCCCCCCGTCGCACCCGTTGATCGCGCACGTGCTCGACGCTCGCGACGCCCAGAGCTTCGCCGCGGAGTGGCCCGAGGCCGCGGCCCTCCTCGCGGAGGCGTTCTGGCCGGGGCCGCTCACCCTGGTCGTCCCCCGCGCCGCTCACGTCCCACTCGCGCTCACGGGGGGCGGCAGCTCGGTCGGTCTGCGCGCGCCGTCGCACCCGGTCGCCCGCGCGCTGCTCCGCGCTCTCGGCGAGCCCATCGCGGCGCCGAGCGCCAATCGCTACCAGACGCTCTCCCCCACGACCGCCGCCCACGTCGAGGCGTCGCTCGGTGAGCGCGTCGACTTCATCCTCGACGGCGGCCCGTGCTCCGTCGGCATCGAGTCGACGGTCGTCGACCTGCGCGGCGACACCCCCGCCATCCTCCGTCCAGGGGGAGTCGACTACCCGGCGCTCGCCGCCGTGCTGCCCGCCCTCGTCGATTTCAAGCCCCTGGCACCGCTCCCGGGGGCGGCGCACCCGTCGCCCGGCATGGATGTCCGCCACTACGCGCCCCGCGCCGCGCTCGTCGTCGCGCGCGACCGGGAGGACGCCATCGCCGAGGCGCGCCGGCGGGCGGCGGGCGGCCAGCGAGCGGGCCTCTTGCTCAGGGAGCCGCTCGAGGAGGTCCCGCCGGGGGTCCTCGGGCGGGCGCTAGGGAACGATCCGCGCGCCTACGCGCACGCGCTCTTCGCGGCCCTCCACGAGCTCGACGCCGACGGCCCCGACCGGCTCGAGGTCATCCTCGCCGAGCCCGTCCCCGACCATCCCGCGTGGCGGGCGATCGGAGACCGACTCGCGCGGGCGGGCGAGGTCCGCTCGGCCTGCCTTGCCCCCGCCGGGCATCGCGCCTAGACCTCAGGCTCTCGGGGGCGGCGCGCCCGCGCGAAGAGCGCCGAGCGCCCCCCGCGGACAGGTGATGCGATGACAAAAGTGATCGAGCTTTCGACCTTCCCCAAGCCGCGCGGCTACGCGAACGGGATCGTCGCCGACGGGCGGACGCTCCACGTCTCCGGGCAGATCGGCTGGGACAAGGACGCCCACCTCGTCAGCGCCGACTTCGGCACCCAGTTCCTCCAGGCGCTCGACAACGTGATCGCGGTGGTGCGCGCCGCGGGGGGTGGCACCGAGCACATCGTGAAGCTGCTCGCGTTCGTGACCGATCTCGACAAGTACCGAGCGGCGCAGCAGGCCATCGGCGCCGGCTGGCGCGCCCGCATGGGCAAGTATTACCCCGCCATGAGCCTCGTGAAGGTCGCCGGGCTCCTCGAGCCGGGGGCGCTCGTGGAGATCGAGGGCATCGCGATGCTGCCGCCCGAGAAGAGGTAGAGGCGGCTCCGAGCGTCGATCACGCGGTGGCGGCCTCGGGCTCCGTGGCCGGGCGCTCGATGACGCCGACGTCTTTCCGGCCGCGTCAGCGACAGCGACAGCGCCCACGACGACGCCCACGACGACGCCCACGACGACGCCCACGACGACGACCACGAGAGCATCAAGGCGGCTTAGCCGACGGCAAGCCGACCGATTTGAGCTCCTTGCGGTCGTCTCATGACCGCTCGACGTCGTCTCACGACTGCTCGACGTCCGCTCATGACTCCTCGGTGTCGTCTCGAGGCTCGGCCAGGACGGGAGAGGACCGTCGCGAGCCGTCTCGGAAGCTCCCGAGGACGGGTGAGCGCAGCTCGAGGTCGTCCGTCGAAGCAGGGGACCGACAAGCGAGCCCACGCCCTCTTGGATGGGGTCGAGGTCGGCGGGGCTCGTTCAAGGCGAGGACGTCACGTCCCCGCGCCGCAGATTCCTACGACGGATGGCGCTCAGAGCCGACAGCTGCAGGTCCACTCGGCGGGAGGGCAACCCCGGCATCCCGTCATGCACGCACCGCCGCACGTCGCGAGGAGTCGCCCGGCTGTTCGATCGAGGTAGTACGCCGGACCATCCGCGGCTGAGTCACAGTCGACGAGCAGCATCGTCCCGCACTGGCCTGCGACGTTGCAGCTCATGCTCCCGGCCATCCCGGCGAGGCCGCGGGTGCTGGGGAGGCCGAGGTGGCTCATCAGCGCCGCCTCGTCGGCTGTGAGCTCGCGGCGCGGACACGCCGGCTGTCGTTCGATCGGGGGCGGGGGCGATTGCACGCCTGCCGCGAGGAAAGCCTGGGCGGTGTCCGTTTGCCCCCGCGCGACGGCGAGCTGGTATGCGGCGAGGACTTTCGGCGAGGCCTTGTCGCGGACGACCTTCAGCATCGCCGCGACCGTCGCGGTCCTCCCTGCCGACGCGGCGTCCATGAGCGAGCTGCCGCGCGACGGGCCAGAGAGGGGGTCGGCGCCCGCTCCGAGAAGGACCTCGACCGACGCGACGTCGCCACGCCGCGCGATGCTCGTGAGCGCCTTGTCGTAGTCCCACCCGACTCTCTTCTGGGCGAGGAACGCGAGCGTCTTCGGTAGACTGCGCGGGGCGAGATTCGTCAGCAGATCGATAGCCCCGGCCTCCGGGCCGAAGCTCGCGTGATGCGCGTCGAGGAGTACTGCCACGGCGAGCACGTCGTCGTCTTTCACGCCCTGGCCGCTACCGAGCCACCGCACGAGAGACTGGCCGCGAGCACCCGCGGTGTTCGGGTCCAGCCCTGCATCGAGGAGCAGTCGGGTGCATTCGACGTCGCCGCGCGCAATTGCGAGCTCCAGCGCCTGGCCGCTCCGCGCGAGGCTCGACCTCCTCCTGTCAGGAGCGTTCGCCGCGAGGTCTGCCGCGACGGTCTTGCACCGGGCGGCCGCGAGCTCCGCGCCTTGCGAGGTCTCTCTCGCCTGCGGGGGCGGCCCTCGATCGTCCGTGGTCGGCGCGGCGGCGCTCCCGGCCTCGACCATGCTCGCCGGCCCCTCGAGCCGCGGCGACTTGCACCCCCACCCGGTAGCAAGGGCCAGCGTCACGGACAGAGCGACGGCAGCTCGCACACCGCGAGAGTACGGACCCTCCCAGGCAAACGGCAAGAAGCGGTAGGGGCGCCCCCGAGCGTCGATCACGCGGTGGCGGCCTCCGGCTCCGTGGCCGGGCGTCCGAGCATCCGCACCCATTTGGCGGCGCTTCCCGCGAGGATCATGACGATGCACGCGAGGAGGCCCGTCGTGACGGCGGTGTCGATCCAGCCGGTCACGCGCGTCGCCGGGCTGGCGGTCATGGGGAGGTAGAGGATGAAGATGCTCATGACGGCCGCGCTGATGGTCGTCGTGGCGACGAAGGCGAGGGGGAGGAGCGTCACGCAGGCGTACGCGCGGCGCTTGCCTTCGCGGAGCAGGATGGTCGTGGCCACCGCGAGCGCGGTGCACGCCAGGAGCTGGTTGGCGACGCCGAACATCGGCCAGAGGGTCGCGATGTTCCCCGTCAGGATGAAGTATGCCCACCCGACGACGATCGCCGCCGTCGACGCGACCGCCCCCACCACGTTCGAGGGCTCCCCGCTCCGAGCGTGCACGCGGCCGACGAGCTCCTGCAAGAGGAAGCGCCCGATGCGCGTCCCGGTGTCGATCGTCGTGAGGATGAAGAGCGCCTCGAACATGATCGCGAAGTGGTACCAGTACGCGAGGAGGGCGTTCATCCCGGGGAGCCCGCTGAAGATCCTCGCCATCCCCACGGCGAGCGACACGCCGCCCCCCGTCCGCGACGCGACGACCTCGCCCGACGAGCGCGCGAGCGCGGGGAGCTCCTTCACGTGGATGCCGAGGCGCGCGAAGTCGGCTTCGTCGAGCGTGGTGGCGCGGGGCTCGGTCGGGTCGACGTGGTAGCCGAGGGCGGCGAGGGCCGGGCTCGAGAGGGCGAGCACCTTCGACGCGGGCACGCGCGCGGAGGGCACGGCGATGGCCCCGTTCTCGCCTCCGAGACCGAGGAGCGCCCGGTCGTGGGCGTCGAACGAGCGCAGCGCTCGAAGGAGCTCGTCGTCCGAGCGCGCGAGCCCCTCGCCGCGCGTGGCGGCCGTGGCGACCATCGCGATCTTCGGATCGGTGTTGATGGCGACGTAGTCCTCGGGGGGCATCACGCAGGCGGCGATGAGCGCCGTGATGCCGACGAGCCCCTCCATGAGCATCGCGCCGTAGCCGATGGCGCGGCAGTCGGACTCGCGGTCGACCATCTTCGGCGTCGTCCCGCTCGCCACGAGCGCGTGGAACCCGCTGATGGCGCCGCACGCGATCGTGATGAACACGAACGGGAAGACCGGGCCCTTCAGGATCGGCCCGCCGCCGTGGACCCACTCGGTCGTCCCCGGCATCTGGATCCGCGGGTTCACGATCAGCACGCCCACGACGAGGAGCGCGATGGTGCCGATCTTCAGGTAGCTCGAGAGGTAGTCGCGCGGGCAGAGGAGCGCCCACACGGGGAGGACGCTCGCGACGAAGCCGTAGCCGGCGATCGACACCGTCAGGAACGTCCGCGACCACTTGAGGTGCTCCGCGAGGGGCGAGTCACCGATCGTCCGGCCGAAGACGAGCGCCGCGAAGAGCAGGACGCACCCTGCGATCGTGGCCTCGCGGATGCCGCGCGCCGAGCCGCCGCGCACGCGGTAGATGTAGATCCCCATGCCGAGCGCGATCGGGATCGATGCGCCGACGGTGAAGACGCCCCACGCGCTCTCGGCGAGGGCGCCCACGACGACGTTGCCGAGCCCGGCGAGCGCGATGACGACGATGAAGAGGATGGCGATCGCCGTCACGAGGCCGAGGACGGGACCGAGCTCGTCCTTGGCGATGTCCGCGAGCGAGCGGCCGTTCCGCCGCGTGCTCGAGACCAGGACGACGAAGTCCTGCGCGGCGCCGCCGAGCACCACCCCGAAGAGAATCCAGAGGAAGCCCGGGTAGAAGCCGAACTGCGCCGCGAGGACGGGACCGATGAGGGGGCCCGCGCCGCTGATGGCGGCGAAGTGGTGGCCGAAGAGGACCCAGCGGTTCGTGGCGTGGAAGTTCTGTCCGTCGGCGCGCGTGTGCGCCGGCGTGACGCGCGAATCGTCGAGGCAGAGGACCTTCGCGGCGAGAAAGGCGGAGTAGTACCGGTAGCCGATGGCGAGGACGGCGAGGGCGCCGAGCATCCAGGGGGCCGCGTGCATCGCGGGGGAGTCTTACACCGAGTTCTCGGGGCGAGGACGGCGGCCGTGTCGCGGGGGCAGCCGCCGCCGCCGTCCCGAGCCCGGGGATGGTCTGCACGTAGGTCTGGAAGTGCCGGGGCGGGCGACGGAGCCGGCGCACCGTCACGGTCGAGCGTATGCTCGCGGGATGGCCACGCTCCTCCGTCCGACGCTCCCGGTCGTTGCCCTCGTCATCGTCGCGTGCAGCTCGGCGCCCCCGGCCACCGAGCACGTGGGCACGAGCGCATCTGCGTTCACGACGATCTGCGGCGTCCCGGACAACGGCGTCATCCAGGGGGTGGACGTCTCGCACTATCAGGGGGCGTTCAGCTGGACCTCCGCGAAGGCCGGTGGAACGGTGTTCGGCTACGCCTCGATCGGCGACGGCACCGGGTACGCGGACCCCGACTTCGCCGCGAACTGGGCGAACATGAAGGCGGCGGGCGTCCTGCGCGGCGCCTACGAGTATTTCGAGCCCGGCCAGGACCCGACGGCGCAGGGGAACCTCATGGTGCAGGCCGTGGGCATGCTCGGTGCCGGTGACCTGCCGTGCATGCTCGACGTGGAGACGACCGGGGGGCAGTCGGGGGCGACGATCGCCGCGAACGTGAAGACGTGGCTCGCGGTGGTCAAGGCGGGGACGGGGCGCCAGCCCTTCCTCTACACCGGTCCGTCGTTCTGGGACTCCAGCGTCGGGGACACGTCGCTCGGCGCCGTGCCGCTGTGGATCGCCGACTACGGCCCCCCGTCCGGTTGCCCCGCCGTCCCGAACGGTTGGTCCAACTGGCTCATCTGGCAGTACGGCGACAGCGGCGGCAACCTCGACCAGGACGTCTTCAACGGCTCGCTGGCACAGCTCCAGGCTTACGCGGCGCCCCCCGCGCCGGCATGCACGAGCACGTGCACCGAGGCGCCTCGTGTCGGTATCGCGGCGGCGCCCACGGGGGAAGGCTACTGGGTCGTCGACGCGGCCGGCGGCGTGTACCCGAGCGGCAACGCGAGCTTCTTCGGGGATCTCACCGGGACGCCCCTCGCGAAGCCTGTCGTCGGCGTCGCCGCGACCCCGTCGGGCCAGGGCTACTGGATGGTCGCCGCGGACGGCGGGATCTTCTCCTTCGGCGACGCCGGTTTCTACGGGTCCGAAGGGGGCAAGCCGCTCAACAAGCCCGTCGTCGGGATGGCAGCGTCTCCCGATGGCGCCGGGTACTGGCTCGTCGCGGCGGACGGCGGGATCTTCAACTTCGGGAGCGCGGGGTTCTTCGGGTCTGCGGGGGGCATGGCGCTCAACGCGCCCGTCGTGGGGATGTCCGGGACGCCGACGGGGAAGGGGTACTGGCTGGTGGCGGCCGATGGCGGGATCTTCGCGTACGGCGACGCCGCGTTCGAGGGCTCGGCGGGGGGCACGACGCTGAACGCGCCCGTCGTCGGGATGTCCGCGACGCCGAGCGGAAAGGGGTACTGGCTGGTGGCGGCGGACGGCGGAATCTTCTCCTACGGCGACGCCAAGTTCGAAGGCTCGGCCGGCGGGACGAAGCTGAACCAGCCGGTGATCGGGATGAGCCGCACCGTGGACGCGCTCGGCTACTGGCTCGCGGCCGCGGACGGTGGAGTCTTCACGTATGGAGACGCGCCGTACCTCGGCAACGCGCTCGGCTCTACGTGCGCGGCGGGGGCCCCCGAGGTGTGCGCCGTCCAGAGCAACGGATGCTACGCGTGGGTCGCCGGCGCGGCGTGCGGCGGCGGGCAGGTTTGCAACCACGGCACCTGCCAGTCGACGTGCTCCGATGCGTGCACGACCGGCGCGAGCCGATGCAACGGTGCGAGCATCGAGCTCTGCGGGCACTACGGGAGCGAGCCGTGCAACGTCTGGTCTTCGGCCATCGCGTGCCCGAGCGGGCAGTCGTGCAGCAACGACGTCTGCGCTTCGCCCACGTGCTCGGACGTCTGCGAGCCGGGCGCGTCCGAGTGCCAGAACGGCCAGCTCCTCTCCTGCACGGCGCTCACGCCCGGCGGCTGCCACACGTGGGGCGCGCCCACGGCGTGCCAGGCGGGGCAGACGTGCCAGACGAACGGCTGCATCGCCATCGGGATCGACGCCGGAGGAGTGGTCCCCGACGGCGGCGGGAGCAGCGGGAGCAGCGGGAGCAGCGGCGGCGTACGCGATGCTGGCCGCGGGCGCGTGCTCGACGCGAAGGCCCCGGGGTCGGGAGGGACGAAGGACGCCGGGGGTGGGGAGCACGCCGACGGCGCGAGCCAGGACGGCGCAGCGTCCGGGACGGTGGGATCGTCGGGAGGCTGCGCGACGAGCGGCGCTTCGGGGTCGTCACCGTGGTCCTTGCTGCCGTTGCTCGCGGTCCTCGCGGGGCGAAGGCGTCGCGCGCGCCGCTGACCTACCGCGCCGCCTCGTCCGTGAGGCGCATGGCCTCGAGCAGGAGCGGACCGATGGCGGACGCGGGCGCGGGCCCCGGCTCGACGTGGGCGGCGCGGAACCAGAAGCGACCTTCTTTCCACGCGAGCACCTTGCGGAAGAGCGCGATGGCGTCGAGCGGCGCGTCGTCCTCCATGCTTGCCGCGAGGGCGCCGTCGCGGAGGGTGAAGATCGCGGTGGCACCCCCCGACGTCCGGACCTTCAGGTGACCCGTGCGGCGCTCCATCTCGAGGAGCGTGAGCACCGTGGACAGCTCGATCTGCTTGAGGTCGCCGCGGAGCGCGGGCGTGGAGTCGGACGACACGGGACCGAAGGAGACGCGATCCATTCGACGCGCCATGCCGAGCAGCGCCACGACCTGCGCGACGACCTCCTCGACGCGATACGGTTTGGTGAGGAGCATGTCGGCGCCGACGTTGAAGCCCTGCAGGCGCGACTGCTTGTCATGATCGTCGGTAAGGAACAGGAACGGCGTGGAGGAGAGCGGCGCGGTGTCGAGGCGGACCATGCGCGCGACCCACAGGCCGTCGATGTCGGGGAGGGTGAGGTTGCACACGATGCACTTCGGGAGCCACTCCTGCGCTCTGGCGAATCCGTCGCGCGCGGTCGTCGCGATGTCGACGGCGTAGCCCGTCTCGGTGAGCACACGCTTGAGGAGCGCCGACTCCCACTCGTCGTCCTCGATGATGAGCACGCGCTCTCGTTCTTGTGCCACTCTGCGACCGTACCATTCGCCCGACAAGCCGGCCCACTCCCGTGATGAACCGCCCATGAGCGCCTGCGTCGCGTGCCCGGCTTGCGGAAAGCCCGTCGACGCGCTGCGCGCGGGGCACGTTGCCATCCTCGACGGGAGGTTCCAATACTTCTGCGACGAACGATGCAAGCGCGCGTTCGTCGCCGCTTCGGCCGAGCCGCTGCCGTCGGAGGTGGATACCGCCGCCCCCCCCGAGGTCGCCGCCGCGGCTCCGGCGCCGGAGTCGCCTGCCACGCGCGCACCTTCGGCCGCGACCCCGCCCGCACGTCGTCCCTCGACCCCGCCCTCGACCGCGACCCCGCCCTCGACCGCGCCCGCGATCGCGACCCCGCCCTCGACCCCGCCCGCGACCCCGCCCGCGACCCCGCCCGCGACCCCGCCCGCGACCCCAACGCCGACCCCGCGTCCGACGCCATGGCTCGCCTATGCGATCCACACGACCGGCATCGTCGCGGGCTTCCTGGCTCCCAGCCTCGCGTTGCTCGGCCCGTCGGCGCAGTCGGCGCGGTTCGGTCTCGCGACGTTGGCCGTCCTCGCCTGCTCCGCTCGGGCTGCCATCGCGCCGCGCGATCCGTCGGACGTTCACCCGCTCGCGGCGCTCGCGCCCGTCCTTGTGCTCTGGGGCGCGGCGCTCTACGCGCGCGGGCTCGCCACGGATCGCGCGCTCGTCCTGGCGTCGCTCGCGGCCCTCGCTGGCGGTGTGCAGCTCGTGTCTGCCGTGCTCGTGGACCGTGCGCGGGAGGGGGTGCGAACGGCGCGCGCGTGGATCACCGAGCGGCTCGACGTGCCCGTGCGCGTTGTCCACGGCGAGTCGACGCGGTGGGTGTCGGCGGGCCAGGTGAAGCCGGGGGAAGAGATCGTCGCGTCCGCGGGGGACACGATGGGCGTCGACGCGCGCGTCACCGCAGGGGAGGCCGTCGTCACTCCGTGGATGGATGCGCCCGTCGAGGTTTCGCGGCGAGAAGGCGAGCCCGTGGTCGCCGGAGCGCGCGTCACTTCTGGCACTATCCGGGCCGTCACCACCTGGGCGGGCGCTGACCGCGCCTGGCTGAAGCTGGTGTCCTCGCCGTTGCTCAGGCCGGACGTCGTGGGGCCGATCCCGCGCCTCGTCCGTCGGGCGCTCGAACGCGGCGCGGTCGTCGCGGCGCTCGTCGTCGCTGGGCTCGGCATGCTCAACGGAGCGTCCGGGGTCGACGTGCTCGCGATGGCGGCCGTGGCGGCGTTCTGCGTCGCAGGCTCGGGGGCCGCGGGGATCGTCGCGCTCCACCAGGCGAGGGGGCCGATCGCCGCGCTCGCCCACGGCGTCGTCTTCCGCGACGCCGAGGCGTTCGACCTCGCCGGGCAGACGGACATCGCCGTGCTCTGCGCGAGGGGGACCGTGCTGCGGGGTGCCCCTGAAATCGTCGCGCTCGAGACGTTGAGCGTCCTTCCGTCGCAGCGAGTGCTCGCGCTCGCGGCCGGGGCGAGCATGGCGTCGAGCCTTCCGCCTGGAGCGGCGCTCCGCGACGCGGTGCGTGCGACGTGCGACGCGCCCGAGGCCGTGCGTCACGCCACCGACCACCTCGGACTCGGAGTGACGGCGCTCACGGCACGGGGGGAACCCCTCGTGGTGGGCAGCCGGGCGCTCTTGCTCCACGAGAAAGTGAGCATTGCGCTGGCGGAGGGTCGGGTCGCCGAGCTTGAAGCCGAGGGGCGGAGCGTGACCCTCGTCGCCGTCGGCGGCAAGCTCGTCGGGCTCGTGGCGCTCCAGGACGCACTCCGGCCCGGAGCGCGGGCGGCCGTCCAGCGGTTGCTCGACGCGGCGATCGAGCCCGTCCTTTTGAGCGGCGAGGCCCGCGAGACGTGCGCGACGATCGGGCGCGCGCTCGACATCGAGCACGTCAGGCCGGACGTGCTTCCGGCCGATCAGGACGCCGAGGTCCGCGCGCTCGGCGAGGGCGGACGCGTCGTCGCCGTGCTCGGTCATCCGGAAGAGGACGGAGGCGCGCTGTTTGCGGCGGCGGTATCCGTCGCGCTTGGCGCCGCGGGAGCGACCCCCGGGGAGTGGGCGGTCTCGCTCGCGTCGGACGATGTGCGCGACGCCGCGCGCGCGCTCTCCATCGCCAAAGAGACGCGAGAAAAGACCCTCGCGGCGATTGCCCTCGCGCTCGCCCCGGGCGCCGTGGCGGCGGTGGGCATCGCTCTGGGCTTCGTCCCGCCGGCGCTCGGGCCGCTCCTGGCGCTCGCCGGTCTCGCCGCGGCTGTCGTTCACGCGCGGCGGTGAAGCCAAGAAAACGGGACGAAGCCCTCGTCAAGCGCGCCGGGGACCGATAAAGTTACCCTTGCAAGGATGAGTCGTCCTTCCGGCGACCTTCCTGCACTTGGCCGAGCCTGTAAACGCCATGAGCGAAGCCGAAGGGCCCGAGAAGAGGATCGGTACCGTCATCAAGGGGAAGTGGACCCTCGATGCCCTCCTCGGCGTCGGAGGAATGGCGTCGGTCTATGGGGCATCCCACCGGAATGGCCAGCGCGCGGCGCTCAAGATCCTCCACGCGGACTTCGCGCGCGACAAGGTCATCTGCGAGAGGTTCCTTCGAGAGGCGTACGTTTCGAACAAGATCGGTCACCCGGCGACGGTCCAGGTCTTGGACGACGATCGGACCGAGGACGACTCACCGTTCCTCGTGATGGAGCTCCTCGAGGGGAACACCGTCCGCGACCTCTGGAAGAAGGCCGGCCGCCGCATGCCGATCCCCGAGGCGCTCAAGATCTGTGACGACATCCTCGACTGCCTCGTCGCCTGCCACGCGATTGGGGTCATCCACCGCGACCTCAAACCTGCGAACGTCTTCGTCACGAATGCAGGGGTGACCAAGGTGCTCGATTTCGGCGTTGCCCAGATGCGCAGCGCGACCAGCGAGCGGACCGCCACTGGGACGGCGCTCGGAACGCCCGCCTACATGTCGCCCGAGCAAGCGATGGGGCTCGTCGATCAGCTCGACGGCCGTACCGATCTCTTCTCGATCGGCGCAATGATCCATGCGCTCGTCACCGGCCAGCGCATCAACAACGGCCGGACGGAGAACGAAGCGCTCATCATGGCGGCGACGACGCCCGTTCCATCGGTTGCGCGCGTCGCCCCGGACCTGCCCATCGAGCTCATCGGGCTCATCGACAAGTCGCTCGCGTGGGATCGCCGCAATCGATACGCCGACGCGCGCGAGATGCAGAGCGCCGTTCGCGACGTCGTGAAGGCGGTCACGCAGGGCGGTGAGCTGGAGGAGCCCGCGGACGCTCCCGCCGCGCCCGCGAAGCCTGCGGCCGCGCCACGCGTCGCGAAACGCAAAGATATCGAGATTCCCTTCGTCGAGGGGGAGCAGCCGGGCGTCGAGCCGGTCGTCGCGGCACCCGCGGCGTACGTGTCGCAACAGGCGCAAGCGCGAGGGGTGCCCGCGGCGGGCGCGGCGGCGGGCGCGTCCGCACACCAGGCCGTCCCGGTCGCGCGAAAAATACCGCCGACGCAAGCGCCGTACGCGCCCGTCGCGCCCGTCGCGCCCGTCGCGGAGGTTCCCGCCGCGCCGGAAAACGATCCCCGCGCGGACGCGCTGCGCGATCTGTTCAAGCGCGTCGATCGCCTCCTCCCGAGCGTGCGCCAGTTCGGCTGGGACCACCCCGCGACGGACCGCACGTTGCGCCAGACGTTCGACGGCTTCGCCGACGCGCTGTCCAAGGACGCGGACGTCATCGACTTCACGATCCGGCCCTACTCCATGCTGCAGCGAGGGCAGACGGTCTGGGAGCCGGGGCCCCCGTTCGACTCGATTCCGTACAACCTCTTTGCGTGCGGGATGAGGTCGATGCGCCTCGACAGGGGGCTGACCGTCGAGGAGCTCCGGGAGGTCTTCTCGCTCATGCTCATCGATCCCGCGCGCGACCTGCCGCCCGAGGACGACCTCGCGGCGGCGTTCTGGGAGCGAGGGCTGCCCCACGTCAAGTACGAGGTCGTCGACGCGTTCGCCGAAGGCGGCGCGGCCGAGCGCGAGGCGTTCTACCTGGAGTCCGACGAGCTCGAGCGACTCGCGTCCACGGCGAGCTCCGCGGACGTCGATCGCATCGAGGCCCGCGCGATGGTCGTGTCGACCGACAAATCGGCGCTCGGCAGCGGCCGCGCGCCCTCCCCCTTTTCCCTCGAACCGGAGGACCGCGGCGCGTTCATCGATCGGCTCTCGTTGGACGCGGCCGCGTGGAGCGACCGTTACGTCGACGCCCTGACCGACGGGTACATCGACGCGGCCGTGAATCGTGACGCGCCGCTCGTCCTGGCGTCGCTCCGCCGCTCCTCCGCCGACCTGGTCGTCGCGGGGAGGCTCGCGATCGTCATCCAGCTCCACGACGCGATCGTGGTGCGTCTCGGCGATCGGGTTCACGGTCAAAACCACGCCCGACTCGCGTCCGCGATGTCCAACGCGCTCTTCGGCGCGGAGACGCTCGACCTCATCCTGAAGAGCCTCCACGCGAATCCGACGCCGCTGCCTGTCTTCGAGCCGATCCTCGATGCCATCAACCCGGTCGAGCTTCCGCGGGTCCTGGCCGCCTTTCGGTCGGAGCCACCCCGACCCGTGCAAGCCGCGTTGCTTCGTTTCATCGCGCGAACGATGCGCGGTCAGGAGCCGCAGGTCGCCGCCGCGGCCATCGGTCTCTCGTCGGACGCGGTGCACGCGCTCTTCACCGTCCTCATTCGCTCGAACGGCCCGGAGGGGCGACAGGCGTTGCAGCTCATCGCCGCCAACACCGAGGACATCGTCGTGAAGGTCGAAGCCAAGGCGCTCGCCGAAGGCGAAGCCGCGACGAACGAGCTCGCGAGCATGTGCGAGCACGCCGTCGCGGCGAACCGGCTCGCGGCGCTCCGCGCGCTCTGCCGCTACCGCATGAAGAACGCCTGGGCCGCGGTCGCGCGAATGCCGAAGCAGCCGGACTTCAACGACCGCGGTCAGGACGAGCGGACGGAGACCTTCCGCGCACTCATCCTGCTCTCTCCCGAGCGCGGGGAGCCGATCGCGCTCGACATGGCGCGGAAGGGCGGAGTGTTCGTCTCCGAGGGGCGCGAGGCCACGCGTATCGCCGCGATCGACGTCCTGGGCGAGCTCTCTCGGTCGGGGAACATGGTGACCGCGCTCCGCGAGATTGCGCAGTCGCGCTGGGGGACGGCGGAGGAGACGCGCGCCGCGGCGACCGAGGCGGCCAATCGTATTCAGCAGCGCATCGGCGGCGCGCCCGAGGGGAACGCGCGTGGTCCTGCAGCCGTCGGGGAGTCTTCGTGAGGGGAGCCGTTCGAGTCCTCACACGGACGATCGACCGCTTGCTGCGCGATGGGTCCATGGGCCCTGATGCCGACGGGGGGTCGTCGCCATGACGATGCGCCTCGACATCGTCACGAATGACGCCGGCGAGCTCGTCCGTCTCGAGCACGCGCGCGACCGTC
>Ga0209415_10006412_pt1 | contig 20919 bp, 21 predicted proteins | sample PeaSoiSIISIP2007_FD_187696 | JGI IMG/M metagenome (GOLD analysis project Ga0209415, IMG submission 187696) | Peat soil microbial communities from Weissenstadt, Germany - SII-SIP-2007 (SPAdes) (version 2) | ecosystem: Environmental > Terrestrial > Soil > Wetlands > Peat | place: Germany...
TCAGTGCCGACACGCCGGGCACAGGCGGGGAATTTCAGTGATCGAAGGTGGGGAGATTCCGCTGATCGCTGGCACCAGTGCTGGGCAAGCGCCATGCTCCGAGCATCAGTAGACATAATGAGCCAGTTCTGGACCGGCCCCGGGCGCGCGAGAACCATGCATGCCCACAGGGCACGCCGAGCGGCGTATCTCGCACACGCTGTTCCAGGGCGGCGATGACGCGCGTGACGAGGTCTGCGCCTCCGGAGCACGCATGCGTGCGCAGTTTCTCTCTGAAATGTCCAAAAGGACAAGTCAAGGACACGTCTTCTGAGAAGAGGACACGCTCAGTGCGAACCTACATCATCAGCCTCGCCTCGCCGTAGGGTCGGTGAAGCCGACGAGGTCTGGCTGGCCGGTGTAGGGCTGGATCTGGATGTTCATTCCAGTAGTCGGCGCGTCGATCATGTACCCGTTGCCGATGACGATGCCGACGTGGCCGGGTGAGGTCATGGTGCCGTCGGCTCCGGCGAAGAACACCAGGTCCCCGGGCCTGGCCTGGCCTGGCGGGATCTGCTTGCCGTAGGCCCATTGCTGCTGGCTGGTGCGGGGGATGATGATCCGGGCCGCGCGGTAGGCCATCATGGTCAGCCCGGAGCAGTCGAAGGCGTCCGGCCCGGTCGCGCCGAATTGATACGGCTTGCCGATCTGGGCTCGCGCATAAGCGATCACCTTGCCCGCCACTCCCGGCGGCAGCGGCCCGATTGCGCCTGGTGCGCAGGCGGGGCTGGCAGCGGCGGTGACGGCCTGGGCGCCGCCGCGGGCGTAGCGGGCCGCCCAGCCGAGCACGTCGGTGACGTACTGCGCGGAGTGGTTGTAGGCGAAGATCGCGCCCTGCAGGTCGCTGGCGGCGCCGTTGGCTCGGAGGAAGCTGGCGGCTGAGGGGATGGCGTCGCCGGGGTCGTAGACGTCGGTGACGCCGTCGTGGTCGCCGTCGATGCCGTACCCGCCGGTGCGCATGCTGGCGGGGTGGATGGGGGCGCCGCCCCAGGTGTTCCCGGCGGCACCGCCGATGCCGAACTGCATCGGCCCGGCCGCCCCGGCGCTGTTCGCGCCGGAGTGCACACCGGGGGCGCCGGAGCGGCCGTGGTCGGATTCGACCTCGCCGATCCCGGCCAGTACGTTCCAGGGGATGCCGTAGGCTCGGCCGGCCTGGCGGTAGAGGGCCAGGTAGCGGGCAGGGATGGTCAGGGCTTGGGCGGAGGGCGGGGGCTGGGTAGTGCAGGCGCTGGCCTGCTGGCTGACCAGGCCGGTCACGGCGGCTAGCAGCAGGACCGGGATCAGCAGCAGCGCGGCCGCGGCGGCGAGCACCACGCGGATCTCGCCCCGGTCGCCGTTCAGCCGGGTCATCCGGTGTTCCCGGCGCCGACGGGCTCGATGTCATACACGGCCCAGCCAGTCCCGGGCTGGCGTGTGAGGGTGACCGCGAAACCCACGCTGGCCGTTCGCCGGCCGCCGGAAGTGGTGACGGACTGGCGGATCACGACGGTGACCGTCACCGATCCGGGGGTGAGGTCGCGGATCTGCTCGGCCGTCACCTGGCCGGCGGTGACCGCCGCGGACTGCCAGGGCGCGGCGCGGGCGAGGGCGGCGGTGAGCTGGGCGGTCGCCATCGGAGAGAGCCGGGCCAGCCAGGCGCTCGGCGTCTGGCCTAGGCGGTGGGTGACGTAGGCGGCGGTGAACTGGGCGCCCAGCGCGGCGGCGCCCTGAAGCCGGGCAGGGCTGACCGGCAGCAACGCGGCCAGGCCCGGGACCGCCCGAACGGCCGCGGCCCGGCCGACAGCGATGTGCGCCGGCGCCGGCGGCGGCTGGGCGGGCGTGAGCAGGGCGCAGGCCGTGCAGGCCGCGCCCGCGGCGATGACGGTGACCACGTTGGCGGTGATGCGGGCGGGGGAGGGCATGGCTGACTCCGGGAGCAGGAAGGGACGGTGCGTGGCGGGGAAGCCGGGCGGGAGGGGTGCCTGCCGGGTGGGTGGCGGCGTTACCGGCGGCCGGGCTGGCCGGCGGCCGGCTCGCGGTAGCGGGGCGCTGGGGGCGCCACGGGGGCGGGCGGGTGCCAGGGCAGCCCGGTGATGGGCGCGGCGGCTTCTGCGTTCCCGGCCGGCGGCGGGGTCGCCGGGGTGATCGCGGGCCAGGCGCCGGGGATCTGGGCCAGCCGCAGCCGCGGCCCGGCCCAGCTGGCGGGTAGCCAGACCGCGCCTGCCGGGCCGTCCTGGCCCGCGAGGGCGGGGGTGGCGGTGGCGACCGGGACCGCGCCGATCATCCCACCGCGTGGGTCGGCGGCGAGGCGGGCGTGCAGCGCGGCTTCCCGGCGCGGCGACTGGAGCCAGAACAGCACCGGGGTGGTGATCGCGGTGCGGGCGGCGAGCATCCGGTAGCCGGTGAGCTTGGCGACCAGGCGGGGGAGGTCCTCGGTGCCGGTGTCGTATTCGAGGAAGAACTCCGCCTCGGCGGCGTCGGCGGGGGCGGGCTCGTGCCAGCGGCCGTAGCCGTCGGGGCGGGCCAGGTCGCCCCACAGCGCGGCGCAGCGCCGTTCGGACCACCAGCACGCCAGGCCCGCGCCGGGGGTGCGGCGGGCGCAGCCGGCCAGGGTGGTGAAGAACGCGTTGGTGCCGGTGGTGTGCGCCAGGCGGGGGGACACGGCGATGGCCAGCGCGCGGTCGCGGCGGTAGCCGAGCTGGGCGGGGGTGATGGCGTCTTCGGCGGCGAGCACCTGCGCGCCTGCCGGGCCGAGCACGAAGTGCCAGGGCGCGGACCCGGTGACCGCCAGGGGCCGGAACCGGTCGATCACCTGGTGCTGGTAGAGGGTGAGCAGCCGGGCGGTGGCGGCGCGGGTGGTGCCGAATGCGAGCTGGGTGATCTGGCTGGTGGTCAGCACGCGGTGCTCCCAGATCATCCGCAGCAGCCAGCGGTCCCGGGTGGTCAGCCGCCCGGCGAGGGCGGCGAGCAGGTCAGGGGTGACCGCGAGCCGTCCGTGGCCGCGCCGGCGGGGCGCTGGCGTTCCGCGGCCTGGGAACGGGGGGAGGTCCGGGGGTGCGGACATGGCGATGGCCTCCTGATGGACGGTCGGCGGCGAGTGTCAGGCGGAGCCGCCACCTGGCGGCGGACAGCGAGCTGTCCCGGGCGCGGGGCACCGGTCAACCGGCCGGCGGGTGGCGGCGAGGGTCCCCGGCAGCGGGCCGCGACCCGGACGGCAGCTCGGCGCGGGCGGCGGGGCGGGCGGCGCGGCGGATGAGGCGGGCACGGCCAGGCACGCCCGCTTGCAGCGGCTGGGTGCGCAGGGTGAATGCGCGGGTGTCGGCGCTGCCGGCGATGATCTTGGCGGCCGCCTGCCAGGGCCCGAGGTGGGACAGGTCGTGCGCGGTCAGGTGCGGGAGCGTGTGACGTTCCAGGACGCGGGCGTCTTCGGGGGACACGTTGAAGATGACCTGGTTGCGGGCGTTGGCCGAGATGCCCTCGCGCAGGTCCGCGGGGAGCTGGGCGAGGTTCTGGTGGGCCATCACGACCGACAGCCGGTAGGCGCGGGCCTCGGCGAGCATGTCTTCGAGCGGGTAGGGCAGGTTGAGGAAGTTCTGGCACTCGTCGACGTACAGCCCGGCGTCGGGGCGGGCGTGCTGGGGCAGCCGGGCACGGCGGGCGGCCGCCTGCCAGGTGGCGGCGACGATGAACGAGCCGAGCAGGCGCGAGGTTTCCTCCCCGAGGACGCCCTTGGGCAGGCGCGCCAGCAGCAGGCCGCCGTGGTCGAGCACGTCCGTCATGGTGAAGGTGGAGGGCCCGGCGGCGATGGCCTGGCGGACGAACGGGCGGAGCAGGAACGCCCGCAGCTTGTTCATCAGCGGCCCGGTCGCCTGTGCCCGGGAGGCGGCGGAGAGTTCCTCGTACCAGGCCCAGAACCCTTTGAGCACCGGGTCGGTGACGGTGGCGGTAACCCGCCGCCGGTTCGCCTGATCGCCGAGCAGGCCGGGGATGTCGGCCAGGGTGACCGCGCCGGACCCTGGCCCGGCCGAGTGCAGCAGGGTCAGGATGGCGGCGCGGAAGATGTCGTCGGTGCGCGGCCCCCAGAACGCGGCGTAGATGCGGCGGAAGATCCCGGTGATGTTGTCGCAGATAACGTCGGCATCGCTGCCGTCGCGGTTGCCTTGCAGCACGTTCAGGCACGGCGGCGCGCCGCGGCCCGAGGGGTCGAACAGCACCACTTTCCCCGCTAGGTGCCCGGCGAGGCGGGGCAGCAGGTCGGTGACCGCGTCGCCTTTGGGGTCGATGAACACCGCGCCCCGCCCGGCTTCGGCGTCGGCCAGGATCTGGGCGATGATCAGGGTGGTCTTCCCGGCGCCGGTCGCGCCGATGATCCGCATGTGGTGGCGGGCGGCAGGCACGGCGATCGCCACCGGGCGGGGTGTCCCGGCGTCAGCTGTCCCCAGCGGCCGGGCCGCGGGGCCGGGGACCGGGATCGCCGGCGGCGGGGGGACGGCGCGGGCGCCGGCGCGGGCCAGGCCCGGGACCGATGCGTCGGCGGGCAGATGAGCTAGGCAGGCAAGCTCGGGGACCGACAGCAGGTCGCCTGTGCGGAAGCGCCGGCCTGCGATCCGGGCGGCCGGATGGTGCAGGCGGTGGCGGGCCAGCCAGTTCCGCCCCGCGTGCAGCGCGGTCGCCGAGGCGAGCGCGTGGGCCTGGCCTCGCAGCCGCCGGCCGGCCAGGGTGCTGGCAGCAGCGCGGCGCGCCCGGCCGGTGCCTGGCGCCGTGGTGGTGGCGACGGCATAGCGGATCTGGGTGTCCCACTGCGGGCCGGCCGCTTTGGCGAGGGCGGCGCGCAGGTCGCCGGGGGCCTCCGGGTCAGGGCGGGCGGCGGCGCGCCGGGTGCCACGGGCGTGCCCGCCGGGGCTGATCGCGTCCAGCAGCCGGGAGGGCAGCCGGCCGGGCTGCCCGTAGCGCAGGCGCCGCATGGCGCGGCGCGCGCGGCGCAGCCGCGACCCGGTGGCGGGCCGGGCGAGCACCTGCACGATGGCCCGCTCCCCGCCGGCCAGCCCGGTCCCGGCGGCGGCCAGGGCGCGCAGCGGGTCGCTGCCGTGATCGGTTTTCAGGGGCAGGATCTCCGGGCGGGCCAGCCGCAGGGTCCCGCCGGTGGCCAGGCCGCCGGCCGGAAGCGCCAGGGCGGCGGTGGCGGTGATGGTGTGCGCGCCGGGCCAGGCGGCCTCGATCGCGCGCTCGACCATGCCCGGCGGGATGGCGCCGGGAACCCAGATGCTGATGGTCATCCCGTCCGGGGTCCAGGTGTACTCCCAGCCGAGGTGGGGCTGGCCGTGCCACCAGCGGGCCAGCGGCGGGCGCATCAGCCCGGCCAGGTTCGCCCACAGCGTCTCGCCACCGGCCGGGTCGGCCTGGGGCGGGGAGAGCACGGTGATGACGCGGGCGCCGTCGGCGAACGCGGCGTGCTGCCGGGCGCGTAGCCACGCCCGGCCGGCGACAGCCGTTGCCGCGGCGATGGCCACGGCCAGCGCGGCGCCGGCTCCCCGGTGCTCGGTCGCGGACAGCAGCAAATTGGCCAGGTGATGGACCACCTGCGCCGGATGGGTCAGGAACCGGGTCAGCGGCGCGCCAGGCGGGCGGTGGCGCGCGGCGGCGACCGCCGGGAACGGCAGGCTCACGGCGACGTCTCCTTCGCTCGGGCGCCTGGCCAGTCGGCTGCGCCGTCATCAGCGCCGTCGCGACCGGCGGCGCGGGCGGTGTCGTCCAGGGCGATGAGGAACTCGGGATCTGTCGTGGCCAGCTGATGCTCGAAGTCGCTGGCCACGGTCTTGAACGCGACCCGGTCGCTGGTGCCCGCTGCCAGCAGTCCCTCGCCTTGCCGGGCGGACAGGAGGAACTCGCGTTCCCCGGCCGACAGCCGGAACGCCTCGCCGGCCAGGCCGATGGCCTGGGGGGCCTGGCGTAGCAGGATCTGGGTGGCCGCGTTGCTCACCACGGCCCGGCCGAGCTCGGAGCCGAGGACGTCTTCGGCGTCCTGCGTGATGACCGCCAGGCCGGCCCAGTGCTTGCGGGCTGCCTTGGCCATTCGGAACAGGAACCGGGCGCCTTCGGGCTGGCGCATCAGCAGCCATCCCTCGTCCACCACCACCAGGCGCCGCTGCGGCTGGGCGGGGTCGGTGACCTGCCGCCAGATGGCGTCGAGGGTGAGCAGGACGCCGGGGGTCTTGAGCTCGTCGGGCAGGTCGCGCAGGCTCCAGGTCACCAGGTGCCCGTCGGGTCGGGTGGTGGTGGGCCCGTTGAACAGGGCGGAGTGGGTGCCCTCGGTGAACGGCGCGAGCCGCGCGGCCAGCTCGGTCCCTTCGCCGCCGTCGGCGCGCAGCAGGCCGGCGAGGTCGGCGAGCAGGGGGGCGGGGCGGGTCCAGCTGCGCGGGTCGGAGGTGATCCCGGCCCGCTGGTAACAGCCCATGATGGCCTGGTCCAGCGCGGCGCGCTGCGCGGCGGCAATCGGCTCGCCGAGCAGCACGCCCAGGAAGGTGTGCAGGAACAGGGCGCGGCGCATCAGCCCGTCCGCGGCCGCCCGGCTGGGGTCACGCAGAACGGGGAGGTCGAACGGGTTGAGCCGCACCCCGTCGGCGCCCAGGCGGACGCAGGTGCCGCCGATCGCGGCGGCCAGCCGGGTGTATTCGTCTTCGGGGTCGATGACCGCGACCTGCACGCCCTGGTACAGGGAGCGCAGGATGTCGAGCTTGGCGAGGTAGCTTTTCCCGCCGCCGGACCGTCCGATGATCACGCTGTTGTGGTTGTCCTGCGCCCACCGGTCCCAGCACACGACCCCGGCCGAGGAGGCGTTCAGCCCGTACAGCACCCCGGCCGGCGTGGCGGCGCTGGCCGGGTCGCGGGAGGGCAGGTCGGGGGAGGCGAACGGGAAGCTCGCGGCCAGCGCGGCGGTGTCGAACACCCGCCGCACCCGTATCTGGTCGGCGGCCAGGGGCAGGCTGCCGGTGATCCACCCTTGCAGCGTGCGGAACGTGGCCGGCTGGGCCGACAGCAGCAGCGACTCGGCCAGCGTCCGCACCGCGGCCACCTCGGCGGCCCAGCGTGTCCTGGTCAGGGGCGTAGACAGTCAGGTACAGGCCGGCGCGGAACAGGCGGCCTTCGCCGCGGGCGACCCGGTAGGCCAGCTCCCGCGCGTCCTCGGCGGCGGCCTCGGCGTCGGGGTCATCCAGGCGGCCCCGCTCGAGGCTGGCGCGGCGGCCCGATTCGAGGCGGGCACGCTGCTTGCGGAGCTGCGCGGCGGCGACCGGCGGCGGCACCGGCTCGATGTGCAGGCTCACGTCCAGCCGCCCGGGGTAGCTGGTGAGCGGTTCCAGCCATCCGGGCGCGACCTCGGAGGGGTAGCCGGTCACCACGAGCGTGGCCGCGTGCCAGTCGCCGACCCGCAGGTGCCGGGGGGCGACCTGGATGCTGTCCGGGCCGGGTATCCCGCCGCCGGCTGGCTGCCCGGCAGCAGCGCTTGAACGGCGGCGGGCCCGCGGCCAGGTCATGCCGGGTCCCCGCGGCGGGCAGAGGCGGCGGTGATCACCTGGCCGGCCCGGGCGCCTGCCGGGGCGGCGGCCGGGGGCTGGCCGGGCTGGCAGCAGGCCGCCAGCACCGTCGTGGCCTGCGCGCCATCGAGCGGGGTGAGGGCCACGCCGGCGGCGGCGAGCGCGCGGGCCGCGTCGGCCACCCGCCGGGCGGCCTGCCCGCTGGCGGGCTCGCGGACCGCGACCAGTACCTGGCGGGCGAGCAGGTCCCGGTCCTCGGCCAGGTGCTCCAGGAACCCGGCGTGGCCGAGCGCGGCGCGTTCGAGCGCGGGATGCGGCAGGCCTGGTGCCGCGTGCCGGATCTGGGCGGCCAGGGCGGTCAGGTCGGCGCGGTGGGCGCGGATGAGGATCTGGGCTGGGTGCTGCAGGGAGTTCAGCCACCGGCCGAACGCCGCAGTCAGGGCCTGCTGCTCGGCCGGGGTGCGGAGCGCGAAGTTCACCGTCGACGCCGCCGCCAGCGCCACGTTCCCGTCGCCGCTCACGGTGATGACCCCGGCGGTGGTGACGGCGGCGGCGGGCAGGTGCAGCGGCGCGGGCAGCGGACGGGCCTGCCCGGCGACGGCGGGGGTGATCCAGGCCGGGGGCGGGAGGACGCCGTGGGGGGCGGGGACCAGCTGGCGGGGGCCACGGGCCTGGGCCAGTCCGGCGGCCAGCCACCGGTCCAGGCTCAGCCCGTCCCGCCGGCCAAGGGCCAGCATCACCGCTACTGCCGCGGCCGGGATGGCGGCGCCGGCGAAGACCGCGGGCGGGACCAGGCGCCGGGTGGCGATCCAGGCCAGCCACAGCACGACGGCGGCGGCCGCGAGGATCGCGACCTGGCGGGCGGTCAGGTCCGCCAGGACCCGGTCCTCGCGGTCCACGTCCGCCGGGATCCTGACCGGCTCGGCGCCGGGACTGGGGTGGCTCACGCGGGTGCCTCCAAGGGTGATCAGGGTGACGTGCTGCCGCTGGCGCCGATGCCGGGGCGGCGGGCGGCCCGGCCCGACAGGGTGGGTGCGATGCGGCGCAGCACGACGGCGGCGAACACGAACCGGGCGGCCGAGCGCAGCGGGCTGCGCCCGCCGGGCGACCAGACTTTGCGGCCGATCCAGAACGGGATGCGGATCAGGATGTACAGCAGGCACAGCAGCTGGATCGAGTCGAATGAGCTGACAGTGCCCGGTGGCGCGGCCAGGGCCGTCCACTGCTCGGTGAAGAACAGCCGCAGCGCGGCGACCAGCACCACCGCCTGCGCGGACTGGATGGCCAGGATCCCGGCGAAGGCCCGCCACCACCAGCGGGCGATGCCCTCGGCCTGCGGCAGTGCGTGGCAGGCCAGCGCGAGCGGCGCGATCGCGATGAGCACCACCGTGAGCATCAGCCGCGCGGCGTAGATGACCGCCAGGGCGAGCACGAGAAGCACGGCGAACAGGGCCAGCAGGATGAAGAACATCCCGCTTGAGTTCAGCATCCGCAGGGTGAGGCTTTGCAGCATCGCGGCCGCGCGAGCCGGGTCCAGGCCCTGCCCGGCCAGCGCGGCCGACAGGCCGTCGGCCAGCGCGATCGCCTTCGCCGCCACCAGCAGCGACAAGTTCGCCGCCAGGAACCCCACCACCAGGCGGGGGGCGATCTCTCTGGCCGTGTAGGAGGTCTGCAGGCTCTGGTGGCTCATCACCAGGATCCCGCCGGCCAGCACCGCCAGCACGTAGGCGGCGTCGGTGATCGCCACCGACCCGGCCCACAGGCTGCGCACCTCGGTGAGGCCGCCGACCTGCGGGGTGGCCAGCAGGGTGCGGCCGAGCAGCGAGAACAGCGGGTTAATCGCGGAGCGGACCAGCCCGGCGAACCAGGAGTCGACCGCCTGCCCGACGTGGCAGGACAGGTCGAAGAACCCGCATCCCGGCAGCGCCGGATGGACGGGTGCCGCCAGCGGGCCGGTGCCGGGCATCAGCCGCCGACCAGGGACTTGAGCACGGTCACGATGACCGGCGCCAGGATCGCCAGGCCGTAGCCGATGGCGGCGGACTTCAGCGCGGTCTTGGCTTTCTCTACCTCGGCCGGGTCGCCGCCGGCCATCAGGTGCCGCAGCCCGCCGATCGTCAGGAACAAGGTCGCGACCGCGGCGAGGATTCCGACGACCCAGGCGGTGGTGTTGCTGATCACCTGGGCGATCGACGTCGTGCCGTGGCCCGCGAGCGCGGTCGGCGCCGCGAGCACGCCTGCCAGCCGCCGGGCGTGGCGTGCCCGGCCGCCCGGGGGCGCTGGGCCGCGGCGCGTCTTGCCATGCCGGCGTCCGGGCCGGGCTGGGATGAGCCTCATGGCGGTGATCTCCTAACGCGATGACGGGCTAGGGCGGGTTGGCCCGGGGCCGGGCGCGGGGCGGTGCCCTCCCTTCCGGGGTGTTGCGGCCGGTGGTGTCAGCGGTTCGGCGGCGGCCCGGCCCCGGGGCCGCCCGGCTGGGTGAGCCGGGGCGGGGAACCCCGCACTGAGAGAAATCCGGATTTCCGGCGCGTTGTTGAGGCTGGCCGCTCAGAAAGGGCCGAGATCGCTAAGTCCACCGCGGCGGATGGCGCGGACCAGGCGGGCCTCAGCACTCCTGCGGCGGTGGCACAGCGCGCTGCGGGTGACGCCGATTTCGTCCGCGATCCGGGCGAGCGGGATGCGTTCGAGCCGGCTGCGGCCGATCAGCTCGGCCTGGGCCGCGGTGAGCACGCCGCGGCGGACCGCGGCAGCCAGCACGAAGTCCGGGTGGCCCCAGGGCATCGCCGGCGCGTCGAAAGACTCGTCGAGGTCGCGGCGGCGGGAGGCCCAGTCGGCGTGGGCGTAGGCCAGGGCCCGCCCGGCACGCCAGGCGGCCCAGCACAGCCGGGAGGCCAGCGGGACGGCGTCGAGGTCATCGAGGTCCAGGCCGCGCATGGCGGCCAGGAACCCGGCCAGCACCTCGGACTCCAGGTCTTCCCGGTCCCCGCGCCAGGCGGCCGACAGCGCTGCGACGGCGCGGCGCAGGCCCGGCATGGCGATGCCTACTAGGCCGATCACCCACGCCGGCCTGTCGGCGCGGGCGCGCTGGACCAGCTCGGCCCACACCTTGTTGCGCGCCCGTGCGCTGGCAGACGGGTGCAGCAGCAGGGCCTTGAGCTCGTCCAGCGGGACGTCCCGGTCGGGCAGCCCGGGGGCGAGGCGGGCGGGGTTGAGGGCCAAAGGCCGCGGCCCGGTGACCAGCGCCCGGAACGCGGCGTCGGCGCTATCGAGCGGGCCGAGCCCGTACCCGTCCGGGCCGGCGGTCTCCGGGGCGTCCGGGCAGTCACGGGCAGGGGCGGCAGGGGCGTGGCGGTCAGGCATGGCGGCTCCTCGCGGAAGGGAGTTCGCGGTTTTCGCGGCTCCCATGAACGCACCGGCCCTGGACCTTTCATGGACCTGCGATATCCCTCACGCCGGCCTTTCATGTACCTGCCATGTACTTTTCGTGTACGCGGTAGCCGGCCGCCATTTCTTGCGGGGCCTCCCGCGCCCGGCCGCCCCGGCCGGGCGCGCCCGGGGACTAGCCGGCGCGGAAAGTACAATCCGCCGTCTAGCTGCGCGTTCTCCGCGCCAGGTACATCGCAAGTACACCGCAGGTCCACCGGAGGTACACGGCATGTGATAACGGCGCCCGCGCCCCTGGCCGGCCGTCTCGGGCTGCGGCGGACTTGCATTCACCGGGCGCTTTCCGCCAAGAGGAATATGTTCGCGCGCGGCTTCAACAAAGCCCCCGGGAAACCGGATTTCTTATATGTCAGCGTCAACGGCGGCCGCAGGGCGGCTGTCACCATGGCACATCCGGACTGCCCCTCCGGGCCCGCGCCGTCCGGCGCCGGCCCGCACCCGGCCTGCTCGGCGTGCACCCGCACCGGGGTGCCGCTGAGCGTCTGGCCGGCCATTCCCCCGCCTGGTCCCTGCCCGGCCAGCCTCCCGCTGGTGCCCTGCCCGCATCGGTGGCCTGCAGCCGCGGCCGCGGCCGTGATCACCGCCTTCACCAGTCCCGGCGACCTGGTGGTGACACCCGACCCGGGCGCCGGCGTGTTCGCAGCCGCCGCGGCAGGCGCCGGCCGGCGCACCCACGGCCCGGCCGAGCCGGCCGCCCTGCTGGCCGGTTCCTGCCCGGACGCCGGGCAGGCCGCCCTGGCCGTCGTCACCGTCTGCGGCACGCCCGGCTGCCCCGAACCCCGTGCCGGCCGCCTTGGTGCGGCCGCTGCCGGCCCTGGGGTGATGTTCGCGGCATGCCACCGGGTTCTCGCGGCCGGTGGGCTGCTGGCGGTCATCACCAACGCCGCCTGCCACCCCGGCCACGCCGGCGACATCACCGCGAGCGCCCGCGCGGCCGGGCTGGTCTACACCCAGCACATCATCGCCGTCCACGCCGCCATCTCCGGCAGCCGCCTCCGCCTGCCCGCCGAGGCCCCGGCCCCGCCGCCCGGCCGGCCCGCCGGGCCGCACCGGCCGGTCCACAGCGACATCTTGCTCTTCCGGCTACCCGGAGGCCCCCGCCATGACTGAGCCCCGCCCCCGCCAGGCCGCCCCCACCCCGCACCCGTGCGAGCCAGGCGACGGCGACCTGCGGCTGTCGGTGTGGCCCACCGCCCAGCGCGATGCCCGCGCCCAGCGCGCCGGCCGGTACCTGCCCGCCGCGACCGCCCACCCCGGCAAGATGCTGCCCGCGATCGCGGCCACGGCGATCAGCCGCTACACCCAGCCAGGGGATCTGGTCGCCGACCCGATGTGCGGGATCGGCACCACCCTCATCGAAGCCGTCCACCTCGGCCGGGACGCCCTTGGCGTGGAGTACGAGCCCCGGTGGGCCGGCCTGGCCGCCGCCGGGATCGCTCACGCCCGCCGCCACGGCGCGACCGGCACCGGCGAGGTCGTGTGCGGGGACGCCCGCCAGCTCCCCGCGATCGCTCCCGCCTCGGCACGCGGCAAGGTTGCGCTGATCGTGACATCGCCGCCGTACGGCCCCAGCGTCCACGGGCACGTCCGCGCCGGCGCACAAGGTGTGCGCAAGTTCAACAACCGCTACAGCCATGACCCGGTCAACCTCGCCCACCACGGCCTGGACGCCCTGCTCGGCGGCATCACCCGCATCCTGGTCGGCTGCGCCGCCCTGCTGCGGCCCGGCGGGATCGTGGTTATCACTGCCCGGCCCTGGCGGCACCGCAGCGAGCTGGTCGACCTGCCCAGCGCCGTCATCGCCGCCGGCCGCGCCGCCGGGCTCACCCCGGTCGAGCGGTGCGTGGCGCTGCTGGCCGGGCTGGACGGCGACCGCCTGGTAGCCCGGCCGTCGTTCTTCCAGCTCGACAACACCCGCAAAGCCCGAGCCCGCGGCGAACCCTGGCACCTGATCGTGCACGAGGACCTGCTGGTCCTCCAGCACCGCCCCTTTCCCGGGAGTTCGAGCGAACTCAAGGGTCCTCAGCGCGAACCCGGCCATCCATCTGTGGCGCCGCTTCATCGGCGCGCTGCGGCTGACCAGGCCGACGGGACACGAGCCGCGTGAGCACGTGCCGGATCGGCAGCCTGTGCACCGGCTACGGGGGCCTCGACCTGGCGGTGATGGAGGTGCTCGGCGCGGAGCTGGCCTGGTGCGCCGACAACGACCCGCACGTCTCCGCCATCCTCGCCGCCAGGTTCCCCGTCCCCAACCTCGGCGACATCACGAACGCAGACTGGACATCCGTCCCGGCGGTGGACGTGATCACCGCCGGGTTCCCGTGCCAGGACATCAGCTTCGCCGGCCGCGGCGCCGGCCTCACGAAAGGGACCCGCAGCCGTGCCTGGAAACACGTCATGGACGCCGTTCGCGATCTGGAACCAGACCTCATCGTCGTGGAGAACGTGGCCGCCCTCGCCTGGCCCGGACGGGGCATGGGAAGAGTTCTCGGGGACCTGGCCGCCGCTGGCTACGACGCGGCATGGTGCCGCCTTCGCGCCAGCGACGTGGGTGCCCCGCACCCGAGGGAACGGGTGTTCATTGCTGCCCACCCCGCAGGCCCGCGACCACCACGGCGCGCAGCTGCCTGAGCAGCGCAGGGCCGGCGGCCATCAGGTCAACCTCAACGACGTCGCCCGCGGCCTGGCCGAGAACTGGCAACGCGACGGCTGGGGCCGCTACGAGCCGGCGATCCGCCGGTGGGAGGCGGTCACCGGGAGGGCCGCGCCGTTCCCGGCACAGCGCGGCCGCGGCGGCCGGTTCAGGATCAGCGCCGAATTCGCCGAATGGTGCCAGGGGCTCCCCGTGGGCTGGGTGACGGGCATGCCGGGCCTTCCCTACGCGGCGCAGATTCGGGCGCTCGGCAACGGCGTGGTCCCCGCCCAGGCCGCCGCCGCGCTCCGGCTGCTGATCCAGATCGCGGCCGTGCCAGGCGCGCCATCGCCGACGGACTTGACGTGGCCGCACGAGAAGAGCGTCGATGCTGCCGGTCCCGGGCGGCAGGCCAGCCGGGCCTGCACGCCAGCGCCGCCAGGCACGCGCGGCAGGCTCGCGCCGTCGGCCGCCGCCCGGGCACCCCAGGCGCAGGCCCACAGCCAGCCGATCGCCGCCTCGGATCAGTGTCCCGACAGCAGGGAGCCAGCAGATGCCCGCAACTGCGATGCACCATGGCCTGCCCCTGCGGGGTCACGCGGGAACCGGGCCTGCCGGTGATCCGCGGGATGTCCCTGGCCGAGGTAGGCGACCTGCCCGCGGTCACGGACCTGGTCACCGCGGGGCGGGCGTTCGGGCTGGGCCGGACCAAGGCGTACGAGCTCGCCCGGGCCGGGGAGTTCCCGTGCCCGGTGATCCGGGCGGGCGCGACCTGGCTGGTGCCCACTCCCGGCCTGCTCGCCGCGCTCGGCCTGCCGGTCCCCGCCTATTCGGGCGACAGAGAAGAAAGGTAGGCATCGCCGATGGCCGCAGGCACCACATATAAGCAGTGCGGTTGCCGCGATGATGCCGGCAGGCGTTTGGGCCAGAAGTGCCCGCGACTGCGCCGCTCCGACGGCGCCTGGAGCCGCGACCACGGCCGCTGGTACTACCAGCTCGAACTACCGCCTCAGCCGGATGGCACCCGGCGCACCCCGCTACGCCGAGGCGGGTTCGCCTCCCAGAAAGACACCCAGCGCGAGCTGAACCAGGCCCGGGAGCTGCTCGCGATACCCGCCGAAGGCGACAACGACGCCAGGCGCCGGATCGCCGATCTGATCACCCGCTGCCTCAGGACCGGCGGCGGCCTGCCCGACCTGGGCACGGTCCGCCGCCTGGCGCGCGCCGGCCGGGAACTCGATCAGCCGCCGGCGATAGGGGAGTGGCTGGAGGAATGGCTGGCCGCGGCGAAGAATCTGCGGCCCGGCACGGCGCGCAGCTACGCCGCCCACGTCCGGCTCTACTGGCAGCCGCATATCGGCCACATCCGGATCGACCGCCTCCGGGTCGCCGACGTCGCGAGCGTGTTCGACGCGATCGACGAGCACAACGACACCGTCACCGATGTCCGGGCCAGCGATGAACCTAGGCCGCGGGCAGCGGCCAAGGGCCGGCGGGTCGTCGGCCCGGCCACCAAGCAGCGGATCCGCGCGACGCTGCGGTCGGCGATCAGCACGTACATGAAGCAGCATCCTGGGATGCTCGACATCAACCCCGCCGCGCTGGTCGACCTGCCGCCCGGCCGCAGGCCCCGGCCGCTGGTGTGGACCGCCGAGCGCACCCGGGCCTGGCAGGAAGACTTCGCGGCCCGGCTCGCCGACGCTCGCGCCAAGGCGGGCGGCAGGCGGGTGGACCCGGTCGCGGTGTACGTCGCCACACAGCGACCATCTCCGGTCATGGTGTGGACACCGGCCCAGACCGCCAAGTTCCTTCAGCGTGCGCGGGGTCACCGGCTGTACGCGCTGTACCACTTGATCGCCTTCCGGGGCCTGCGCCGCGGCGAGGCGTGCGGGCTGCGCCGTGCCGACACCGACCTGGACACCGCGATCACCACGATCCGCTGGCAGATCACTCAGCTCGGCTGGGAAACCAGCCAGGGTGCGCCGAAGTCCGAGGCCGGCGAACGGCAGGTCGCCCTCGACGCCCGGACTGTCGGCGTGCTGCGGGAGCACCGCCGCCGCCAAGGCCGGGAGCGCACCGCCGCAGGCGGCCGGTGGGCGGGCTCAGGGTTCGAGTTCACTATGGAGACCGGCGAGCCGCTGCACCCCGCGTTCGTGACGGATCAGTTCGAGCAACTCGCCTACGAGGCCGGACTGCCGCCTATCAGGCTGCACGATCTCAGGCATTTCGCGGCCACGCTCCACCTTGCCGCCGGCGTCGACATCAAGATCGTCCAGGATCTGCTCGGGCATTCGTCCCGGGCCATCACCTCCGACACATACACCACTGTCCTGCCCGATGTGGCCCGTGCCGCTGCCGAAGCGGCCGCTGCGCTGATGCCGATGATGTGACGGTGCCGCCGCCCAATCGCGGTGCTGCTGGAGCACGCCTCAATCCGCATGGGGCCGACCACGGGACTGACCAAGCGATGACGTGCCGCTACTGAGGCGGCCCGGCGGCTGGGCTGCTAGGGTCCAGCCGTGCTCGATGACCCGTTGCCGTTCCGTGGGCCGCCTCCCGACAGGGACCAGTGGGTGCTCGGGCAATCAGTCCCGTTCAGGCCGGACAAGTGGCGAGAGCAGCTATCTGAGCGTGACTTGTGGCCGACCGAACTGGAAGGACTGCTGGCTTGTGGCGCAGGCCGGTGGCCCAGAGTGGACCGTCGCCTCGTCTTCCAAGTAGGTCGGCGAGCTGCAGAACCGCTCGGTGCTGCACAGACTCTCGTCGCTGCAGCGGTTTGGGGTACTGGTACGCGAGGGCTCGGGCGTGCCCGGCGGCTGCGTGTCTTCGATCACGGTCTGGGCGAAGTTGGCGGCCACCTCGCTGCGGCGGTCCGGAAACTAGACGCTGACGGGCCGCTGAAGGCATACGGACGCCTGCACGGGGACGGCAGGAACATGATCCGCCACCTCGGACCGTCGTTCGGCACCAAGTTCCTGTACTTCGCTGGGTACGATCGCGTTGCTGACGGCCCTCAGCCGCTGATCCTGGACCAGTACGTCACGCTCGCCCTTAACCGTCTATGCGGCCTCAGTTGGCCGATCACCGGCTGGAGCACGAGTCAGTACGCCGACTACCTCGCCCGTGCGCACAGGTGGGCGACTATGTGGCGTACGAGCCCTGATGTGATAGAGCGGGTCCTGTTCAGCGTGGGTAGGGCGGACCCGCTCGTCGTGCGCGTTTTCACTGGCCTGTAACCTGTCGCGGCAACCGGAGCTGACCGGGATCCGGTCGTACAAGCCCTGGCAGATGCCCCGCCAAGCAGCGATCGTCGCGGTGGGAAATGCATCAAACCAGCGTCAGCATGCCCGCTCGGTCTGACACTCGCAGGTGGCAGCGCAGTGCAGGACGGCTGTCCTGGCGCGATTGCCCAGGAAGTTGTACTGCCAGCGCAGCCCGCCGGGCTTGCTGCCCGAAAGCAGGGCGACGGTGATCGCCGCAGCTCTTGCGCCGGTTAGAGCGCTGACGAACGGTGCCGCGGCGGCGAAGTTCCCGCCGCTGCTGTTCGCGGTCAGGCTCGCCTGGTTGATGTAGCCGCACAGCAGCTGACCAGAATCGGCAGCTGCCTGCAGGCCCGCGCGGTGCTCCGGCGGCGCCTTGGCGACGTCTTCGTTCGTGATGGGCGTGGTGAAGTCATTGAGGAACCGCTCGCGTCGCAGGCCCGTGACCGTTTCGATCCGCCGGATGTAGCCGAGTTCGGCGTCGGGTACGGTGAACGCGCCGAGCAGGCACTGGCCGGCACCGTCCCGCCGGTGGACGATGACCTGGCTTGTTGTTCCGCCGGCGGCCATATCCACGAGCACGTCAGGCCACAGTCGCTGCACGACATGGCGGGGTCCGACCTCATCGAGGCCGTTGATGACCAGGGCTGGCAGCGGCAGGTGCCAGCGGGTGATCCTGGGCACGAACAGATCGAGTTCCTCGTCGTACCGGGTGACGGCGATCCGCGGCTGCAGGTGCGCGGCCAGCAGAGCCGTCTTCGGCTGCCCGATCATGTCGCGGCGGGCGAGTGCGTAAGGCCCGAGGTTCTCCTCGCCCAGCAACTGGCGGTCAACGGCGCGGACCTGGCCGGTGATCTGTAGCGCGCGGGCGGCGACGGCCCAGCCGTTCATGACATTGCCGCAGCCGACAAGAAGAGCGTCGATCGGCGCGATGGCGGGCAGCCGCGGCCCGTGCGGCAGGGTTCCGGGCAGGCCACAATGCCCGGTCCATGCCGAGAGCTCGAAGGCGCGTGGCGGCCGGGTGACGCCGATGAGCCGCAGGAATGCCTCGCCGGCCGTCAGCGCGGCCGCGGTGAGCGCGCCGACCGCATTGGCGATCGTGAACGCGGTTATCGGCTCGCCGGTGCTGATCGCGGATACCCTGCCGGTCCAGCCGTCCGAGCAGGTCGCAATCTCGCCGGGCGACTCAGGGCGGTCGCCGACCAGGATGTCGAGGCCGGCTGCTCCGGCAGGTGAAGGTCCGCCGGCGCGTACCCGCGGCGTGTCATGAAGCTCGCGGTCGCGGTCGAGGCAGGCCTGAGCGATGGCGGCCGGCGCGTACACGACGACGGTGCCGCAGAACCGGCTCAGCTGGTCGGCGAGGGACCGCAGGAGCAGGGCCGCGTCGTGGCTGTCGGCGAACTCCGGCGCGAGCCGCAGGTGAACGGTGGCGTTGAAGAGACGCGACCTTGCCTCGTCGGGGCTGGCGCCGGTCAGTTGCGTGGCCAGAAGCAGTGGCCGGCTAAGCGCCAGGTCGCCGCTCACGTGCTCACCGCCGGCCGGCAGCCGCGCAGGTCGGCCGACCAGACCTCGACTTTGGCCTCGTCGGTGATGCGGAGCCTGCGGTCACGTTCGCCTGGGCTGATCTCACGGTAGGAGCCGGCGGCGAACTCATACCAGCCCCACAGGCCGGGGTCGTGGTCACGGCCACCAGTTCCGATGACGACCGCGAGGACACCCGGGGCGCGGACGAGGTGGTTCCGGTCCTGAACCGACAGCCGGGCCGGGACGCCTTCGCCATGGATGTGGCAGATGCCCAGCAAGCTCCAGCCGCGCGCGATGGCCCATCTGCTGACGGCGCCGTACACCTCCGGTGTCACCATCCAGAAGCCGGGAGCCTCGGTGACGCCATCCCCGGCGGGGATGACGACGGCGCGCACGATTGAGGTCGCGGCGCGGGTGCCGAGCCAGAAGACGCCGCCCTCGTTCCCGTCCCGTCCGGGCCGCTGGACCGCCGTGAGCGTGGCGGTGATCGCGGATCGGTCCAGCTCCCAGACGTCGATGCCAGGGTAGGGCTGCACGTTCACCCGGCGGAGCCCGGGGTGATCTGCTCGACCAGGTGGAAGTGGAGCTCGCGGCCATGCTCGACGAAGTTCGAGATCGGCTGGCTGGTGTCGGTGATCCGGGTGCCGCCGATCTCTAGGAAGTACCGGTAGGTGTCGCGGTCCTGCCGGTCGCGGACGCCGAAGAACGCCATCGCAGCCACGCGGACGGCCTCGACGAGGGTCTCCGGAGAGTAGCGGTGATGGAACGGCGCCGCAGCGGGCAGGTAGTCGACCGTGACCTGGATCTCACGCGGGTCGCCGGCAATCGTCGCGTCGGCCTGTGGCAGGGTGGTCATTCGCGCCTCCTAACTGATATTCGGAACTCCGAAGGAAGCTTAGCAGCACCGGCAGGCGCTCGTGCGGCAGTTCCGATGTACGCTTCGCTATGGCGAAGGAGATCTCGTGGGCGGAAACGGCGTGGGCGACAGGCTGAAGGAGTACCGCAAGGGCCTGGGCATGTCGCAGGCCGAACTCGCCCGGAAATCGAATGTGTCCGCCGCCTACCTCTCCGAGCTGGAGGGCGGGCTGGGCAAGCGGCCGAGCGGCGAGATCCTGCTCCGGCTCGCCAATGCGCTGGAGGTGACGATCGCTGAGCTGCTCGGGCAGGACATCCGTCCGGGCGACGGAGACCCTCCTGTGCCTGACCCGAGCCTGCTTGAGTTCGCGAAGGAGCGGAAGCTTCCCAAGTCTGATGTGGCGATGCTGGCGAGCATCCGGTTCCGGGGCGACCCGCCGAGAACGCCACGGCGCTGGGCGATGATCTACGACACCATCGTCACGAGCCGGGCGCTCGATGAGACCTGACGCGAAGCCCGACGCCAGGGTCGCTGCCTTCCTCGCGAGGCACGGCGCGGACGTTCCGGTCCAGGTCATCGCGCGGTTGTGCTCTGACCTCCTCGAGGTGGCCGAGGCGACCGTGCCGGTGAACCTCGAAGTGGTCGCCTCCTTCCGCAACGCCCAGGTCACCGTTCTCGACCAGGAGCAGGCCGAGACGATCACGTGGGACGGCAAGCACTTCGTCATACGGGTCCGCCAGGCCGACACCAAGGGGCGCCAGCGTTTCAGCTGCGCCCATGGCATCATCCACACCTTCTTCATGGAAGCCGGCGGCAGTTGTCCGGCGGGTCGCGCCGTTCTCGACTCGTGGAGCCCCCAGGAAGAGGATCTCTGCGACCAGGGCGCGGCCGAACTCCTCCTCCCGCGGGCGGCCTTCCTCGCGGCCTGCCCGCCGCACCCAGACATGGACGACGTGCTCAGCATCGCCGGGGCCTTCGACGTCAGCGCGGAGGCGACCGCGCTGCGCGTGGTCACGCTCTCCGTCGTCCCGGCTGCCATGGTCGTCCTGGAGCCAGGCCTCAAGCCAGCCGAACTTAGGCGTATTGCGCGCCGCCAGTCGCAGCCAGCGCTGCCGGGCTTCCCGCCGGATGATCCGGTCGCTCCTCGCTTGCGCGTCCAGAAGAGCCTGGGTCACATGCTCCCGTACATACCCAGATACAAATCCACAGGCGACTCGACTCCGCTAGCCGGCGTGCTGGCCGACGGCGCCGCCGATTACATCGGCGAGACAGGCCTCGTGCCCGGCCGCTTCCGTGTCTCGGCCCGTCTGCTGCCGGTACGGCGAGACGGCGTCCTGATCGACCGCGTTGTCGCGCTCCTCTTCGATGCCGACACGGAGCAGCAGCCATGGAGCATGCGCGAGTCCGGGTGAGCGTGGTACTCAGCTGCGATGCCGATGCGATGGCGGCGGTGCCAGCGAGATCACAACGCATTACCAAGATCACGGCAAATGAGCAAACATCGAGCAAACATCCGCCCGCGCGCATCGCCGGAAGATCACCGGAGAACGAGAACGCCCAGGTCAGGGGCACAACAGACGGGTGCGCCGCCAGGGACTTGAACCCCGAACCCGCGGATTAAGAGTCCGCTGCTCTGCCAATTGAGCTAGCGGC
>Ga0209415_10006413_pt1 | contig 20918 bp, 18 predicted proteins | sample PeaSoiSIISIP2007_FD_187696 | JGI IMG/M metagenome (GOLD analysis project Ga0209415, IMG submission 187696) | Peat soil microbial communities from Weissenstadt, Germany - SII-SIP-2007 (SPAdes) (version 2) | ecosystem: Environmental > Terrestrial > Soil > Wetlands > Peat | place: Germany...
AGCAAAAGAAGGCGCGGCTCGACGACGAGTACGCGGGCCATCGCCACCCGCTGTTGCATGCCGCCGGAAAGCTCGTATGGGCGGCGGCTTGCGAATCCGACGAGTCCGACCATCTCGAGCGCCGCGCGCACCCGGCGCTTTGCTTCCTGACCGCGAATTCCGAGCGCCTCGAGCGGGAGCTCGACGTTGCCTTCAACGGTACGCCAATCCAGCAATGCCGGATGTTGAAACATCATCGCGACCTCGTCGAAGCGCAAACGTTTGCCGCTCCGTTGCGACCTGGCCGCAACCGTAACGGTCCCGGCCGTAGGCCGGAGCAGATTTGCCACCATTCGGAGCGTCGTGCTCTTGCCGCATCCGGAAGGGCCGATCAGCGCGATCACTTCGCCTTGCCGGATTTTGAAGCTGACGTGGTCCACCGCATCGATCTGCTTCGCGCCCCGGCCGTACTTCATAACCACGTCCTCGAGATGCACCGCGAGGCCGGGTAAATCGCTCGTATTAAGCAACCGAGACCGGTAGTTCAAAGCGCGGCGTGATGCCGTGCTTGCGCATTTCTTCGAGCCAGATCGCGTGGATACGCGGATCTTGATCTTCGTATTCGATCTGATCGCCGCCGTCTTTCAAACTGCGATCTTGCGTGCCGCCCTTGCCATCTTTATCGACGCCGATCTGTCGAAATCTCTCCGTCAAGGGATAGCGCGAGCCGTAAATCGCCGTGGCCAGGTAACGTGACGGGTTGTCGCTCGTCACGAAGTGCTGGTGGAATTGCCCCTCACAGGGCGGAAACACGGTGCCGAATGCCCAGTCGACGCGGGTGAAGTCGTCATCGCCCGGGTACCAGAGCAGCGAATAGCCTTCACCCGTCAGCGTCATCACGTGCGCGCCCGCTGCGTGGCGATGGGCTTTCTTATACGTTGCCGGTGCAACCTGGGCGATATGCGCGTGCATCATCGAGCCGGCGAGCGAGAACAGGATGTTGGTCGAACCTTTGCCGCGCGCTTCTTGCGCCATCAGCTCGATCGTTCCAAGATCGGGCACAAAGTTGGTTTCCCAGATGTTGTTTCCGGGCCCCAGCGCGTGAAGGTCGCCTCCGCCCGAGTAATACTCGTCCTTGCCGATGCGCTCCGTAAAATCGTGCGGGGTGTTGAAGACGAACGCGGCATCGCGAAAGATTTTCATAACGAGCGGTGCTGTGGTCGTGCAGACGAGCAACGCGCGCTCTCTTCCGCTGCCGTTGAAGTGCTGGTACGTCGCGTTGATCGGGATGGCGAAAAAGCTGCGCGGACCCCATTCGAACTGCTGGCTGCGCCCGTCGTCGAACTGGAGCCGGGTGCTGCCGCGGCCTTCGAGGACAAAGTAAATCGCTTCGTAGAGGTGACGAACGGGCGAGCTCGAGCCGCCGGCGGAGATATCGTAGAGGAACATCGAGCAGAAGTCGCCGCGCCCTTTGAAATGTACCGCCGCGCCGCGGACCCCGAAGCGCGGCCAGTCGGCGGTATCGAGCTGCAGGAGGTTGAGCGCAATGCCTTCGTGGAGCGGCACGCCCTCGCCGTCCACCCATTCCTGATAGGCGTCGCGGCCGACCGTGAACCCCGCGGCAGCGGTTTTTTCCATGCTCCGTCCTCATTTTGATGGGCAAGACGCGAACTAAAATTGCATTTTGTTCTGGGCCGGAAAGCTCCTTGCCGCGTGTCGCGGTGGGGCTTCGGTGACGGTAAGTCGAAACGCGTTTCCGTTCTGCCTAAACCTACGCGATCGAAAAAGAGCGCCACGCCCGCGCCGAGCTTCACGCGCCGGACGCAGGCGGTGCGACGCGCCGTCGCGATCCTCAAGTTGTTCACGTTGGCCGAACCGACGCTTTCGTTACAGGTGATCAGCGATCGCTTAGGGCTCGCACCGCCGACCGCGCACCGCGTCATTCAAACGCTCGAAGAGGAAGGGCTGCTGACCCGCGTCTCGGACACCGATCTTTACCGGCTCGGCCCGCTTTTGCCGATGCTCGCCACCCGGGCGATGGCCCACTATCCGATTCGCCGGATTGCCGGTCCCTTTATGCGCCGGCTCGCGTACGAGTACGAACACACGATGGTCCTCATGCGCTATGAGGCCGGCAGCGTCGTCTATCTCGACAGCGTCGAGGGCACGCGACCGCTCATCCTGATGTTACGACCCGGCTCCCGCATCCCGGCGCATTGCGTCGCTTCCGGACGCGCGTCCTTGGCGTATCTCGACGCCGCGGAGATCGAGCATTACGTTTCACGGGGCCTCGAGCCGTGCACGTCGCGCAGCATCGTGGAACCGAAGGCGCTGCTGCGCGAACTGGCGGCGATCCGCAAGCGGGGTTATGCCGTCGACGACGGCGACTGGGTCGAGGGCATGCGCGCCTGTGCGGCCGCGATCCTCAACCCGGACGGCTATCCTATCGGGAGCATCACGGCGCTCGGTTTTTCGTCCGAAATGTCCTTGCATCGGGCGAGCGAAATCGGGCGCGCCATTCACGCAGCCGCGCTCGAAATCAGCGAACAATTCGGCACGGCATAGATCGATGCCCTAGGGTTACTTGCTCAAGAAGGCCGGGCTCTTTAGCGCCTTCTCCCAATACGACAGATCGATCACGGTTCGGTAGTCGAACGACGTATTCGTGATCTGGCCGCCGTCTTTGAGCAGTTGCACCGAATTCGCAAAGGCTTGGACGTCCAATTTGGCATTGGGCGGCGGGGTGTTCCCGCGGAACGGACCGGCGACGTAGTAGTCGTACGCACTTGATGCTGCGCGGACGCTCAGCGGTCCATTCTTCACCAGCAGGTCGATGATTTGCGCGCGGTTTTTCAGGTCGATGACGTAATTGCAACCCTTGGCCCAAGCCGCCATGAAGCCCACGCCTGCCTCCGGGTTGTCGTGCAGCCATTTCCGCGTCGAGAGCACGCCGCCGTTGCCGTAGAGATGTTGGCTCGCACCGAAGTGGGTGAGCGTGTGCAGGTCGGGAAGGTCGGCGAGATCGGAGGGATCGTTGATATACGCGGCCGCCGCCAGCCCGGCGGTGACGGCCGCCAATCGACCGGTACTCGCGCCCCCGATGTAGAGCGGCGTCCACTTGCCCTTGCCGACATACGTATCGACGAGGGCCGTTCCGATCGCTTCATTGGACGTGTTGTGCGCGGGCAAAGCGATCGTCTTGCCGACCAGCTGCGCCGGCGACGTAGTCGCATTCGGCGCGATGAGCGATACCGGGGATCCTTCGACGCCACCGATGACGACGATTTGGTCCGTTTGCCCGTTGGCAACCGGAAGGATCGACGCTGTCCCGCCCGCCGCAACATCGGCCTGGCCGCTTACGAGGGCGCTGACGATGGCCGGATCACCGCTCAGGAAGATCTTGTTGCCGATACGTACGCCCGCTTTGGTAAAGTAGTTCTGCGATTCGGCCGCGTAAAGGCACCAATCGCCCAGCGTCGTTCCGTACAATGCGACGTTGACCGTCTTGAGATCCGAAGGCCCGGTCGTTTGGGCATCCGACGATGCGGCAGAACTCACGGCCAGCAAGCCCGCCAGCAGCGTACCCGTTAGGGCGTTCTTATTCATAAGCGATGTCCTTTGGCGCGTTTTTGCCGTTCACCCGGCGCCACGCGGTGTAGCGGCCGAGGGCTGAGAGGGGGAAGTGCAGGCGGTACTGGTGGTAGTTGAGATAGAAGTGGACCGGGAAGCCGGTGCCGGTGAATTCGGGTTCGTCCCAGTTGCCGTCGGGGCGTTGCGTGCGCAAGAGAAAGTCGACGCCGCGTTCGATGGACGGCGTGAATTCGCCGGCCAGGCGCGGCAGGCGCTGCACGGTTTCGAGTAATCCGATGAGGGCCCAGGCGGTTTGGCTGGCGGTGCTCGGGCCGCAGCCGCGGAGCTGCGGGTTCTTGTAGCTGTCGGTTGTTTCGCCCCAGCCGCCGTCTTCGTTTTGCACGCTGCGCAGCCAGACCGCGCCGCGCACGACCGCGTGGTCGACGCGGCGGTCGACGCGCACGCCGCCGAGTGCGGCCAGCGCGCCGCTCGTGCCGTAGACGTAGTTCACGCCCCAGCGGCCGAACCACGCACCGTCGATCTCCTGTTCCTCGAGCAGATAGGTGAGGCCGTGCTCGAAGCGGGCGCGGTCGAAACCGGTGAGCTTGCAGCGTACGGCCATCTCGAGCACGCGCGCGCTGACGTCGGCGGTGCTCGGGTCGATCATCGCTTTCAGGTCGCCGTAGGGGATGCGGTTGAGCCACGCCTGATCGTTGTCGACGTCGAAGGCGCCCCAGCCGCCGGTTTTGCACTGCATCGTCTCGACCCATTGCATCGCGCGCGCGAGCGACGCTTCTACGCGCGGCGCGTCGGGATGCTCGACCGCATCGATCGCCATCGCGACGACCGCCGAGTCGTCGACGTCCGGATACCAGGCGTTTTCGAACTCGAAGGCCCAGCCGCCGGGTTTGCCGGTGCGATTCTTCACCGCCCAGTCGCCGTACGTCGCTACGATCTGCTTGTCGAGCAGCCATGTCACCGCCTCGATCAAGCGCGGGTCGTTGCGCGGCACGCCGGCGTCGACGAGCGAGCGCACCGCGAGGGCGGTGTCCCACACCGGCGAAATGCACGGCTGCACGCGATACGAGTCGTCGTCGACGATCGTGAAGCCGTCGATGGCCGACCAGCCGCGGGTGACGACCGGATCGTGCGCATCGTAACCGAGCGCGCGCAGCGCGAGCATCGCATTGAGCATCGCGGGGATGATCCCGCCCCAGTCGCCGCTCGCTTCCTGACGCTGCACGGTCCAGCGCTCGGCCCGCGCGACGCCGGCGCTGCGAAACGGTACGATGCCGTTGCGTTCGCCGAACTTCAAGAGCGCGTCGAGCGCGAGGAAGAACGCGTCGATCTCGTCGCTCGCGCGCGGCAGCTCGAAGCGTACGTTCTCCCGGCCCTCCGCGTAGAGTTCGTCGAGCGCGAGCGTCGGGCCGTATACCGGTTTGCGATCGAAGAGCGCGATCAGCGGCACCGTGCTGCCGCGCGCCCAGCTCGAGAGCTCGTAGATCGAGAGCGGGCAGCGGTCGGGCAGCATCATCAAGAGCGGCGGCAGCGACGGCAAGCCGGCCCAGTCGTAGGCGCCGATCAGCGCAAGATGCATCTTCGTGAAGATGCGGCTGCTCGAGATGCCACCGCGCGCGAGGATGAACGTTCGCGCGCGGATGAGGGCCGGATCGCCGGCAGCGACGCCGAGCATGCGCAGCGCGAGATACGCCTCGACCGAGACGCTCAGTTCGCCGCCGTCGTCGTAGGCCAGCTCCCAACCGCCGTGCGCGCGCTGCTCGCGGCGAAAATACGCCTCCGCCTGCACCTTGGGCACGCGGTCGAACTTTCCCCAGACGTGGTGCAGCAACAGCACTTCGGCCGTGATCGAGGGGTTCGATTGCAGTTCGGCCCACCAGTAGCCGCCGGGTTGCTGTTTGCGGAACAAGGCTTCGGTCGCCCGGCGCACGCCCATCAAGAGCGCAAGGGCGGGGCGTGCGGCGGGCGCGTCCGAAGGACGTGTCTCGATGCTCACGTTTATCAAGAACGCGGCGTGGCTGGCTGCCGCGGCGTGGATCGGGATGGTGGTCGCACGCGGTCAGTTTTGGGATGCACGTGCGGATCGCCTCGCGGACGCACCGTCCGGCGGGGACGTTCTCCCCGACGTCCACGCGATCGTTCCCGCGCGCAACGAGGGTGACGTGATCGGGCGGACCTTGGACTCGGTGCTCGCGCAGCGCTATCCGGGGCGGTTGGCGGTCACGGTCGTCGACGATCGCAGCGAAGACGAGACCGCCGCCGTGGCGGCGGCGACCATCGCGCGTGCCGGCGCAGCCTCGCGCGCGAGCGTGCGGAGCGCGCGGCCGCGTCCGGCGGGCTGGAGCGGCAAGGTCTGGGCCATGGCCGAGGGCGTCGAGGCGGCGCGCGCGGCCGGCGCGCAACCCGCGTACTGGTGGTTCACCGACGCCGATGTCGAGCACGCCGACGATACACTCGCACGTCTCGTGGCCACCGCGCGCCGCGAACGGCGCGATCTCGTCTCGCTGATGGTGGAGCTGCACTGCTGCGGACCGTGGGAGCAGCTCCTGATTCCGGCGTTCGTGTTCTTCTTCCGGCTGCTCTACCCGTTCGCGTGGGTGAACGATCCGGCCCGTGCAACGGCCGGCGCGGCCGGCGGCTGCGTGCTGCTCGACGATGCGCTGCTGGTGCGCATCGGCGGCCTGGAGCGTATCTCCGGCGAGCTGATCGACGATTGTTCGCTCGCGGACGCCGTGAAGCGCGACGGTGGAAGGCTCTGGCTCGGGCTCACGTCGCGTTCGCGCAGCGTGCGGCCGTACATCGGCCTCGCACCGATCTGGTCGATGGTCGCGCGCACCGCGTACACGCAGCTGCGGTACTCGCCCTCGCTGCTCGCCGGAACGGTCGCGGGAATGCTGTTGCTCTACGTGGCGCCGGTGGCCGCGGTTGCGCTCGCCGTCGCGCGCCGGCAACCGGCGCTCACGCGGGCCGGACTCGTCGCGTGGGGGGTGATGAGCGCGGCGTATGCGCCGACGGTGCGGTTATACCGGCTGCCGCGCTGGCGCGCGCTCACGCTACCGCTGGCGGGCGTGCTCTACACGGCGATGACGATCGATTCTGCGCTGCGCCATATACGCGGCGAAGGGGGTCCGTGGAAGGGCCGCACCTTCATCCCTCCGAGCAACTAATCATCGAAGCGGTGGACATATAGTTTGCTCATGTGCGAGGTTGTGCTCCGTCCGTTCCGGGGCAATTTGAAATCCGTTTGACAAGGTTATCAGTCTATGATAACCTTGCCCTTGTGGCGGCGCCGGACCATGGCCTTGACCGGCTTCTTGATCTCGATGGCGAAGTGCTAGTGATCTCAGAAGATGGCCAATATTGGGTGAAGTTTGAGGTCTGGCAGGTCGCGCCGACCGCAGGCAAACCGCACGGGCTGGGATACTCCCTTACGCTCCACGGACCAGGGAACGAACGGCTCGTAGGATTTGATAACGCTCACCCTGTGCCGCCTACAAATTGGGGCGAGGCTCAAGACCATCATCATGCCGGCCAGATGGTGAAACCATACGAATACACTGATGCTGCAGCATTACTGCAGGACTTCTGGACGGAAGTCGATGCAGTCTTGGACGAAAAAGGTGTGAACCGGTGAATACGCTACGAATCGGGATTGCGAGTTACGAACGGGCGAAGGCTAGGACGATTGCGATAGCGCGCGGCGAATACCGGCCTCGACCGGATGAACCCAAAGTGTGGTTTCCTTCTATCGAGTCTGTCGCCAAGGTGCTGTCTGCTGGAAATCGTGAACTCTTGCGGGTGATAGTCGCGCAGCGTCCCGGCTCGATTGACGAACTATCCAAACTAACGGGGCGACAGAAATCAAACCTCTCTCGTACGTTGCGCACGATGGAGGGTTACGGTATTGTGCACCTCGAGCGCGGCGAACATGGCAGAATTGTTCCAAAGGTGACGCACGAAAGATTTACCGTCGATCTGTCCCTGAATGAACCGATCGCAAAGACGTAACCAATCACCTGCCTGACACCATCTCAGCGCAGCACCTCGTCTGCTTGAATCAGGAGCGACTGTGGGACGGTGAGGGCGAGTGCCTTGGCGGTCTTCAGGTTGATCGACAAGTCGTACTTGGTCGGGTTTTGGATGGGAAGATCGGCGGGCTTTGCACCACGCAGAATGCGGTCGACATACGATGCCGCCTGGCGAAACTGTTCGGTGAAGTTCGGACTGTAGGACATCAGTCCGCCGCTCGCGGTGAATTCGGGCAGTGCATAGATCGCGGGTAGCTGACGGCGCGCCGCCGCCCTGACGATCTGGGCGCGGTGGCCTAAGGTGAACGGATCGGGTAGGACGATCACGCCTGTGCGCGGTTCGGTACCGATATCTGCCAGGCGTTGAATGTCGGCCATGCTCCCAATCTGCAGTTCAGTCACCGAAATTCCAGCCGTTTTCGCGGCGGGCTTTACTGAACGACGATAGCCAAGCGTGGCGACGTTCTGCGGATTAAAGATCAGCACGACTCGCGTGATGCGTGGTGCAATCTCTTTGAGGAGTTGCAGCCACTTGGTTCCAATGGGGTAGTCGAAGCTCGTAAAACCGGTGATGTTCCCGCCCGGTCGCGCCAGGCTATCAACGACGCCCAAACTGACTGGATCGCTCACACGAACGAAAACAATCGGTATCGAGCGTGTTCGCTGTTTCAGCACCACGATTACGCTAGGCGTGACGGACAGAATCGCGTCCGGCGCCAGATTGACGAGTTCCGCTGCCAGAGTCGGAATCCGGTTGATGTTTGCATTCGCATAGCGGAGATCGAATCGGACGTTTTGGCCGTCCATCCACCCAAGCGCTTGAAGCCCTTGCCGAAACGCGAGAAAGCTGGCCTGCTCGACCTTGTCGTTTGCGTTTCCATTGAGGACGCCGATGGTGCGCATACTGCCGGGCTGCTGGGCCCTTGCAGCGCTGGGCCGGGCCAGAGCGGCTCCACCCAGGAGCGTGATCACCTCGCGGCGTCTCACTATTTGACCACCTTATCTGCTTGTATCAGCAACGACTGCGCGGGCAGATGATACCGCGCAGTCACCGCGGCGATTTCGTCGCGGTGATGTCGTCTGCCCCCTGCATCGGCAATGCGAGAATAACTCGAAACCAGACGCTGTTGGGTTGACCTGGGCCTGCTTGCTCTGGTTTTCGAGGAGCTCGCAAATGGTCTGGGAAGAACTCGACTTGTGAGAACCGTGCAGCGTCTGCTCGGCGCGTCCATCGCCGCCGTTCTTTTGGCCATAAGCGTGCCGGCTGCGGTACGCGGCGCGGATGCCGTGACGGTTCGCGTCGGCGCCCTCAACGTCGGCAGCGACGCACCGTTCTTGATCGCCGATAAGAAAGGCTACTTCAAGGACGAAGGCATCAACGTCGTCTTCACCACCTTCGCCTCGGCCGGAGGGATGGTCGTTCCGCTCAGTACCGGCCAGCTCGATGTGGGCGGCGGCGCGCCGGCGGTCGGCATCTATAACGCCGCGGTGCACGGCATCGACGTCAAGGTCGTGGCCGACCGCGCCTCCGACGCTCCGGGTTATGGGTTCGATCCGCTCCTCGTGCGCACGGACCTGATCAAGAGCGGCCGGTTCAAGACGCCGAAGGACCTCAAAGGGATGACGATCGCCGGCAATCAGCCCGGCAGCGTTTCGACCGTCGCGCTCTACGAGCTGCTGAAGAAGTACGGCTTGACTTGGAGCGACATCACGCGCGTCAACCTCGACTATCCCGATCACGTCGCCGCCCTACAGAGCGGAAAGGTCGACGCCAGCATTACGACCGAGCCCCAGGCTTCCGAGGCGGTGCTCTCCGGCGCCGCGACGCGCGTGATGGGCGACGATGCCTGGTATCCGGATCAAGAAATCTCCGTGCTGATCTACAGCGGCGCGTTCATCCGCGAACATCGCGACCTTGCGCACAAGTTCATGCGCGCGTACCTGCGCGCGGTCCGCTACTACGTCGGTGCGCTTCGCGGCGGCCACTTCGCCGGCCCCAACGCCGCCGACGTGATTGCGATTCTCACCGCCACGACCAGCCTCAAGGATCCGGCCGCATACAAGACGATCACGCCGGGCTCGATCGACCCGAACGGCGAGCTCAACCTCGCGAGCATGCGCAAGGACCTACAGTACTTCAAAGATCAAGGCTTGATCGAAGGCAACGTCAAGGTCGAAGACGTCATCGACGAGTCCATCCTCAACGACGTGCTCAAAGAGATGGGACCCTACAAGGGCCCCCGCAACTAGAGCCCGGCGGCGTTTTTTACCCAGGCCAGCACGGTTGGGAACGTGTCGGGGCCGTATCCCATGTGGCCGCCGGGGAAGAAGCGCGCCGTCTTGGGTTGACCGTGCTCGAGCAGCACGAGCATGTCGTCGAACGGGACTTGTTCGTCGCTTCGGCCGTTGACGATCAGCATCGGCGCGTGGGGCCGATCGAGTACGCCTTGCGCGACGAGTGAGAAGCCGGCAACCTTCTCGATGTACTTGTCGTAGGTCGCCGCGCCGACGGTGCGTGCGCGGGTGAGGCTGAGGTCCATCAGGTAGCTTTTGGCCGAGGCGGACTTCAGATTCCAATCGCGCGTAAAGAACTTGTCGATGCCGCCACCCCAATTGACGGCGGCTCGGATACGCTGCGGAAACGTGTGTGCGAGTTTGGTTGCCCAATACCCGCCGTACGACATCCCGATGATCATCACGCGATCCGCGTCGAGACTCGCCTGCGTTTGCAGCCAATCAAAGAGCGGCACATACTGCCGTTCCGCGTCGACCGAGCCGAGCACCGGCGACTGCCCAACGCCCGGCATGTCGATGTTGACGGTCGCAAAGCCCGCCGCGAGGAACTGATCGTTGTAATCGTTGCGCTCTTCTTTCCACGTATCGACGCCGCCCCAACGGATGAGGACCGGCAAGTTCTTCGCGCCGGCGGGACGGCGCACGTAGAACGTAATCTGTTTGCCTTCGCCGGCACGGCCGCTAAAGGGCAACGTGATGATTTCGAGCGGCGGCGTGAAATATTTGCCCGCGGCTTGATATGCGGCGACCGAACGCAGATAGAGCTCCCACTTGGCGGGATGTACGGGCGACGGGAAGCGCCCCGTGTGCAGCAGCCCGTAGACGTTCAAATGCGCGTCGCGCGCACCCGGACCATCGCCGACCGCTTCGCGTTCGTGCGCGAGCTTCTCAAACGGGGCAGCCGCCGCCGACCACACCTCGGCCCAGTGCTTCGCATCGGTACTTTGAAGTGCATCGATCGCCGATTCAATCGCGCGGTGATCGCCGACATGAAATGGCGCCTTATGCGTGACAAGGCGATCGCGGAGATTGGCTTTAAGGTCTTCGACGTTTGAGGCGTCTACGCTGCTCACGGTTCTACCTGCGTGCGAGTTCGTGCTCGGTCAGTTCCGGGGCAACTTGAATAACTTCAACTTCACCGTTTGGAAACCGCGCGAAAATCTGCAATTCGCCGCCCATGGCCTCAATATAGCGACGAAGCGTACTCACATAGAGGTCGGTGCGGCGCTCGACTTTGGAGACTTCAGATTGTGACATCCCGAGAGTTTCAGCGAGCGTTTCTTGCGTGAGCTGACGTGCGCGACGGAGTTCCCCCAGCAAAGCAGCGCGCTTCTTCTGACGAGCATTTGCGCGATCGACGACGCCCGGTTTGGAGCGGGTCGCTCGGATTTCGCTCCACTTTTTCGTTTTTGGCATCAGACTAAGCCCTCAGATTTTAGCTCTTCAAGATAGGCAGCATAGAGGCGGTCAGCTTGCGGTACCATCCGCTCGTAGAAGCGGTCGTCCCCCGTCTTGTCGCCGCCAATCAAGAGAATCGCGGTACGACGAGGGTCGAATGCAAAGAATGTCCGTAGCGGATCGCCTTTAGACTGCGTCCGCAGCTCCTTCATATTCGGGAATTGCGATTGTCGAACACGATCGGCATGGGGACGCCCAAGCGCCGGTCCCGACTCTTCGAGGCGCTCAATGGACTCGTTGATTGCATCTTGATCGTCTGCCTCGAGCGAAGCGTACCAATCCTCAAACTCCCGCGTACCCTCGACCTCCCAGGCCATTTCGTCATTATGCCATAAAATGACTTATTCCGTCAAGCGCCTATTTTCAAGCACCCGTTGTGTCAGCGCAGCACCTCGTCGGCTTGAATCAGGAGCGAGGGTGGGACGGCGAGGCCGAGAGCTTTGGCGGCCTTGAGGTTGATCGAAAGCTCGTACTTCGTCGGGTACTGAACGGGAAGATCAGCCGGCTTTTCGCCGCGGAGGATGCGGTCCACGTAGGATGCGGCGCGCCGGTATGGATCGAGCAAGGACGGAGCGTAGGAGATGAGGCCACCTGCGGTGGTAAAACCTTGCACCCCGTAGATCGTGGGCAAGCGATTGCGTGCCGCCAGCTGGGCGAGCTCAGCGCGGTGGGCAAAGGTGAATCCGTCAGGAACCGTTATCACGCCAATGCCCGGTTTCCCAGCGAGCGCAGCGAGACGTTGGAAGTCGTTCACGCTCTGAATCGGCAGTTCGGTCGCGCTCATCCGAGCCGATTTCAGCGCGCCTTCGACCGCTCGAAGGAATCCCGTGTGAACGCTGTTCACGGGGTTGTATAATAGCGCGACCTGCACGATACGCGGCGCAACCTCCCGAAGCAGCTGCAACCACTTGGTTCCGATTGAGAAGGGAAAGTCTGCGAAGCCGGTGATATTGCGGCCGGGCCGCGCTAGACCAGATACGAAGCCTTGACCGACGGGATCGGTTACCCGCGTAAATACGATCGGAATTGATTGCGTAATGTGCTTTAGCGCAACCACTGCCGGCGGTGTTACGGCGATGATCACTTCCGGGTTCAATGCGACCAGCTCCTCAGCCAGCGCCGGGAAACGAGCGTCATCGCCTTCAGATCTGCGAATGTCGAGTTGGATGTTCTGGCCTTCGATCCACCCAAGCGCGCGAAGCCCCCGCGTTAACGCGGCAAGCTGCATCGGCGAGACCGTGTCCGTTGCGCGTCCTGCGGCGAGGTAGCCGATCCGCCGCATACTGCTCGCCGGTTGCGCCCCTGCGGCGCTCGGTCGGGCGACAATGGCTGTGCCGAGTAACGTGATGAGCTCGCGGCGCTTCACTATTTGAGGACCTCATCAGCTTGGATCAGCAGCGACTGCGGGACGGTTAGGCCGAGTGCCTTGGCCGTTTTGAGGTTGATCGTTAGGATGTATTTCGTTGGGTTCTGCACCGGAAGATCGCCCGGCTTGGCACCCCGGAGGATGCGATCGACGTAGGTTGCTGCGCGTCGGAACTGATCGACACGGTCCGTATCGTAGCTCATCAGGCCGCCCGCGGCGGAGTACGCCCCAATGCCATAGACTGCGGGCAGATGATACCGCGCCGCCAACGCGACGATTTCGTCGCGATGTGCGGTGGCCCAAATGTTTTGCGCTACAATTAGACCCGTTTCAGGTTTCTGTCCGAGAACAGCGATGCGCAAGAGGTCCTCCGTCCGCCGCATCGGCACTTCGATCAGCTCGACCTTAGCAGATTTCGCGGCAGCCTTTATGGAGGGCATGACGCCCGATGACCCCCGCGCCAGTGGATCAAAGAGAATCCCGACTCGTTCCACGCCAGGAGCAATCTCCTTGAGCAACTGCAGCCACTTCGTCGTTATGGCGACATCAAAATTCGTGAACCCCGTGGCGTTGCGGCCCGGCATCGCGAAGTTCGAGATTATGCCTAAGCCGACGGGATCGAAAACGCCGACAAAAACAATTGGGATTGCGCGAGTCTGCCGCTGCAATGCGATCACTGCGTCCGGGCTGAAAGCCAAGATCACGTCTGGAGCGGCTTTGACGATCGCCGTCGCCAGACTCGAGAAGCGCTCGTCTTTCCCACCCGCGAAACGGACGTCAAATTGGACGTTTTGGCCTTCGGTCCACCCAAGCGTCTGAAGCCCTTGACGGAAGGCCACGAGGCGGGCGTGCTCGATATTGTCGGGGACCTGTCCATCGAGCACGCCGATCTTGCGCATTCCCGTTTGTTGCGCCAGCGCAGAAGCGGGCGAACACAACGCTGCGGCGCCAAGCACCGTAACAAGATCGCGGCGATTCACTGCCCCAGGAATTTCGAGCATTTGCAGGTAATCCTCCGGACTGCGAACCTTAGGGGCAGCGCTGATGCAACTGATTGAAACCGCAATGCCGGCGCGCGAACGCGCCACCGGGCTTCTCCCGCTGAACATCGCGTTCAGCGATTACGACCGCACGCGGCCGCTCGTCGACGGGCGTGTCGTACCCGAGGGCATCGCGCCGAAATACGTGCTCGACGACATCGGGCAGTTCTGCACGCGCCCGGTCTACGAAGAGTTCGACGTCGCGGAGATGTCGTTTTCGTGGTACTGTGCGGCGCGCGACCGGGGCGAGCCGGTCATCGCGCTGCCGATCTTTCCGCTGCGCATGCCGGTGCAGGCCTACATGTTCGTGCGGGGCGACTCGCCGATCACGAGCCCGCGCGACCTGCGCGGCAAGAAGATCGGCGTGCAAGGGTATCGCTTCACGGTGATGCTCTGGCTGCGCGGTATCGTGCAGGACCACTACGGCGTCAAGCCGGAAGAGATGTCGTGGGTCTCGACGCTGGCCAATGAAGGCGCGGGGTTCGTGTATCCGGACGGGGTCGACATCTCGGTCATAGCGGGCGCCTCGCCGCAACAACTGCTGCTCGACGGCACGGTCGATGCGGTGTACTCGCCGACCACGCTACCGGGCATCGTCGACGGCGACCCGCGTTTGCGCCGGCTGTTCCCCGATCCGCGCGCCGAACTGGTCGCGTATTACAAGAAAACGAACATCTTGCCGATCACGCACACCCTCGTCGTCGGCGAAGCGTTGCTGGCGCGTGAGCCGTGGATCGCCGGGCACCTGTTGACCGCGTTTCGCGATGCGCAGCGTGTTTGTGATGAGGCGTACCTCGAGCCCAAATACCTGAGCCCGTTCCCGGCCGTGCTGAACCTCGAAGCGCAACGCCGCGATTTCGGCGCGACGCAGTACGTGCACGGGCTCAAGGGCAACCGGCACATCGTCGAAACGTTCGTGCGCTACGCGCACGAGCAGGGCTACATCGCGAAGCCGCTCGACATCGACACGCTGTTCGCGCGGGTAGATAACGACTGAGGCCTGTCGTGCTTCGTTGTGGCGGTCCCCTTCGACAGGCTCAGGGCAGGCTCTCGACAAGCTCGGGATGACTTTAAGGCGAAAGGGCGGCTGCGACGGCGCCTAGGGCGGCGAGCGAGCGGCGGGCGTCGCGGATGAAGCGGAGCGCGGCTGCGGGGTGGGCTGCGAAGGCGCGGGCGAGGTGTAGGGGGCGGATTGTGCCGTTTGGGTCGAAGGCGTCTTCGATCGGCGGCAGGTCGTAGGTCGCATCGTCGCTGGCGACGCGCACGATCAGTGCGGGGCGGCCGCGGGCGGCGAGCGCGCGCGCGACGTGCGTGCCCTCCATGTCGACCGCATCGGCGCTGTAGGCCGCCGCGAGCGCCGCGCGTTCGGTGACACGCGTCACCACGTGGTCCACCGTGCAACCGTGGACGAGCCGCGCCGACGGCAGGCGCGCGTGCATCTCCGCCACGAGTTCTTCGTCGAACGTGAAGCGGCCCAACTCGTCGACGACGTCGCGGAAGATCGCGCAATCCCCGGTGCGCAAGCCGCGCAACGCGCCGCACAGGCCGAGGACGACGATCAGACCCGCGGGGAGCTCATCGGGGAGCGACGCCGCGCGCGCACCCGCACGAATCGCGGCGATCGCAGCGTTCGGCGCACCGTGTCGTACCGCACGTTCTTCCGCACCCTTGGGGACGAGGAATCCGAGCTCGTTCACTGATCGAGGGAATCGGCCGTTCGCCGGGCAAAGCCTTGTCGATGGACCCGGCGTCGGCGACCCTAGACCGCCGCGAAAACGGCAAGCTCGATAAGCGCCGGCGCATCGCCGCGGCGGCGCGCGCCGCGTTCAGCGAGTTCGGTTACGAGCGCGCCAATATGCGCGATATCGCCAAGCGCGCGGGCGTCGCCACCGGCACGCTGTTCCTCTATGCGCCCGACAAGCGCAGCCTGTTGTTGTGGATCCTCGACGAAGACCTCCATCGGGTCACCGAAGTGTCATTCGGCGCGCTCGCCGCTGCAAGTCCCGACGACGACGTGCTCGACCAATTCCTGTTTATCTTCGAGGCGCGATACCGCTACTGGGGTAGCGATCCCGACTTGGCGCTGCATGGCTTGATCATGGCGCGCGACAGTCACGCAACGCCCGAGTCGCGCATTGCCTATTACGAGAACCGGCGCCGGCCGCTGCAAGGGCGGCTAACGGAGCTGGTTCGCACGCAACAAAAGCGCGGCACGATCCGCGCGGACGAAGATCCGGAAATCGTCGCGCAGCTGATCCACGCCATCTATAACGGTGCGCTGCGCGTCTGGCTTCGCAGCAACGACGTCGACCTTGCTCGGGGGGTCGGCGAGTTGCGGCAGCTCCTGCGCCTGGCGCTCGAGGGCGTTAGCGTGCCGGCCGAACGTGGTGCTGGCGGAAGGTTAAATTGATGCGCGCTTCGTGGACCAGCGGGTCCTTGCGCACGCGGTGTTCCCAGAAGCGCTGCGTTTCGCCGCGCATCACGACGAGGTCGCCGTGCGCGAGGTCGAGCGCGATCGTGCGCGGGCGCAGCCCGCTCGCGCGTTGGGGGCGCAAATCGAACTCGCGCGTCGCCCCGAGTGACAGCGATGCGACGACTTTGCCGGTGACCTCATGGTCGCCGTGCCAGGCGACGCTGTCGCGGCCGTCGCGATAGCGGTTGACGAAGACGTAGTCGAACCCGGTGGCAAGCAGCGCCTCGAGGCGCTCGCGGACGTCAAGCAGCCGCGGCGTCCAGGGCTGCGACTGGCCCTCGCCCCGGCCGGCGGTTTCGCGCGGGACGGCCACCCGCTTGCCGTACATGATGCGGCTGTCGGCCGCGAACCGGGTCGTCGCCAGGAGCTCCGCCACCAGCGCGTCGCCCGCCTCAAATCCGAGGAACGCGGGGTAGTATACGACGTCGCCGCGCTCGGCGACCAGCAAAACCGGCTCTTCGAGGGTGCCGAACAAGGCTGTCTGTCGCATACCGAACGTACGTTCGATTTTTCAATTCGTGACTCCCGCCGCGGCCATGCAACAGAGCGTTCACTCCAAACGTAGCGTTACGTGAAGGCGACTTAACTCGAGTCGCTTAACCGGTAAGGCGTGGAGAATACCGCTCGCGCTCGCATGTCGTTATGGGAAAAAGCCATGGCGTTGCCCTTGGCGACGGAAAGTGACTTCTACGGCGCGCACCGGCGGCCGCACGGCGTCGACTCGCAGCATCTGCGCATCATCCGGGACACCGCGCTGCGTTCGCGCCTGATTATGGCCGGCATGGCCGAGGGCTTGCAGTCGCCCAAAGGGCCGCAGAAGATCGCCTCGATCATCCGCCTCTACGCCGACTTCAACGCGCCCCCGCCGATGCGCGCGCGCAGCACCGCCCGCCGCGCGGAACCTTCGCGGTCGGCCTTCGGCTTGCCGACGGTCGAGGAACTCAACCGTTTGCTGCATCGCATCGCCACCGTCGAGCGGGCGGTCTCGAGCGAGTTGCAGGGCCAGATCAACAACGATATCGGTCGCCTCAAGGGGGCGATCGCGACGCTCGAGGGCGATGAGTTCGAGCGCACGTTTCGCGAACTGGAAGCTGCCGTTCGCGCGCGCCGCGAGGTTGCGGGTCAGGTTCGCGAAGAGACGTTCAAGCGCATCGAAGCCGATTCGTCGTTCGAACCGCGCAAGTACCTGCGCCTGATCTCGCGCGAACCGCACACCGAGGAGTAGCTCTTACTGCGCGTGATAGGCAAAGCCGTCGCGGTACGCTCGCTGCGCACTGATGACTAGCGCGACGAGGGTTAACAGGACCGCCGTCGCGAGCGCGGCGAGGACCGCGTTGTGAATCGCCGGCGCAAACGATGCGAACATCAGCGCTGCCAGCGAAGCACCGAAGGTTTGGCCGGCGACCCGCAGCGAGGCGAAGATCGCCGCCACGCTGCCGCCTTTTTCCGGTGGCCCGCTGCCCATGATCTCGCGATTGTTCGGCGTCTGAAAGATGCCCCAGCCCGCGCCCGCGAGCACGCCCGCCGCAAGCAGCACCGCGATGCCGGGATGGATCACCGCATAGACATAGAGCGCCAGCGCGCACGTGAAAACGACGAGGCCCGCCGTCGCGATGATGCCGATGGCGTAGCGATCGGAGAACCGGCCCGTTATGGGTGCGACGATCGCGTTCGCGATCGGCCACGACGTCATCAGCAATCCGGATTGCAACGGCGTCATGCCGGCGTCGATCTGCAGGAAGAACGGCAGCGCGACGATGCCGATGCTCCACGCCGACCAGCCGCTGAAACTCGCCTGTGCGGCAACCGAAAAGCGCGGGATCCGAAACAGGTCGAGCGAGATCATCGGCACCGCCAGCGTGAGCTGCTGCCGCGCGAACCAGCCGAAGAGCGTCCCGCCGATCAGCACTTCGGCGCTGATCAACGGTAGCGCGTCACCGCGCGCGAGACCGTCGAACCCGTAGACGAGAGCGCTGAAACCGGCGGCGCTGGTGACGATGCTCGGCACATGGAGCCGCGCTCCCGTTCCGGCGACGTTCGGCAGCGTGTTCCGCGCGCACAGGTAGATGACGGCGGCGAGCGGGAGATTTATCGCGAAGAGCGCTTGCCACGGCAGCACGGCGAGCAGCAAGCCGCCGACGGTCGGGCCGGCCGCGCTGGCGATGCTGGTGTACATCGCATTCAGGCCGAAGGCGTGACCGAGCCGCGCGCGCGGATAGATGTCGCGGACGAGCGCCGGCGAGAGCGACATGATCGCCGCCGACCCGACCCCTTGAAGCACGCGCGCGAAGATCAGCAGTGCGAACGTTCCGCTGAGCGCACATAGTAGCGAACCCAGCGTGAACAGCACAACTCCGGCCCCCCACACGCGGTTCGAACCGCGCGCTTGGCCGAGCGAGGCCATGGTGAAGAGCGAGGCCGTGATGGCGAGCAAGTACGAACTCACCACCCACACCGTCGCTGCCGGCGATGCGTGCAACTGACGGCCGATCGTCGGCAACGCGATGTTCGCGATCGACGCATCGATCGCGGTCATCACGGTCCCGAGGATGAGTGCGGCATAGGCGCGCCGCCGGCGTGATACCGGCAGCACACCGTCGGCCAAACTAGTAGTCGTCGTCGGTCGAGTGGGCTAGCGGACCTTCGTCCTCTTCTTCCTCTTCCGAAAGATCCTCGTCGTCCTCCTCGAGGACGTAACCCTGATCTTCTTCCTCTTCCTCGGCGCCGGCGATCGGAATTTCGTCGTCGACGACTTCGTCCACCACGATTTCGCCGTCGTCGGTCATCGTTGCGCGCAGACCGCCGAGCGGAGAGGCCGGGATCAGATCGTCGTCACTGCCGCGTTTCGCCGACGGCGACACGAGCGGAGCCGAATCGTCGAGCTCTTCTTCTTCCTCTTCGGGTTCGATCTCGCCGACCGTCTCGCCCTCGACCGCTTCTTCGCCTTCGACGGGCAGCGTGCCGATCTCGGGAATGCGATCGCGCTCCGCTTCGCGTTCGGCGAGCGCCGTCTGCGAAAGCCGCGGATCCTCGTCGCCCATGAGCAAGCCGATCTCTTGCGCGCGCTCCGACATGTCGTCGTCCTGAATGCGGATCTCGACCTCTTCGCGCGTCTCGGTGAGCACCTTGACGTCGAGCGCCAGCGACTGGAGCTCCTTGATGAGAACCTTGAACGATTCCGGCACGCCGGGCTCGAGCACGTTCTCACCCTTGACGATCGCTTCGTACGTCTTCACGCGTCCGACGACGTCGTCGGACTTGACCGTGAGGAGTTCTTGCAGCGTGTACGCCGCGCCGTACGCTTCGAGTGCCCAGACTTCCATCTCGCCGAACCGCTGTCCGCCGAACTGCGCTTTACCGCCCAGCGGCTGCTGCGTGATCATCGAGTACGGACCGGTGGAACGCGCGTGGATCTTGTCGTCGACCAAATGCGCGAGCTTGAGCATGTAGATGTAGCCGACGGTGATCGGCCGGCCGAAGCGGTCGCCGGTGCGCCCGTCGCGTAGCCACGTCTTGCCGTCGGCCGGAAGGCCGGCGTCCTGCAGCCACTCGGCGATGTCTTCCGCGTGCGCGCCGTCGAACACCGGCGTCGCGATGTGGAAGCCGAGCATCGATGCGGCCCAGCCCAGATGCGTCTCCATGATCTGCCCGAGATTCATGCGCGAGGGCACGCCCAGCGGATTGAGCACGATGTCGACCGGACGGCCGTCTTCGGTGTACGGCATGTCTTCTTCCGGCAGCACCTTGGCGATGACGCCCTTGTTGCCGTGACGGCCGGCCATCTTGTCGCCTTGCAGAATCTTGCGTTTCTGCGCGACGTAGACGCGCACGAGATGGTTGACGCCGGGGGAGAGCTCGTCGCCGTTCTCGCGCGAGAAGCGCTTGACGTCGATGATCTTGCCCTTTTCACCGTGCGGCACTTTCAGCGAGGTGTCGCGCACTTCGCGCGACTTCTCACCGAAGATCGCGCGCAGCAGGCGCTCTTCCGCCGTCAGCTCGGTCTCGCCCTTGGGCGTTACCTTGCCGACGAGGATGTCTTCCGGACGAACCTCCGCGCCGATGCGCACGATGCCGTTCTCGTCGAGATCCTTGAGTGAATCTTCGCCGACGTTGGGAATGTCGCGAGTGATCTCTTCGGGCCCGAGCTTGGTGTCGCGCGCCTCGCACTCATACTCCTCGATGTGAATCGAGGTGAAGCGGTCGTCCTTGACCATGCGTTCACTTATGAGTATAGCATCTTCGTAATTGTACCCTTCCCACGGCATGAACGCGACGAACACGTTCTGCCCGAGGGCTAGCTCACCGACGTCGCTCGAAGGCCCGTCCGCGAGGATCTGTCCGCGTACGACGCGGTCGCCGACCTTCACGATCGGGCGCTGGTTGATGCACGTGCCGGCATTGGATCGCGTGAACTTCAGCAGATCGTACTGGTGCTCAAGCCCGTCCTCGTCATGCTTGAGGCCGATCGCCTTCGCGTCGACCGAGGTGACCTCGCCGTTGGCGCGGGCCAGCACGCAGCCGCCGGAGTCCTTGGCGGCACGATACTCCATGCCGGTACCGATGATCGGCGACTGCGGACGCAAGAGCGGCACGGCCTGACGCTGCATGTTCGCGCCCATCAAAGCGCGGTTGGCATCGTCGTGCTCGAGGAATGGAATCAGCGCCGTTGCCACCGAGACGATTTGCTTGGG